>Ga0137410_10000962_pt1 | contig 19813 bp, 17 predicted proteins | sample CZODoug1_16funga_FD_108878 | JGI IMG/M metagenome (GOLD analysis project Ga0137410, IMG submission 108878) | Vadose zone soil fungal communities from Angelo Coast Range Reserve, California, USA - CZODoug1_16fungal (Illumina Assembly) | ecosystem: Environmental > Terrestrial > Soil > Vadose zone... | reverse complement strand
CTTCGTGTCTGGCCGCGGCGCCGACTCGGTCGCGGTGGTCGGGCTCACCGAGGCCGTGCTCACGCTGCTCTACGCGGTCGCGATCGGGCTCAGCATGGCGGTGAGCGCGCTGGTGTCGCGGCGCATCGGCGAAGGCAATCCCGACGGGGCGGCGAAGGTCGCCGGCCAGACGATCTGGCTCGCCGTGGCCGCGTGGGTTGTGGTGGCGGCGATCGGCATCGCGTTCGCACCCGACATCCTGCGCTTGATGGGCGCCGACGAAGGCGTCGTCGCGGTCGGCGGGGGTTACACCACGCTGATGCTCGGCGGCTCGATCTCGATCCTGCTGTTGTTCCTACTGAACGCCGTGCTGCGCGGCGCGGGCAACGCGGCGCTCGCGATGCGCGTGTTGTGGCTCGCGAACGGCATCAACATCGTGCTCGGCCCGCTGCTGATCTATGGACCGGGCCCGCTGCCCGAGCTCGGCGTGACCGGCGCCGCGGTCGCGACCAACATCGGCCGCGGGATCGGCGCGCTGTTCGCGCTCTACTACCTCACCAACGGCCGCGGGCGCGTCGTGCTGCGCGCGCGGCACCTGCACGCGGACTCGCAGGTGTTGTCGAACCTGTTGCGCGTGTCCGCCGGCGGCGTGTTCCAGTTCATCGTCGCCACGTCGAGCTACATCGTGCTCATGCGCGTCATCTCGACCTACGGTAGCGCGGCGATCGCCGGCTACACGATCGCGATCCGGATCATGATGTTCACGTTCCTGCCGGCGTGGGGTATGAGCAACGCGGCGGCTACGCTCGTGGGCCAGAATCTCGGCGCGAAGCAGCCGGAGCGCGCCGAGGCGTCGGTGTGGGTGGCGACCAAGTACAACGTCGCGTTCCTCGTCTCGGTCGGAATCGTGGGCGTGGTGTTCGCCGAGTCGCTCGTCGGGTTTTTCACGACCGATGCCGAAGTGCTGCGCTACGGCGCCGCAGCCCTGCGGATCGTGAGCTACGGCTATGGCTTCTACGCGGTCGGCCTGATTGTGACGCAGGCGTTCAACGGCGCGGGCGACACGAGCACGCCCACCTGGCTCAACGTGCTGTGCTTCTGGGTGCTGCAGCTGCCGCTCGCGTACGTGCTCGCGAAGTGGCTTGCGCTCGGTCCGCACGGCGTGTTCTGGGCGCAGGCGATCTCGGAGTCGATGCTCGCTGTGGCGGGGTGGTTCTTGTTCCGCCGCGGCACGTGGAAGCTCAAGGTGGTGTGACGCCGCCCGCCATGGATGGCGGAAGTGCCGCAAATGCAGAACGCTATTTGCGGCCGCCCGCCATGGATGGCGGAAGTGCCGCAAATGCAGGACGCTATTTGCGGCCGCCGTCGGACGGCGTGGCCGGGGTCGCGCGTGCCGCCGCTTCGCTCGACGGTTCGTCCGGGCCGAACTCTTCTTGGGCCATCTGCCAGATGCTCAGGAACAGCGCCGCGATGATCGGACCAATGACGATGCCCGCAAACCCGAATCCGGCGAGGCCGCCGAGCGTCGACAACAGGATCAAGTAGTCCGGCATCCTCGTGTCGCGGCCCACGAGCACCGGCCGCAGCAAGTTGTCGACGAGACCGATCACGAACACCCCGATCAGGATCAGCAGCACGCCGGCGATCACATGACCGCTCGCGAGCAGAATGATCGCGGCGGGTAGCCACACCAGCGCCGGGCCGGCCGCGGGCACGAGGCTCGCGAGCGCCATCACCACGCCCCAGAGAACCGGGGCGCCGACGCCGATCAGCGCGAAGGCCACGCCGCCGATCGTGCCCTGTACCGCGCCTACCACGAGCGTGCCCTTGATCGTCGCGCGCGAGACTTCAGCAAACCGCGCGAACAGCGCTCGCTCGCGCTCGTCGCCGAGCGGCAGCGCGCGCACCAGGCCCTCGAGGAGCCGTGTGCCGTCGCGCAGGAAGAAGAAGAGCAGATACAGCATCAAGAAGAAGAACACCGTCGCGCGTAGCGAGTCCTTGCCGATCGAGAGCGCGCTCGACGCGACGAAGCGGCTCACGTTCACCGCGGCCTCGGAGAGCTGGCTCTCGATCTTTTCGGGGTCGATGCCGAGGCGCTGCAGCAAGGCGATCACGCGCGGCATGCTGTCTTGCGCCTGGCTATAGAGCCCGTTGAAATCGAGGCCGCCGGCGCTCAGGCGTTGCACGAGGCCCGCCGCTTCGTTCGTAACCGCGGCGGCCACGCCGATCAGGGGCAGGATCACCACGATCACGAGCAGCAGCACGCTCAGCATCGCGGCGACCGTTTCCCGGCCGTGCAGCCGCGCGACGAGCCAGCCGTGCACCGGAAAGATGATGATGCCGAACGCGATCGCCCAAAAGATCGGTTGGAGGAATCCGCGGATCAGCCACAGGAACGCGAGCGTCACCGCGAACAGCAGCACGAAGAAGAACATTCGCTGCGCGTTGTTGTTTTCGTTCATTCGCTGCCCCGTGAAAAATAGGGACATGTTGCATTTTCGGAGCCGTCGACTCGCCGGCGGCCGCGTCGCCGAAAATGCAACATGTCCCTATTTTTCACTCTTGCGTTGTGCCAACCAGGCGAGGCGCTCGGCGAGGGTCTTCTCGTAGCCCGCGTCGGTCGGCTCGTACCATCTTGCGCCGCGCAGCGGCTCGGGGAGGTACTCCTGGCCGGCGGCGTGCGCGCTTTCTTCCGCGTGATCGTAGCGGTAGCCCGCGCCGTAGCCCAGGCCTTTCATGAGCGCGGTGGGCGCGTTGCGGATGTGCAGCGGCACGGGCTCGGCCGGATGATCTCGCGCCGCCTGTTGCGCTTCGTTCCAGGCTGAGTAGACCTTGTTCGACTTCGGCGCGGCCGCGAGGTAGATCACGGCTTCGGCGATCGCGAGGTCGCCCTCCGGCGAGCCCAGGAAGTGATACGCATCCTTCGCGGCGAGGGCGATCGACAGCGCGCGCGGGTCGGCGAGCCCGATGTCCTCCACGGCCATGCGGACCACGCGCCGCGCGAGGTAGAGCACGTCCTCGCCGCCGTCGATCATGCGCGCGAGCCAGTAGAGCGCGCCTTCGACGTCGCTGCCGCGCACCGCCTTGTGCAGCGCGGAGATCAGGTTGAAGTGGTGCTCGCCGGCCTTGTCGTATTGGGCGAGCCGGCGCTCGAGCACGGCGGCCACCGTCTCGACGGAGACCTCCGCGCCGGCGGCGCGTTTGCGGTCGCGTAGCACGTGGTCGAGCAGCGCCTCGGTGGCGTTCAACGCGCGGCGCGCGTCGCCGTCCGCGTGCCGCACGAGCAGCTCGAGCGCGGCCTCGGACAGGGGTGGCGCCGGCTTGCCGCTCTCGGCCGCGAGCTTCGCCAACGCTCGCTCGACGATTGCGCGGATCGCCTCGGGCGCGAGCGGCTGCAGCACGAACACGCGGAGTCGCGACAGCAGCGCCGAGTTGAGCTCGAACGACGGGTTCTCGGTGGTCGCCCCGATCAGCGTGATGACGCCCGACTCGACCGACGGCAGGAACGCGTCCTGCTGCGACTTGTTGAAACGATGGATCTCGTCGCAGAAGAGAATCGTGCCGCGGCCTTCGACCTGCCGCCGCTGCTCGGCCTCGCGGATGATCTCGCGCACGCGCGGCACGCCTTCGGTTACCGCGCTGAACGTGACGAACTCCCGCTCGCTGTAGCGGGCCAGCAGCCGCGCGAGCGTCGTCTTGCCGCAGCCCGGGGGCCCCCAAAGCACCATGCTCGAGATCGAGCCGCGCTCGATCGCCTCGCGGAGCGGCTTGCCTACGCCAAGCAGCTCGTCGTGGCCCAAGAACTCTTCGAACGTCTCGGGGCGCAGCCGGTGGGCGAGCGGCGCTGCGGCCGTCGATTCGGGCTTGTCCGGCGGGAATAGCGAGAGCTCGGTGGTCAACGTGGAGTCCTCGGGGCGCCGGCGGTGCGTGGCCGCGGACAGACCCCCGACTATCCTACAGGCGTGCAGCAGCTGGTGTCAGACACCAAAGGTGTCAGACACCAGCGGTCAGACATGAACGGTGTCAGACACCAGCGCGACACCGGTGGCGACGGGCGGGGCGTGATGTTTTCCCGGTCCGGGGCCAAAAGCCGGTGATATAGTCGGCCCATGGTTACGACGACTCGGCCGCGGTCCCAGCGGCGGCGTGCCGCGCTGCGGCCCGCGCTCGGCGCCATGGTCGGCGCGCTCTCGGTGCTTTTTTTGGCTCACCCGCTCGGGGCTCAAGAGGCGCGCGAGACGCACAAGCCCGGGCTGCACGGGGCGCATTGGGTAGCGATCACGGGCAAGCCGTTGTCGGCCACGGCCGGCGCGCTCACGTTCGCGAAGGGCGGCAACGCGGTCGACGCCGCCTGCGCGATGCTCGCGGCCGGCGCCACCATGTGGGACACGCTGTCGTGGGGCGGTGAGACGCAAGCCCTGGTTCACGACCCGCGCACCGGCAAGGTCCGCGCGATCAACGCCCTCGGCGTCGCGCCGACGGGTGCTACGCCCGAGTTCTTCCGCTCGCGCGGCATGCGCGGCCCGCCCGACTTCGGTCCGCTTGCCGCCGTCACGCCCGGCACTCCGGGCGGCTTGTTCGTGATGCTCGCAGAGTTCGGCACGATGAGCTTGGAGCAAGTGCTCGAGCCCGCGATGCAGATGGCGAACGGTTATCCGATGGAGCAGACGCAAGCCGTCAACATCGAGGGCAACAAAGAAATCCTCGTGCGCTGGGAAGCGTCGCGGCGCGTGCTGTTGCCTCACTTTGACCCGGCGCGGTCGCAGCAGTGGTCTGCGCCATATCCCGGCGAGATCTTCCGCCAGCCCGAGTTGCTCGCCACGCTCACCAAGTTCGTCGAGACGGAGCGCACCGCGCTCAAGGCGGGCAAGAGCCGCAAGGAGGCCATCATGGCCGCCTACGAGCGGTTCTATCGCGGCGACATCGGCCGCGACCTCGTCGCGGCGACGCAGGCGGCCGGCGGGCTGATCACGATGGAGGATCTCGACCGCTGGCACGTCTATGTCGAAGACCCGGCGATGACCACCTACAAGGGCATCGAGGTCTACAAGCTCAACCACTGGGTGCAGGGCCCGGTGCTGCTGCAGACGCTGAACATCCTCGAGAACGTCGACTTGAGGTCGATGGGCTACAACAGCGCGCGCTACATCCACGCGCTCTACCAGGCCATGAATCTCGCGTACGCCGACCGCGACTTCTACTACGGGGATCCGTACGTGCCGCCCGCGGAGCCGATCAAGGGGCTGCTCTCGAAAGACTACGCGCGCTCGCGGCTCGCCGAGATCAACTGGCAGCGCAACAATCCGCTGATCGCGCCCGGCGACCCGTACCCGTTCCAGGGCGGCAAGAATCCTTACACCGGCCTGCTCGAGCACTGGCGGCCGAGGCTCGCGGAGCACCGGCGCGCGGACGTCAACGTGCCGGAGTTCAGCCTCACGCACGACCAGGCGTTCGTCGCGGGCACCACGTCGATCCAGGCCGCCGACTCGAACGGCTGGGTCGTCTCGATCACGCCGAGCGGCGGGTGGGTGCCGGCGTTCATCGCGGGCACCACGGGCTTTGGCCTGTCGCAGCGCATGCAGAGCTTCGGCATGGACGAAACGATGAATCCGTTCAACGTGCTCGCGCCGGGCAAGCGCCCCCGCGCGACCTTGAGCCCGAGCCTCGCGCTGCGCGACGGCAAGCCGTTCCTGTCGTTCGCCGTGCAGGGCGGCGACGCGCAAGACCAGAACCTCCTCCAGTTCTTCTTGGACTTCGTCGAGTTCGGCATGAGCGTGCAGCAGGCGGTCGAGGCGGCCAACGTCAACAGCTATCAGATGCACGACTCGTTCGGCGACCACACGTCCGAGCCGGGCCGCCTCGTCGTGCGCGCCGACACGCCGCAGTGGGTGCGCTCCGAGCTCGAGCGCATGGGTTACCGGATCGAGACCTGGGAGAAGACCTCCGGCCCGATCAACGCAATCTACATGGACCAACTGCACGGCAGCCTCTGGGGCGGCTCGAGCGACTTCGGCGAGGACTACGGCATCGCGTTCTGAGCATCGCCTTTCGATCGACTCTCTTCTAATTGGCGCACTTCCGAACGTGGAATTCTTGACTCGCGAGTCAGCCCCTTTCTGTACAATCCACGCCCGCTAGAACGTGAATCCGTCCGCGCGGAGAGGGAGCGATGGGGTTTTTGGAATGGCTGCAGGGCACGTGGGTCGCGACGACTGTCGCAGAGTCGCTCTGGGGCTACCCGACGTTCGAGACGATGCACACGATGGGCATGGCGCTGCTCATCGGCTCGTTGGGCCTCATCAACCTGCGCGTGCTCGGCTTCAAGCCCGGCCTCAAGATCTTCGACACGCGCGCGCTGCTGCCTCTCGCTTGGATCGGCTTCACGCTGAACGCGATCAGCGGCAGCGCTCTGTTCGTGTCGGACGCCGTGATGTTCTTCAACAGCTACACCTTCCGTCTGAAGATCGTGCTGATCATCTTGGGCGGCATCAACGCGGCGCTGCTTTCCCGCAAGATCTTCAGCGAACCGGCGCAGGGTGGCGCGGCCGTCGTGCCGACCACCGGCATGAAGTGGATCGCCGGGACCTCGCTCGTGTTCTGGTTCGGCGCGATCATCTGCGGCCGACTGATCGCCTACACGCCGTGACCACCCGAGCCGCCGAACGGAAGCGCCGAATGCCGCGTGCGAGTCGTCGCCGATGATGATGGAGCTGCTTCAATGGCTCGAGCACACGCCGATCGCGCATGCGATCCGCGATTGGCGCTGGGCATACCCTGCGCTCGAGACCGGCCACTACATCGGGCTCTCGCTCCTGGTCGGCGGCATCATGCTGATCGACCTGCGAGTGCTCGGGTTCGCGCCCAAGTTGCAGCTCAAGAGCATGATCGGGCTGCTGCCGTTCGTCTGGGTGGGGTTCCTGATCAACGTCACGACCGGTTCGCTGCTCTTCATCTACGGCGCCGTGAATTTCGGTACGAATCACGCGTTCTGGGTGAAGATGATCTGCCTGGTGATCGCGGGCCTGAACGCGCTCGCGTTCGACTTGTCGATCAAGCGTTACTCGTACGACTGGGTGGCCGCTGAGCGGCCGCCGCCGCTCGTGAAGACGTTCGCCACGCTGTCGTTCGCGCTCTGGCTGTGCGTGGTCACGGCCGGCCGGTGGATGGCGTACATCTGACGCCCCTCGGGCGGCGCTTTCAGGACACGCCGTGACGCAAGCGCGCGGGCCCAAATACACGATCCACGACGGCTTCCGGATGCCGATGGGCTTCCCGGTCGAAGGCTTCGACTCGGGCCAGCGCTATCGCGCGCAACCGGGGGACGTGTTCGTCGCGACCTATCCGAAGTGCGGCACGACGTGGATGCAGTACATCGTCTATCTGCTAGTGCACGGTGCGGAGCCGTTGGCGCGCGGCGGCAACATGAACGACGTGTTCCCGCACCTCGAGGAAGTGGGCGAGCACGTCGTGCGCGCATTACCCGAGCCGCGGATGATCAAGACGCATCTGCCGTTCGAACGAACCCCGTGGAACGATCGGGCGAAGTACATCTACGTGGCGCGCAACCCGTTCGACTGCGTGGTGTCCTTCTATCACCACACGCGCGGCTTTCCGAAGCACTACGACTTCGCGGCCGGCGCGTTCGACACGTTCTTCGAGCTGTTCTTGCGCGGCGAGGTCGACTTCGGCGACTACTGCGAGCACCTCGCGTCTTGGCTGCCGCAGATCGGCAAGGCGAATACGCTGTTCCTCACCTACGAATCGATGCTCGCGGCGTCGAGCGATGCCGTTGCGGCCGTCGGCGCGTTCCTCGGCGGCGAGGCCGCGCGAACCGCGGGCGACGCGCGGCTGTCGGCGCGCGTCGTCGAGCTGAGTAGCTTCGGGTCGATGCGCCGCGATCAGGCGCGCTGGTCGAGCGCGCGGCCGGCCGACATGCCCGCGTTCGTGCGCAAAGGCGTGGTCGGCGACTGGGCGAATCACCTGTCGCCCGAGCAGGCGCGGCGGCTTGCGGACAAGCTCGCCGCCCGCGTGCGTGGCACGCCGGCGGAGGGTTGGTGGCCAGAGATCGTTACGGCGGCGCGCGCCGAGATGTGACGTCGTCATCGTCCGGTTGAGCGAGACCGCCGTCGTAGAGGTTCTCGCCGGAGATCGTCACGGCCGCGGACGATCTTGGCGACGGTTCGCCGGCCAGGTTGACAATCCGCGACGAGGGGCGCTCTGATCGCGATCAGGCGGCCTTTGGCCCGCAAGGAGAACACCCGAATGACCTCCAAGCCCAATGCCGATGGCGATCTCGACGCCGGCACCGTCACGGAGCTCGAGGCTGCTGTTTTCCGGCGGCTCTTGCAGCATTTCGACGAGCGCAAGGACGTGCAAAACATCGAGCTCATGACCCTCGCGGGTTTCTGTCGCAACTGCTTGAGTAAGTGGTTCGTGGAGGCGGCTGGGGAGCGCGGCATCGACGTCGAGCTCGACGCGGCACGGGAGCGCGTCTACGGGATGCCCTACTCGGAATGGAAGGACAAGCACCAGCAGCCTGCTACCGAGGATCAACTACGCCGCTTCGACGCCGCCGAGCGCGCGAAGCAGAAAAAATAGGGACATGTTGGCTTTTTTCGCGGCGACGACCCCAAAGGGTAGCCAGCGAAAAAAGCCAACATGTCCCTATTTTTCAGTAGCGGCGGTGGATCGCGAACTGCGCGAGGCCGAGAAGGCCATCGCGGAATTTCGACGGCGGCAACGGCGCGAGCGCATTGATCGCGATCTCGACCTCTTGCCGAGCTCGTTCCGCCGTATAGCGCAGTCCGCCGGACGTCTCGATCGCGAGCTGGATCGACGTGAGATTGCGCGTACCGCCGGTCTCGATCGCCTCGCGGATCATGTGCCGCTCGGCCGCACTGCCGTGCGCCATGGCGAAGATCAGCGGTAACGTCGGCTTGCCCTCGGCGAGGTCGTCGCCGATGTTCTTGCCGAACTCCTCGGGCGTCGCGTCGTAGTCGAGCGCGTCGTCGACGAGCTGGAATGCCTGCCCGAGGTGCCGGCCGTAGCTCACGAGCGCCTGCTCGAGCGTCTCGTCCTGGCCCGCGAGGATCGCGCCGATCCGCGCGCCCGCCTCGAACAGCTTCGCCGTCTTGCGGTAGATCACTTCCATGTAGTCGGTTTCGCTCGTGTCCGGGTTGTTGCAGTTCATGAGCTGCAACACCTCGCCCTCGGCAATCGTGTTGGTGGCGTTCGCCATCACGTCCAGGATCCGGAGCGCCTTGAGCTCCACCATCATCTGGAAGGCGCGCGAGTAGAGGAAGTCCCCTACGAGCACGCTGGCCTGGTTGCCGAACAGGGCGTTCGCGGTCTGACGGCCCCGGCGCAGGCCGGAGCTGTCGACCACGTCGTCGTGCAGCAACGTGGCCGTATGGATGAACTCGATGATCGCCGCCGCCGTGATGTGGTCTTGGCCGTGGCAGCCGCAGGCGCGCGCCGCGAGCAACACCGCGAGCGGCCGCAAGCGCTTGCCGCCGTTATGAATAATGTGGTGCGCGACCTGGTTGACCAGCGCGACGTCGCTGCCGAGTCGGCGCACGATGACCCGATTGACGTCTCCCCAGTCGTCCCCGACGGTGGCTCTCAAGGCGTCGAGGGAAGGAACTGCGGGGCGGGTTTCGGCGAGATCCATCACCGCCATAATGCCCGATGGCGCCTCCGTAAGCGAGGCAGGGCATGGGCGCGCGGGGCTTCCGCCGGCCCGCGAACGGCCCTTTGGACGCGTTGACCCACCGCGCGTAAATCTCTAGAATTCCGAGCCTTTCCCCGGGTCTGCCTCGGCTTTCTCGAGCAGGGGATTCGTAGGTAACGGATCCTTCACGTAGCCGGGTCCCAAATGTCTAGGAGTAGTCGACGTGTACGCCGTTTTTCGCACAGGCGGTAAGCAATACCGCGCCCAGCAGGGTGAGCGTGTTCGTATCGAAAAGCTCGAGGCCGCCGTCGGCGATGCCGTGCAGTTCGATCAGGTCTTGATGGTCGGCGAGGGCGCCGACGTCAAGGTAGGCAAGCCGCTGGTCGACGGGGGCAAGGTCGAGGCGAAGGTCACGGCCCAGGGCAAGGGCGATAAGATCCGCATCATCAAATTCCGCCGCCGCAAGCACTACAAGCGCGAGCAGGGGCATCGGCAGCTGTTCACGGAAGTCGAGATCACGTCGATCAGCGGGGCCAAGGAGTAGGGCATGGCACATAAAAAGGCAGGCGGCAGCTCGAAGAACGGCCGCGACTCGGAATCAAAGCGGCTCGGCGTCAAGTGCTTCGGCGGCGAGCAGGTGCTGGCCGGCAACATCATCATTAGGCAGCGCGGTACGCAATGGCACGCCGGCGCCAACGTCCGCATGGGCCGCGATCACACGCTGTACGCCGGCGCTCCGGGCCGCGTCGCGTTCGCGGTCAAGGGACCGAAGAATCGGCGGTTCGTCAGCGTCGTCGCCGGCGACTGACCGCGGCACCGCTCGAGCCTCCGACCGCCAGGGATGGCGGGAGCGCCGCGATTCAGGAGCAAAGTTGCGGCCGACGAAGAAGCCCCGCAGACGCGGGGCTTTTTTGCTTCGGCGGCAGGTGGGATCGCGGGCAAGGCCCGCGCTGCACGGCGGCCGACTGAAAAAGTAACCTGTCCCTATTTTTTCAACATGAAATTCATCGACGAAGCGGAGATTCGCGTGGAGGCCGGTAGCGGCGGCAACGGCTGCGTGAGCTTCCGCCGCGAGAAGTGGGCGCCGCGCGGCGGTCCCGACGGCGGCGACGGCGGCCGCGGCGGCAGCGTTTACCTCGTCGCGCGCGAGGGCGTGAACACGCTCGTCGACTTTCGCGTTCGGCGTCGCTTCAAGGCCGAGAGCGGCCACGGCGGCTCCGGCAGCGACAGTACCGGCGCGTCCGGCGCCGATCTCACGATCGAGGTCGCGAAGGGCACCGAGATTCACGACCTCGACACGGGGGAGCTGCTCGGCGACCTGTCCCACGACGGCGACACGTTGCTCGTCGCGAAGGGCGGGCAGGGCGGCCGCGGCAACACGCGCTTCAAGTCGAGCGTCAATCGCGCGCCGCGCCAGTTCGACACCGGCAAACCCGGCGAGTCGCGGCACTTGAAGCTCGCGCTCAAGCTGCTCGCCGACGTCGGCCTCCTCGGCGCGCCGAACGCGGGCAAGTCGACGCTCACCCGCGCGCTGTCGGCCGCGCGGCCGAAGGTGGCCGACTATCCGTTCACGACGTTGCATCCGCAGCTCGGCGTCGTGCGCGTAGGCACCGAGCGCAGCTTCGTGATCGCCGACATCCCCGGCCTCATCGAGGGTGCCGCCGCGGGCGCCGGGCTCGGCATCCAATTCCTCAAGCATCTCGAGCGCACGCGGCTGTTGCTGCACGTGGTGGACGCGTGCGCCGAGCTCACCGGCGGCGACTCGGCGCAGATCGCGCGCTCCGTGGAGGCCGAGCTCGGCCTGTACTCCGCCGCGCTCGCGGACCGGCCGCGCTGGCTCGTGGTGAACAAGCTCGACCTGCTGCCGGCGGACGAACGCGACGCGCGCGTCGCGGAGCTCGTCGCGGGGCTCGACTGGAAAGGGCCGGTTTACGGAATCAGCGCGTTGGCGGCGGACGGCACGAAGCGCCTCGCCCAGGACGCGATGACGTTTCTCGAAGGGTTGCGCGCGGCCGAGACGGCGGAGCCGTCAGGGCATCGCGCGTAGCCGCGCGTTGAGCTGGCTCTTGTAGTGCGCGGCGCGATGCTTCGTGAGAATCCCTTTGCCGGCCATGCGGTCGATCTCGGGGACCACCGAGGCGAAGGTCGCCTTTGCGACTGCCTTGTCGCCCGCTTGGACGGCCTTCAGCACGGTCTTGATCGCCGTGCGGACGCGCGAGCGCAGAGCCACGTTGTGCGCACGCCGCTTGATGGCCTGACGCGCGCGCTTCTTTGCAGATTGGATATTGGCCAAGGATTCGTCCGGCCGGGGAGAAGCCCCGGAAAAGCCCGGTATTATTCGGAGCCGCTCGACGCAAGTCAAGCCGAATGCGGGCCGGGCGAGGCCCCGTCGAGCTCCGTCCGACCATGAGCGCCGACTCGAGCAACGACCAGCTGCGGGCGCCCCCCGACCGCTTGCTCAAGTCCACGTCCGTGGTCGCCGCGATGACCCTGCTGTCGCGGGTTACCGGCCTCGCCCGCGAGATCGCGTTCGCCACGTTGTTCGGCTCGGGCCCGATCATGGACGCGTTCGCCGTCGCGTTCAGGATCCCGAACCTGCTGCGCCGGTTCTTCGGCGAGGGCGCGTTCTCGCAGGCGTTCGTTCCGGTGATCGCCGAATATCGCGCCACGCGCTCGGTGGCCGAGACGCGCGAACTGGTCGACCGCATCACGGGAACCCTCGGGCTCGTGCTGTTCGCGATCACGCTCATCGGCGTCATTGGCGCGCCGCTCCTGATCCTCGCGTTCGCGCCCGGCTTCTTCAACGACGAGAGCCGTTATTCGACGGCGATCCATATGTTGCGGCTCACCTTCCCGTACGTGTTGCTCGTGTCGCTGACGGCGCTCGCGGGCAGCATCTTGAACGCCTACCGGCGCTTCGCGGTGGCGTCGTTCACGCCGGTGATCTTGAACGTCGTGATGATCGGGTTCGCGATCTGGGTCGAGCCGCGTACCCCCTGGCCCGGAGTGGGGCTCGCGGCCGGCGTATTCGTGGCGGGCGTCTTGCAGCTCGTGTTTCAGGTGCCGTTCCTGCGGCGCCTTAAGCTCCTGCCGCGGCCGCGCTGGGACCGCGCGCACGCCGGAGTGCGGCGGATCTTCGCTCTCATGCTGCCGGCGATGATCGGCTCGTCCGTGGCGCAGATCAGCATCCTGCTCGATACCTTGGTGGCGTCGTTCCTACTCGCGGGCAGTATCAGCTGGCTGTATTACTCCGACCGGCTCATCGAGTTTCCGCTCGGCGTGCTCGGCGTCGCGATCGGCACGGTGATCTTGCCGCGCCTCTCCGAGCAGCATTCGTTCGCGTCGCCCGAGCGGTTCTCCGCGACGCTCGACTGGGCGCTGCGGCTCGTGCTCGTGATCGCGCTGCCGGCGGCAGTCGGCATCGAGCTGCTCGCCGACCCGTTGTTGGCTACGCTCTTCAACCACGGCGACTTCACCGAGCGCGACGTAGCGATGTCCGCCGCGAGCGTGCGCGCCTACGCGCCGGGGCTCGTGGGCTTCATCCTCGTGAAGGTACTCGCGCCGGGCTACTTCGCGAGGCAGGATACGAGGACGCCGGTACGCATCGGGATCCAAGCGTTGATCTTGAGCATGACCTTGAACGTCGCGTTCGTGCTGCTGTTGCTCCGCACGCAGTGGGCGCCCGCGCACGCGGGGATCGCGGCCGCTACCGCGTGCTCCGGGCTGTTCAACGCGGTGTTCCTGTTCGCTGGGCTGCGCAAGCACGGCGTCTACCGGGCGCGACCGGGCTGGCGGCCGCTCTGGACGCAGATGCTCGCGGGGAACGCGGTGATGGCTGCCGCGCTGCTCGTCGTGCTGCACGCGATCGGCGACTGGTCGGCGCTCGGCAAGCTCGACCGCGCCGGAGCGCTCGCGCTCCTGGTCGGCGGCGGCGCAGCCGTCTACTTCGGTGTGGCCTGGCTCCTTGGGCTGCGTCCCAGCGCGTTGCGCGCCCGCGCGACGTAGCGAAGGTGACGATGCGCCTCTACCGAACCGTCGCCGCGCTGCCGAGCCCCCCCGCGCCGCGGGTCGTGACGATCGGTGTGTTCGACGGGCTGCATCTCGGCCACGAGGCGATCCTCGAGCGCGCGACGGCGGAGGCCGGCGCCGCCGCGCAGAGCGCGCTCGCGTTCTCCTTCGAGCCGACGCCGAAGGAGTTCTTCGCACCGACCAATCCGCCGCCGCGGCTCACGCGTTTTCGCGAGCGTTTCGAGCGACTCGACGCGCTCGGCGTCGACGAGTTGTTCTGTCCGAGCTTCGGCTCGGTTCGCGACTTGGATGCGCGGCGCTTCATCGACGAGATCCTGGTCGCGCGGCTCGGCGCGCGGCACGTGGTCGTGGGCGACGACTTCAGGTTCGGCGCCGGGCGCGGCGGCACGGTCGCCGACTTGCGCTCGGCCGGCGAGCGGCACGGCTTCCGCGTGACGGAGGTCGCGCCCGTGTACTGGCGCGGCGAGCGAGTGAGCAGCACCGCCGTGCGGCGGGCGCTCAAGGCGGGCGACCTCGCGACGGCGCGCGGCATGCTCGGCCGCGACTATTCGATGTCCGGGCGAGTGGTCCGGGGCCTCGGCCTCGGGCGCCGGCTCGGGTTTCCGACGGCGAACGTGAACTTGAAGCGGCTCCAGGCGCCGGTCGACGGCATCTTCGCGGCGCGCGTGAGCGGGCTCGATGGCGGCTTACGCGACGGCGTCGCGAGCGTCGGCACGCGGCCGACGATTGGCGGCCGGCACGCGCTGCTCGAGGTGCTGATCTTCGATTTCGACGATGACATCTACGGCGAGTACATCACCGTGCACTTCGTGGAGCGGCTGCGCGAGGAGCGCCACTTCGCCGATCTCGCGGCGATGCAGCGGCAGATGCACCTCGACGTCGAGGCTGCCCGGGCTGCGCTAAGCGCTTGAAATCGTTTACACTCACGGCCCATTTCACCGCCCCGTTCGCGTCGGATATTTCATGGATGGCACGTTCGAAGCCGTAGGCGCCCGCTACGACGGACCGGAGCTCGAGAAGCGGATTCTCGAGTTCTGGCGCGACAAGCACGTCTTCGCGCGCGTCATGGACGAGGGTGTTGGGCGCCCGGAATTTGTCTTCTACGAAGGCCCGCCGACGGCGAACGGCCGCCCCGGGATCCACCACGTGCTCGCGCGCACCTTCAAGGATCTCTATCCGCGCTACAAGACGATGCGCGGCTTCCACTGCCCGCGCAAAGCCGGCTGGGACACGCACGGCTTGCCGGTCGAGCACGAGATCGAGAAGGAGCTCGGCATCTTCGACAAGAAGGTGATCGAGGAGAAGGTCGGCATCCAGAAATTCACCGACATGTGCCGCTCGTCGGTGATGCGCCACGTCGCCGAATGGGAGGCGATGACCGAGCGCATGGGGTTCTGGGTGTCGTTCGAGCACGCGTACTTCACGCTGCACAACGACTACATCGAGAGCGTCTGGAACTTGCTCAAGACGATCTGGGACAAGGGCCTCATCTACCAGGGCTACAAAGTCGTCCCGTACGACCCGCGGATCGGGGCGACGCTGTCGTCGCACGAGGTGGCGCAAGGCTACCGCGAGGTCGACGACCCGTCGGTGTTCGTGCGGTTCAAAGTTGCGGGCGAAGGGGACACGTTTTTCCTCGTGTGGACGACCACGCCCTGGACGCTGCCGTCGAACCTGCTGCTCGCCGTGCATCCCGACGTGGAGTACGTCTGGGTCAAGCGCGCCCGCGAGACGCTCATTCTCGCGAAAGAGCTCGCAGCCGCCGTGCTCGGCGAAGGGCCCCACGAGATCGTGCGCGCGGCGCGCGGCCGCGAGCTCGACGGCCTGCGCTACGAGCGGCTGTTCGACTATCTCGACGTGCCCGCCGGCGCCGACATCTGCCGCGTGCGGCCGGCGGAGTTCGTCACGACGGCCGACGGCACGGGCATCGTGCACGTCGCGCCTGCCTACGGCGAGGACGACCTCAAGCTCGGCCAGCGCTACGGGCTGCCGGTGGTCCACGGCGTGGGCGAGGACGGCTATTTCTTGAGCGACGTCGAGCCCGTCGCCGGTAAGTTCTTCAAGGAGGCGGATCCCACGATCGTGGAGATCCTGCGGGCGCGCGGCCTCCTGTTCCGCGAGGCGACCTACCGCCACAACTATCCGTTCGGCTGGCGCACCGGCGATCCGCTGATCTACTACGCGAAGAACGCGTGGTACATCCGGACCACGAACTACCGGCAACGCATGGTCGACCTCAACCGCACGATCAAGTGGGTGCCGGAGCACATCCGCGAGGGCCGCTTCGGCAACTGGCTCGAGAACAACATCGACTGGGCGCTGTCGCGCGAGCGTTTCTGGGGCACGCCGCTCCCCGTGTGGACGGACGGGCAGGGCGACTACCTGTGCGTCGGCTCCGTGGCGGAGCTCGAGCAGCGCTCGGGCCGCAAGCTCGGCGACCTCGATCTCCACCGGCCCGCGGTCGACGGCGTGACGTTCGTGCACGAGGGCCGCACGTACCGGCGCGTGGCGGAGGTCATCGACTGCTGGTTCGACTCGGGCGCAATGCCGTACGCGCAGTGGCATTACCCGTTCGAGAACCGCGCCGTGTTCGAGAACGGCTTCCCCGCGGACTTCATCTGCGAGGCGATCGACCAGACGCGCGGCTGGTTCTACACGCTGCACGCGATCGCGACGATGGTCTCCGACTCGGTGGCCTATCGCAACGTGGTGTGCCTGAGCCACATCGTCGACCAAGACGGCAAGAAGATGTCGAAGTCGCTCGGCAACATCTTGGATCCGTACAAGGTGTTCGACGAGGTCGGCGCCGACGCCCTGCGCTGGCACTTCACCGCGCGGGTCGCGCCCGACGTGCAGAAGCGCGTGTCGGTGGAGATCGTGGCCGACGTCGCGTCGAGCTTCATCAACACGTTCTGGAACACCTACGGGTTCTTCGTGATGTACGCGCGGCTCGACCGCGTGGATCTGTCGATGGACGTGCCGTACCGCGGCCGGCCCGAGATCGACCGCTGGATCCTGGCGTTGCTCGAGGAGACGATCGCGACGACGACCGCTGCGCTCGACGATTACGACGCGCTGCGCGCGGGCGCGGCGATCGAGACCTTCGTCGACCAGCTCAGTAACTGGTACGTGCGCCGCAACCGCAGACGTTTCTGGAAGGCCGCGAGCGGCGCCGACAAGCAGGCCGCCTATCTCACGCTCTACGAGTGCCTCGAGGTCGTGAACCGGCTCATGGCGCCGTTCGTCCCGTTCATCACGGAGGCGGTGCACCAGAATCTCGTGCGGGCGAGGGCCATGAACGCGCCCGTGAGCGTGCACATGGCGAGCTGGCCGGAGCAGCGTCCGGAGCGGCTCGACCGCGACCTGCTCGCCGAGACCGCCGTCGTGCAGCGCGTGGTGGGCTTAGGTCGCGCCGCACGCAATTCGTCGCGGCTCAAGGTTCGCCAGCCGCTCAAGCGCCTGCTCGTGCGGCTGCCGGACGAGGCCGCGAGCGCTGCCGTGCGGCGCCACGCGGACCAGATCCTCGAGGAGCTCAACGTCAAGGCGCTCGAGATCATCCCTCGCGACGCGTCGCTCGTGCGCTATCGGATCAAGCCGAACCTGCCGGTGATCGGCAAGCGCTACGGCAAGCTGATACCGGCGATCCGCCAGTATTTGACGACCGCCGATGGCGCCGAGATCGCGGCCAAGGCCGGGCGTGGCGAGACGCAGACGTTTACGCTGCCCGGGGGGCCGATCGAGGTGCAACCCGGCGACCTGCTCGTCGAGACGTCGTCGGCCGAAGGCTTCGCGTGCGCCGAGGAGGGCGGCTACCTCGCCGGCCTCGACACCACGCTCGACGACGCGCTGCGCCGCGAAGGCGTGGCGCGCGAGCTCGTGCGCGCCGTGCAGGACGCACGCAAGCAGGCAGGCCTCGAAGTGTCGGACCGTATCGAGCTGCACATCGACGGCGACGCCGCCGTCGCTGCCGCGCTGGCCGAGCACCGCGAGTTCATCATGAGCGAGACGCTCGCGAGCCGCTGGCAGCCGCCGGCCGAGGGCACGGCCTACGTGGTGCGGCAAGACGAAGGAGACGCGCGCTGGCAGATCCGGCTCGCGCGCGACCCGGCCGGCACGTGACGAAGCGCCGTTGGTTCTCGTTGAGCGCGGGCGCCGCGAACTGGCTCTGGATTGCGGTGATCGTCGTGGCGCTCGATCAGTGGACGAAGTATCTCGTCACCGACAACCTCGAAGAGTTCGACGAGGTGATCCTGACGCCGTTCCTCGAGCTCATGCGGCTGCACAACCCGGGCGCGGCGTTCAGCTTCTTGAGCGACTCCTCGGCGCTGCAGCGCTGGGTCGCGGAGGATCTTGGGCTCGGGCCCGATTGGCAGCGCTGGTTCTTCATGGGGCTGGGCTTGCTGGTGAGCGTGGGCATCCTGGTCTGGCTGCGGCGTCTGCCGGCGAGGGGGCAGAATCTCCTCGCGGCGGGATTGAGCCTGGTGCTCGGTGGCGCGCTCGGCAACGTCATCGACCGGGTGCTCTGGGGGCACGTGATCGACTTCGTCCGCGTGCACTACGAGCAGTGGTATTTCCCGGCGTTCAACGTCGCGGATTCGGCGATCACGATGGGCGCCGTATTGCTGATCCTCGACAATCTGCTCGACTACGGCCGCGCGCGCCCGGCGCGCAGCGGCGGCCGCAAATAGCGTCCGGCATTTGCGGCACTCCCGCCATCCATGGCGGTCGGCGCCTGAGCCAGAGGCTCACCAGCAATCGGCGCTACTGGCGGTGCGCGCGCCCGCGGCCGTGATCTGAAACCACAGGCACTTGGTGTCCTTCGTCATGTCGACGCCGTTGGTGCCCACGGTCGCAGTCGCCTTCGCCGTGAAGGTTGCGGCGTCCGCCGCCTCCATCGTGATGGTGTACATGTCGTTCTCGCTCGTCGTGGGGTAGTTGGCGTCGCGGAGCTGGTCGATCGTGCCGTAGGTGCGGTTGGAGAGGTAGTAGCGCTCCTGGCTGGTGGCGATCGATAGCAGTGCGCTTTTGGCGGTCGTGCGGTGAGTGCGCAGGATGTACGTGCGGTAGCTCGGCGTTGCGATCGAGGCGAGGATGCCTACGATCACGACGACTATCATGAGCTCCATCAGCGTGACGCCCGCGATGCGGCGGCGTAAGACGCGCTTCGATGAACGTCGCATCGCGCGTCAGTCGAGGTTCGACTGACTCCAGAACGTGCGCACGGGATTTACGCCGAAGTTACCGCCCGTCAGTACGCTCGCCGGCAGGCAGAAGAAGTCCACGCACGCGACCGGCGCCGGCCGCTGGCCGGGCGGACCGCCGTCGAGGCTCGGGAACAGGAACGTCACGCCCGGCGATATCGAGCCGCTGCCGGTGGCCACCGAGATATCGGCGAAGGTCAGGGGTCCGCCGCCCGTCGACTGGTCGAGGTTCGCGACCGGAGCGCCGTTGAACACGTTCATCGCATAGAGACGGTTGGTGCCGAGCGCCGGTATGCACGGGTCCGTCAGCGCGGCGACGCCGGCGGGTGTATACGTCGTGAACAGCACCGTGTTGTTGAACGTGCGCGCATCGGCGAGCACCTTCTCGCCGGCGGCCGCGTTCAGCTCGAGCTTCCAGCCGCTCGCGTCTTGCGACATCGCGGTGGTCGCGGACGTGATCGTCGTGAGGGCGGTATCGGTGATCGGCGTGATCGCGTCGAATTGGGCCTGAGTCATCGAGCCGAGCGGCAGGTTCTTGTCGCGCAGCGCATAGAAGCGGTCACTGTTGTCGAGGCTCAGCGGATGTACGCGATGCCCCGAGCCGATGCCGACATGCACGAATTGCGAGTGAGTCTGCTTGTCGGTAGCGATGGCGACGTCGGGTGAGCCGTAGAAGCGGCGAACGTCGGCGAGCGGCGTCGTAGCCGCATTCGGGGCTGCGCCGAGCTGTGCGATCACGCCGCCCGTGATCAGGCTGGACGCCGGCTGACCGTTGTGCACATCGAACCGCCAGACTTGCCCGCCCATGTCGCCCGCGTACATGCGGTCGGCGAAGTCATCGCCGTCGAGGTCGACGACCTTCACGTCGGCCGGTATCGAGTAGTCCATCGACTTGTTCGCGACGTTGAAGTCCTTGTCGCGGCCGTCTTTGCTG
>Ga0137410_10000961_pt1 | contig 19820 bp, 13 predicted proteins | sample CZODoug1_16funga_FD_108878 | JGI IMG/M metagenome (GOLD analysis project Ga0137410, IMG submission 108878) | Vadose zone soil fungal communities from Angelo Coast Range Reserve, California, USA - CZODoug1_16fungal (Illumina Assembly) | ecosystem: Environmental > Terrestrial > Soil > Vadose zone... | reverse complement strand
TGCCTGGAAGCTCCCGTCGCCGTTGCCCAGCAGCACGGTCACCCGGTTGGAGCAGCAGCCGGCCGTGGCCAGGTCCAGCTTTCCGTCCCAGTTGAAGTCCCCGCTCGTCAGCGAGAACGCGCTTGTAGAACCGTTGCTGTAGGTGACGGCTGCCTGGAAGGTCCCGTCGCCGTTGCCCAGGAGCACGCTCACTGCCCTCGAGTTTCCGATGGCCACCGCCAGATCGAGCTTGCCGTCGCCGTTGAAGTCCGCGGTGGCGACCGAATCCTGGAAGGAACCGGCTCCGTAGGGCACGGCTGCCTGAAACGTGCCGTCGCCGTTGCCCAGGAGCACGCTCACGTCATTGGAGTTGTGGTCGGCCACGGCCAGGTCCAGCTTCCCGTCGCCGTTGAAGTCCCCGCTCGTCACCGAGACAGGAACGGAACCGACGCCATAGCTGGCGCCTGGCTGGAAGGTCCCGTCGCCGTTGCCCAACAGCACGCTCACGTTGCCCTGGTTGGCCACGGCCAGGTCCAGTTTCCCATCGCCGTTGAAGTCCGCGCTCGTCACCGAGGACACGAAGGAACCCACGCTGTAGCTGACGGCTGCCTGGAAGCTGCCGTTGCCGTTGCCCAACAGCACGCTCACGTCGTTGCCACCCTCGTTGGCCACGGCCAGGTCCAGCTTGCCGTCACCGTTGAAGTCGCCGCTCGTGACCGAAACCGGCCTGGAACCGGCGCCGTAGCTGGCGGGTGCCTGGAACGTGCCGTCCCCGTTGCCCACGAGCACGCTCAGCTTGTCCGAGCCTGCGTTGGCCACGATGAGGTCCGGCTTGCCGTCACCGTTGAAGTCTCCGCTTTCGACCGCCATTGGGAAAGAGCCGACGGCATAGCTGGCGCCTACCCGGAAGGTGCCGTCGCCGTTGCCCAACAGCACGCGCACGCTGTTGGAGCCGTTGTCGATGAGGGCCAGGTCCAGCCTGCCGTCGCCGTCGAAGTCCGCGCTCGTCACCGAGAACGAGCTCGAAGCGACGGCGTAGCTGACGGCTGGCTGGAAAGTGCCGTCGCCGTTCCCCAAGAGCACGCTCAAGTTGCTGGAGCTGTCGTTGGCCACGGCCAGGTCCAGCTTTCCGTCGCCGTTCAAGTCGCCGCTCGTCACCCAGAGCGGGAGCGCACCGACGCCGTACCTGACGACTGCTTGGAAGGTGCCGTCGCCATTGCCGATGAGCACGCCCACGTCGTTGGAGCCTTCGTCGGCGACGGCCAGGTCCAGCTTCCCGTCTCCGTTGAAGTCCGCGCTCATCACCGAGAACGGGTTGCTACCCGCGGTGTAACTCACGGGTGCCTTGAAGGTGCCATCGCCCTTGCCCAAGAGGCCGTTGCCCAGGAGCACGCCCACGTTGCCTCCGTTGGCCACGGCCAGGTCCAGGATCCCGTCGCTGTTGAAGTCCCCGCTCGTCACCGAGCGCGGGCTGGAACCAGTACGGTAGCTGACCGCTGCCTGGAAGGTGCCGTCGCCGTTGCCCAGGAGCACGCTCACGGTGTTGGAGCCTATGTTGGCCACGGCCAGGTCCAGGATCCCGTCGCCGTTGAAGTCCCCGCTCGTCACCGAACTCGGGAACGCACCGACGCCGTAGCTGACCGCTGCCTGGAAGGTGCCGTTGCCCTTGCCCAGGAGCACGCTCACGGTATTGGAGCGTTCGTTGGCCACTGCCACATCGGGTTTCCCGTCGCCGTTGAAGTCCCCGCGCGTCACCGCGGCTGGGTTGCGACCGGTGGACGGTTCTGGAACCTCGGACAAGACGAGCGAGCCCGTGCAGGCGCCCGGAGGTGGCGGCCGCCGCGCGATCGCCAGCGTTGCCACGACATGGGCGGCGGTCGGTAGCGGTGCCAGGGAGGCGACGGAGCGGAGATGCCAGACGCCCTCGACGGGGTCGGTGAGCGTCAGGACTTCTTGGCCCGGTCCGGTGGAGGTGCTGTTCGGGGACCCTGGCCCATGGCCGGTGCCGTTCGGGCTGATGGCGAAGATGTCGAGATTGGTCGGGAGCGTGCTCGACCAAGTATATTTGAGGGTCAGCTTGGCGGTCATCGTCTGGTAGAAGATCGCCGCCGGGGCCGGGAGCGATACGGTCAGGTCGTAGTTGTCGCAGATCCCGGGCGGGCACGTCCTCTCGATCCCGACGTTGATCACCGTCCCGGCTACGACCGGTGCGAAATCCGAAGAGGCGATTCCCGAGCTGCTGCTGACGGTCCCGCTGGAGGGCGTCGCGGCCCCAGCGCTGCTGCTCGGCAGGACCGTGAGCGCGGCCATCAGGCCGCCAACCAGAACGCGCATCGAGGGCATCGATGGATTGGGCACGAAGCTCTCCAGTGAGAAAAGACGTGGGGGGTGGAGGCGACAAAAGTTTTCACTCCGCAGCCAAGCGTCAACCCTGCGACTCGTCGATTACCGATTGTCGCGGGAAGCTGCCGCCGTCTTTAGGAAATTGTGCGACGCGATCAGGGCAATTGCAAGACGCGCTCCACTCCCCGGACGGCGGAGTAGCGGTTTTTTCCGCCGCGCTTGGCGCCGTAGAGCGCCTCGTCCGCGGCATGGACCAGCTCCTCGGCCGTGGAGATGAGCTCCCCGGGATAGTTGGCGACGCCCAGGCTCGCGGTCACCGAGACCGGCTCGTCGCCCGCATTCAGCGCGAGCTGGTCGACCGCCTTGCGGATGCGCTCGCAGACGCGCAGCGCGCCCTCGGGCTGGGTCTGCGGCAGGATGACGGCGAACTCGTCTCCGCCGTAGCGGGCCGCCACGTCGGGCGTGCGCAGCGAGCGCGAGATCTCGGTGGCCACGGCCCGCAGCAGCCGGTCGCCGAAGACGTGGCCGTACTTGTCGTTCACCGGCTTGAACCCGTCGAGATCGATCATCGCGAAGGCGAGCGTGCCGCCGTACCGGTCGACGCGATTCATCTCCTGGGCCAGGCGGTCGACGAGGTAGCGGCGATTGTACAGCCCGGTGAGCGGGTCGGAGACCACCAGCCGTTCCAGCTCGTGCTGGATGGAGAGCACCCGGTCGTGCATCTCCTTCACGCGCAGGAGCGCGTGCACCCGGGCGAGCAGCTCGTCCGGATCGCACGGCAGCGGCAGGTAGTCGTCCGCGCCCCTCTGCAGCCCCAGCACGCGCTCGGCCGTGGTGCTGCGGTGGCTCGCGATCAGCACCGGGGTGAAGTGGTCGTGCATGCCCTTGAGCTGCGGGAGGAGGTCGAGGCCGTCCATGTCCGGCAGCGACCGGCCCAGCACCACCAGATCGGGCACGCCCTCGCGCAGCTTCTCCAGCGCCTCGGCGCCGCTCGCCGCGGCCGCGACGGTCAACTCGGCGCCCGACAGCAGGTCGCGCTGCGAGGCGCGAGCGCTCTCGTCAGCCTGCACCACGAGCACCCGCATCGTCCCTCCCGCCCAGGCGATCCATATGTTCGCAGATAGGCGGCCCTGAGGGGAAGCCTGCTACTCTTCCCCACATGAAGCACGTGATCGTTTTCGACTCCCCAGACGCCAAGGTGCGACTCGACAAGATCTCCACGCTCCCGCCGAACAAGATGCGGAAGCCGGAGGCGCAGTCCCGTTTCCAGGAGATCAACGACGAGCTGTTCGCCCTGCAGGACCTCATGTGGGGCGCCAAGACGCACAGCCTGCTGGTGGTGCTCCAGGGCCGCGATGCGGCGGGCAAGGATGGGACCGTCAAGCACGTGGTCGGCGGCCTGAATCCGCGCGGCATCCACGTGGTGTCCTTCAGCCAGCCCACCGAGGAGGAGCTTCGCCACGATTTCCTCTGGAGGGTGCACCTGCGCACGCCGCGGCTCGGCGAGGTCGGCATCTTCAACCGCTCGCACTACGAGGACGTGCTGGTGGTCCGCGTCCGCCAGTTGGTCAAGAAGTCGCTCTGGAAGCTGCGCTACGGGCACATCAACGACTTCGAGTCGCTGCTCGCCGAGCAGGGCTGCATCGTGCTGAAGTTCTTCCTCCACATCAGCCCCGAGGAGCAGGAGCAGCGACTCCTGGCGCGCGAGAAGGATCCGCTCAACTTCTGGAAGCTGAGCGTGCAGGACTGGAAGGACCGCGAAAATTGGGACGAGTTCACCGAGGCATACGAGGACGCCATCTCCCGCTGCGCCGCTCCCCACGCGCCCTGGATGGTGGTCCCGTCGGACGCCAAGTGGTTCCGCAACCTGGCCGTTGCCGAGGCGCTGGTCGAGGCCCTTCGGCCGTACCGCAAGCAGTGGCGCAGGACACTGGAGGAGCAGGGGAAGGTCGCGCGCGCCGAGGTGGAGGCGTTCCGCAAAGAGCAAGAAGAACGGGAACTTCGGCCGAAGAAGCGACCGGTGGCGGTCCGGGGGGTGTGACCCCCCCGCCGGACCCGGAAAAAAAATAATTATTTTTTTTCGGCTCACCCGACGCTGATGCGCCGCACCCCGCGCTCTTCCAGCAGCGTCCGCACCCGATCCCGGTGGTCGCCCTGCAGCACCAGCGCGTCGCCCTCCACCGCGCCGCCACAACCGAGCGCGCCCTTCAGCGCCTTGAGCCATTCCCGCAGCGCGGCGGCGGGCAGCCCGAGCTGCTCGACCACCGTCACCTCCTTGCCGCGCCGTCCTTTGCGCTCGAGGCGGACCACCGCCCGCGCTGGGCCCTGGGGCGCCCGGGGCTGGGGCTCGCGCGACGCCTCCGGACCGCTCGGCAGGTCGGCCAGCTTGTCCTTCAGGCCTGCGAACGGATTGTGGAAGGGCTTCTTCTCGGCCACCGGGAGATTTTACGCCAGGCGGCGGCGAAGAAGCCGTCCATGTCGTGCAGGTGCGGCCAGGTGCGCAGAAAGCTGTCGCGGACCAGGTCGCGATGCGCGCGAAGGAGGCGGTCGATCTCTCGTTCCGCCGTGGCTCCGGCGAGCACGCGTGCGACGGAGGGAAGCACCGCCTCGACGAGGCCCTCGAGGGGATCCCAAGGCACGGTCTGGAGGCGTCGGAGGGCAGCTTCGGCCACGCGCCACGATAGTGCCAGAAAGATTTCACGCTCTGCGTGACCGCTTTTCGCGGCAGCTGGCAGCCCGTCCGCTGCCCGACAGTGCGGGGCTTGGGGGCGTGCCCGCAACCCGTTCCGTCCACATTCTTCGGCCCGTGAGCGATCCCCACGAGCTGCTGCAGGCGGGCCGCTTCGAAGAGCTGGCCCACGACGAGCATCCTCTCTGGCGCGGCCTGGCATTGCTCGAGCTGGGCCGCTTCCCCGAGGCGGCCCGCGTCTTCGAGGAGGCGGAGGGCGCGCAGGAAAGCGGCACCATGCAGGAGTTCGCAGGGGCGGCGCGCTGGCTCGCCGGGGAGCGCGAGGCGGCGGCCGAGCGCTGGATCGCCGCGCTCGACGCCGGGCACGATGGCCCCGCCGGGGTGGTGAAGCCACCGGCGTTGCTGCTCTATGCGGGGCTGCGGATCCCGGACGAGCGGTACGTGCTCCGGGGGAAGCGCCTGCTCGGCAAGCTCCGGAAGCCCAAGCTGGCGCGGGTATGGCCCGGTCCTGTCGCGGGCTTCCTCCTGGGTGAGGTCGAGGAGCAGCAGTTCCTGGAGGACGGGTACGAGGACCCGGATCTCGAAGCCCGGCGGGTGACGGGCGCGCAGTTCTGGGCCGGCGTGCGCTCGCAGGATCCGAAGGAAGCGCGCGCGCACTTCCAGGAGAGCGCGGCAGTCGAGGGCGCCAGCGCGCTCGAGGTCGAACACCACCTGGCAAAGGGCGAATTGCGCTAGCTGACATACCCGGACGCCTGCAGGCGGAAGAGGTGCGCGTAGCGCCCGTCCTTCGCCAGCAGCGCATCGTGGCTGCCCAGCTCGGAGATACGGCCGCCCTGCAGCACGGCGATCCGATCCGCGGTCCGCACGGTGGAAAACCGATGCGAGATGAGGATCGCGCTCCGGTCCGCGGCGAGCGCCTTGAGGCGGAGGAACAGGTCGTGCTCGGCCTCCGCGTCGAGCGAGGCGGTGGGCTCGTCCAGCACCAGCAGCTCGGCCTGCTCGCGCATGAACGCGCGAGCCAGCGCGATCTTCTGCCACTGGCCGCCGGACAGCTCGTGGCCTTCCTCGAACCAGCCGCCCAGCATGGTGTCGAGCTTCTGCGGCAGCTCGTCGACCACGGCGCGCGCCCCGGCCCGCTCGACCGCGGCGTCGATGCGCGGCCGGTCCGAGATGGCGCGCACCTCGCCCAGTCCGACGTTCTCCAGCGCGGTGAACTGGTACTTGACGTAGTCCTGGAACAGCACGCCGATGCGGTCGCGCAGGTCGCGCGGATCGAAATCGCGCAGGTCGACGCCGCCGTAGAGGATGGCTCCACGGGTCGGATCGTAGAGCCGCAGCAGCAGCTTGATCAGCGTCGATTTGCCGGCGCCGTTGTCCCCGACCAAGGCGAGCTTCTCGCCGGGCTCGATGCGGAGGTCCACCCCGTGCAGCGCGTCGCGATCGCTGCCGGGGTAGCGGAAGGCGACGTCGCGGAACTCGATCAGCTGCGAGCGGCCCTTCGCCGCGCTCGCCGGCCGCGCCCGCGGCGACTCGCCGGTGGTCGGGATGTCCAGATACGTGAACAGGTTGGAGACGAACAGGCCATCCTCGTAGAGGCTGCCGATGGAGGCGAGCGCCGACTGGATGGCTGCCTGTCCCTGCCGGAACGCGACCAGGTACAGGGTCAGATCGCCCAGCGTGATGCGGGCCTGCGCCGCCCGGTCCGCCATGAACAGGTACGAGGCGTAGAAGGCGAGCAGCGAGAGCGCCCCCAGCACCAGGCCCGCCGCGCTCTTGCGCAGCGCGAGCCGCCGATCCTCGGAGTAGAACTTGTCGAACAGCGCCCGATAGCGCCCGAGGACCAGGGGCGCGAGCCCGAAGATCTTCACTTCCTTCACGTGCGAGTCGCGGGTGAGGATCCATTCCAGGTAGTTCTGCCGCCGGCCCTCCGGGGCGCGCCACGAGTTGAGCCGGAACGACTCGCCCGAGAAGCGCGCCTCGGCGAAGAAGGCGGGCAGCGAGGCGGCCACGATCACCAGCGTGCTCCACCACGACAGGCGGGCGAGCAACGCGGCGTACGAGATCAGGATGAGCAGCTGCTGGCCGAGCGAGGCCAGCTCGAGGACCAGCGAGAGCGGACGGACGCTCGCCTCGCGCCGCGCGTTCTGCATCTTGTCGTAGGTGTCCGCGTCCTCGAAGTGGCGCAGCTCGAGGGTGGCGGCCTTCTCCAGGATGAGCGTGTTGACGTGGTTCCCGAGCGAGGCGCGCATCAGGTCGCGCAGCAAGGCCTGGCCGCGCGAGAGCACCGTCGAGACGACCATCAAGCCGAACTCGATGAACACGTACTCGACGACGAGCCGCGCGTCGGCGCGCGAGCCGGTGCGCGCGGCCAGCACCACCGCGTCCACGATCAGCTTTCCCACCCAGGCCATCGCCGCCGGGATCGCGGCTTGCCCGATCATCAGGGCGACGATGCCGGCGGCGAAGCCGCGCGACGAGTCCTTCACCAGCTGGAAGACGCGGGGCAGCGCGCGCAGGTAGCTCAGGGTGAGCCGCGCGCGCTCGCGGAGGGACTGCTGGGGCGGCCGCACGGCCTTCAATGCTCGAGCATCTCCTGCACCTTCATCTTGTCCTCGCGGTAGGTGAAGTGCTGATAGAGCTGCCAGGCGTTCTGCTTGTCGAGGATGCGGTCCTTGAGGATGGGGACCGCGGCCAGCTTGTCGTCTCGATAGACGAGCCGGTCGATGAGCTGTCCCGCCTGCGCGGTGGTGAAGTATGCGCCCGCGGCGGCGGTGCGCAGGACAGCCAGCTTGGCGGCGTCGCCGGCCTCGCGGTCCAGCGCCGTGCGCAGCGTGCGGAAGGCCTTGTCGTTCATCGCCTGCGGGCCCTTGGCCTCGCTGACGCGCACGTTGAGCAACTCGCCGGCGCGGGCCTGCACCTTCTTCTCGCGCACGCCTCCGCTGGGGAGCTGGAAGACCATCCGGTAGTAATGATCAGCTAGCGCGTCGAACGCGACGGGCGCGGTGTCGGCGGCGACCAGCGCCGGTCCGTCGAACGCCTGGACCTGGGTGCCCTCGGGCTCGGTCACCTCGATGACGGTGCGCCCGTGAGGGCGGTACTCGAGGCGCATGCCGTCCTCGATGATGACGGTCGGCGGGCGCTCCGCGGGCCTCTCCGGCTTTTCGGGCGGCTGGGGCTGCGCCTCGGCCGAATTTTTCGGCGGTACCACCTGCGGCGCGGCACAGGCGGCGAGCAGCAGGGTGGCGAGGAGGACGCGATTCATACGGTATGGTTGTAAACCGGGACGCCGATCAACGCTCGTTCTTGAAGACCTGGCCGCCCTTCATCACGAACCGGACGTGCTCGAGACGGGCGACGTCCTGCAGCGGATCGCCGTCGACGGCGACGAGGTCGGCGAAGCGGCCGGCGGCGACCTCGCCGAGGTTCCCGGACTCTCCCAGGAGCGCGGCGCCCACCGTGGTGGCGCTCTGGATGGCCTGCATCGGGCTCATGCCGTAGCGGACCATGTAGCCGAACTCCTTGGCCTGGCTCTCCGTCCAGGCGAAGCCCCCCGCGTCGGTGCCGAAGGAGATGCGCGCGCGCTTGCGCACGGCCTTGGCGAAGGCCTGCTTCTCCAGCTCGACCATCTTCGGCCAGATGCCGCCGCGCCCCTCGGCGACGTACACCCCGACGTAGATGGTCGGGCACCAGAACACGTCTTGCTTGACCATCCGGTCGATCAGGTCGTCGGTGAGCCCGTCGCCGTGCTCGATGGTGTCCACGCCCGCCCGCAGCGCCGCGTCGATGCCGTCCCAGCCGATCGCGTGCGCCGCCACCTTGCGGCCGATGCGGTGCGCCTCTTCGACCAGGGCCTTCGCCTCGGCGTCGGTGAAGTTCACCCAGCTCGCCAGGCGCGCCTTCTTCTCGTCCCAGTAGTACTTGCGGTCCGCGTAGAACTTGATCCAGTCCGCTCCGTACTTCACCTCCTCGCGGACTGCCTTGCGGACGTTGTCGGGGCCGTCGACGATCTGCACCCCTTCCGGCATGCGCAGCTCCCACGAGTAGCCGAGCAGCGGGTACATGCCGGTCGGCGCCATCGCGCGCGTCGCGACGTACATGCGGGGTCCGGGGATGACCCCGCGCTGGATGGCGACCTTCAGGTCGACGTCGGCGTACATCGCGCCCTCGGTCTCCAGGTCGCGGATGGTGGTGAAGCCGTTCATCAGCGCGGTGCGCGCCGCCACCGTGGCGCGGATTGCCCGGTAGGGCGTCGATTCCTTGAGGAGCTGCTCGTCGTAGTCGGCGGCGGTGATGTCGCCCTGGAGCAGGACGTGGGTGTGGTTGTCGATCAGGCCCGGCAGGAGCGTGGCGTCGCCGAGGTCGATGATCTGGGCCTGCCCGGCCTTGCGCGCGAGCTCGTCGGCCGGCCCGACCTCCTGGATGCGCTCCCCCACCACCAGCACGGCCTGCCCCGTCCGCGGCCGGTCGGAGCGGCCGTCGATCAGCCGCGCCGCTTTGACCAGCACGGTCCTGGGGGGCGGCTTCGGCTGCGCCGCCTCACGCGGCGCCTGGGCGCGGGCGGAGATTGCAAGGGCGAAAGCAGCGCAAAGCGGGCGGATGCGCATCATTGCTCCAGGGCCGGTTCTTCGAGGCGCGTACCCTCGCATGCGCCGTGTCGCTCGCGCAATTCGGCCGCTCTCCCATTCCCGAGGAGAGCGGCCAACTCGTCCCGGGACAAGTCGATGCGACCCGCTGTTACGGCGGGTTACCGAAGGTGCGCCTGAAGAATCCCGAGGACGGAATCGTGATCGCCGGCGGCGGCGTGCTCAGGCTTCCGTTCCCGAGCACGTACATGGTCGTCCCATCCCTCGGGTGCGGGGCGACGAAGAAGTAGTCGGAGGCCTCGATGGCGGGGGTGGCGGCGGTCACGTTTGTGAACGCGGCTCCGAAATCGGTCGACCGGAACACAGCTCCGCCACTCGCCGTGCCCTTAGCCGTGACGGCATAGATCGAGCCGGTGATCACTCCGCTCGAGCTGAACCCATCGACCGCGAACGCCAGCCCAGCCACAGAACCTGTCAACGAGGCGCCTTTCGTGAACGCAAACCCTGGTCCGGTCGCAAACTCCACGACCCCGTCAGCGTGGCCGGCGACAACGGTTGTGCCTTCCGGATCGACCGCAATCGCGTTGACCTGGCTACCTGTTAAATCGGCCGTGATCAGCAGGGTTGCCGTGCTTCCGGAGAAATGGAAGAGATTCCCCGGCGCGGTTCCCACGAAGACCGTGCCGTTCGAAGCGATGGCGAGCGCAGTGGGCTGATCGTCGAAGGTCGAGCTAGTGAGGGGTAGAGGAATTTTCGACCACGTGGCTCCGTCGTCGGTCGAACGGAACAACCCGTCCTGGCTGAATGCGACGTACAGCGTCTGCTGTTGCGGATCGGACGGGTCGAGGACGATCGCGCTCCGACCGATCGGACAGGCGGCGGCTGGCAGGCCATTTGTGGGTCCGGTTACCTCGGTCCACGTGGACCCGTTTGTGGAGTGGAAGAGCTTCCCGGTGCAGTTCACGGAAGCCCAGATGGACAGCGCTGCGCCAGGATGTGCGACGCTGACGCCGAGGGCAGGAGTCGCGGCCGGGAAACCCGTGCCGCTCCATGGCGGGCCACCCGTCGCTGTCTTCAGCACTCCGTCTTTGAGCGTGGCTGCGTAGATGGTCGACGGATCCGCCGGATCGAAGGTCATCGAGAACGGCTGCGCGGCGCGGGTGTCCGGGGACGTCGGTGTCGGGTTGTTCAGGTCGACCCAGGCGGTGGGGGTGGTCACGGTGGCTGTTGCGCTTGCGGAAGTGACCGTCCCCGCCGCGTTCGTCACGTTCAGCGTGAACGTGGTCGTAGTGGCCACGTTCATGACTACGGTCGCGCCCGGGGACGTTGCGGGGTGTCCCCCGGGATCGATCGACCCGGTCCCGCCGCTGAATAGATAGCTGAGCTGGGTCGCTCCGCCGCTGAAGATGCTCCTCGGCGCGGCGATGAAGGTGGTGATCACGGCTGGATCGACGATGTCGAAGGCCGTGCTGCCGTCGCCCGGAGTGCCTGTCACGGCAGCGTGCAGCTTGTAGCCGGTGCCCGCCTTGTTGATGCTGAGGTCGGCGAAGTTGGCGACGCCGCTCGTGTTCGTGGTTCCGCTGGTCGTGCCGGACAGCGTGCCGCCCGTAGGATTGGTTCCGATCGAGATCGTCACCGACGCCCCGGGCACGAGGTTCAAGAAGGCGTCCTTGACGGTGATCCGAACCGCCGGAGTGATGTGCAGCCCGGTCGTGGTGATCGTCGGCTGGACCGAGAAGACCGCCGTTGCGGGAGCGGCCGCCGTGATGTCGAAAGCCGTGCTGTCGGCAGTGACCGGCGACGGGATGCTCGGCACGGTCGCGTGCAGCTTGTATCCGGTGCCCGTCTTGTCGATGCTGAGGTCGGCGAAGCTGGCGACCCCGGTCGCGTTCGTGGGGCGCGTGGTCGTGCCGGAAAGCGTCCCACCTCCGGCGTTGACACCGATCGAAAGCGTTACGGACGCGCCGGGAACGAGGTTCGTGAACGCATCGGTCACGGTCACCTCAACGGCCGGGACGATGTGGACTCCCGCCGTCGCGGAGCTCGGCTGCACGGAGAAGGCAGCGCTCGCCGGCGCGGCCGCGTTGACGGTCGCCGGCTGCGAGCTGGTGAGCGTGCCGTTCACCGTGTCGGTGACCGTCACGGTCTGCGAACCGGCCGTGAACAACGTGACGCCGTTGATGAAGGTGTGCGTGCCATCGTCGGTCGGAGGGAAAGTGAAGTTTGCGGGTAAGCTGGCCGGGAAGGGGTCCGTCGAGGTGAAGTGGACCGTGCCGGTGTATGCGTTCGGCCCCTTGGCGACGTTCGCGAACGCGTCGAAAGCCGTCACTGTCACCGTGCTCGCAACCCCAGCCGTCACGGTCGCCGGGAGGCCGGTCAACACTATGCTGGCAGTCGGGCCGGCGACGACGCTGACCGAGGGATGGTCGTTCAGAACCACCTGTGCCGCCCCCGGGTTCGCCGTCGCGGCGATGGTTTTCGTCTCGGCTTTCGTGCTCCTCAGCGTGGCCTGGAACACTCCGGCCTGGCTGGTGCTACCCGAGCCGGACAGCGGATTGAACGTGTTCGCGGAGCCGCTGACGGCGAGGGAAACCGGAAGGCTACCGATCGGTTGCCCGAGACGGTTGCGCACCGTCACCGTAACGGTGGCGGTCTCGACGTCATTCGCGACCACGAAGCCAGATCCGCCAGTCGCGACGGCGGTGACGCTCGAGGCAGCTGGATCGGGATCGAGCACCGTGACGTTCAGGATCGCGGCGTCCGACCGGAGACCAGTGCCGTCCTCGGTGGCGACGACGCGGAACGCGTACTTCCCCTCCATGTCCGCCTGGAAGCTGGTCGCGCCTGCGGCGAAGGAGACCGCGCTGCCCTGTGGCAACGAGAGCAGCTCGAAACCGATGGTCGAAGTTCGCGCATCGCCGCAGGCGCCGTCGGGATCGACTGCGGTCGCGGAAAGCGTCACTGTCTGGCGCCGCGCCGGGAACGTGGGCGAGTTGCCGGTCGTGACCACGACCGGCGGCCGGGACCCGCAGGCGTCGACGTGGACCGATGCGGTGCCCACCTGCCCCTCGTGACCGCTGGTGTTGATAGCGACTGCCGAGACCCTGTAGTCGCCCGGTCCGGTGCTCCGGAAGTCCACGGTCCCGCCGAAGCTTCCGCTGAGCTGCGCAGGAGCCCGACGCCGGCGACTGCCCACGCGATCTGCGGCGCGAATCGCGCCGGGCAGCCGGTGGCGGCGGGCGTCGCCGTGAGCGTCAGCGGCTGGTAGCTGTTGACGGTGCTCGCGGCCGGCGTCAGCTGGACGGCGATCGGAGCGGCGCCGCAGGTGCTCGTCGAGACCGAGGTCGACGCGTTTGCCGATTGACCCCGGGTATCCACGGCGCGCACCGACACGTCGTAGGTTCCCACCACGTCGGGAGTGAAGGTGAACTGCGTTCCGGCCTGCACCGCGAACGCGACTGCCGAGCTGCCGGACGGACCGGCCAGCGTCCAGACGTACTGCACCGAGCCCGCGGGGGTTCCGCACGCCACAGCGGGGTCGACGGGATGCGCCGTCAGCGTCACCGCCGCCCCCACGTTCGCGGCGCTTTCCGCAAATACCGCCGTGATCGCGGGTGCCGCGAAGGTCACCGCGCCGGCGCCGCAGGGTCCCACGACGACGTCGCGGACCGCCACCTTCGAAGACAGCCCTGCCGAGTCCGTCACCGTCAGCGTAGCCCGGTAGGTCCCTGCCACGTCCGGTGTGAAGGACGGAGATGTCGCCGCGGGATCGGAGAGCAGCGCCGAGGCGCTGGAAGGCGGGCGGGTCAGCGCCCACGCATACGTGAACCCCTGGTTGAGAAGGCAGGTGCCCGCGTTATCGGCATCGGTCACCGTGGGCGTGAGCTGGATGCTCGACCCAGGGACAGGGCTCGCCGGGGCCGAGGCGATGGTCGCCGCTGGCGCGTGGTTGCCGCAGTCCGTCGTCGTCACGGTGAGGAACTTCGGTGCGGAGCGCAGGCCGGTCGAATCGGTCGCCACGACCGAGAATTGATACGGCCCCGTCTGGTCGGGCACGAAGGTGGGGCTTACGGCCGCGGGGTCGGACAGCACGGCAATGCTGGCGCTCGGGCGCGCGACGGCGGTCCAGAGCAGCGTGAACGTCTGGTTCAGGTTGCACGCCGGGTCGTTGTCGGCGTCGTGCACGGTCGCGGAGAGCTGGACCGTGTTGCCGGTGTTCGGATTGGCCGGCGCTGCGACGGCCGCGGTGACGTCCGGCGCCGCCTCGCTGCACTTGCGCGCCGTGACGATCACCTGGCTCGCGGGGCTGGAGAGCACCCCGTTCGAGACGACCAGGTCGATGGTGTAGCTGCCGTCCAGATCCGGGATGAAGCTCGGCGTCGCGATGTGCGCGTCGTTGAGCGAGGTCTGGCTCAACACCGGGCGTGCCGTGATCGACCAGTCGTACGCCAGCGAACGGCCCTGCGGGTCGGCCGAGGACCGCCCGTCGAGCGCGACCGAGTTGCCCATGTTGACGGTCACCGCCGTGCCGGCGTTGGCCACCGGCGCCAGGATCTTGTCGGCGCAGCGAGCGGTGGCGAACGCGAGCGCAAGGCAGCCGGCGACTCGTCCGAGTCGAGTAGTCATTGGTGGTGTCCCCCTCAGAATGACGAGCCGAATCCGAGCGTGGCTCCGTGCGCCACCCGGTAAGTGTGAGAGAAGCTCAGAACGTCGTTGCGGTAGTCGAGCGAGAGGCCGAACCGGCCCAGCGGCAGCGTGAGCCCGCCTCGCGTGCTGACGTGGCTGCGGAGCGTGCCCAGCGCCGAGCGCGTGTCCGGAGACGCGAAGTTGTACGCGTAGGCGAAACCGACCTGGGCGGACAGTCGCCAGAAGAGGGGGAAGCGCGCCTGCGCGCCGAGGTCGGCGCCGATCAGGTCGACCGGAAAGGTCCCGTTGCGGATGCCCAGGTACTGCACGCCTGCGGTCGGGACGAGCGAGAAGGCGTCGCCCCAGATCGCGTCGCCCACGTCGTAACCGACCGCGAGCGCGGCGTCGTATCGCTGCTCGTCGAGCGTGATCCTCTGGTTGGTGTTCGCTCCCGGATCGGGCACGTAGGGTTGCTTCGCGCTGCGCCAGTCGAAGCGAGCGATCGCGAGCACGCGCGGCGCCACGAGCCTGGAGGCGTCGATCCCGAATCGCGACTGGACGATGGCGGCCGTGTCGCTCTCGCTGCTGCGCTCGGCGCCTCCGTGAGCGGACACGTTCCAGGCGCTCTGCCTGCCGCGCGGATCGTCGATGAGCCTGCCCACGGGCCTCTGCAGGTCGAACTGCTGCGGTCCCGCTTCGCCGAAGCGCGCCTGCACCGGTCCGCCCGGCGGCGGAGGGTTGATCGCCTCGGCCACCGCCTGCCGCAGCGGCGTCTCGGCCTCTTGCACCGCGACGGAATGGGGCAGCTCCGGCGTGCCGCTCCGTGTCGGTCCGTTCCCGACCGAGTCCCGCGCCTCGAGGTAGTACGCGAAGCCGTCCGCGACGGCGGCGCCGGGGACCACCGCGAAGTATTCGTCGTTCGCGGCGGGGGTGAGCGGGATGCACTCGTACTCGATGTGGAACAGGTTGCGCCAGCAGGCCTGGGCGTCTCCGACCCCGGATCGCTCGTCGACGATGCGCGCCACCAGCCGGAGCACGCTCCCGGCCGGCGCCTTGCGCACGGCCTGGTGGGTGAGGACGGGAGCCTGCGTGTCCTCGTCCGGGAGCATCGGCAGCGGAAGCGCGACGGCGCGGCCCGGCTGGGCCTGCGCGATCGGCGGAAGCGGCAGCGGAGGCGGCTCGGCCCCGGGCAGGGGCTGCACGGCTCCGGCCGGCGGCTCCTTCGCGGGCGCCTTCTGCGCGAGCTGTCCGCCGGGCGCGGCCATGGGGGTCGGCTGCAGGACCAGCTGGCAGAACGCGATGTACTGCTCCGCCTGCGCCTTGACCTTCGGGTTCGGGTCCCGCTTCTCGCGGAGGAACGACTCGTAGGCGTCGAGCGCTTCCTTCAGGTTCCCCTGCCGGCGGTGCGCCTGCGCGAGGTTGAAGAGCATCTCCGGGCGGTGGCTGTAGTCGTACGCGGCCCGGTAGCCCGCCGTGGCGCAGACATAGTCGCCCGCCGCGTAGCAGGCCTCGGCCCGCTTGTATTCCGCGCGCGCCAGCTCGAGGGCCGCCGGCGCGTCGTGCGCCTCGGCCTCGCGCACGGGCTTCAACGCCACCGCGACGCGCAGCTCGTAGCCGGGCTTGTCGGGCAGGCGCGTCGGCGCCGACCAGACCTTGTATCCGTCCAGCACCAGCCGGAGCTCGTGCTGCCCGGGCGTGGTTTGCGCTTTCTTCGGCGTGGGGCCGATCAGCCTGCCGTCGAGGTACAGCAGCGCTCCCTCCGGAGCGGAGTTCACGCCGACGATGGGCGGCGCGTTGTCGCCGCCCGCAGCCGAGAGCGTGAGCCGCAGCGACACCTGCTGCCCGGGCGCCAGCGTGATCTGTTGGGCGAGGCTGCGGTAGCCGACGCTCGAGATCTCCACGTTGTGGTCGCCGGAGGGCAGATCTCCGGAGTAAGGCGCGACGCCCGCGGCCTGGCCGTCGATGGCGATCTCCGCGTCGGGCGGCTCGGTCTCCACGCGCAGCCGGCCGGGACCGGCGATGCGCTCCGGCGCGAAGGACAAGTGCGCGTCCCGGTTGGCCCGCAGGGTCACCGCGCGCTCGGCGATCAGGTATCCGGCGCGGCGGACCTGCACGGCGTGGTCGCCGAGCTTGAGCTCGCCGCTCCAGGGCGTCAGGCCCACTTCCTTGCCATCGACGAGGACCGCCGCGCCGACCGGGGCGGAGGCGACGGTGAGACGCGGCGCTCCCGCGGTCTGGCCCAGCTCCATGCGGAGCGACAGATCCTTGTCCTTCGGCATCGTGAACTCGGTGCCGACCTCGCGCCGCCCGGCCAGGCGCAGCACCAGCTCGTGCGGGCCGGCCGCGACTGGAGCGAGGAACGGCGTGCGCCCGCGCTCCTTGCCGTCGATCGTCACGGAGGCTCCGGCCGGCTCCGACTCGACCGTCAGCGCCGGCTCGTTGGGCATGGCGGGCAGCACGAAGGCGAGCTGCACGTCGCGCCCCTGCCGCGCGGTGATCTGCCGCTCCTGGCGGAGACGGCCGGCCAGCTCGACCACCACGGCGTGTGCGCCGGGCGCCAGCTCGACCGAGTAAGGCGTCACGCCGACTGCGGCTCCGTCGAGGAACACGCGCGCTCCCGCCGGATCGGAGCTCACGCCCAGCGAGGCCGGTCCGCCGGCCCGCGACGGCAGCGGGACCAGCACGTCGAGCTTCCGGCCCGGCTTGACGTCGAGCTGCTGCTCGGTGCTGCGGCCGTCGGCGGAAATCACCTGGATGACGTGAGGTCCCGGACCGAGCGACACCGTCACCGGCGTCTTGCCGGCGTCGTTGTCGTCGATCTTGAGCGTCGCGCCCGGCTCCTCGGTGCGGAAGGTTGCCTTCACCGGCCGCGCCGGCGGGTCGAACGCGATGCAGATGAACGGCTTGGTGGGCGATCCGGATCGCGTCGGCTCGCCCTCGTCGTGGCGCGCTTCGACGAAGTACTCGAACGACCCTTCGTCGAGCATGGACGAGGGGAGGCGTGCGAAGAATCCGCGGCTGCCGCGGTCCACCATGCTGTAGGCGCCGAACCGCTGCGAGCCGGCGGGCCGCGCGAACACGAGCGGCGCGAAGAGGCGCGCAGGGTCCTTCACCTTCGCGCGGATGACGATCGAAGCGCCGCGCGGGGTCCGCTCCAGCGGCTTGTGATCGATCTTCCCCTCACCCGCCGTCGCGGCGGGCTGCAGGCCGGGCTGTACGACGGCCTGGGCGAGGAGGAGCCTTCCGGACGCAATCGATGATTCCGCCGTGGCCGCAAAGATTGCGGCGAAAAGGACCCCGAGCTGCATTGTCCGATCCCCCTACCGGTCGACCGCGGCCCCGCGTGAGCCGGGGTCGAGCAAGAACGCGCTTGGATGTCCCTCGCGGGGCAGGACGCCCCACGTTTTCCCCAGGGCAAGCGTTTTACCGCCTGCTCACTAGTACACACAAGCCCCCCGGGTGGCCTACCTGGCCCCGGGGAAACGACGCGTTGCGAAAAACCCTGTCGCCGCGCAAGCTCCGCTGCTTGGTGAAGGACGGAATCCAGGTCCTGGGCGGTCTCGCGGAGGTCCCGCGCGCGGATTGGGACGGGCTGCTCGATGCGGCCGCCACGCCATTCGTCCGCTGGGACTGGATCGAGGCGATGGAGCGCTCGCGCTCTGCCTCGGACCGCTCCGGCTGGTCCCCGCGCCACCTCGCTCTTTTCCGCCGCGGGCGCCTGATCGCGGCGGCCCCCGCGTGGGTAAAGGAGGATTCGGACGGCGATTTCGCGCGCGACTGGGACTGGGCGGGCGCGGCGGCGCGCGCGGGGCTGCCGTACTACCCGAAGCTCTGCATCACCGTGCCTTTCACTCCCTGCACCGGGCGGCGGATCCTGGTCGCCCCAGGGGAAGACCGCGCCGAGGCAGTGCGCCGGATCGCCGACGGGGCGCGCGCCCTGTGCCGGCGCGAGGGCATCCCGAGCCTGCAGGTCCTCTTCCCGCCCGAAGAAGAGGCGCGCGAGCTGGGCGAGGCGGGCCTTGCCCTGCGGATGGGCTTCCAGTTCCACTGGCGCAACGAGGGATACCGCACGCCGGAGGAATTCCTGGCGCGCTTCCGCAGCAAGGATCGCAACGCGATCAGGCGCGAGCGCCGCGCACCGCAGGAGCAGGGCATCGCCATCCGGACCGTCCGCGGCGAGGAGCTGTCCCGTGCGCCACGCGAGTGGGCCAAGGCGGCGCACGAGTTGCACAGCTCGACGGTGCGCAAGCTGATGTGGGGACGCGGATGGCTGAACCGCGCCTTCTACGACCTGGTCTTCGAGCGGATGCCCGGCGCGCTGGAGGTGGTCGAGGCGCGGCGGGAGGGCCGGCTGGTGGCGGGCGCCTTCAACGTGGCCGGCGGGAATCGCCTGTATGGCCGCTACTGGGGCAGCTTCGAGGAGCACCCCTTCCTGCACTTCAACGTCTGCCTGTACCACTCCATCGACGAGTGCATCCGGCGCGGCGTGACCGCCTTCGAGGGCGGCGCGGGAGGCGACCACAAGCTCTCGAGGGGATTCTTGCCCAGCGAGACGTGGAGCGCCCACGCCTTCCTCGACGCGCGGCTGGACGAGGCCCTGCGGCGCGCCCTGGCCGCGGAGACCGAGGAACGCCGGCAGGCCCTGCGGCGCTGGTCGGCGCAATCGCCTATCCTCAAGCCTGCATGAGCCCGAAGCGCCAGGAGGAGAGCGAGCCCGGCGTCGTCACCAAGACGCGCCCGAAGACCAAGCCCAAGCTCGAGGCGCCCAAGCGCTACAAGGTGCTGCTGCACAACGACGACTACACGCCGATGGAGTTCGTCGTGCTGGTGCTGGTGCAGGTGTTCCACAAATCGGAGAGCGACGCGGCGAGCATCATGCTGCACGCGCACACGCACGGCCATGCGGTGGCGGGCGTCTACACCTTCGAGATCGCCGAGACGAAGGTCAACGAGACGACCGCGCTCGCCAGCAAGGCGCAGTTCCCGCTCCTCTGCACGCTGGAACCGGAGTGACAGGCCGCCTCCGGGGCGTCTACTTCCTCTATTACGGCTACGTCGGCGCGGTCCTCGGGTACCTCGCGCCGTACCTGCGCGGGCTCGGCTTTGGTGGCGACGCGATCGGCGGGGTGTCCATGGCTGCGCAGCTCGTCGCCGCGCCGGCGGCGCTCCTGTGGGGTCATGCGGCTGACCGGCACGGATCGCGCGCCGCCACGCTGCGGCTCTGCGCGCTGGGCGCGATGGTCGCCCTCTGCGCGTTGCCGTGGGCGCGGACGCCGCTGGCCGTCGGCGCGGTGTTGGTGGCGCACGCCGCCTTCGGGGGCGCGCTGGTGCCGCTGCTCGATTCGCTCACCATGGAGTGGGCGCGCGGTGAGGCGGGCCGCAGCTATGCGCGCACGCGGCTCTTCGGCTCGCTGGGGTTCGTGGTCGTCGCGCAGGGCCTCGGCGTCTGGCTCGCGGCGCGCGGGGACAGGCCGGCCGACCCGCTCGTGCCCTTCGCCGCCATGGCCTGCGTCGCGGGGTACGCGCTCTTGCTGCAGGCGGCGCCCTCTCCCCCCGAGGCGACCTCCGCCTCCGCGGCTCCGTTGCGGGTGCGCGACGCG
>Ga0137410_10000960_pt1 | contig 19832 bp, 16 predicted proteins | sample CZODoug1_16funga_FD_108878 | JGI IMG/M metagenome (GOLD analysis project Ga0137410, IMG submission 108878) | Vadose zone soil fungal communities from Angelo Coast Range Reserve, California, USA - CZODoug1_16fungal (Illumina Assembly) | ecosystem: Environmental > Terrestrial > Soil > Vadose zone... | reverse complement strand
GTTTCCTCAAAGTCCTCTGAACCTCCCCAAGACACGCAAGGAGATCGCCCGTCTCCAGAGCGAGCGCAAGCGTGCCGCGGTGGAGCGCGCTCTCCATTCCCCGTTCTGGAAGAAGAGGATGCCTAAACTCGACCTCGGCAAGCTCGACGACCCCGAGGTCTGGCGCAAGATCCCGATTCTCGACAAGGACACCCTGCGTGCCCTGAGCGACACGCAGTTCTACAGCGAGTTCTGCCACACCCAGCACGACGGTGTGTCCGAGTTCTGGCGCTCGGGCGGTGTCACCGGCGCGCCGCTTTTCTACCCTCGTACCTTCAAGGACATCGAGGTCGGCCTCGAGTCCTTCGCGCGCACCTTCGACTGCGCCGGCGCCGGGCGCGGCGAGCGCGCGCACGTGTCTTTCCCGCTCGGCATCCACCCGGTGGGGCAGATCTACGCGCGCTGCGCCACCTCGCGCGGCATCACCGTCAACTGGGCGGGCTCGGGCACCTCGACGCCTTCGGCGCTGCAACTCGAGCTGATCCAGCGCCTCAAGCCGACGATCTGGCTCGGCATGTCCGGCTACGCGCTGCACCTCGCCAACCTGGCGGAGGCGAAGGGCATCGATCTGGCGAAGCTCGGCATCAAGCACGTGATGTGCTCGGCCGAGCCCGTTTCCCAGGCGAAGCGCGACAAGATCGAGCGCACCTTCGGCGCCAGGCTCACCGACAACTTTGGCATGACCGAGGCGGGCATGATGGGCTCGGAAGACGTGCCCGGCGCCGGCTTCCGCATCTGGAGCGACCTCTACTACATCGAGGTGCTCGACCCGAAGTCGCTCGAGCCGGCGAAGGAGGGCGAGGTCGGGACGCTGGTGGTGACCGCGTTGCAGACCAACAACGTCACGCCGTTCCTGCGCTGGAGCTCGGGCGACCTCGTCACCTACAGCGAGGCTGATGACGGTGCCGGGCCCTTTTCAGTCTTCCCCCGCATCAAGCATGCGCACCGCACCGCCGGTTTCTTCAAGATCCGCGGCGTCAACCTCGGCCACCAGGACCTCGAGGACTTCATCTTCCGCCACGTCGAGATCGGCGACTTCCGCGCCGAGGCCGTCAACGAGGGCGACAACGACATCCTCCGGCTCTGCATCGAAGTGAAGAAGGGCGTCGAGCAGGAGCGCCTGCTCGGGATGCTGGCGGCGAAGGTCAAGGAGACCTTCGAGCTCACGCCTCAGGTCGTGGTGCTGGAGACCGGGACGCTCGCGAAGGAGTTCGAGGCCAACATCAAGACCGCGCGTTTCGTCGACCGCCGCGGCTGACGTTCGCTACTTCATCAAGGTCACCGCGGGCGGCGCCCACTGGCCTTTCTTGACCGAATCCTTCGGTACGTACGTGCGGAACGTCAGCGAGAAGGGCTTGCCCGCGGGCGAGGGCAGCCAGTTCGACTCGGGCACACCCGCCGGTGGCTTCGGGCCGATGCCGATCTTCAGCGATCCGTCCGCCTCGCTCTTCAGCCCCGAATAGGTGTTGAAGTTGTAGCGCTTGAGCGGGTTGTCCACGACGCGATAGTCCGGCACGCCGACCAGGATCACTGACCAGTAGGCATTGACCGCGGACTGCGGCAGCGCTTTGGCGGGGAAATGGATCAGGTAGCCGTTGCCGCCGTTGAGCGGCTTGTCAGCGGCGTCGCGCGTCGCGACGAAGTAGATCACCTCGTCCCAGCTATTGGCCCAGATGCCGGCGAAGTTCACCGAAGTGCGCAGCCGGTAGTCCCTGCCGTAGTTGCCCGCCTGCGCGGCGCCCGTCCAGTGGTTGCGCGTCGGCGCGCTCTTGGTCAGCGCGTACTCCTGGAAGTCGCGGATCACCTTGCCGCGCAGCAGCTTGTCGACCGCGGCGCGCGCCTCCTTGCCCGATGCGGCGTACGCGGCGACCGCGCGCACCTTCTGCTGCATTTCCGCGGCTGCCGGCGAAACGTCGAGCGCGCTGGCCAGCCGCGCATCGACCTGGTCGAAGATCTCGACGCCGATCAGCTCCTTGTTGTCGAACATCGGGATGGTCGGCGGCGCCTTGATCGCGGGCTTGCCGGCGACCATGACCTTGAACTGCTTCTGCAGGCGCACCGCGCCCTCGGCGTCGCCCTTCAGCTCCACCCGCCCCAGCATCTTCGCCTTGCTCGAGTGCAGCTCGATGCGCCCGGCACCCTCCGGGATCTTCGGGTTCGACCCGGCCTTCACCAGCGCGAACGTGCCGAACGGCTTCGAGGGGAAGGTACGCTCGTTGATGTTGACGATCACCTCGCCCCACTCGTCGAGAATCTGCGCCGTGTAGTAGCGGCCCTTCACCTCCGGCACCTCGAGGATCACCGGCGTCTTGTCGTCCACCGCGAACCAGGCCTCGAGGTAGGCGACGTCGAAGTTCGGATTGACGAAATCCGCCGAGCCGAGCGGGTTGTACTTGATCTGGTTGTAGGCGAACCCCGCTCCCTTCCGGTCCATGTGCTCCTGCCGGATGACGAACATGCGGCCCAGCAAGTAGACGTAGGCATCGGTCACGGTCCGCTCGTCGGGCGCCGGCTTCGCCGGTTGCGCGGACACGGCAGCAATCCACAGCGAAAGCATTGCAAGGAGGATGTGTTTCATGGGGTCCTCGTAACAGCCGGCGGCGTCCATTTGCCGCTGGTAATTGCCGCTTGCGGCCAGTAGGTGCGTACGTAGAGCGAGAAGTCCGCACCTTTCGGCGCCGGCAGCCAGTTCGCTTCCTTGTCGGCGCCCGGCGAGTCGGCTTGCACATAGATGGTCAGCGAGCCGTCGGCGGCGGTCTTGAGGGTCTTGTTCTTGGTGCCGAGCGAGTAGCGCCTGAGGGCGTTCGGCTCGAAGAAGTGGTGCTGGTTGTAGAGCGTCAGCGACCAAAAGCCGCGCACTGGAGGCAGCTCTCCCTTGGCGAAGGTGACCGTGTACTTGCTCTTGCCGTTCAGGCGGGCGCCGCCCGCGTCGAGGTCCTGGTAGAAGTACTTCGTCTCGTTGGGCTTGTTGACGAAGATGTTGGACTTCGCTACCGCGGTGCGCGTGAAGTAGTCGGTGCCGAACGCGGCGCCGTTGTTCTGCGTGGTCCAGTTGTGCGGCAGAGGGATGCCGTAGTTGCGGAACTGGAACAGCGGCTCGACCAAGTCCCTGTCGGCTTTCTCCGCCTCGTCGATCATCGCCTTCTTTAGCGCCGCGTCCCTCTGCGCCGCCGCGAGGACGGCGAGCACCTCGGCGTAGCGCGCCGCCTCGCCCGGCAGCGGCGGCGCATCCTTCAGCACGAGCGGCAGCTCGTCGAAGAACTTCTCCGGCACCACCCATTTCGTCTCGATGTCGCCGGAGGACTTGTCTGCTGGAAGCTTCGCCTGCTTCGCCCAGTCGCGGCGCTTCATCTTCCCGTCGAACATCGACAGCGGGTACATGTCGACGCCGGCGATCACCGCTTGGACAGCCTTCCTGTCCTGCGGCGCATCGTCCTGGAACACGCGCGGAATGACGAAACCGGTATTCGTTTTCGCGCGGAACACTTTGACGATGCCTTTGGGCGCCTCGCCTTTCCAGTTCGGGCCGACCAGCAGGTAGAACCCCGGTTTGGTGCCGTACATGGCGCCGAGGTCGGCAAAGCTGTCGGTGCGCGCGTCCACCACCTGGTAAACCCAGAAGCGCTTGCCGAAATCCGGCACCTGCATCACCACTGGGCTGACGTCCAGGCCGATGCTGCCTGCCCCATACACCACGTCCTGGTTCGGGCAGGCGACCATGCGCTCCTGCGGCTCGATGTAGTCGCTCAGCATCGACAGCCGGTTGAGCGGCGCCACCGGCACGATGCCCCCCATCAGCCGGTTGTAGACGTTGACCATCGGCCAGGCCCAGAAGTACACGTCGCGGGCGACCATCCGCGCATACGCTTCCGTGATCCGGGTGCCCGCCACCGGGCCGGGCGCGGCCTGGCCCCACGAAACGGCCGGCAACACAGCGACGAAGAACGCGATCCACCCGTTCACTTTCATGCGCTCTCCTGTGCCAGCGCTTACTTGTGCGGGCTCTCCTTGAGCTTCTCCATCACCTCGTCCAGGTTGAAGCTGGCCGCCTTCTGCCGCTGCGGGTACTCCTTGAAGGTCATCAGGAACGCGCCCACCACGTCTTGCGCTGCACTCATGAAGAAGATGTGATCTATCAGCCAGTCGTAGTAAGTGTTCGAGGTGATGTCCGCACGTTCGTACGGGTCCGTTCGAAGATTGAATATCTTCGGAACTCGCAAAGGCGTGAACGGGTTCGCCCAGATGAGTAGCGTTCCGGGGGCTCGTTGCTCCATGAATACGAGCTTCCAGTTGTCGTACCGCAGGGCGACCACTTGCTGGTCGTCGTTGATGTAGATGAACGATTGTCGCGGGCTCTTCTCGACTTGCCCGGTCAGGTAGGGCACCAGGTTGTCGCCGTCGAGGTGGACCTTGTAGGTCATGCCGCCGACCTTGTAGCCCTTGAGCAATTTGCTCTTCACCTCGGTGTCGCCCGCGATCGCCGCCAGGGTCGGCAGCCAGTCGTGGTGGCCGACCATTTCGTTGGAGATCTGGCCCGGCTTGATCTTGCCCGGCCAGCGCACGATCGCCGGCGTCCGGTAGGCGCCTTCCCAGTTCGAGTTCTTCTCGTTGCGGAACGGCGTCATGCCGCCGTCGGGCCACGAGTTCATGTGCGGGCCATTGTCGGTGCCGTACATGACGAACGTGTCGCCGGCGATGCCGAGGTCGTCCAGCGCCTTGAGGACCTGGCCGACGTTCTTGTCGTGGTCGATCATGGTGTCGTGGTACGGGCTCTGCCAGCGCCCGGACTGGCCGATGCTCTCCGGCTTGGTGTGGGTGCGCAGGTGCATGTGGGTGAAGTTCACCCAGACGAACATCGGCTTGCCGGCCTGGTGCTGCCGCTGGATGAAGTCCACCGCGCGGTTGGCGACGTCATCGTCGATCGTCACCATCCGCTCCTTGGTCAGCGGGCCGGTGTCCTTGCACACCTGCTTGCCGACCTTGCCGAAGCGCGGATCGGTGGTCGTGTCGTCCTTGTCCGACGCCTTGCAGTCCAGCACGCCGCGCGGACCGTACTTGGCGTGGAACGCGGGGGCTTTCGGATAGTCCGGCAGTTGCGGCTCTTCCTCGGCATTCAGGTGGTAAAGGTTGCCGTAGAACTCGTCGAAGCCGTGCACGGTGGGCAGGAATTCGTTGCGGTCGCCCAGGTGGTTCTTGCCGAACTGGCCGGTGGCATAGCCGAGCGGCTTCAGCATCTCGGCGATCGTCGGGTCTTCCTTGCGCAGCCCGAGCGTGGCGGCTGGCACGCCGACCTTGGTCATGCCGGTGCGCAGGCCCGACTGGCCGGTGATGAACGACGCCCGGCCGGCGGTGCAGCTCTGCTCGGCGTAGTAGTCGGTGAACATCATGCCTTCCTTGGCGATGCGGTCGATGTTGGGCGTCTTGTAGCCCATCACGCCGTGCGAGTAGGCGCTGACGTTGGATTGGCCGATGTCGTCGCCCCAGATGATGACGATGTTCTGCTTCTTGCCCGGCGCCGGCTTCTGCTGCGCTTGGGCGAAGGCAGCGAACAGGAGCGCCGCCATGAGGAGGATGAGCTTGTTCATTTTCCGGTCCTTTCGAAAGAGAAGATCTTTTTCCAGTCCGACTTCATGCTAACCACAATCCAGTTCTTCGCCTTGGCTTCATCCCAGGCCTTGTCCAGCTTGCCGACGTGCGACTGTCGGTCGTAGGCATACTCGCGCTCCGCGTCGTCGTGATGAACGATCAGCATCAGGCGCCGGCCCTCGCCGGCAGCGGTGACTTGCAGCATCTGCAGGTCGCCATCGGAGTTGCCGAAGGCGGCGATCGGCCGCCGGCCGATCTGGCGGTAGATGCCGACCGGCTTGCCGGGGCCGTCGTCCATGAAGACGAAATTGGGGCCCCGCAGCAGAACTGGCTTGCCGTCGCGCATCTCGAACTTCACTTCCTGCTGGCTGCCCACGACCTGCTCGGGCGGGATGCCGTAGGCCTTCTCCACCCAGGGGCGCATGAACTCGACGCTGCCGCCGGAGACGATGAAGGTCTTGAACCCGTTCGCGCGCAGGTAGGCGAGCAGCTCCTGCATCGGCTTGAAGACCAGGTTGGTGTACGGGCGCTTGAACTTCGGATGGCGCGCGCTGGCGAGCCAGTCGCGGATCGTCTTGTCGTACTCGCCGACGGTCATGCCGCTGTTCGCCTGGCCCATCAGCTCGAGGACCGGCTTGTGGCCGAGCTTGGCGAGCGCCTCGTGGTCCTGCTTCGCCAGCGCCTGAAACGCGGGGTTGTCCTTCCACTCGGGATGCTTCGGCGCGGCCGCCTTGACCTGGTCGAGCATGAACACGAACTGGAAATACAGCGGCTGCTCGCTCCACAGCGTGCCGTCGTTGTCGAAGACGGCGATGCGCTCGGCAGCCGGTACGTAGTTCTTGCTCTTCTTGTCCGAAACCGCCTTGACGAAGCTGACGATGGCGGCTTTCGCTGCCCCTTCGTTCCACGATGCAAGTGGCTCGGCGTTCTGGCCACGCGCGCTAACGGCAAGGCACGCCAGCAGGAAGCCGAGCAGGAGGCGTTTCATGAAAAACACGGTACCCGGCCGGCGATCCGGCGGATATTGGACCTTGGGCCAACCCTGTCCTCCTGCGGTCTCATTGCCACGAGTAGCCAATGCCGATGCCGGCCGTCAATTGATTGGCGTCGCCGCGCTGCGTGACGATCGGGCTGTCGGCGCCGTCGCCGGTGATGCGCTGGTAGAACACGCCCGTGCCGGCATACCACTGCGGCGCGAACCTCCAGATCACCGCCGGCCACACGTAGTACTGACGCACGCCTGCGGCGGCGGAGAAGGTTGGCAGCCCACTCGCCGCCGAGTCCTGCGAGGTGACCCCGAAGCGCTGCTGCATGAAGCTGCCGCTCGACCAGGTGAGCCCGCCGCCGACGCCGACAAAGACCCGCGTGCTAAGGGGCACCCAGAGGCTCGCGTACGGCGTGACGTGGCCGCCGGTCGCGCCGCCGGAGACACCGGTGGTCGCTATCACTCCCAGGCGCAGCCGGTACGGAATGCCCTCGAGCCGGGTGTAGTGCCAGCCGACCATCGCGCCTGCCTCGAAGCCGCCGTCGATCGGCGGCAGGAGATTGACCACCGGGTCGGTCACGTCCTTGCGGCCGAAGCGGTACGAAAGCACCGGCCCGAGCTCCCAGTTCGGGTGCTCGAGCAGGTTCATGTCCGCGGTCGGTCCGTAGACCTCGACGAAGCGGTTGTGCTCGAGCTGCATCCGGCCGCCCGGCACCAGGCCCCAGATCTTGTCCTTCGCGCCCATCCATTCGGTGGTGACACCCAGGCCGGCGCCGGCGAAGTTCGGGATGATGTCGACCTGGATGCCGCTGGCCGATGCAGCGCTCGAAGCGCAGAGCGCTGCGGCGCCGAGCAACGCCGGCGCGATTTTCCAGGTCACTTCCCGGTCTTCTTCGTAAATTCCTTCCACTCCGCCTCGCCCGTTACCAGACGGAAGCCGAGGTGCGACATCGGGTTGTAGGGATCGCTGCCGCGCCGCGCGCTCGGGCGGTAGCTCAGGCAGTAGTCGACGTTGCAGAGGAACGAGCCGCCGCGGATCACGCGCTTCGGCGCATTCGCCGGCGCGCTGCCGTCGTCGGGGTCGTGGCTCTCGCTCGGGCCTTTCGGGTCGAGCACCTTGGCGACCTTCGCCTGCGCGGCGAAGAAATCCGCCTCGTACCAGTCGGCCACCCACTGCCAGGCGTTCCCGGTCATGTCGAAAAGACCGTAGCCATTCGGCGGGAAGGTCCCGGCGGGCGAAGTGCCTTCGGCGCCGCCAGCCTTCGGGCTCACCACCGGGAAGCGCTCCTGCTTGCCTTCCCAGATGTTCGCCATCGGCCTGCCCTCCGGCACGAGATCGTCGCCCCAGGCGTAGGTCGCCTGCTCGAGCCCGCCGCGCGCGGCGAATTCCCATTCAGCTTCCGTCGGCAGGCGCTTGCCCGCCCATTTCGCGTAGGCGAGCGCGTCCTCATAGGAAACCTGCACCACCGGATGGTCGTCCTTGCCTTCGATGCTGCTCTTCGGCCCCTGCGGATGGCGCCAGTCGGCGCCCGGCATCCAGGCCCACCAGCGCGAGTAGTCGTTCAACGGCACCGGCCGGTCGGTGCCGACGAACACCATCGCGCCCGGCACCAGCGCGCTGTCGGGCGGCTTCGGCGTACCGGGGAAGAGCTGCGCCTTGATGGTTTCCCAGTCCGGCTTGCGCTCCGCGGTGGTGACATGGCCGGTCGCCTTCACGAACGCGGCGAACTGCGCGTTGGTGACGTGCGTGCGGTCCATCCAGAAGGCAGTGACGCGCACCTTGTGCGCCGGCCGCTCGTTCCGCTGCGAAAGCTTGTGGTCGCTGCCCATCTGGAACTCGCCGCCCGGCACCCAGACCATGTCCTTCGGCCCGCGCAGGCCGTCGCCTTCGATGATCTGCGGCGCTGGCCGGGCGAGCTGCCGGAGCGGCCCCTGGAACGCGACCACGCCGGCAGCGGCGCAAAGCGCCAGGGAAACGCCGGTCAGAGCGAGCGCACGGCGATTGTTCATGCGGTGACGATAATGGCCCGCCGAGCCCGGCGATATTGGCCTTTGGTCCTATCCCTGCTTACTCAGCGCAGCAGCCCGAGCGCCTCGTCGGCGGTGAGCACGTCGCCGAACTGCTGGATCATGTTCTCGAGGGTCGCGCGGTGCTCGTCGTCGGAGAGCGCTGCGGTGCAGTCGGAGAGCATCACCACCTTGTAGTCGAGCATCATCGCGTCGCGCGCGGTGCATTCGCAGCAGACGTTGGTCTTGGTGCCGGCAATGAGAAGAGTGTCTTTGCCTGCGAGCAAGGATGCCAAATTCGAAGAACCGGCAATGAACGCGCTATAGCGATTCTTGGCGACGCGCAGGTCGCCGCGCGCGACCTCGAGCCCGGGCCAGAGGGTCTGCAGCGGCGAGCCCGCGGTAAGCGCCGCGGCGGCCTTTTCGCGCGATTCGGGTGCGATGAAGCGGCCGAAGAATCCGTCCCAGTCGCTGCCACCCTTGGCACTCTCGTGCATAACCCAGACGACCGGCACGCCGCGCTTGCGCAGCGCCGCGGTGAGGCGGTTGATGCTCGGCACGATCTCGCGTGCCGCCGGCACTTCGACCGGCGCGCCGGGGGCGACGAAGGCGTTCTGCATGTCGATCACGAGCAGCGCGGTCTTCTTCGGGTCTAGCGAGTCGAAGAGGTGCAGCTTGCCGCGGCGAGCCACGACGCGCGCGACGATTGCCTTGCCGATTTCCACCTTATGCATCAGGCGAGGCCATCGAAGTAGTCCGCGAGGCGCTTGCGGCCCTTCTCGTCGGGCACGATGCCGTGTCCGGCGACAAGGTTGTCGCGCATGTGATCGGGTCGGCCGGTGCCGGGAATCGCACAGGTCACCGCGGGGTGCGAGACGATCCACTTGAGGAAGTACTGCGCCCAGCTGTTGATGTCGTACTCCTTCGCCCAGGGCGGGAGAGGCTTCCCTTTGACGCGCGAGAAGAGTGCGCCTTCGGCGAAGGGCCGGTTGACGATCACCGCCGCGCCGCGTTCTTTCGCCAACGGAAGAATTCTTTTTTCAGAATCCCGTTCGCCGAGCGAGTAGTTGATCTGCAGGAAGTCCCAGGGATTCGTCTTCAGCTCGCGTTCGACCGCGCCGTAGGCCGAAGAGGTGTAGTGGGTGATGCCGATGTAGCGTACGCGCTTTTCCTCTTGCCACTTTCTCAGGGTAGCTGTATGGGTGGCGACATCGATCAGGTTGTGAACCTGCAGGAGGTCCATCTGCTGCACCCGCAGCCGCTTGAAGGAAGTCTCCATCTGCCGGATGCCCTCGTCCCGGCCCTGGGTCCAGACCTTGGTGGCGACGAAGAGCTTCCGGCGAAGGCCGAGCTCGGCGATCAGGTCGCCGGCGACGGTTTCGGAGGTGCCGTACATCGGCGAGGAATCGACCACGTTGCCTTCGAGCAGCTTCAGCACTTCACGCAGCGGTGCTCGAGCGGCGGCGTCCGCGCCGACGTCGAAGGTTTGCCAGGTGCCGAGGCCGATTTTCGGAAGCGTCACACCGCCCTGCGGAAGAATATTCCCTGCATACAGTCCGAGGCCCGCGGCGAGGAGCGCTCTTCTGCGCGAGTCCATGAGGAAATTCTAGCTGTGATAGCCTGCGCCGCATGAAACGACGCGCGTTCCTCTCCGTAATACTGGCGGCCGCGGCTGTTCCGGCCTTTGCGCAGAGCAAGCCGATGAAGATCGGCGTCATCGGCTCGGGCCGCATCGGCTCGACGATCGGCGGCTTGTGGGTGAAAGCGGGACACGAAGTGATGTTCTCCGACCGCGATCAGGAACAGGTGAAGCGCGCGATCGACGGCCTCGGCTCACGCGCCCGCGCCGGCACCGCGCAGGAAGCGGTAGCGTTCGGCGACGCGATCCTGATCGCCGTGCCCTACATGGCGCTGCCCGCCATCCGCGACGAGGTCGGCATTCGCCTCAGGGGCAAGGTGGTGATCGATCCGAACAATCCGGTGCCCGCGCGCGACGGCGAGATGGCGGTCGCGGCGAAGGAGAAGGGCGCGGGGGTGTCGAGCGCGGCGCTGCTGCCCGGTGCGCGCATCGTGCGCAGCTTCAATTCCTGGGGTTACGCGACCATGGCGCGCGAGGCGAACCGCCCGGCACCGCGCATGGCGCTGCCGGTCGCTGCCGACGACGCCGAAGCGCTGCAGCTCGGCATGCAGCTCGTTTCCGACGCAGGCTTCGACCCGGTGAATGCCGGCTCGCTCGCCGCGTCGAAGGCGTTCGACCTCGGCTCGTCGGTCTCCGGCCGCATCATGACCGCCGAAGAGCTGCGCAAGGCACTCTCGCTCAAGTGAAGTGGCTCAACCGGGTCGTCGCGGTGCGACCCGACGAAGTGCGCGCGATGCTGTGGTCGTTCGCGTATTTCTTCTGCCTGCTCGCGGGCTACTACATCCTGCGGCCGCTGCGAGACGAGATGGGCATCGCGGGCGGCGTGAAAAACCTGCAGTGGCTGTTTACCGCCACCTTCCTCGTGATGCTGGCCGCCGTGCCCATCTATGGGGCCCTGGTGGCGCGCATCCCGCGCCGCCGCTTCATCCCGCTCGTCTACCACTTCTTCGTCCTTAACCTGGCGATCTTCTGGCTGCTGCTCGCCTTCGACGTCGAGCGGCAGACGGTGGCACGGGTGTTCTTCGTCTGGATCAGCGTCTTCGTGCTGTTCGCGGTGTCGGTCTTCTGGTCGTTCATGGCCGACGTCTACAACTCGGAGCAGGGCAAGCGCCTCTACGGCTTCATCGCCGCCGGCGGCAGCGTCGGCGCGCTCGCCGGGCCGGCGATCACCATCGGCCTCGCCGGAGCGATCGGCGCGGTGAATCTGCTGATCGTCGCCGCGCTGCTGCTCGAAGCGGCGGTGTTCTGCGCCCGGAAGCTCGAAGTCGAAAAAGAGGTTTCTTCCGAAAGACAGGCTGCTGTCGGCGGCGGCGCCATCGACGGCATCCTGATGGTGCTGCGCTCGCCCTATGTCGGCGGCATCACGCTCTGGGTGGCGCTGATGTCGGTGGCCGCGACCTTCCTCTACTTCGAGCAGGCGGCGATCGTCGCCGCGGCCTCGGACGATCCGGCGGTGCGCACGCGCATCTTCGCTACCGTGGATCTTGCTGTTGGGATCCTCACTCTCCTTCTGCAGTTTGCCGCTACCGGCAAGCTGATCGCGCGCTTCGGCACCGGCCCGGCGCTCGCGCTGCTGCCGCTCGTGTTCGCCGCCGGCTTCGTGGTGCTCGCCGCCGCGCCGCTGCTCGCGGTGGTCATCGCCTTCCAGGCGCTGCAGCGCACCGCGAACTTCGCCATCTCCAACCCGGCGCGCGAGGTGCTGTTCACGGTCGTCGCGCGCGACGAGAAGTACAAGGCCAAGAACGTGATCGACATCGTCGCGGTGCGCGGCGCCGACGCGGCGGGCGGCTGGCTGTTCACCGCGCTGCGCTCGCTCGCCGCCGAGCTGCGCGCCATCCCGGTGGTGGCGATCGCGATTGCCGGCGCGTGCCTCTACCTCGCGCTGGCGCTGGGTCGCGCGCAGGAACGCCGCGCTGCGGCGCCTAAGTTATAGTACGTCGCAAGGGGGAGATCTCATGGGCTGGATCGTTCTCGGAGTCATCGTCGTGCTCGTCATCTGGGCGATCGCGATCTACAACGGGCTGGTCGCGCTGCGCAACCGCTTCAAGAACGGCTTCGCGCAGATCGACGTGCAGCTCAAGCGCCGCTACGACCTGATTCCGAACCTGGTCGAGACCGCCAAGGGCTACATCAAGCACGAGCGCGAGACGCTCGAAGCGGTGATCAAGGCCCGCAACCAGGCGCTCGCCGCAGCGCAGGCCGCCGGCGCCAACCCCGGCAACCCGGCGGCGATGCAGAGCCTCGGGCAGGCCGAGGGCGCGCTTACCGGCATGCTCGGTAGATGTTCGCCCTCGCCGAGGCCTACCCGGACCTGAAGGCCAACCAGAATATGCTCTCGCTGCAGGAGGAACTCGCCAGCACGGAGAACAAGGTCGCCTTCTCGCGCCAGGCGTTCAACGACGCGGTGATGGACTACAACACCAAGCGCGAGTCCCTCCCCGACAGCATCTTCGCCGGCATGTTCAACTTCGGGCCGGCCGAGCTGCTCGCCGCGACCGAATCGCCGGAAGAGCGCAAGGCGCCGAAGGTCTCGTTCTCGTAGCTTGAACTTCTTCGAGCACCAGCAGCTTGCCCGGCGCAACAGCCGGGTGATGGTGCTGCTCTTCGGCCTGTCCGTGATCGCGATCGTGATCGCGGTCAACATGGTGGTCGCCGTGATCTACGCCATCGCCGACGCGCCCGAGTCGGCCGTACCGACCCTCGCCAGCGTGCCGCGCTCGGTCTGGGCGATCAGCACGGTCGTCACGCTCGGCATCATTTTCGTCGTCAGCCTGGTGAATATCGTCGGCCTCGCCGGCGGCGGGGCGAAGGTGGCGAAGATGATGGGCGCGCGCGCCGTGGCGACGAACAGCCAGGATCCGCTCGAGCGGCGGCTGCTGAACATCGTCGAGGAGATGTCGCTCGCCTCGGGCGTGCGCCTGCCGCAGGTCTACATCATGGACGGCGAGAAGGCGATCAACGCCTTCGCCGCCGGCTGGAGCGTCTCCGGCGCCGTCGTGTGCGTCACGCGCGGCACGCTCGAGCGCCTGTCGCGCGACGAATTGCAGGGCGTGATCGGCCACGAGTTCAGCCACATCCTGAACGGCGACATGGGCCTCAACATCCGCATGATCGGTGTCCTTGCCGGCATCGTCGCCATCGGCTCGATCGGCGGCTTCGTCATGCGCAATGCCTTCGAAGCCGACGACGTGCGCGCCGCGATCCCGATCTTCGTCGTCGGCCTGGCGATCTTCATCGTCGGCTACACCGGCCTTTTCTTCGCCCGTCTGATCAAGGCCTCGGTCTCGCGCCAGCGCGAGTTCCTCGCCGACGCCTCGAGCGTGCAGTTCACGCGCAACCCCGACGGCATCGCCGGCGCGCTCGACCAGATCCGCGCCTCGGGCGCAGGCACCCTGATCCAGGGGCGCTACGCCGAGGAGATGTCGCACATGTTCTTCGGCCAGAGCGTGAAGATGAAGCTCGCCGGCCTGTTCCAGACGCACCCGCCGCTCGAGGAGCGCATCCGGCGCGTGCATCCCGGCTTCCAGCCGTCGGCCTACCGCGGGCGTCGCGCCGCCGAGCCGGCATCGACGGAAGCAGCGGCGGAGGCCGCCGGGTTCGCTGGCGAAGAAGCGACCGCCGCGCGGCCCGCGGGTCGGCGGCGGGTGGACACCGGCATTGCCTGGGGACGTTCCGCGGGGGAGAGCGCCCAGCTCGTGGGCACGCTGCAGCCGGGGAAGATCGACGCCGCCGCTCGCCTGCTCGCCGCGCTGCCCGCGGGCCTGCGCGAGTGCGTGCGGGAGGTCGACGGGGCCTGCGCCGCGATCATCTCTCTGCTCTTCGCGCCGCAGGAGGAGATCATGCGCGGGCAGCTCGCGGCGATGAAGCAAGCCGGCCTCGACGCGCTCGCCACCGGCGCCGCGGCGCCGCTCACCCGCGGCCTCGGCCTCGGGTTTCATCTGCCGGTGATCGACCTCGCGCTGCCCGCGGTGAAGGCGGCGCCCGAGGCGGCGAAGAAGGAGCTGCTCGCCGGTCTCGAGGCCGTGATCAATGCCGATCGCCGCGTCTCGCTGCACGAGTTCGTTGTCCTGTCCCTGGTACGCCACCAGCTTGCCGCCTCGGCGAAGCCGCCCGTGGCGCGCGCCAAGCTCGCCGAGATGCAGGCCGAAGCTGCCGTGATCCTCTCCATCGTCGCGCATGCGGGTACACGCGCCGACGCCGAGGGAGCGCGCGGCGAAGCGCTGCGCCTGGCGATGATCGCCGGCTCGGCGACCATGGGGATTCCCGAGCAGCAGGCGAGCGCACAGCTCTCGCTCGGCGCGGCCGCGGCGGCGCTCGAGGCGCTGCGGCGCCTCGCGCCGCTCGAGAAGGCGCGGCTGGTGAAGGGGCTGTTCGCCGCCGTGACCGCGGACGGCACGATTCGCATCGGCGAGGCCGAGCTGCTGCGCCTGGTCGGCGCGATGCTCGACTGCCCGCTGCCACCGCTGCTGGACGAGATCGATCCGGCCGCGCTAGCGGCCTAGTTTTTCAAGAATAGAACCGCGTGTCTGGCTGACCGCGTCGGCGTGCGAGCCTCCGGCCGCCGCCGCTCGGTCGATGACCGGCAGCGCTTCGGCATAGCGACCCTGATCCGCAAGCGTCTGCGCCAGGTTGTTCAGTACAACCACGGAATCGGGATCGCGCTTCGCCGCCTCGCGCAGCACCGCTTCCGCCTCACGCAGCTCGCCGAGCGCGTGATGCGCGTTGGCAAGGCCGATCGCGGCGTTGACGTTCGCCGGCCAGCGCGTGAGGAACGTCTGGTAGGCGGTGCGCGCCGGCGCGGGTTGCCCGGCGTGCTCGAGCGCGGCGATCGCGGCGAGCCAGCGCTGCTCGTCGGCGCTTGCCGGAATGCGGTCGGGAGGAACCGCGACCATCGCCCAGTAGCCGCTGCGGCGCCAGACCATCTCGTTCATGGCGAACGGCAGCTCCTGGCGCTCGTTGCCCCCGGAGCGAAGCTGCAGCATGCCGTTGTCCCAGTCGTAGCCGACCGCGACCGCGTAGTGCCAGCCCTCCTTGATGCCGAGGTTCTGCAGCAGGATCACGGGCGTGCCGGCGGCGATCTCGCGGATCAGGTCGCCGTAGCTCGGCGCGAGCTGGTAGGAGACCAGGCCGTGGCGGCGCGCCGCGGCGAGCATTTCCACCTGCAGGCTGCCCTTGCGCTCGGGAAGATAGACCTCGTGCACCAGCTCCTCAGGCGTGGTCTTGACGCCGGCCGCGACCATCACCATGGCGAGCGACGCGGGCCCGCACTGATAGTCGCTCTGCGCGAAGAACGGGACTTCGGTGAGCTCGTGCGCTCCCGGCACGCCCGCGGGGCGCGACTCGGCGAGCTGCTTGGTCTGCGGCGTGAAATTGGCGCAGCCCTGAAGCAGGGCTGCGCAGGCAAAAGCTAAAACGCCCGCGCAACCGCGGGCGTTCCGTAGCAGGGCTTTGCGGCCCCGGATCACATGCGCTTCCAGAGATACCACACTACCACGGCGATCACCGCGACGATCAAGATGCCGACGGCAACATCGGTGCCGTCCGCGCCGGCGGGCAGCGAGTGGATCTTGCCGGCAAGCGATTGCACTTCCTGGTCGCTCAATGCGCCGATGCGGTCCTGCGCGGTCTTCGGATCGATGCCGAGCGATTGCAGCTGGCGGGCGACGTCGCCGCGGCCGACGAAGCCGAGCACGGCGGCGCGGTCGGCTTGCGTCGACTCGGTCACGACCTGCTCGGTGCCGATCATTCCGGCAGTGGCGAATTGGTACGGGGTCCAGATCATCAGTGCGACCAGCAGGCGGCAAAAGAGTCTTGCCCAGACGGATTTCATGTGTGCTCCTGGGAGGGGGTGAAGGGAAGAGGACGATGAATGCAAGGCATTCGACCGGGGGCAGCAAGAAAAATTCCTAAATGCCAGAATCAGCTACAGATGGTCGACGTTCAGCGACTCGCGCAAGCCCTAGGTCAGCAAACGAATGGCGAGGTGCGCTTCGACGACGGCGCGCGCGCGGTGTATTCCGCGGACGCGTCGAACTATCGCCAGGTGCCGCTCGGCGTGGTCCTGCCGCGCAAAATCGACGACATCGTCGCGGCGCTCGCCGTCTGCCGCGAGCACGGTGCGCCGGTGCTGGCGCGAGGCGGCGGCACGGCGCAGAGCGGGCAGGGCGTGAACGTCGGCGTGGTCATCGATTGCTCCAAGTACCTGCATCGCGTGCTTTCCGTGGATGCGCAAGCGCGCATCGCGCGCGTCGAGCCCGGCGCGGTGTGCGATGCGCTGCGCGACGCGGCCGAGCGCGAAGGCCTGACGTTCGCGCCCGATCCGGCGACGCATTCACGCTGCACGCTTGGCGGCATGATCGGCAACAACTCCTGCGGGCCGCACTCGCTGATGGCGGGCAAGACGGTGGAGAACACCGAGCGCCTCGAGGTCCTGACCTACGATGGAGCGCGTTTCTGGTGCGGTCCGACGAAAAGCTTCGACGGCCTCGGCGGCAGGCAGCTGGAAATCTATACGCGGCTGAGAAGCATCGCCGACCAGTACGGCGATCTCATCCGCAGTCGTTTCCCGAAAATCAAGCGGCGCGTCTCGGGCTACAACCTCGACCAGCTCCTGCCCGAGAACGGCTTCAACGTCGCGCGCGCGCTCGTCGGCTCGGAAGGCACCTGCGCGCTGACGCTCGAAGCCGAGCTGAGCCTGGTCGCAAGCCCGCGCGAGCGCGTGCTGGTCGTGCTGGGCTTCGTCGATATCTTCGCCGCCGGCGACGCCGTGCCGCGGCTCCTCGCCAGCGGGCCGATTGCCTGCGAGGGCCTGGATCACAGCATCATCGGCGGCCTGCGCGAGCGGCGCCTCGCGCTGGACGACATCGCGCTCCTGCCGCCAGGCAACGCCTGGCTGATGCTCGAGTTCGGCGGCGCGACCCGCGAGGAAGCGAGAGCGGGGGCGCACGCCGCGCTCGCCGGCTTCTCCGGCGTGCTGATCGACGACCGCGCGCGCATGGCGCGGCTCTGGTCGATCCGCGAGACCGGCGCTTCAGCGACGGCGCTCGCGCTCGGTGCGCGCGCGCCTGATCCGATCGTCGGCTGGGAGGATGCGGCGGTGGACCCGCTGCGCATCGGCGACTACCTGCGCGAGTTCAGTGCGCTGGTCGGCCGCTTCGGCTACCGCACCTCGATCTACGGCCATTTCGGCGACGGCTGCGTGCATGCCCGTCTCGATTTCGATCTGAAGAGCCGCGCCGGGATCGCGCACTGGCGCGGCTTCCTCGGCGAAGCGGCGGCGCTGGTGGTGAAGTACGGCGGCTCGCTTTCCGGCGAGCACGGCGACGGCCAGGCGAAGGCCGAATTCCTGCCGGTGATGTTCGGCCCGGAGCTGATGCAGGCCTTCCGCGAGTTCAAGGCCGCCTGGGATCCCGCGGGACGGATGAATCCCGGCAAGCTGATCGACGCGCGGCGCGCCGACCAGGACCTGCGCTGGGGAGAGGACAGCAAGACCATCACGATCGCCAGCACGCTCGCTTTCCGCTCGGAGATCGGCGACGGCTTCGGCCGCGAGCTCGAGCGTTGCATCGGCATGGGCAAATGCCGCGCCGAAAAGGGCGGCACGATGTGCCCGAGCTACCGCGCGACGCGCGAGGAGCGCTACTCGACGCGCGGCCGCGCGCGGCTACTCTCCGAGATGCTGCGCGGCGAGGTGATCACCGATGGCTGGTCGAGCGAGCCGGTCAAGGACGCGCTGGAGTGGTGCCTCGCCTGCAAGGGTTGCGCGAGCGACTGCCCGACCCACACCGACATGGCCGCCTACAAGGCGGAGTTCCTCTCGCACTACTACGAAACCCATCTCCGGCCGCGCCAGGCCCATCTGATGGGCAGGATCGGGCAATGGGCGCCCTATGCCTCGCTTGTCCCGGGATTGGCGAATGTCGCCGCCAACTGGGGGAAGCGCTTCGCGGGCATCGCGCCGCAGCGGTCGCTGCCGAAATTCGCGGCACGGACTTTCCGCTCGAGTTTCTCTTCCGGAAAGATGGGCGAGCGGGTCGTGCTGTTCGATGACACCTTCAACAACCATTTCCGCCCGCAGACCGCGGCCGCCGCGCAGCGCGTGCTCGAAGCGGCGGGCTGCGCGGTCGAGCTGCCGGCCGCGCACGTCTGCTGCGGCCGCCCCTACTATGACTTCGGCATGCTCGGCCAGGCGCGCGGCGCTCTCGAGCGCGTCCTGGAGGTCCTCGAGGGCGACGCGCCGATCGTGGTCCTCGAGCCCGGATGCCTCTCGGTGTTCCGCAAGGAGCTCGCCCAGCTTTTCCCGCGCGACCCACGCGCCGCGCGCCTCGCCAACCGGACGAGAAGCCTCGCGGAATTCCTGCAGGAACGAGACTTCACGCCGAAGGTGGAAGGCGAGGTGATGCTGCACGGCCATTGCCATCAGAAGGCGCTTTGGGGGACCAAGGCCGAGCGCGCTCTCCTGGCCGGCCTCGATTTGAAAACCCCGGACAGCGGCTGCTGCGGCATGTCGGGCTCGTTCGGCTATCGCCCCGAGTTCTACGACGCCTCGCTGCGCATCGCCGGCCTCGAGCTTCTGCCGGCGCTCGAGCGAGTACCCAAGGCGCGGGTGCTCGCCGACGGATTTTCCTGCCGCGAGCAGATCGAGGGCCTGTCGGGCCGGCCGACGCTGCACCTCGCGGAACTGCTCAGCGCATCGCTTCGCTGAGCAGCTCGTAGGAGCGCGTCCGCGAGGCATAGTCGCCCGTAATGGTCAGCACCATCATTTCGTCCGCCTCGTAGCGCGTCGCCATCTCGGTGAGCTCTCGTTTGCAGCGCGCCGCGTCGCCAATCACCGCGCGGGCGCGCTGGCCGGTCACGTAGCGCTTTTCTTCCTGCGAATACTTGTGCCCGGCGGCCTCTTGGTAGGTCGGCACCGGCGAATCGATGTCGAGCGCCATGTGCAGCCGCCGCAGGTCGATCGGCGCGGCGAGGCGCTCGGCTTCGGCCTCGCTCTCGGCGCAGATGGCGAAGGCGCAGACGATCACGTTCGGTCCATCTTTGCCACGAAAGGTTTTTCGGTAAGCCTGAGTCACGGCTTCGCCGCCCTGCGGGTTGATGAAGTGCGCGAAGGCGAACGGCAGCCCGAGCTCGGCGGCGAGCGCGCCGCTGTAGTCGGACGAGCCGAGCAGCCAGATCTGCGGCGCGGTATCGACCTCGGGCTGCAGCCGCACGCGCTTGAAGGGATGGTCGTCGGGCAGGCTGCCGTGGAAATGCTCGCGCAGCTGCCAGACCTGCTGCGGAAAATCGCGCGCGTCGGGCAGCATCCCGCCGCCGACCGCGTGCGCGGTGCGCTGGTTGCCGCCCGGCGCGCGGCCGACACCGAGATCGATGCGGCCGGGATAGAGCGCTTCCAGCATGCGGAAGGTCTCGGCGACGCGAAAGGCGCTGTAGTAGGGGAGGAGTACGCCGCCCGTGCCCACGCGCAGGCGCTTCGTCTCTGCGCCCAGGCGCGCGAGCAGCACTTCAGGGCAGGGATCGGCGAGCGCGGCGATGGCGTGGTGCTCGGCGAGCCAATAGCGATGGAAGCCCAGCTCGTCC
>Ga0137410_10000955_pt1 | contig 19846 bp, 19 predicted proteins | sample CZODoug1_16funga_FD_108878 | JGI IMG/M metagenome (GOLD analysis project Ga0137410, IMG submission 108878) | Vadose zone soil fungal communities from Angelo Coast Range Reserve, California, USA - CZODoug1_16fungal (Illumina Assembly) | ecosystem: Environmental > Terrestrial > Soil > Vadose zone... | reverse complement strand
GGGGGGTGAATGGCGGCTCAACGAGGACCAGGGCCGGAAGCTCGCCGACGTCCGCGGCGATACGGCAGAGCAGGCGCTCGAGGCGAAGCTCGTCGACCGCGTGGGCTACCTCGCGGACGCCGTCGCGGAAGCGCGGGTGCGGGCCGGGGGGCTCGAAAAGGTCCGGATCGTGATGTACTCGCGTCGCCCCGGACGCATCGACAACGCCTATTCCGGAACGCCGACCGCGGAAGTCTTCGTCGGAGGCGACCTCGAGCAGGCGAAGAAACTCCTGGGCTTCCACTGCTACTACCTGTGGGAGCCCTACCTGCTCGGGAAGTGACTCAGGCGCTCTTGGCCAGCTCCGTCGCGGGCAGGGTCGGGACGGTCGCCTGCTTCGGCGCTTCGCCCTTCATGCGCAGCATCACCTGCCACTCGCGCGTGATCGTCGGGTAGGCGATCAGCGCCTGCAGCGACAGGCCCTCGCAGCGGCGGCCGATCTCCGTCAGCAGATCCGAGCCGCGCGGGGTCGTCAGCGTCATCACCATCGACGCCTCCGGGCTGCGCGATCCCATGATCTCGCAGAGCGCGCGGCAGAGGTCGGGCGGGGTGATGATGCCGACCATCTCGTCCTTCTGCATCACCGGGACCGCGGGCAGGCCGCGCTCGGCAATATAGCGCGCGGCGCGGTCGACGGGGTCGTCGGCGTAAACGATCGTCGCGGTGGGAGGCACGACGCAGGCCAGGGTCTTTCGGCTCAGCAGCGTCATGGGGTCGCCGGTCTCGAGCATTTCGTAGATCTCGGACCGCGTGACCGCGCCGGCGATGTGGCCGTGGCGGAGGACCCCGACGAGGGCGATGCCTTTCGAGTTGAGGAATCTCAGCGCGTCCACGAGGGACGTTTCGATGGGCAGAAGGACGAACTTGGACGACATCCACTGGCGCACGATCATGGCAACCTCCGTTACTCTCGGACGGCCCTCAGGCCGCTTCCACTCCCGGATCCTCCGGGTTGACCAGGGCTCTAGCCCGCTCCAGGTATTCATCCGCCACCAGACTGGCGGCGATCAATTCGATCTTCCGGTCCCACAGGAGATTGGTCCGCTCCTCGGCCTGGCGCAGCGCGTCGAAGTCCGCCTCCGACGGCAGCGTCAGGGTGGCGTCGAGGCACTCCCGGCGCTGGGCGCGGTCGCGGTCGGCGAGGGCCTGGTCCAGGGCGACCCCGCTGAGCGCCTCCTCGACGGCCTGCTTGGCGAGCTCGGGTTCCAGCATCAGGATCTGATCGGGGAGCAGCTCGATACCGGCGGAGCCGAAGAGCTCGGAAAGGAACCCGCCGTTGACGGGGATGGGCTGTCCGCCCTGAAGAAGGGCCAGCTCCCCGCTTGGGGCCACGTCCAGCAGGAAGAGATGGGCCGCGTCTTTGCGGAGATCGAGGCCCGAGGAGAGCGCCAGGTAAGTGATCCGGAGGGAATCGAGGATGGCGACGGGGAGGCTGGAGGAGCCTTCCTCGAAGCCGGACCGGGTCCGGGCAATTTCGATCTGCCTCGCAAGCACGGACAGGATCCTGGGCGCTTCCATGGGGAAGGGTATGGCAAACGGCGTGCCACGAGTTCGAACTGGAATGGCGTCGAAATTGCGAGGGGGGGGCGTTCTGATGCGCTAGAGGTGGGCTACCGTTCGGTGTACCGGTTCTTCAGAACCTACCTGCGGGAATCTTTTATACATCCCTTATGGTCCTCCACAAACAAGCCCGTCATGTTTGTGGAAAACCACAAACAAGCCAGTCCTCTTTGAGGGTGGGGAACCTAGCGCGGTTGCTTGCGGAAGCAGTCGCGGCAGTAAACGGGGCGGTCTCCGCGCGGTTTGAAGGGCAGGTCCGTCTGCTTGCCGCAGGCGGCGCACTTGGCCATGAAGACCTCGCGCGGACCTTCGCGGAAGCCGGGGCCGGGAGGGCCTCCCATGCCGGGCCGCGGGGGACCGCCGAAGCCGGGACGGGGCGGACGCGGTCCGCCGCGACGGTCGTCGTTCCGCATCCGCGCGACCTGCCGGCAGATCATGCAGCGTTTCGGCTCATTCCGGAGCCCGAGTTTGGCGTGGTGCTCCTGCTGCTTGGCGGTGAAGATGAAGTCCTCGTTGCAGTCCTTGCACTTCAACGCCTTGTCGGTGAACGGCATGATGGATCCACCCGGGGTAACGTGCGGCCCAGTTCCCGCTATTCCCTGCCGAGGGAGATTAGAATAGGAATGCGTCTCGGGCGCAACCAATATCCGCTCCCAACCTATCAACGCGCGCGACGGGGTCCGAATCGAATTTGGAGCGCAAAAAACCTCGGGATTTTCCGGGACGTATATAGGGGTGAGAGCGGGATGTCGGCTGGTCCTACATAGTGTAAAATAGAGCGCTTGATGAAGATCGCCGGAATGACCGCCCTCCTGGGCCTGCTGTCCCTGGGTGCGTTCGCCCAGGAGAAGACCGCCGCCGCTCCCGCGGATGCCGAGGGCGTCGAGTTCTTCGAGAAGAAGATCCGTCCCGTCCTCGCGGACAAGTGCTACAGCTGCCACAGCTCCGAGCTCCGGAAGGTCAAAGGCGGACTGCGACTCGACACCAAAGAGGGCATGGTGAAAGGCGGCGAGTCCGGCGCGGCGCTCGTCCTCCCCGGCGACCCCGGACACAGCCAGCTGATCAAGGCCATCAAGTACGGCAAGGACGACGAGCTCAAGATGCCGCCCAAGGGGCCGCCGCTGGCTGCCGACGTCATCGCCGACTTCGAAGCCTGGATCAAGCGGGGCGCGCCCGATCCCCGCTCGGCGCCGGTCGCGAAGAGCATCGACTACCCCAAGGCCCGCGAGCATTGGTCCTTCCGGCCTCCCCAGGAGCCCGCGGTCCCCGCCGTGAAGGACAAGGCCTGGGGGAAGAGCCCGATCGACGCTTTCATCCTGGCGAAGCTCGACGCCTCCGGCATGAAGCCGCAGCCGGCCGCCGACCGCCGCACGCTGATCCGCCGCGTCACCGTCGACCTCATCGGCCTCCCGCCGACGGCCGAGGAGATCGAGGCTTTTGTCGCCGATCCCGCGCCCGACGCCTTCGAGAAGCTCGTGGACCGCCTGCTCGCGTCGCCCCGCTACGGCGAGCGCTGGGGCCGTCACTGGCTCGACATCGCGCGCTACTCCGACACGAAGGGCTACGTCTTCCAGGAGGAGCGCCGCTACCCGTACGCGTATACGTACCGCGACTGGGTCATCCGCGCGCTCAACGAAGACCTGCCCTACGATCAGTTCCTGATCCAGCAGATCGCGGCGGACCGGCTCGCGCTCGGCGAGGACAAGCGGCCGCTCGCGGCCATGGGCTTCCTGACGCTGGGCCGCCGCTTCCTCAACCGCCAGCCCGACATCATCGACGACCGGATCGACGTGGTCTCGCGCGGCCTGCTCGGCCTGACGGTGACCTGCGCGCGCTGCCACGACCACAAGTTCGACCCGATTCCGACGAAGGACTACTACTCGCTCTACGGGGTGTTTGCGAGCACCATCGAGCCCAAGGATCCGCCGCTGATCGGAATGGGGCAGACGTCGAAGGAGAACCTCGACTTCGAAGCGGAGGTCGGGAAGCTCCAGGCCGAGGTGACGAAGTACCGCGAAGGCCGCTACGCCGACATCACCGCGGGCCTCCGCAAGGCCAAGTCGGTCGCCGACTACCTCCTGGCCGCTCACGAGGCGAAGGGCGTCAAGAACGACGAGGAGATGCGCGCCTATGCCCAGAAGAAGGACCTGACCGGCTTCGTCCTCAATCGCTACAAGGCGCTGCTCGAGAAGACCGCCAAGGGCCACGACCGGATCTTCGCCCCCTGGCACGCGATGGCGAAGGGACCCGAGGCGTTCAAAGACCTGGGCGAGCTGCATCCGCTCGTCGCCGAGGCCTTCAAGACTGCGCCCAAGGACCTGAAGGAGGCGGCCGATCGCTACGGCGCGCTGCTGACGAAGGCCGACGCGCCGGACGAGATCAAGTCGATCCTGACCGGGCCGGACGCGCCGACGACGGTCGCGATCGCCGACCTGGACAAGCTCTATAATCGCGCCGACCGCGACAAGCAGCGCCAGCTGGAGAACAAGGTCGATGCGCTGAAGGTGACGCACCCGGGCGCGCCGCAGCGGGCCATGGCGTTCCAGGACGGGCCCCTCCAGGAGCCGCACGTCCTCATCCGCGGCAACCCCAACAACCAGGGGGAGCAGGTCCCCCGCCAGTTTCTCGCCATCCTCTCGCCCGACCAGCGCGCGCCCTTCAAGGACGGCAGCGGCCGCCTCGAACTCGCGCGCGCGATCGCGTCGAAGGACAACCCCCTGACCGCCCGCGTCATGGTCAACCGGCTCTGGGGCTACCACTTCGGCGGCGCGATCGTCCGGACGCCGAGCGACTTCGGCCTCCGCAGCGACGCGCCGACGCACCCCGAGCTGCTCGACTGGCTCGCGCTGCGCTTCGTCGAGGGGGGATGGTCGATCAAGAAGATGCACAAGCTCATGCTGATGACCTCCGCCTGGCAGCAGCGGAGCGACGACGTCGTCGTCTATAAGGAGAAGGACCCGGACAACCGCCTCATCTGGAAGTTCGCGCGTCAGCGTCTCGACTTCGAGGCGATGCGCGACTCGGTCCTGGCCGTGTCGGGCCAGCTCGACCCGACGATGGGCGGCCGCTCGGTGCAGCTGAGCGAAAACCCGACGTCGAAGCAGAAGATGCAGGCCGAGACGATCGTGAACACGGTCGGCGATCCCACGCAGGAGACCTTCTCGAAGCGCCGCTCGGTGTATCTGTTCATCGACCGGCAGAACCTGCCGGGCACGTTCCGGAACTTCGACTTCGCGAGCCCCGACACGCACAGCCCGCAGCGGTATTCGACGACGGTACCCCAGCAGGCGCTGTTCCTGATGAACAGCCCCTTCGTCACGGAGCAGGTAGGCGTCCTGGTGCGGCGTCCGGAGATCGAGGCGGAGAAGGACGTCGACGGGAAGGTCCGGAAGCTCTATAAGGCGCTGTTCGGGCGCGCGCCCGCGGCGGACGAGCTGGGCCTCGGGAGGAAGTTCCTCGAGTTCGAGCTGAAGCGGGAAAGCCCGGTCGCGGCCGGCCCCAGCGTCTGGCAGTACGGCTACGGGAAGTACGACGAGGCGGCAAAGAAGGTCGTCGACTTCAAGCCGCTGCCGCACTTCGCCGGCATGGCCTGGCAGGGCGGGGCGAAGCTGCCCGACCCGAAGCTCGGCTGGGTGCTGCTGACGGCCGAAGGCGGCCACCCCGCGAACGCGACGGTCGGCGCCGCGATCCGCCGCTGGACCGCGCCGCACGACGGGGCGGTCTCCGTCTCCGGCATCCTCGGCCACCATCAGAAGGAAGGCGACGGCGTCCGCGCGCGGATCGTGTCGAGCCAGGACGGCGAGCTGGCCTCCTGGACCGCGCACGATACGGACGCGGAGACCAAGATGAGCCGCATCGAGGTGAAGAAGGGCGACACGGTCGACTTCGTCGTCGACTGCCGCGGCGACGAGAACAGCGACTCGTTCGTCTGGGCGCCGGTGATCCGCCTGGTGGAGGCGCCGGGGAATGCGGCGGGCGGCACGCAGGAATGGAGCGCGGCCGCGGAGTTCCGCGGGCCGGAGACGAAGCCGCGGAAGACCCTGTCGGCCTGGGAACGCTACGCGCAGGTGCTTCTGCTTTCCAACGAATTCATGTTCGTGGACTAGAAAGATGGACAAGAACCGGAGAGATGGAGAGGAAGAGGAGAGGCGGAGAGCTTCCTCTTCTCGGGAATCCCATCCAAGAGGGCTCCTCCTCTCTCCTCCCTGTCTCCACCTCCCCCGTTTCTGGATTGCGGCGTAGGAAGGACAAGCGATGAGCCAATACGATCACGCGCCCCGGATCGAAGATGCACTGCTCACCCGCCGCGAGCTGCTCTGCCGCGCGGGGATGGGCATGGGCGCGCTGGCGCTGTCGAACCTGATCGGCGGGGCCCTGGGCTCCTTCGACAAGACGATGATGGCGCTCGCGGGCGACGATGCCGCGTCGCTGAATCCGCTGATGCCGCGGAAGCCGCACTTCGCCGCGAAGGCCAAGCGCGTCATCCATATCTTCCTCAACGGCGGACCCTCGCACGTCGACACCTTCGACCCGAAGCCGGCCCTGGCGAAGTACGCGGGGAAGCCGCTGCCGATCGACAACTACAAAACCGAGCGGAAGACCGGGAACGCGTTCCCGTCGATGTTCAAGTGGGCGAAGTACGGGAACAGCGGCCTCGAGGTGAGCGAGCTGTTCAAGCACACGGCGCAGTCGGCGGACGAGCTCTGCGTGATCCGGTCGATGCACGCCGACGTGCCGAACCACGAGCCGTCGCTGCTGCTGATGAACTGCGGCGAGGCGCGGCTGGTTCGGCCGAGCATGGGGTCGTGGCTGACGTACGGCCTGGGCAGCGAGAATCAGAACATGCCGGGCTTCGTGGTCATGTGCCCGGGCGGGTATCCGATCCAGGAGTCGCAGAACTGGCAGTCGGGCTTCCTGCCCGGCGTGTACCAGGGGACCTATATCGACACGCAGCACACGGACATCCAGAAGCTGATCGACCACATCAAGAACAACTTCACGGCGCAGGACGAGCAGCGGAGGCAGCTGGACCTGCTGCTGGAGCTGAACCGGAAGCACGAGAACGCGCGGCAGCGCGACCCGCAGCTCGAGGCGCGGATCCAGTCGTTCGAGCTGGCATACCGGATGCAGATGGACGCGACGGACGCGTTCGACATCTCGAAGGAGCCCAAGTCGATCCGGGACATGTACGGGAATGGGACGCAGGCGCGCCAGCTGATGATCGCTCGGCGGCTGCTGGAGAAGGGCGTGCGCTTCGTCCAGGTCTGGACGGGGGCGGGGCAGCCCTGGGACAACCACGACGACCTGGAGGTCGGGCACCGGCGGCTGGCGGGGGAATTGGACCAGCCGCTGGGCGCGCTGCTCAAGGACCTGAAGCAGCGGGGCATGCTCGAGGATACGCTGGTCATCTGGGGCGGCGAGTTCGGCCGGACGCCGGTGGTGGAGATGCCGACGCCGGGGTCGAACGCGGGGAAGATCAACGGCCGCGATCACAACCACTGGGGCTTCACGATGTTCCTGGCGGGCGGCGGGGCGAAGGGCGGATACGTCCACGGCTCGACCGACGAGTTCGGCTTCAAGGCGCAGGACAAGCCGGTGCACATCCACGACCTGCACGCGACGCTGCTGCGGCTGATGGGCTTCGACCACGAGAAGTTCACCTACCGGTATGCCGGACGCGATTTCCGCCTCACGGACGTCCAGGGCAAGGTCGTGCAGGAGCTGATCGCGTAGCACCACAAACAAGCCCGTCACTTTTGTGGGGCGTTCCGGCACATTTCGCTCAATAAATCCCTTTGGTCCGCGTCTTACCTCATGGAGAGGGTACATGAAGTATGGGTGAGCCGAAAGGACGTGGACAATGGAAAAAAGGACCTATGGACTGACCGAAGCCGCCGATGTCGCCGACGTCCCCCTCGACGAACTCCGCCGCGCCATCCAGGACGGCCTCCTCCCGGCCAAGCTGTTCCAGAACACCGGCGAATGGCATATCGACGCCGATGACCTGGCCAAGTACGTCAAGCGCACCCGCCACGCCGATCCCTTCGGCCGCATGAAGAAGCGCAAGGTCCTCATCATCGGCGAGGACCTCCTCTTCGCCGGCACCCTCAAGCTCGAGCTCCAGCGCGACCCGCGCTTCGACATCCGCTACGCCTCCTGGGGCAAGGACGCCGTCCTGATGGTCAATCACTACAATGCCGACCTGTTCGTCGTCGACCTGACCCCGTCCAAGGCCGTCCCCGACGAGGTGCTGGCCGCCGTCAAAGTCTCCGGAGGCAAGGCGGGGAAGGGCGTCGTCGCCTACTACGCGTTGCCCGAGGAGGCCCTCGAGACCCATCCGCTGGTTCTCAGCCGGCTGACGACCCTCGCGCCGAAGGCCCATCTCTCCAAGACCAAGGGCCTGCGCGCTCTCACCGTTATGTGCTACGACGCCCTGATGCTCGAGACCAACACGCGCATCTTCCGGCTGCCCGGATAAATTCGCGGCGACCCGCGCTTTTTCCGTGAGTTTCGGACCTCTGCGTCCATTTAGTAGCAGAGATGCGGGAAGAGACGCTGGTCCGGAACCTCCTGCAGTACAAGCGGGTCCTCGAGGCCATGCTCATCGCGATGGTGGGCGACCGGCCTGCCGCGGAAGACCTGTATCAGGAAATGGCCATCCTCATGACCCGCAAGCGCGAGGGGGTCGACGAGGACTGCCGTTTCATCGCCTGGGGCCGCCGCATCGCCGTCAACCTCGTGCGGGATCACCGCAAGCGCCTCGCACGGCAGAACCTCCGGCCTCTGGACGACGAAATTCTCGACTCCGTCGCCCGCGTCTATGAGGAGGCCGGTGAATCCGCCTGGGAGGAGCGCCTGGACGCTCTGCGCCGCTGTGCGGGCCTGCTGCCGGAGAAGGACCGCGGCCTGCTGCGCCGGCGCTACGAGCTGGACGAACCCGCCGACTCGATCGCCCGGGACCTCTCGACGTCCCGGGGCGCCGTCGACAACGCCCTATACCGTCTGCGCAAGTCGCTGCATGACTGCGTGGAGCTCCGGCTCCAGGAGCCCGGCCGCTCATGAAGCCGATCCGCTGGGACTGGGACTTCCTGATCCACCGCCACCTTGCAGGAGGCCTGACGGAGGATCAGGCGGCCGCCTTGAATGCGGAGCTGGCCGGGAACCCGGCGCTGCGGCGGCGCCTGGCGGAGCTGGCGTTCGAGCAGGCCGCGCTGGCGGCCGTCGAAGTCCCCGTCCTGAACGAGTCCGCCCCGTTGCTCAAGCCCAGGAAGCCCCGGAAGCGCGCGAAGAGGAAGAAGCGTCGGAAATCGGAGGGTGACGGCCATGACCTGAACTGAATAAGGAGATCGATATGTTGAGAGCCATCGGCGGCACCCTCGCAGCCCTGCTGTTCACCACGCCCGGCCCGGGCCCGCAGGACAAGCCTCACGGCCAGCCTCCCGCGCAGCATTCCGTCACCTTCGCCTTCAAGGACCTCGATGTCGACGGCGACGGCAAAGTGACCCGGGAGGAGTATATGGAGTCCTTCCGCAGGCTCGACCGCAACCAGGACGGCGTGCTGACGGCGGAGGAGTTGCCGGTCAAGGACGCGCACAGTTCGAAGGACAAGTCCGGGAAGTCGAAGCCCGGCAAGCGCAAAGCCCGTCGCTGATCGTCCGGGGACCGTTCGGGAGGCCGATATGGCAAATCGACTGGGGTTCGCGTTCATCGTCGTCCTGGCCGCCGGAAGCGTCCAGGCCCAGGAGTTCCGTCCGAAGGGGTCGAAGATCCCGACGGCGGAGATCGACGGCGCCATCCGCAAGGGGCTGGTCTGGCTCAAGGCCGTCCCGGCCAGGACGGGGGTGCCGTCCAACCGCATCGAGGACACGAACGAACTCGTCCTCTATACGCTCCTGCATGGCGGGATTCCTCCAGGCGATCCGGCGCTGGCCGACGTCGTGAAGCAGACCGTCGATCGCGAGCCGGACAGGGTCTACAACGTTGCGCTGGGAGCGATGGCGCTGGCCCGGATGGACCGGGCGGGGTACCAGTGGAAGATCGCCCATCAGGCGCAGTTCCTGGTCGACAATCAGTGCGAGAACGGCCAGTGGGCCTACGGGTCGCCGGTGGACTGGGATCCCCGGGCGACGGGCGAGTGGATGGTCCAGAAATCCGCCCCCTATGGTACGAAATATCCGCCGGGCTGGCATCCGTCGCCCGGCAAGGCTTCGAACGGTCGGAAGATCGCGATCCGCCAGCGGGCGCGTGTGACGAAGACCGGGGACAACTCCAATGCGCAGTATGCGGCGCTCGGGCTCCGGGCTTGCGCCGAGGCCGACGTCCAGCTCGATCCCCGCTGTCTCCAGGAGGCGCTCCATTGGTGGGAATCGGATCAGAACAAAGACGGGGGCTGGGGATACAGCCGGGGGGAGGACGATGCGGGCCGGGCAACGATGACGGCGGGTGGCATCGGCTCGCTCGTCATCTTCCGCTGGATGCTCCACAAGCCCTGGGTCGATCAGCCACCGGTGAAGCGGGGCATGGAGTGGCTCGACGCAAACGTGAAGGGCAGGCTCCCCAAGTGGAACATCTATTACCTGTACGGGGTCGAGCGCGCAGGCATGCTCTACGGCACCGATCTCATCGGCACGAAGGACTGGTATGACGACGGGGCCGAATGGCTGATCGAGCACCAGGCCGAGAACGGATCCTGGAGGAACGTGACGGATACCTGCTTTGCGATCCTGTTCCTGAAGCGGGCGACGTCGCCGCTCCCGGGGGTGGCCACTCCGGGCGCGGGCTCGAAATAGGGCTACTTCGGGGCGGCGGTCCGGGGGCGGGATTTCGGAGGGCCGAGATACTTCTGGATGCGCTCGAGGCCGGCTCCGGCGAGGACGTTGGCCTTCACGAGGAAGTCATTGGCGCCCAGCTTCGCCGTCTCGCGGACGGTTTCGACCGTGCTGTTGCCGGTGACCACGATCAGGGGAAGGCCCGCCAGCTTCGGGGTGGCGCGGAGCGATCGGATGACCTCGATCCCGTTCATGCCCGGCAGGTGGAGGTCCACCAGGACCAGGTCGGGGCGCTCGGCGCGGGCCATCTCCACGCCGGTCATGCCGTCGTCGGCGATGAGGACGTCGGCGTCGAGGCTGTGGAGGAGGAGTTCGAGGATCTTGGCGACGTCGGCGTCGTCCTCAATGACGAGCACTTTCTTCCGACGGGGCCCCGCCTTCTTCTTCATTCGGCATCTGAAAAAGTATGAACTTTTGAACGCCGAAGCAAGCAGGAGTTGACGGACGCCGCGGACTACTTGAAGGGTTTGAACGTGGCCTTGTTCTTCGCCCACCAGGCGCCCCAGGTCTCCGAGGACCCGTTGGACTCGCGGGTGATCTCGTTCAGCGCCTTGTTGACGGCCGGGATCAACTCCTGCGCACGCTTGGCCGGGCTGTCGTCGCCCCTCACGGTGAAGTTCTGGCCCGCCGTTCCGCCGGTTCCGCTGGTGGTGAAGTCGACTCCGCCGCCGGAGGCGGACTTCTGGATCTTCTCGAGCTTCGCCAGGAGCGCGATCAGGGGGTCGATCGAGGCCGCGCTGCCCACTTGGCCACTTGCCAGGACCGCCGCCTTGGCCACGACCGTCTCCTTCTCGTCGAAGCCGCGGTGGAGGGTGCCGACCGACGTGGACTCCTCCAGCTTGCCCAAGGCCTCATAGAGGCCCGCGTGGACGGTGGTCTCCTTCGCATTGGCGGCGAGCCCTCCGGCCAGCGCCGCGGCCGCGGGCTTCTTCATGTCCGCGAAGCCCGAGAGGCCCTTAGCGGCGGCGAGCCGCACGCTGGGTCCGTCGACCGAGAGCAGGGACGCAAGGCGGGCAAGCGTCCTGGCGTGGTGCACTTTCGCGAGTTCGTTCACGGCCGCGACGCGGTCCGCCTCCGAGGTCGACTTGTAGGCGGTCTTGAACGCGTCGAGCGCGTCCTCCGCCGCCTTGTCGTCCTGGAACGGCCCCGCGGCCGCCAGCGCGAGCAGGATTGCCGCCGTCACCATGATTGAAGACTCCCTATAGACTCTACGGGGCTGGGACTCCGTCGGGAGGGGGTTTCTTCTACAATGTACCCGGCGGCCTGCTTATTCCCGCGGCCTTTTTTCTTTTCCGGCCGGCCCCCGGAAAGCGTATCCTCGGAGGGCTGGGGAGGACGATCATGAAGGCACCCGCGACCTTGGCGCTCTTGCTGGCCGTGATGCTCGGACTGGGCTGCAGCGGCGGCGCGGCCCCCCAGCCCGAGGCGGCGCCCCAACCCAAGCCCAGGCCGGAGGCGAAGGTCGAACCCAGACCCGAGGCCAGGCCCGCCCCCAGGACGGAGCCCGAGCACATCACGGTCGCCCATATCCTCATCTCCTTCGCCGGCACGAAGACCGAGGCCACCCGCTCCAGGGCCGAGGCCGAGAAGCTGGCCTCCGACATCCTCGCCCGGGCGCAGAAGGGCGAGGACTTCGACCGGCTCATGCGCACCTTCTCGGACGATCCCGGCAGCGGCGTCTATATGATGGCCAACCGCGGAATCAAGAAGGCGCATCCCGACGAGTTCTCCCGCAACGACATGGTTGCGGCCTTCGGCGACGTCGGATTCACGCTCGACGTCGATGCGATCGACATGTCGGTCTACGACGCCAAGAAGAGCCCTTTCGGCTGGCATATCATCAAGCGCGTGAAGTAGGACGGATCCCATGCCCGACGCGAAACCCGAGCCCCAGCGCATCCAGGTCGCCCACGTCCTCATCGCCTTCGAGGGGACGGGCACCGAGGCCACCCGCTCCAAGGCCGAGGCCGAGAAGCTCGCCAACGACCTCCTGGCCCGCGCGAAGAAAGGCGAGGACTTCCACAGGCTCATCGCCGACAACTCCGACGATTCCGGCGGCGGCGTCTACGGGATGGCCAACACCGGCGTCCGGCCGGCCTCCGCGGACGAATACGCCCGGAACCAGATGGTCGCGGCCTTCGGCGACGTCGGCTTCAAGCTGGACGTGGGCGGCATCGGCATGTCCGCCTTCGATCCGCGGACCAGCCCCTTCGGCTGGCACATCATCAAGAGACTCAAGTAACGATTGGAAAGGAAGAGGACCATGAACTGGATGCTGGCGGCGACGACGGCGGCGGCAGTGGCGGGCATTGCGGGATACGCGGTGGCGGCGGGCGGCAGGCCCGCGGCGGACGACCGCATCTTCGAGATGCGCACCTATACGGCGAGCCCGGGCAAGATCGCGGCCCTTCACGCGCGCTTCCGCGACCACACCTGCACGCTCTTCGAGAAGCACGGGATGACTAACATCGGCTACTGGCAGGCCACGACCGGCGACAATGCCGAGAACACCCTGTTCTACATCCTCGCCTTCCCCAGCAAGGAGGCCCGCGACGCGTCCTGGAAGGCGTTCCAGGCCGACGAGGACTGGAAGAAGGTCAAGGCCGAGAGCGAGAAGGACGGCGTGCCGCTCGCTGCGAAAGTCGTCTCCGTCTTCATGAAACCGACGGACTACTCGACGATCAAGTGACCTCGAGATCGGGTTCGTCGGGGACGTCCAGGTCCTTCTCGAGCCACGCCGCGAGCACGCCGACGGCGGCGGGCGCGTCCTTATCCTCGATGTAGAGGGCGAAGTTGACGGCGCCGGTCTGCACGCTGGCGCCGGCGCGGGTGTCGATCGAGCTCTCGATCCCCGCCTGCTTCAGCAGCTCCTGGAGCTTCTGCGCCTCGTCGACCGAGGGCGTGGCGTACAGACGCTTCACTTACGCGAGGAGCTCCTTCACGACGCGGCCGTGCACGTCGGTCAGGCGGAAGTCGCGGCCCGCGTAGCGGTACGTGAACTTCTCGTGGTTGAAGCCCATCAGGTGCAGGATCGTGGCGTGCAGGTCGTGGACGTGGACCTTGTCGTCGCCGATCGCGTGGACGCCGAACTCGTCGGTCGCGCCGTGGACGCGGCCGCCCTTCACGCCGCCGCCCGCCATCCACATCGAGAAGCCGCTCGACTGGTGGTCGCGGCCCGCGACCTTTCCGGGTCGGCCCTCGACGGTCGGCGTGCGCCCGAATTCGCCGCCCCAGACCACGAGCGTGTCCTCGAGCATCCCGCGCTGCTTCAGGTCGCGGATCAGCGCGCCGAGCGGCTGGTCGCAATCCTTCGCCAGCTTCGAGATCGACTCCTGGATGTTCTGGTGGTTGTCCCACGGCTGCTCGCGGCCGGTCCAGACCTGGACGAAGCGGACGCCGCGCTCGAGGAGGCGCCGCGCGATCAGCAGCTGCCGCCCCTGCGTGCCGGGGCCGTACATGTCGCGGACATATTGCGGCTCGCGCATCACGTCGAACGCGTCGGTCGCGTCCATCTGCATGCGGTAGGCCAGCTCGAACGACTGGATCCGCGCCTCGAGCTGCGGGTCGTCGGCGCGGGACTCGCGGTGTCCCTGGTTGAGGCGGCGCAGCAGGTCCAGCTGCTCCTGCTGCTCCTTGTTGGTGACCCGGCCGTTGCGGACGTTCTCGACGAGCTTGTCCACCTCGGTGAACTGCGTGTCAATATAGGTGCCCTGGAAGATGCCCGGCAGGAAGCCCGACTGCCAGTTCTGCGACTGGTAGATCGGGTAGCCGCCGGGGCACATCGCGATGAAGCCGGGGAGGTTCTGGTTCTCGGTTCCCAGGCCGTAGGTCAGCCACGAGCCCATGCTGGGCCGCGACTGCCGCGGCTCGCCGCAGTTCATGAGCAGCAGCGACGGCTCGTGGTTCGGGTCGTCCGCATGCATGCCGCGGATGACGCAGAGGTCGTCGATCGACTGCGCCAGGTTCGGGAACAGCTCGCTGACCTCGGTCCCGCTCTGGCCGTACTTCCGGAACTTGAAGGTCGTGGGGAACGCGACGTTGCCCTTGGTGTTGCCGCCCTTCTGGAAGTCGGCGGGCAGCGCTTTTCCGGACTGCCGATCCAGGGCGGGCTTCGGATCGAAGGTGTCGACGTGCGAGGGCCCGCCGTTCGCGAAGATATGGATGACGCGTTTCGCCCGGCCGGGGTAATGCCCCGGCTTCGGCGCCAGCGGATTCAGCGTCGGCGCATCGTCCGCGAACGCCTGCCCCATCAGGTCGGCCAGCATCAGCGCCCCCATGCCCATGCCGCCCCGGCAGAGCAGCTCGCGTCGCGACATCGGCTGGTTCATCGGGCGCTCCCTAGTCGACGAAGATGAACTCGTTGGATTCCAGCAGCACCTGGACGTACTTGTCCCAGGCCGACATCGGCGCCGCGGCCTTCGGAGGAACGCCGCCGAAGTTCGCCTGCGCGTTCCACTCCTCCTCGCCCAGGCGGATCACCGGCGCCCAGGTGAAGGAGTCGCTGTTGACGTCGCCGCGGCAGTCGACGATGAAGTCGATCGTCTCGCCCGCCTCGACCGGGATCCCGCTGATCTTCGTCTCGGCATCGAGGCGCGCGACCTGCCAGGCGGCCAGCTCGCCCTGGCGGCTCGACACGATGCGGCCGTGGACGCCGTCGCCGTCCTTCGAGTGATGGCCGAGCGTCCCGGAGATCGAGATCAGCCCGGCCTGGGGCGACGTCCAGCGCCGGATCACGCCGTGGGCGACGTCGTTGCCCGCGTGGCCGCCGGTCGCGGTGATCAGGCACCAGCCCGTGGCCGGATCGGGCAGCGCCTTCGCGGCGCCCATCCAGCCCTGCGCGGTGAAGTTCGGGAGCGGGTGGAAGTCCGCGGCGCCGGTGCCGTAGCCGTACTGCCAGATCGGGGCGCGGGACACGGCCGGCGTCGTCGTCGACGTCGACACGAACGCGGCACCGAGCGCGAGCTCCTTCGCGGTCGCGGCGCGGCCGAGCACGCGGCGGTAGATCGCCTGGATGCGCTGCGCGGGCTGCTCCTCGCGCTGGACCTCGGAGAGCTCGACGACCCTGCCGGCCTGCTCCATCACGAACGGGCTGTTCATCATGAAGAGGGCCTGCTGCGGGATCGTCGTCACGAAGCGCCCGGGGCTGTGCATGTCGGGCACGGCGAAATCGAAGGTCTTGTACAGGTTCGCGAGGTTGAGGCGGTCGACGTAGCCGTAGACCGTCCGGCGGGTGGAGTAGGGCGCGGTCGTGATCTCGACCGAGCGGCCGCCCATCGCGGGGTCGAGCGTGCCCGAGACGGCGAGGATCGAGTCGCGCATCGCCTCGAGGTCGAGCCGGCGCCGGTTCTGTCGCCAGAGGAGCGTGTTGAGCGGGTCGGCCTTGCGGTACTCGGGGTTGTCCGTCGTCGACTGCCGGTACGCGCTCGAGAGCACCATCAGGCGGTGCAGCTTCTTGATGGACCAGCCGTCGGCCACGAACGCGCGCGCGAGCCAGTCGAGCAGCTCCGGGTGCGTCGGGGCGTCGCCGCGGACGCCGAAGTTGCTGGTCGTGCGGACGAGGCCGGTGCCGAAGTGCTCGGCCCAGACGCGGTTGACGAAGACTCGCGCGGTGAGCGGGTTCTCGGCCGACGCGATCGCGCGCGCGAGCTCCAGCCGCCCGCCGTCCTTATAGGGCTTGCGCTCCTCGGGCGAAAGGATCGCAAGGAACTGGCGCGGGACCTCGTCGCCGGGCGTGCCGGGATTGCCGCGGATGAAGACGCGGGGGTAGTGCGGCGTGGCCGACTCCTCGAGCGTCATCGCGCGGGCCGGAGCGCCGGCGTGGTGGTTCAGCTCCTCGACCTTGCGACGAAGCTGCCGGACCTTGCCGCGATCGTCGCCGGTGAGGAAGCCGTCGATGTCGGCGATGGGGATGCTCGAGGGGAACTCAGGCGACATGAGGACGGCCTTATAGGGGTCCTCCTGGAGCAGCTTGCCGTAGCGCTCGGCGGCTTCCTTGAGGGAGGCGGGGGGTTCGGAGAACGCGACGGCGACCGGGCCCGACGCGTCCTGGAGGGCAACCCAGTATTCCTCGGCCGGGCGCGCGGCGAAGGCCCGCCACGGGGCGAGCGCTTCGGGGCTCGACTTCAGCCAGTCGATCCAGCGTTTCAGGATCGCGGCGTTCAGTCCCGCGGCCTTGGCCTCGTCGTCGGGCTTCCCCTTCGACTCCTCCGCGGCGAGCAGGTATGCCGCGATCTGCGCCGACGAACGGAACGTCGCGCTGATCTCGACCCGCCGCGTCTCCTTGAACTTCGAGATCTCCGCCTCGCGCGCGCCCAGCTCCTTCAGGTACGCGGCGTAGTCGGGCGACATCTTGGGTGCCGCGAGCAGCGGCATCTCCTTCGGCGCGGCAGAGCTCGCGAAGACGCCGTAGAGGGAGTAGTAGTCCTTCGTCGGGATCGGATCGTACTTGTGGTCGTGGCAGCGCGCGCAGGTCACCGTCAGGCCGAGCAGGCCGCGCGAGACCACGTCGATCCGGTCGTCGATGATGTCGGGCTGGCGGTTGAGGAAGGAACGGCCGACGGTGAGGAAGCCGAGCGCGGCGAGGTCGGACTTGTCGTCGCCCGTCTGCACGCGGTCGGCCGCGAGCTGGAGCAGGACGAAGCGGTCGTAGGGGATGTCGTCGTTGAACGCCTTGATGACCCAGTCGCGGTAGGTGTAGGGATACGGCAGCCGGCGCTCCTCGTCGACGACCCACTCTTTGGTGTCGGCGTAGCGGGCGAGGTCGAGCCAATGCCGGCCCCAGCGCTCGCCGTAGCGGGGCGAGGCGAGGAGGCGGTCGACGGCTTTCTCGAAGGCATCGGGGGAGGCGTCGGCGAGGAAGGCGTCGATCTCCGCGGCGGTGGGGGGCAGCCCGGTGAGGTCGACGGTGACGCGGCGGAGCAGGGTGCGCGGATCCGCCTCGGGCGCGGGCTTCATCCGCTTCTCCTCGAGCTTCGCGAGGATGAAGTTGTCGATGGGGGTGCGGCACCACGGGGCGCGGACGATGGGCGGGAGGATCTCGCGCGCCGGCTGGAACGCCCAGAACTTGCGCGCTTCGACGATGCTCGGGGTCGCGCGGGCGGCGGTGGGCGCGGTCGTCGCGATGCGCGGATCGGGCGCGCCCATCCGGACCCAGGCGACGAAGTCCGCGATCTGCTCGTCGGGGAGCTTCTCCTTGACGGGCATGCGGAGGTCGTCGGTCTGCCGCAGCGCCTTGATGAGGATGCTCTTCTCGGGGTCGCCGGGAACGATGGCGGGGCCGGAGTCGCCGCCCTTCAGGAGTCCGTCGCGCGAGTCGAGGAGGAGGCCGCCTTTGACCTTGTCGGCCCCCGTCGAATGACACTTGTAGCAGCGCTCGACGAAGATGGGTCGGATCTTCTGCTCGAAGAATTCGACCTGGTCGGCGGAGATGGGGGGAGCGGCCTGCTGCTGCTGGGCGGCCGAGGCGGTCCCCAACAGGAGGACGGCGACGAGGGACAGAGAAAGACGCATCGCCCGTTGCCCCTGGAACTACGACCCCGCTCCATATAGGGTACGTCCCCGGCGCGTTCGAAACTTCACCGGTCGATCGGTCCCTACAGCCTGGCTGTCCTGGGGAAGTCAGACGCCGGTTTCGGGGTTGATGCGGAAGGGGACGATCTCGAAGCTGCGCTGGTCGGCGTCGTAGACGAGGCTGACCAGCATCACGGTCTGGCACAGGGCGCAGCGGAGGTGCTTGTCGTACATCTCGGTCGTCGCCACCAGCTTCCTTCCGCAGGGACATTCGAACTCCAGCTTCGGCGGCGGCTTGGGCGGGACCCGGACCGCCTCAGGGCGGTCGCCGGGGACGGGGATCTCCTCCTGGACGGCCGGCAACTCGACGGTGGATTCCTGCGAGCGCATTTCGGGAAAGGAGGGACGCGCGAGATCCTCCAGGATCTCGAGCGAGGGCGGGGCGGACGCGGGCGGCGCCGCAGGACGACCGGGACGGAGCAGGCGCCGGGTCGTACGCAGACGACGGCGGGGAAGTGCCATGGATTCCCTCCTGGACCCCGGTCGGAGCCGCCCCTCATCCCGGGGGCCGGCCCTTATTCCATGTAATAGATGCTGAAAAATGGGTGATCGTCTCAGTAAACTGAAAAAATATATCCTGGTTCGGGGGGTGCAAATGTGAGCTAGCGGAGAGGGACGCGGAGCGTGACGGGGGCCGACGCGGGATTCGGACCTTCCCGGACGCGGGCATAGGTCGGCCGCTCCATCGCCGGCGTCCATGCCGCGCAAAGCAGGAAGATGCGGCGCTCCGTCGCCCCTTCGGGGATCAGGATGCCGCTGAGGCCGATGTCGTCCACGATCACCCCGAACGGCAGGTTCTCCAGGTCGAAGGTCACGCGGTCGTTGTGCCCGGTCCGGCGGATCTTCAGCAGCGCCGAGACGCGGCCGCCCGGCCTCACCGTGATCGTCCTGCCGTCGCCGTGCGCCGAACCCTCCGCCTTGGCCTTCCGCGGGTCCGCCGAGGCCGCATCGCCCGCCGTCTCGACGTCCGGCTCCAGCCAGACCAGCGTCCGGGGCGGCGGCATCGGGGTCAGCGCGCCGAAGCCCGCCACCTCGCGCTCGACCTCTCGCCCCTGCGGCGTGCCCTTGGCCACGACGCGGACCTTCGCCCGCTGCTCCGGCGTCGGCGGCGTGCAGTCCGGCGCGGCATACAGCGATCCCTTCGCCTCCAGGTGCCCGGCCTCGATCACCAGCGGCGTCGACGCCGTGAATCCCTCGGGAAGGCCCGAAACCTCCACGCGCACCGCTCCTTCGTAGCCGTCGATGCGGTCCACCCGCGCCGTGAAGCTGGTCCCGGTGCCCAGCGGCACGTTCGGGTTGACGCCCTCCAGCGTCACCCGGAAATCCGGCGACGCCTCCCGCACGACGAGTCGATACACGTGGCGTTCTCCGCCCGCACCCCGCGTGTCGCGGACGCGGACGACATAGTCCCCGTCGGCCGGGGTCGTGAAGATCAGCTTCGAGTCCGTCCCGAGCTTGCGGTCCGCGTCGTCGTCGTTCGCATACGCCAGCGGAAACACGGGCAGCCCGTTGGGCGGCAGCACCGTGCCCGGAGGATGCGGCTCGATGATATAGGCCGCCTCGTCCAGCGGATGCGCCGTCGCGCTCGTGTCGAAGTAGCCGAGCCGCTTTCCGCCCTGGGTGAAGAACTTCCACTCGGAGTCCGGCCCCTGCGGCGCGAGGAAGAGCTTCACCACCTCGCCCTGCAGGTAGAGATACTGGCCGAGGTCCATCTCCTGCCAGTGCCAGAAGCGGCCGCCGCCCGCGTTGGCGTCGATCGGCCGGAACGTGAGATACGAGTCGCGCACCGCGCGGAGCAGCACGCGCGGCACCGGCCGGCCGTCGGGATGCAGCACGTCGATCCGCGTGTC
>Ga0137410_10000953_pt1 | contig 19856 bp, 19 predicted proteins | sample CZODoug1_16funga_FD_108878 | JGI IMG/M metagenome (GOLD analysis project Ga0137410, IMG submission 108878) | Vadose zone soil fungal communities from Angelo Coast Range Reserve, California, USA - CZODoug1_16fungal (Illumina Assembly) | ecosystem: Environmental > Terrestrial > Soil > Vadose zone... | reverse complement strand
TGTCAACGGCATGAGCACTTCGCTGCCGATTGACGTCCAGGCCGCGATTCTGAAATCGATCCCCGGTCTCGAAGGCGCCGAGATGATGCGCCCCGGCTACGCGATCGAGTACGACTCCATCGATCCGACCGAACTCCATCGCACTCTCGAAACCAAGAAAATTACCGGCCTCTTCCTCGCCGGACAAATCAACGGCACCTCCGGATACGAAGAAGCCGCCTGCCAGGGAATCATGGCCGGAATCAACGCCGCCCTGAAAGTGAAGGCCGAGCCGCCGTTAGTCCTCGACCGCACCGAGGCGTACACCGCAATCCTGATCGACGACCTGATCTCGAAAGGCACCAACGAACCCTACCGCATGTTCACCTCCCGCGCGGAGTTCCGCCTTCACCTCCGCATCGACAACGCCGACCGTCGCCTCACTCCGCACGGTCGCCGAGTAGGCCTGATCTCCGATGAAGCGTGGGCAGAATTTCAAGCGAAACAGCAACGATTGGAGATCATGCGGGCGCTGCTGGAGAAGACGCGCCTCACATCCGAGATGCTCGAGCGGATTTCGCAAAGTCACGAACCAGCAGCGCACAATACAGGAGACCATGAAACCGCTGTGCACGAAACGGGAGGGCACGACTTCAGTCGTGCCGCAAAGCTCCCGGATTCGATTGCGGCTTTAGCCGCCGCTGCCCCCCGACCCTCAAGGGCTGAAGCCCAATTCGAATACGTCTCCAACGGCACGTCTGAAGCCGTGCCCTCCCGCTCGCTGCTCTCCACCCTCGGTCAGCCACTCGCGCAACTCCTCAAGCGCCCCGAAATCGCGATTGAAACCCTGGTCCCAGCACTACGCGAAATCTCGTCTGACTTCTTTACCCGTTCCACCTCTGCGAGCTCCGCGTCCTCTGCGGTCAAGATTTCTTCCCAAGTCCGCAACGAACTCAAATCCCTCGAGACGGAAATCAAATATGCCGGATACCTCGACCAGCAACAACGCGCCATCGACCGCCTGAAGAAAGCCGAGCAGCGCCGTATCCCGGACTGGTTCGACTACCGCGCCGTCAGCGGTCTCTCTCGCGAAATGCAGGAAAAACTCGGCCACGTCACCCCCCAAACCATCGGCCAGGCCTCCCGAATTCCAGGAGTAACTCCCGCTGCAGTGTCGCTCATCAACGTCTACATCGAGATCCAAGCCAAGCGCCGCGAACAGGCCACCACGTTGTAATCGCCGGAAATCGACTTACAACTCGCCACAATCTTCGTGCGAAGCGTTTGTAAGTGTGCTTTAATGCCGGGTCGTGAGAATTGTAGTTCGATGCATCTGGTGTGCACTGCTGCTGGCGAGTGCGGCTTGGGCTCAGTCCAGATGTCCGCTCCCGCCCGCGGTCGAAAAAGCGAACCGAGCCACCAGCATTTTTTCCGACGAACAGGAAGCCGACCTCGGCGACCTGATGGCGGAGCGTTTTGCCGCGGAAATGGTCGTCGTACACAACGACGCCCTAACCGGCCGGTTGCAGCAGATTGGCGATCAACTGGTCCGCTATCTGCCCCCAAACCATTTCCGATTTCAGTTTTTTCTCATTGAGTATCCCGTTGCGAATGCCTTCAGTATTGGCGGTGGCCGGGTTTACATTTCACGCAAAATCGTCGCTCTGGCAAAGAGCGATGACGAACTTGCCGGCATCATGGCGCATGAACTAGGGCACATCGTTACGCGCCAGACCGGCATTGAGATGACTCGGCGCCTTCGCGAAGTGCTCCGTGTCACCGAAGTGGGAGACCGTAACGACATCCGCGAGAAGTATTTCCGCTACCTCGATAATGCAGCCCGCAAGCCCGACCGTCGCGGAGACGATGACGAAGATCAATTGATCGCCGACCAGGTAGCTGTCTTTGCCATGGCGCGCGCCGGTTATTCTCCCCGCGCTTACGTGGATATCTGGGACCGTTTCCAGCAAACGCATGGCAAAACCGGCAACTGGTTTCGGATTTCTTCGGCAATACCAAGCCTTCCCAGAAACGCCTGCGCGACATGATGAGGAGTCTCTCGACCCTTCCCCCGGGTTGCGCCGAGGTGCGGCCTCCGGCCGACCCTGCGGGGTTTGCAAAATGGCAGTCCGAGATCGTGAATTTCAAGACCGGATCGATGGAAGAAGCGCTTCCGGGGTTGCTCATCAAGCAAAAGCTGGCCTCTCCACTTCGACCCGACATCAACAATCTGAAGTTCAGTCCAGACGGCACGCACCTGCTCGCACAGGATGAAGGCGGCATTCAAGTGCTGACTCGGGACCCATTCGCAGTGCTGTTCTTCATCGACGCCGCTGACGCTGAGAAAGCCTTCTTCACTCCCGATTCGCGATCCATCGTCTTTTACAACAGTTCGTTAAGGGTGGAAACCTGGGACATCGCCAGCCAGCGCCGCATCTCTGTTCACGAGATGACGCTGAACCAACCTTGTATCCAGACTCTGCTGTCTCCCGACGGCGCTTACCTCGCCTGCCTGCGCCAGGATTTTTCGCTGGTGCTGCTGGAGGTCGCATCGGGCCAGGTGGTCGCGCAAAAAAACAACTTCGTTGAGGTTTACGACTACTGGAGCTACTTGATGCTCGTGCTTGCCGTCAATTCTCATCAAGCCAGTTTCGCCCACCTGGCCTTCTCCCCGGACGGACGATATTTTCTGGCGGGATCGATGCACGACGATTTTGCCTTCGACATTCAACTAAAAAGGCCATTCAGCCTCCCTGGAAAGATGCGCGCGTTGTTGCGCTACAGCTTCGCATTCCTGGGGACGGACCGGATCGTTGGAATCGATCTCGACGCGCCCCTGAAGTCTCCCGTTCTGCGTTTCCCTTCCGGCGAGCGTCTAGTGGAACTCCAGTTGAGTGACTCCGTTCACGTTGGGCCCCCGGGCCATGGAAATTTCGCGATGGTCTGGCCTCTTCGAGACAAGCCCCTGGGGGTGCTGAACATCGATACCGGCAAACTGCTTGTCCGCTATGACCGGGACGCTGGTGATATCTACGACAACTGGGTAGTCACCGAGAGAATCGATGGCCGATTAGCGCTTCTGGATGTCGTGCAAAAGAAAGAAACCGCCACCGTGCAATTGAGCCAGTCGCCTTTGGGCGCACTCACCGCGGCCAGCGTTTCTGCCGGACTCAAGTGGCTGGCGGTGTCTTCGCGAACGCGAGGCGCCATTTTCGACCTCGTTTCCAACACCCGTTTCCGCTACACCCGCAGTTTTCACGGCGCGTGGTTTTCGCAAGACGATATGCTCTACGCGGATTTTCCTAAGTTCGATAACGAGGAACGCAAAATCGTGCGGGTTAACCTTTCTGCTACTGGAAGTTTCTCTCTGCTGGAGGAACTCAAAGATACGGTTGCTTCGTTCCACGGACCCTATTTGCTGATCGAGAAGGCGAACGGCAAGAACTGAGAGAGAAAAAACTGGACTTATGAGATCCTGGACTACCGGACCCAGAAAACGGTGTGGACGCGTCACTTTCCTGGAGACGTACCAGTCATCTTTATGAGTCCATCCAAGTCGATCGCCCTGCTCATTTGGTCGCTCTATTCGGGAGCGGGCCGCGATGAGTTGCAGCACTTCCCGGAACTTAAGCCCAAGGCGGAAAAAGAGGATGTCTTGGTTGAGTTGCTGGACTTCAACAAGGATGCAGTCGTCGGCAAGCTTTTGATCAAGACCAACAAGAGCCTTCTTACCATTGAGAAAATCAGCTTTGATCAGGATTGGCTTGCCATGGCGACCAAGGGTGATCGCGTTCTCTTGTACTCCCTCGCCAGCGGAGAGCAAAGGGGCCACTTCTTCGGGTATGACGCCAAGGTCAACGCTGCCGACGACGCGCTCGCCATTTCCAACTCCACCGGCCAGCTGCAGATTTACAATTTATCCACCGGGCAACTTCGCCGCGAATACAAGTTCCCCTCCGCGGTCGCTTACCAATCGTTTTCTCAAGACGGCCATCGCCTCTTTGCGTTCACTCGCGATCAGACTGCCTATGTTCTGGACTTGACCATCGCCCATTAAACGTTCTTGTGTCGAACTCCGGAAGCTTGCGAAGCCGTTCCCTTCTCCGATATTTGCTTTTTCTTCGCCATATGGCATACTCCGCTGAAGGAGACGCGAATACGTCACCCGAGCCAACGCTTCTCGGCTCCAACTAAATTTAGTTTCGGACGACTTTTCCATCCATGCTCCTCATACGTCCACAGGCGAACTAGAGCTACGATGCATCGCACTCAATTAAATATCGTGGCGACCCTAGAGACCACCATCAGCCGGATGCCGGCGAACGTCGAAGCCGAACGATCCATCCTGGGCGCGATCTTGCTCGACAATCACGCCTACAACGACGCTGCCGAGCACCTGAAGCCTGACGACTTTTCCATCGACTCGCACCGCCGCATTTATTCCCGCATGATGGACTTGGCCGAGTCCTCCCGGCCCATCGATATCATCACGCTGGTCGAAGAACTCGAGCGCCGGAAGGAACTCCAGGCTATCGGCGATGTCGGCTATGTTTCGAGCCTGCTCGATGGCGTTCCCGATCGTCCTTCGATTGAGCACTACGTCAAGATCGTCCGCGACAAAGCTATTCTCCGCGGACTGATTCATGTCGCCAATAATGCGATCGCCAAGGCCTCGGAGCAATCCGATTCCGCCGACGAAATTCTCAACGACGCCGAAGCTGCCGTTTTCCAACTCTCCGAAAAGCGCATCGGCAAAGGCTTCCAGGGCATTCAGGAAATCGTCCGCAACTCTTTCGGATCGGTCGACGCCCTTCTCCAGCGCGGCCAGCGCATCACCGGCCTCGCCACCCACTACACCGAGCTCGACGAAATGACCAGCGGCTTCCAGAAATCCGACCTCGTCATTCTGGCCGCCCGACCTTCGATGGGAAAAACTTCACTGGCCATGAACATGGCGGAGAACGCCGCCATCGACGACGGCAAAGTGGTCGGCATCTTCTCACTCGAAATGTCGAGCGAAGCGTTGTTGCAGCGCCTGCTCTGTTCGCGCGCCATCGTCGACGCGCACAAGATGCGCACCGGCTCCCTCTGGCGCGACGATATGCAGAAAGTCGTGCGCGCCATGGAAGAGCTCGCGCAAGCGCAACTCTACATCGACGACTCTCCCGGACTCTCGATCAGCGAAATGCGCGCCAAAGCCCGTCGCCTGAAACAGTCTCAGGGACGCCTCGACCTGCTGGTCGTCGACTACCTGCAACTCATGTCCGGAGGCAGTAAGCGTTTTGAAAACCGCACCCAGGAAGTTTCCTCGATTTCACGCGGACTGAAAGCTCTCGCCAAGGAACTCGAGGTTCCCGTGCTTGCGCTCTCGCAGTTAAGCCGCGCTCCGGAAAGCCGCGGCGGCGACCACCGTCCCCAACTTTCCGATCTTCGTGAGTCCGGCTCTATCGAGCAGGACGCCGACCTCGTCATGTTCATCTTCCGCGAAGAGATCTACAAGCAGGACGACCCCTCCCTGAGAGGCAAAGCCGAGATCATCATCGCCAAGCAGCGCAACGGCCCCATCGGCCGTTTTGACCTCGCATTCCTGCACAATTCCACCCGCTTCGCTAACATGGCCGACGGCAATAGCGAACCTGGAGAATAGTCCTTGAAAGAGGCATCCTGAGGGCCACGTCCGTGAGCCTGTAACCTGTGGAAAATACTGTGGATGTGATGGACCCGTTCTGTAACAAAGCAAAACCGACCGATTGGTCGGTCCCGGACGCAACACCTGATTCATGCCCTAACAGCATGTTTCTAAATTGGTTAACGGCAATTCGGGCACGTGTTAACCAAAGTGGTGCGGGGTAAGCACTTTCGTCACAATGTTTGGGATTTGCACATACCGTAAAGACCGTAGGCTCCCGCGACGGCAGGAATTATGCGGCTTCTAGGCGCGAGACTTAACTGTCCTCGCCAACTCTTAGCACCGCTAGGAAGGCCTCCTGGGGAATGTCCACGCGGCCGATACGCTTCATTCTTTTCTTGCCTTCCTTCTGTTTCTCAAGCAGCTTTCTCTTGCGCGAAATGTCGCCGCCGTAACACTTCGCAATCACATTCTTGCGGATAGCTGGCACCGTCTCCCGGGCGATAATCTTCGCCCCAATCGCAGCCTGGATCGCCACTTCGAACATCTGTCGCGGGATCAACTGCTTCATCTTCGCTGCGAGGGCCTTGCCGCGATCGTAGGCGAAATCGCGGTGCACGATCGTCGACAGCGCATCCACCGGCTCGCCCGCCACCATGATGTCCAGCTTCGACATCGGCGATTCCCAGTTGCCCGACAGGTGATAGTCGAGAGAAGCGTAACCGCGTGAGACCGACTTCAGCCGGTCGTAAAAGTCGAGCACGATTTCGTTCAGCGGCAATTCGTACTGCAACATCACGCGCGAAGAGCTGACATACTCGAAACTCTTCTGCTTGCCGCGCTTTTCTTCCACCAGTTTCAGAATCCCGCCGACATATTCTTCGTTGGTCAGGATGACGGCAAGAATCACCGGCTCTTCGACCTTGGCAATCTCGCTCGGGTCAGGCCAGCGCGAAGGATTGTCCACTTCAATTCTCTGGCCGTCGGTTTTGGTGACCTGGTAACGCACACCTGGAGCAGTCGTGATCAGTTCAAGGTTGTACTCGCGCTCCAGCCGCTCCTGAATGATCTCCATGTGCAGCAGTCCCAGAAAGCCGCAGCGAAACCCGAACCCAAGCGCGACCGAACTCTCCGGCTCGAAGAAAAACGACGAATCGTTCAAGCGAAGTTTTTCCAGAGCCTCTCGGAGACGTGTATGTTCGTGTGCATCCACCGTGTAAAGTCCAGCGAACACCATCGGCTTGATATCTTCAAAGCCCGGCAACTGCGCAATCGCGGGACGATCGTCGTCGGTGATCGTGTCGCCGATCTTGGTGTCGGCGACATTCTTGATGTTTGCGATGATAAAGCCGACTTCACCCGCTACCAGTTCGTCGATCTCCACCGGTTTCGGCGTCAGGACTCCAAGAGTTTCCACCTGGAAAGTCTGGCCATTCGACCACAGCCGTATCTTCTGACCTTTCTTCAGCGTGCCTTGAAAGACGCGCGCCAGTACCACTACACCGCGATAAGGGTCGAACCACGAATCAAACAACAAGGCCTGGAGATGCCCGTCCGGCTTGCCTTTCGGAGCGGGCACGCGCTTTACGATCGCTTCGAGAACATCGGGCACGCCCTGACCGGTTTTGGCGCTGATCAGTAAAGCGTTTGAAGCGTCCAGTCCGACCGCGCCTTCGATCATCTCTTTGGTGCGCTCGATGTCGGCGCTCTGCAAGTCGATCTTATTGATGACGGGGACAATTTCCAGACCATGATTGATGGCGAGATAAGAGTTCGCGAGCGTCTGCGCCTCGACGCCTTGCGAAGCATCCACCACCAGCAGAGCGCCTTCGCAGGCGGCGAGAGAACGCGAGACCTCATACGAAAAATCCACGTGGCCGGGAGTGTCGATCAGGTTGAGCTGGTAAGTCTGGCCATCCTGCGCGGGATAAATCATGCGGACGGCGTGGGCTTTGATGGTGATGCCGCGCTCGCGTTCCAGGTCCATGGAGTCGAGGACCTGCTCCTGCATTTCGCGCATGGCAAGCGACCCGGTCAATTCCAGCAGGCGATCCGCCAAAGTGGATTTTCCGTGGTCAATGTGCGCGATGATCGCAAAATTTCGAATGCGGGACGCTTCCATGGGATAGATCGATTCTAACAGGTGCGGGCGGCGGGGCGTTTTCGTGACGGATGTTCCACGTGGAACGTTTGTCTTGCGATATTGTACTGGTCATTGTATATGTACATTGAGGGTCAAATGAAACAACGGAAAGCGGTTACGGGGCGTCGGAAGGTCAAACGGCTGCGCGCTTCAGCGGGCGAGAAAAGGCGGTCGCGGGGGCTGCCGGCGGATCTGGCGGAATTTTACAAGCCGATCAAGAAGCCGGTCACATTGCGTCTGGACGCGGATGTGCTGGTCTGGTTCCAGCGGCAGGGGCGGGGCTACCAGACGAGGATCAACCGGGCGCTGCGGAAGGTGATGATGGAGGAGAGGAAGTAGGGGGCAAACAGAATACCGTGGAGGTACGGCATGTCTGTGCTGTACTTCGGTGGTGAGGTCGAGGTTCAATTTGGCGACCGAGCGTCGGTAAGTGTGTGGTGCAGAAAGCGCATTCGGCCGGATTGTATACATCCCGGGTATCTCCAATGATAAAAATCCATTAGGACAAGGATTGAACAAGGACATGATCCTTGCTATACTCAGGTTGTGGCCAAAGTTACGAGCAAACTCCAGCTGACGTTGCCCAAGGCGATCGCGGACCAGTACAAGATTCGTCCGGGAGACGATCTGGATTGGTTGCCAGCCGGCGATACGATTCGGGTCGTGAAGCGGGATGCGGCCGAAACGACCGAGCCTGCAACCATCTCAGAGCGGCTCCACCTTTTCGACCAGGCGACGGCCCGACAGCGAGCTCGTGAGGCGCGACCCCGCAAGAGACGGCCCGCAGGCGCTGCACAAAGTCGCGGCTGGACGCGTGAGGAACTCTACCGGCGTGGCCTATCTCGTTGACACCAACATTCTGGTGTACCGCTTCGATGCGCGCTTTCCCGACAAGCAAGCCACTGCACGCGATCTATTGCGCAAAGGCCTGGCCGAAGATACCCTCCGCATTCCCCATCAGGCGCTGCTGGAATTTGTCGCAGTCGTAACGCGGGTTCGCACCGGCTCCAGGCCTCTGCTCCCGCCGGACGAAGCTCGCCACGAAACCGAAGAGTTGATGGCCCAGTTCCCAGTGCTCTTCCCGAACGCCGCGTTGGTGCGGACGGCGCTACAGGGGGCCGCTGCCTACCAACTGTCATGGTTTGACGCTCATCTGTGGGCCTATGCCGAACACTACGGACTGGAAGAGATCGTCTCCGAGGACTTCGAACATGGGCGGTTGTATGGCAGCGTCCGGGTTCGGAATCCGTTCCGGCGGACATGAACATTCGAACCTATGTTGCCGTATCATCTCCAGCGCAGAATTCCTCGCTCCAAGCGCCAGGACAAACCCGATGAACAAGCTCCTGATTTCCTCCCGCATCATGAGGGTAGAAGGGATTCTGCTCCTCCTGGTGGCCGGAATCCATTTGGCGGTGATTCCGACGTTGCGTAGCGTTTTAGTTCGTATACTTTCACCCGGAGATTTCCGCTTTGTGTGGCCTCCCTTTCTGTTGAATCACGCAGTGGTTGGGATTCTGCTGATTCCGCTGGGTCTGTCCACGCTGTATTGTGCTTCGGGGATACGCCGCGGCGAGCGTTGGACCTGGCGCGTGGGGATGACCAACGCCATCACGATCCTGAGTCTGCCAGTCGTCCTGGTCGCGGTCATGGAGCGCCACTATTTCAGCGCGCTGCCTTTCCTGATTGCCACTATCCTGATTACGCTGGTTGGACTGTCCATGATTTGGCCGCTGGTTTGGGTGCGGAGGGATCTCAAATAGGAATGTTTTGACCTCAGGGGTCAATCGCCTTACGATAGGTATCGGAAAGCGAGTCCAGCCATGGACATGATTTCCATCAAGCCGAAGCGGCGGGCGCAGCTGGAAGAATATGCCAAGCGCTGGGGCCAAGACCCAGCTGCTGCCTTGAAAGAGGCGCTTGCAGCCTATCTGGAGTGGGAACTCCAGGACTTCGCAGAAACCACCGAGCATATACGCCGAGGATTCGAAGACGTGAATGCCGAGCGTACCACACCCGCTTCCAAGTTCCCTGCGGACGCCCGTCGAGAGCATGACATTTCGAGTTGAAAACGACGGCGTGAGCCGAGCGGGACGCGGACGCGGTCCTGGTGGCGGTCATGGAGCGTCACTATTTCAACGCGCTGCCTTTTCCTGATTGCCCGGCCGAATTCTGGCTGGTAACTTCCGAGTAGCCGACGATCCAGGAGCTATTGGTTTGTAGCGTAGATTGGAATGTTACACGCGCCTAGCTTTTTAACGCCAATTGTGCCAACCGCGTTCTCGCCAGGTGAGAAGTGAGGCGCGCAGTCTAATGTGCCGGAATTGTCGGAGCGTCAGACGCGTAGTGATCCAGGAAATCCCCTATACTGGCGAGAAACTCGGGGCTTTGCATTGCCGACCCGTGACCGGCTCCTTCTATCGTTTTGAACCGCAAGTTCGGGAAACGACTTTTTGCTTCATCGTAAAATGCCCGGTGATCGTTGCCCCCATAGATCACTAGAGTGGGTACCGCAATCGCCTTTAGCTCTTTGTCGTCCACCCACAAGCCCTCGTGGCTAACGGTTTCTGCGCCTAGAGCGATCGAATCTTGATCAGCGTCCATTCTCTTCATCATTTCGCGTTGCTGAGGCCCTGGTTTCGGCCAATCTGGAGGGGCGCTAGCGATCATGGCTTCCGAAAAAGGCATCCCGCTCAAGAGGTTCGGTCCTAATAGCGGCACCTCATCGTGCTCGGATTCGTACTTGGTGAAACCAAGACTGCCACCGATGACGGCCATCCGAATCCGATCCGGATGTTCTGTCAGCATTTTCATTCCGATAGAACCGCCCATCGAGTAGCCGATAATGACGGACTTCTTGATCCCGAGATGATCCATTAAGCGGACCACGTCGTTCACCATTTCGATCCCGTATTGCTTCGGATCATGCGGCTTTTCGCTTTTGCCGTGGCCGCGACAGTCCATCGCGATGAGTTGATAGCTTTGTGAGAGATCTTTGACTAGTGGCCCCCAGATTTCAGCGCTAGCCGCAAAGGGATGAATGAGAATGATTGGCTCTCCGCTACCCGCGACAATGTATCTGATCTTCACGCCATTCGAATCGAAGAATTGGTCAGCGGCTTCAGCGATGCAAGGGAGTAGAAAGAGCAAGCTGGAGATGACCACAAGGATCCTACGTTTCACGTACGTGCCTCCTTCTCTCGGATCATTTTTATCTCGGGAGGCTCGCCGCCGCCCGTCGTAGTAAATTTTCCTTTGAATTCTCCTTCGTCCTTTCCGGTAAGCTCCATCTGGTAGGAAAGCAAGTCGCCATTTGAAGCTTTAATTTGATAAGAGAAAATCTTTCCGTCGAGCCTCGGATCGATCATGTCCGTGCTGCTCTTCCCGGCGACCTGCGGGCCGTTTCCATTGCTGATAATCTTGTAGGAAATCACGGTGCCGCTTAGTTTGCCGTGATCATCTTTCACCGTCAGCGTAACCACAGGGACATCCTCCATTTTTCCCTGCCACGTGCCTGCAATCGGCGACTCGTCGGCTGCGCCCGCCACTCCGGCTATCAACGCAACTACCAAGAATATCTGTATTACTTTTCGCATGCTCCCTCCTTGAATTCTTGCTTTATTGACTGAACTGTGAGAAGGCGCTTACGGAGTGTCAGGTTTTCGTGCCAGCTTCCAGGGCGCCGGGGCGGGCATATCGGCAGGAGTGGCTGCTATTTGGAGTTCCGCTTGGTCCTCTCCGTCCAGCTTCATGTCGTATTGCACAGACTCCTCGGCGTCAGCCTGGGGGGTGCTGACTCGTCCTTTTACATTCGTGTTCAGGTGTAACACCTTGCCATCGGGTTCAGTTTCGGCAACAGCATCTTCTCCTTTTAATGACGAGGCATCCGTAAGCTCGCCTTTCGGATCGACATGAATGCTGATTCTGCTAACGCTGCCGGAGATCTTCCCGTCTTTTTCAGTGAGCCGAAGAGTGATAAACCTTTTACCTTTGAAGTTACCTTCCCACGTGCCAGCAAACTGCTTCAACTCTGCCGGCGTGCTGTGTGAGCCAGCAACTTGAAGTGAAAACGCCGAAGTTATCAAACAGGCAGCCGCGAGTAGGCAACAAGCAACCAGCGCCCGAGCGCGACTCGATGTCTGACTTGCGCGACTTGTCTTATTGAGCAGATTCATGACGCGCTCCTCCAAAGTGTTGGCGTCAAAGAGTCCCAGCGCGTAGCCGGAGCGAGCGGAAGTGGGCGTTTTGGCAAGGGATTGTGCGATGGCTAACAGAGAGCGGGCGTAGGCTGCACGCGTTGGCAATGTCTTTGCCGCGATCTCATCGCAAGCCAGTTCACGACTCCGCTCAATTTGTGCTTTGATGAAGAGCGCGGCGGGGTGAAATGAGATAGGCAACAAAAGAACTTCGTACAAGAGGTTAAACAAAAAATCGCAACGGCGAACGTGGACCAATTCGTGACATAACGCTGAGGTGAGGTCCTCGTCTGAAACGTTCGAGAAAAACGACTCCGGAAAAATCATGGCCGGGCGGTAAGCACCCACAACAACAGGACCTCGCAGCTCGCGGGAGAAAGCAACGAACACTTTTCCGGCGTCCAACATTGAAAAGCAACGCTCCACAATGGCGGCATGGCGGGAAGAAAGAGGACGAGGGATCGCTCCTCGCAGAATCCGCTGCGTGCGACGCCAGGCCCAACATAGGGAGAGTACGCGACAGAGCACAAACCCAAGATAACTAGCCGCCAAGATTTCGGTCAGCAGCGGCGCGAAAGCAATCGGGCGTTGGCGAGGCCGCATCTTTAGCCAATGCACGTCCTGAGATGGCTTATCTGTGCCTGAGTTTGAAAGCGAACTTGCATGGGTGTCATACGTGGAGAGGGTGGCGGCATCGCTGTCGATACTGGGAGTGAGGCGTAGACTTGTCAGGGGAAGTAGTGAGGCAAATGCAAGGGCTATGACCCATAGCACATGCCGATACATGGAAGAGCCGTTGCGGATCAACTTGGCAAGCAACATGGCCAAAGCCGCTACAAGACAGGTCATCCATAAGGTGTTCGCCAGATAAGTGATGAGCAGCTGTTCAATCATTTCCACGACTGTCCTCCTTCTCGCTTCGTTGCTGCTCTTTGAGCAGCGCACTTAACTTCTCCAGCTTTTTGGGATCGAGTTGCTTACTCTTAACCAGACTCATAAGCAAACCTTCCACGGAGCCGCCAAAGAGCCGATCGATGGTGTCGCGGATCGCCTGGCTAACCGCCCGGTCGCGAGTAATCAGGGCCTCGTACTCGAACGCTCGTCCCCGAAGCGTGCGTTTGACGCGGCCTTTGCGGTGCAAGACGTTCAACATGGTTTGGACGGTTGTGTAGGCCAACTTGGTCGAACCCACAAGTTTTTCCTGGACAGCCTGCACGTTGGAAGGCCCGGAGTCCCACAGCACCTTCATTATTCGCAACTCCAGCCGCGTTAGCTGCCTCTGGGGTCCCTTCACTCCTGCTCCTAACATGTTAGGAGAATAAGACTGGGTAATCTTCGGTGTCAACTAAAATGTTAGGACTTCGTGAGAACGGGGTTCAGCTCTACCGCAAGAGGCAAATCATGGAATCTGGACCGCCGTCGTCGTTTCTTCTGATTTCTGGTCGTGTGACGGGCAAACCGGAAGTAGTTAATAAAACGCCCGACGCCTCTCCAGTTCCATTTTGGTCACGACGGTTGAAAAAGTACGCCCAGGCTCCAATTTGGGTGAGCTGTGTGGTATCTTGCTGGTGACGAACCCTCCCGGAGTGCATCTGGGCCCCTTCCGGGGTCAATCAGGCAATGGAGCTTGTGGAGTCCTCGCGGCTCACGGGCCGCACCACCCCGCAGTGCCCCCCTCTCAAATCAAAAAAGGAGAATCTTCAATGACCGAAAATCCCACCAAGGGCTCCGAATCTTTGGAAAAAGAATTGTTGCATACTCTTCGTCATAGCAACATTGACAAAGAAAACCTAAGCGAGTTAGTTCGGGTCGTGGTTCAGCTCCGCCGAGAAGGTCTGGAGCGGTCGCGAATCCTACTTAAGGGTATTCCACGGCCCGACGGTCTTACGCTTCAGGCCTTCGTGAACGCGGATCGGCTGGGCGCGATTCTTAGCCAGGTTCTGACCAAGACGCCGCGTCTGCAAGGCGTCGTCGTTTTCCCCTACGGCATTCCCTATCCGGAGGTATTCCAGGTGAATGTCGATCTGGGAGAAACCATCCAGCCGGGAATTGCCACCGGAATAGGAGTCGCCGCGTAGGGAATCCCACGGGAATATGGATCCAGCAAAGCTAGATTCGTTGAAACCGAGTAGCCTGTCCGGGCAGCGAATTGTCCAGATTCATCCCTCGCTGCGGTGCAATCTGTGTTGCGAGCACTGTTATTCCAGTTCGGGACCCTGGATACGGTCGGAGCTGGATGCTGCGATGGTTTGCAGCCTGGTCTCCGATGCTGCCCGGATGGGCTACGAAGTTATTTCCGTCTCCGGAGGAGAACCGTTCCTCTACTCCGGTCTTTTGCAGGTGTTGCGACACTCTAAGTCATTAGGCCTGCGCACGACAGTCACGAGTAACGGCTACTTCCTTCGGCCCCGATGGTTGGACCCGCTATGCGACTGTCTCGATATACTTGCCATTAGCCTGGACGGCCCGCGCGAATTGCACGACAAGATGCGGGCAGCACCCGGAGCATTCGACCGCATTTGTGCTGGCCTCGACAATTTGCGAGCTTCTGGACTGAACTTCGGCTTTATTCATACTGTCACTCAACAGACCTGGCAGGACATGGTTTGGATGGCAGACTTTGCCTCCAACGCGGGAGCTCGTCTACTCCAGTTTCATCCTCTGGAAATCGCTGGCCGCGCTGAAGAAAAGTTGGCGACCATGTGTCCGGAGGAAGATGTGATGGCCAAAGCCTATTTGATGGCGTTCGCCTTAGCCTTGAAATACAACGGCTCCATGACCATCCAGGTAGACCTAATGCATGCCGAAGAGATTCTGGCCACACCCGACCTGGTGTATGCTGGCGACCTTCTGGAAAATTGGCAGGAAACGTCGCCAGCCGAACTGCTCAGCCTGATCGTGATGGAAGCGGACGGAACTGTTGTCCCCATTTCGTATGGCTTTTCCCGGAACTACCAGATCTGCAATTTGTTCCAGCAGAAATTGAATGACAGCTGGCCGTCGTTCCTGCGCGAGGTCTATCCAGCGTACCGGAAACTGTGCCGCGAATTGTTTGAAGAGGTCAGCAATAAGAAACCATTGTTCAATTGGTATGAGCAGATCGTGTCACGGAGTCAACTCTCCGCTTTGCGCGTTCTTGAAGGGCCCGCCGCGTGAGTTTCGCTTCGCGGAACTGATGCTCCGCTCAGGATGACAAGGGTGAGAGGGCGCGCCGACGCGGGCGCTTAAGCGCCCCTTTTTCACGTCGGCGGAGTGCCAACTTCAGCCCCTGAAGGAGCTTTTGAAAATACACGATTCTCGGCATCGCTGAAGCGAACCCCTGATACGAACCCAACGCTCTCCGTAGATCCTGCCCAATCTTCCCTATCCTCATTACGCTGGTTACCTTTGTCGATTCCCACGGCCACCGTATTCTCGCTGCGGGAGTGTTTACATCTGGACGACACCTCCACTCCGGGCCACCCCGCAAGTCGTATTTCGAAGCACGCAAGTCACTGATGTATTCCCGCAAAACCGACGAAGAAGTAGATACCTACACAAGAGGCAGAGACCAATAAATGACTCGCAATCTTTTTACGTTTGCTGTACTGGCGATCGTAGTACTGGTATTCACCACAGGGGCTTATACGCAGGGCGGTGCGACGGGAGCCATCAGCGGCATCGTGGCCGACGGCGGCGGAATACCGGTTTCGGGCGCGCAAGTCGAGATTGCGGCAGCTGGAAGCAGCACGACGGTACGTACCGCGTTCTCGGATGCGAGCGGCAACTTTACGGTCGCCTCCCTGCCGGTGGGGCCCTACGATGTGGTTGTCAAAGCCTCCAGATTCACTACCAGCAAGTACAACAATGTGACGGTCCGGCTGACGGAGACTACTCGCCTCAATCCTTCCCTAAGCAGTTTACGCAGCCAGGAAGCCGGAGATCCCTCGGTCGCTGGTGAGCCGATGGAGCAAGTAACGGTCGTGAGTGCTCCGCCGGTAGTTGAAATCGAAACCAGCAGCGCTACGACTGGACGCACGGTAGACGCAGATGTCATCCGGAGCCTGCCTCTGGCGACGCAGAACTTTCATCAACTGCTGAATCTCTCTGCGGGCGCGATCTCGAATTTGAACGCTTCCGCTGAACTGGGCCGGGGAGACATCGGCATCAATGTCAACGGGCAGCGACAGGACAACAATAACTATCTGCTAGACGGAATCAGCGTCACAGATCTCAGAAACGCCGAGTTGCTCAACACGCCACTTCCCAGCCCGGATGCGGTCCAGGAATTCAAGGTCCAGACCAGCCTCTACGACGCGACCGAGGGACGCAACGGCGGCGGCAATATTAATGCCGTACTCAAGAACGGCACGCGGCAGTGGCACGGGTCAGCTTTCGAGTTTTTCCGCAACGATGGTCTCAACGCCAACGAATTCTTCCAAAAGAGAGAAGGACAACCCCGACCGGTTGTAAAGCAGAATCTATTTGGAGGCGGCCTTGGAGGTCCCCTCGGGAACGAGGCCAAGAACGGATATCTGTTCCTGAACTATCAGGGCACGCGTCAACGCAGCGGACTTTCTCCGGGCGCCATCATAAGCACAGTTATGCCGGTGCTTCCCAGCGACCGTTCCGCGGCTTCGCTTTCCATGGCCGGATTTGGCAACCCCAACGTTCCGATTGATCCGGTGATTCTGGCGTTGCTCAATGTCAAGAGCAACCAGTTCGGCGGCGCGGGCGGCGGTTGGCTGATCCCCTCATTACCTCCCACAGATCCTACTAACCCGGCGGCGGGCGCGGCGTTTAACTTCAGCCGACCCGGCAAGTTTACGGACGACCAATTCACCACCAGCTACGATCGTGACTTCAAAGACGGGCGCGACAAGATTTCCGGGCGTTTCTTTTTTCCCAACTTCCGCACCTTCCTGCCGTTTGGCGCGGGCAACGTGCCGACGGCGCCGGGAGAATTTCTTACGTTCGGGGACTTAAGTTTTCCGGTCGACTTGCCGGTGCGCAACCGGTTCCTCAGCGCGACAGAGACCCATGTGTTCGGCCCGCGGGTGGTCAATGAGTTCCGCTTCGGATTTCAGGATCTGCGCAGCCGGACTGTCAATGAGGCGATCGTAACCGCGGATCAACTGGGCATCGTGCGGCCCAGCAATAACGTCACCCAGGACATCTATCGCATTCTGCTTCTAGGGATGGGTATTGGGCCCAGCGACAGTGCCAACTTCAGCCAGGTGCAACACGACTTCACCTGGGCAGATACGGTGAGTTATTCGCTCGGCAAGCACTTTCTCCGTGTCGGCGGTCTCTTCACCCATTCCAGTATGGATCGAGATGCCCCTGAGAACTTCAATGGACTGCTCGTATTCAACAATCTCCAGACGTTCCTGCTGGGCGCGCCGGCATATGCTTTCGACGCCAGCGGCGTCTCGAACCATCGTTTCCTGCTCACCGACTATGGCTTGTACTTCCAGGATGATTACAAACTCGCCAGCACTCTGACCCTCAATCTCGGATTGCGTTGGGATTTGATGAGCGCTCCCAAAGACGCGCTCCACCACACTGCCAACGTAATTCCGGAACTGTTGTTACAGGGCAAGAGTCCGTTCGTCTATCCCAAGTCGGTCAACGGACTCGACATCGCCGAACTGGTGGGGACCGCCAGCGATAGCCTTCGCAGCAATAGCTATGCCTCCAATTGGGGACCGCGGATCGGTATTGCCTACGACGTTCTGGGCAAACACACCACGTCGTTGCGCGCCGGATACGGTATCTACTACGGGCGGGAGAGCATGGGAGTTGCTCAACAACTGGGCAGCCAACCGCCATTCACACCCAACGTGACGGTCTTTGCCCAGCCGGGCCAGCTCGCAACTTTGTTCAATGGCCTGCTGCCGGCCGGCAACACGATTGATCCGAACTTTGTTCCGCAGCCGTCACAACTATTGGGATTCATCGATCCAACTACCGGCCAACCTACAGCCGATCCCAACATGTATCCGATTTTTACACGAAGCACTTACGGCGAGACTGCCATGGCCGTGCCCCAACGCTATGTTTCGCCGAGCACGCAGCAGTGGAATCTCAGCGTGCAAAGAAGTTTGCGTAAGGGATGGATCGTCGAGCTGGGCTACGTCGGGACCAAAGGCACGCATCTTTCCGCTTTACAGGATCCGATGCAAGCCCGCCTCGCCAGCCCCCAGAACCCGATTGTGGTGCAGGATGTCTTCGGCAACACCTACACCATTACCGAAAATACGCAGCTCAATGTGGGCGCCCGCTCTCCCGTCCTCGGACTGAACCCACGGGGATACTTCCAGTTCAATAACTCTGCCACTTCGCGTTACAACTCGTTTCAGGCTACTCTGGCGCACCAGCTGGCACGAGGGTTTCATTTCCAGGGAGCCTACACTTTCTCCAAGTCGATTGATCCGGCGGTGACGTCTGGAGCCAGTATTTATCAGTACACACTCAACGATCAGACCGATCTGAAGCCTTCGATGGCGTTGTCGGATTTCGATCGTACACACCGCTTGGTCGTGAGCTATCAATATGACGCGCCGTTCTTCGCTCATGCCCGCGGATGGCAGCGTGCAGCTCTCGGACATTGGTCGCTTAGCGGCATCACCATCTTTCAATCGGGTCTGCCGTTCCGTGTAACCGATTCGTCGGGCGGCTCCGCCTATGGCGCTGCCGTACCAGGGACGACTACGCCGAGTCTGGCACCCGGTTTCACGCTGGAGAGCGCTCAAACTTCCGGCAGCGTCGAGCAGCGTCTTGCTGCATATCTGAATCCGGCGGCGTTCGTTCCCGCGCCAGTGGTGGGTATCGACGGTTCAACCGGCTTCGGAGATTTGGGGCGCAACCGTTTCCGTGCCCCCTTCCAGCAGAACTGGGATCTGTCCATGGCTAAGACCTGGGCGGTGCGCGAGAGTCATAGCGTTCGATTCTCGGCGGACTTGTTCAACGTCTGGAACCACCCTATTTTTGATAAACCATCTCATACCGACATTGAGGATCCATCTTTTGGACAAATCACCAACACGGTTGGAACTCCCAGGCTGATGCAGTTCTCCCTGCGGTATGCGTTCTAGCTGAGGATAGAGGTTTTTCTCCGTGGCGCTTGTGGGACTGGTGTCGAGAATCGATTTCAGGAAGGGCACGCGTAAAGCCACGCCGCCGAAGCTCATTCTATTTATCTTGCTTGCGATTCTGATGTTCCCGGGACCTTCGCGGGCTGAAGAACCTACGCGTAAGGTCATTGCCAAGACGGCTCCCAGCTATCCTGAAATGGCCAGGAAGATGCACCTCGCCGGCAAGGTCAAGATCGAAGTTATCATCACTCCGAGCGGTTCGGTAAAGTCCGCCAAATTGGTTGGCGGAAGCCCGGTCTTCGAAGCGAGCGCGGTAGAAGCTGTGAAGCAATGGCGCTTCGAGCCTGCCGACAAAGAAACGACAACCTTTGTGCTGCTGGAATTCGCGGGTCACTAGCAACAGGCTGACGTTTTTGGCCGGAGCCCTCGTCAGCCTTTTTCCGCGGAGCGTGAAACCTGGGGCACTCAGTGTGGGATAAAGGGAAAAGGCGCACAGCAGTGCGCCTTTCCGTTGATCATCGATTGCGCTAGGCAGCTCTGCCTGCGGCAATTTTGTGGGTCGTCGAGGTGTGGACCTCGAATGTGCGAATCACAGGTTCGGCGTCCAGAAGGGGCCGAATCGCTTCCTGCACTTTCGGGTACTCCGTGCGGTGATATTGCTCCGCATCCTCTCTTGTGTTCCAGAAGCTGAGTCCCAGGACACGGTTGTCTTCTTTGTCCGAGACGAAAACCATCTCATCGACAAAGCCTTTCTGTCTCTTCAGAATTGGCAGGACTTTGTCATTGATGGTGGCGGAGAGTTGTTCATTTTTCCCTGGCTTGGTGGTTAATTC
>Ga0137410_10000950_pt1 | contig 19910 bp, 15 predicted proteins | sample CZODoug1_16funga_FD_108878 | JGI IMG/M metagenome (GOLD analysis project Ga0137410, IMG submission 108878) | Vadose zone soil fungal communities from Angelo Coast Range Reserve, California, USA - CZODoug1_16fungal (Illumina Assembly) | ecosystem: Environmental > Terrestrial > Soil > Vadose zone... | reverse complement strand
ACGGTGCAGGAAGTCCTCGAATGTGGCACGCGCTTCTTCTGGATCGTCAAGATCGTCTTTGTAGACTTCTCCAACCGTAAAGAGCGCGTCGAAACGATATTTGCTGCCGGGATATTCCTTGCGCAGGAAACGGTATTGCTCGACCGCGCCGCGCAGAATTTTGTTGTCGTCGAATTGGCGGCCCATTTCGACCATGAGCTCAGCAGTAGCAACCACGCTCGGGTCGGCCTTGGACGAAGCGGGCGCGCCAAAGTACACGCTGCGATAGACGTTAATCACACGCTGGTATTCGCGGCGGGTGCGATCGTCGGCAGGGCGTCCGTTAAGAGCCTCTCGCATGCGCTCGGCGGTGGTAAAGTGCTGGCGGGCCCAGGCGTCGTTATGCCGGATTCGGGCCGAGGCAGACCATGCCGGCAGCAGCACCAGCAGAACAGCGGCACTGAAGCGCAGCGCGCGTTGGCCTCGGACTAGGGTCGTAGAAGCCTGGGTATTCAAATTACTTACTCAATCTGTGTTGCGGTGCGTCATCCCGCCCATGCAGAAAGGCGCAGGTTAATCGGTGTTGCTGATGTACAGCACGCCGCGAGCGTCGCGCTGCACTCGTACCGGATCGTGGACCGGGTTGCCGATGACGAACGATCCTGGCGCGCCGCCGTAATACAGGTTCGTGATCCGGCGCACGTAGTTTCGGGTTTCCGCAAAGCGCGGGACACCGGCACTGCGCGCCACCGCGGCCGAGCCAGCGTTATACGCCGCCAGACTCAGTTGGACATTGCCGCCATAGCTCTCCAGCAATCTCTTTAGATGCCGGACCCCGGCATCCACGTTCTGGGTAGGATCAAAAGGATTTGTGACGTTGAGGGAGCGCGCCGTGCCGGGCATCAACTGCATCAGTCCCATGGCACCTTTACGGGAAACGGCGTTCGGGTTGTAGTTCGACTCGACCTTGACAACCGACCGGACCAGATTCGCATCCACATTGTGCCGTGAGGCTGCCTGCACAATAGCGGCGTCAATCTCCTGCTCAGTGAAAATGCGATTGCCTCGGAGAAAACGGGAGTTGCCGTCCAAGTAGTGGTTGACTTCAGTTGCCGCTGAACGGGCTGCGCGAATCGCCGCGCCGCTGGTCGGAACCGGCTTCCAGCGATGTTCGGTCGAACTCCAGTAAGAGAGTTTGGAAGGCTGAGGAGCGTCCGACGTGGACGTCGGCGCAGACTTGGTTGCACTCTCGTCGTTCACATAGATCTTGCGGCCGAATTCATCGGTTGTAGTGGCGATAGCAACGTGCAGGCCAGCGGACTCCGCCCACACCGAAGAGGAAAGAAAGGTGGCCGCGGCTACCGTGGTGGCCATCAGGGCGATTTGCAGGCGACTTCGCATATAGGTGTTGGTTCGACCAGAAGGCACACTCACACCTTCGGCCCTACCTACCTGCAACCTGACGGAGAACCCAGAACCAGAGTGAAACGATTATAGGGCGGGAGAAGGGTGGCGGCAATCTCCCAGAAGGGCGTAGAACCACTGGAGTAATCTGGCTAAGTTACTGAAAGGACTTGATTTTAATTGGGCCCGATGGGGATGCAATTGGAGAAGTCAGAAGTGAGATTGCAGAAGCTACCTCGCCCGGGCCTCTGCGCGCCCGATTTTCACTTCTGCAATCTGACTTCTTCCTTCTGCCTTATGGGCTAGCTACGGCGTTACTTCGAACACCACGCCGTGGCCGTGGTCCCCGCCGTCGATTCCTGTGCCGTAGAGATTCCCCGCGCTGTCAGAAACAATAGTGCCGTAGGGTGCTCCACCGTCGGCGCCCCCACTGAAGCTGTGAAGGACAGTTTCGGGCCAAACGTTCTTAGGACCAGGCGTTAACTTAAACACAACTCCGTCAAAGCCCGGGTCCGTGCCACCGTAGGTCGTGGTGCCGTAGAGGTTGCCAGCGGCGTCCATGACTAGCCCCGAAGCGGAACCGCCTCCATCGCTGCCAGAGAAACTATGCAACGCCACCGGCTTGTAGTGGCCTCGAGTCGGAATCCAGATCAGTTCGAACACGGCACCTCCGCCGCCAACTCCCCCAGCATATGTCGTGCCATAAAGATTGAAATTGCTGTCTCGAAGCAGTGCCCCCAGCGGGTAGTATCCCAAAGGTTTTGCCGGGTTAAAGACGTGGAGTCCCTTGACATGGTGCCCCCATGACAACTCGAATATGTTGCCAGCGGAATACTTTCCGCCATTGTAGGTTGTAGCTGCCCTTCCAGCCAGACTGGCCCACGGCTGGCATCCATTGTTTCCGCTCAATGGATGCACCCAATCAAATCCTCCTGAGAGCGGCAGCTCGAAGGCGGTGCCACAGCCAAAAGCACCACCACTCACCGTAGTTCCCAGGATCTGACTGCCCACGACCAGGCCACCCGCGGGGAGGGCGCCATCTTTGCCCCCGGTGAAGGCGTGAAGAACGCTGAAAGTCCACCCGTTCCCGGTCGGGGCCAACTTGAACACCGTGCCGCACTGGCAGTCTGGATCGCCCCCCTCGGCTGCGGTACCGTAAAGATTTCCGGCGGCGTCGAAGACCACGCCACCCAATGGAAGGCTGCCGTCCGTAGCTCGGGTAAATGTGTAGAGGACTGTTTCCGTCCAGCCATTTTGGGATGGACTCAGTTCGAAAACCACGCCTCCACCATAAACGCCGCCGAACTGCGTGGTTCCATAGAGATTGCCTGCATTGTCGAAAATCACGCCGGCATAAGGCTGGTCGCCGTCGTCGCCGCCGGTGAAGCTGTACAGTACTTTTTCAGTGGCCGCGAAGGCGCTGGTAAAGAGGGTGAGGATCAGTGTGAACGTGAGAACTACTGTGAGTTTCCCCGAGGGCATAGACGTGTCCTCCGAATGATTCGTCGCAGAGAGGTTTAGAAGGGGACGATCGGGGGCCGAACCAGGCTGCCGGGCGCAATTCTACACCCGTTTCCACCCTCATGAATTTTTATAAGTTTTGCTGCGCCGTAGCAAGTCAGTTTGAGTAACCGGCAGTTGCCGTTGCTCTTACATTTGTGATCGAAGCTGCAAGGTGCAAAGATGTGAGCTGAGGTGCGGGTGAATTCGACAGCATTGCGCAAGCTGTTTCAGCAGGTCCGGAAGGGACAGGTGTCCCCCGATGAGGCGGTCCAACGGCTCCGTCATTTGCCTTTCGAGGATCTCGGCTTCGCGAAACTCGACCACCATCGCGCCCTCCGCCAGGGGATGCCCGAAGTGATCTTCGGCCAAGGCAAAACGCCACCACAGGTGGCGGACATCTTCAGTCGCCTCGCAAAACATGGCGGCAATGTGCTGGCGACGCGAGCGAGCGACGAGCAATTTGAAGCGGTGGTTGCCAAGGTTGAGAAGGCCGAATATCGAACGCTGGCGCGGGCCATCACTCTGAAACGGGATCGCAAGCGCTATGGCAAAGGGATTATCGCGGTGGTATCGGCGGGAACCAGCGACATCCCCGTCGCCGAAGAGGCCGTAGTCACCGCGGAGATTATGGGCAACGAAGTCCAGCATATTTATGACGTCGGAGTAGCCGGTATCCACCGCTTGCTCGCGCATAGGACAGCGCTGTCGAAGGCGCGGGTGATCGTCGTATGTGCGGGAATGGAAGGCGCGCTGCCCAGCGTGGTCGGCGGACTGGTCGGCGTTCCGGTGGTCGCGGTCCCAACCAGCATTGGTTACGGCGCGGCCTTTGAAGGACTGGCGGCACTGCTGGGGATGATGAACTCCTGCGCTTCGAACGTCAGCGTGGTGAATATCGACAACGGGTTTGGCGCGGGATATGTAGCATCGTTGATTAATCGAAAGTGAGGTTCAGATGCCGGGTCGACTGACAAATCAGCTGGCTTTAGTGACCGGCGGATCTCGTGGCATCGGGAGAGCGATCTGCCGGGCCCTCGACGTGGAAGGGGCACATCTGATCGTTCACTATCACCGGAACCGCGTCGCCGCCGAAGAAGTGCGCGGGATGCTGCAATCGCAGTCGACCGCGATCCTGATGCAGTCAGACATAGGTTCGACGGAATCAATCTCCCGCATGGTCAATTCGCTCGACGATAACAGCCTCGATATCCTCATTAACAACGCTGGAGTGTGGAAGCCGACGCCAATCGGTTCCACCAGCGAAGCAGTGTTGGATGAAATCCTCGATACCAATCTGAAAGGCATGTTCTGGCTGACCCAGGCGGTACTGCCGAAACTTTGCGACGGCGCCCGCATCATCAATATGTCCTCGACCGCGGGACGGGTTGGTATTGCGGGAGGACGCAGCCTGTACGGTGCGACCAAAGCCGCTGTCGATTCGTTCACAAAAAGCTGGGCGCTGGAACTGGCCCAGCGCAAAATCCGCGTCAATGCCGTCGCCCCCGGCTACGTGGAAACCGATATGACCGCGGCGCACCTGAGCAATCCGCAAACCAGACAGGACATCCCAGACCGCCAGCCGCTGGGACGATTGGGAAACGTCGAGGATATCGCTCAGGCAGTGACATTTCTGTGCACTGAAGAGGCTTCGTTCATCACCGGTGAATCGCTCAATGTCAGCGGCGGATTCGTTGTCTGAGGACTGAGGCCGTCGCGGAACAAGCGCCGCACTTCAGTTCGCCCGCATCCTGGGTACTGGCGCTACTTTTTTACCAGCCGTAACTTCTTCCAACGCGCCTTTTGCGCTTCCGCAATCCGCTTGCGACCGGCGGCGGATATCTTGCTGGCGCGGCCGCGTTCCTTGCGCCCGAGTCTCTCGAGCACTTGCACAGCATGATGCAAGCGATCCACAGTGACCTTGGCTTCATGAAGTTGTTTTCGGAGAATGGCGACTACGTCAAGTTTTGGCATGTGCGCTCCAGTCTAACCCACCTCGCATCGATTTCCTGCTTCCTGGATGACGGTTTGCAGTCTTCCCACAACCGCCAGAGTTGGGATAACGTCAAGTCTGTGACGCCGACTTCCACGGACCCTCGCCTCGCTGGCCGCGTGGCGTTCACTCATCCGGATTTTGTGGTTTACACGCTCGCGCGATTCCTGCTCGTGCTCTCGCTCGAAATGTTGTCCGTAGCCGTTGCATGGCAGGTGTACGAGATCACTCACCGGGCGCTGGATTTAGGTTATGTGGGCCTGGCGCAATTCTTGCCCGGAATCGTTCTGTTTCTCTTTGCTGGGCACGCCGCCGACCTCTTCGATCGGCGCCAGCTGCTGATGTGGTGTTATGGGGGATTCGCGCTCTGCTCGGCACTGCTTCTGCTGATCAGCTGGCAAGCGCCGCACTCGGTTCATCTGATTTATGCGGTGTTAGCGCTGCTCGGGTCGGTACGCTCCTTTAACTTTCCGGCAAGCCGCGCGATCCTCCCACATCTGGTACCCGAGGAAGATTTTGCCAACGCGGTCGCGTGGAATTCGAGCATTTTTCAGATTGCGACGATTGCCGGTCCCGCGCTCGGCGGGATTGTGTATGCCGTCTTTCGCGGGCCGCAGACCGTATACGCGATTGCGGTCGCAGTTTCGATTGTTGCGCTTGCGCTGACCATGCGCATCAAGATCGGTACGGCGGCACGCTCCAGGGAACCGGTAAGCATGCGAACGGTGCTCGCGGGTTTCGGCTTCATCTGGGACAAAAAGCTGATTCTCGGCTCGATTTCGCTCGACATGTTTGCGGTTCTGTTGGGCGGCGCGGTCGCTCTGTTGCCGGTCTATGCGCGGGAAATCCTGCACACCGGGCCATGGGGACTGGGACTATTGCGCAGCGCCCCGGGAATTGGCGCCGCCGTCATGGCGATAGTCGTGGCGCACCGGCCGATTCGGCGGCGGGCCGGCCTGACGATGCTCTTCTGCGTGGCAGGATTCGGCGTGTTCACGATCGCGTTCGGGATTTCACGCAGTCTCATCCTCTCGCTGGTCGCCCTGTTCTTGTGCGGAGCCAGCGACATGGTCAGCGTAATCATCCGTGCGACCCTGGTACAGATCGTCACGCCCGATCAAATGCGTGGCAGGGTAAATGCCGTGGACATGCTGTTCATCGGCGTATCCAACGAGTTGGGCGAGTTTGAATCGGGATTGACAGCGCACTGGTTCGGAGCAGTGCCCGCGGTGGTGTTAGGAGGCATCGGCACGCTGGTGGTGATCGGAATCTGGGCGTGGCTGTTTCCAGAATTGCGTAATGCGGATCAATTGACGGTGGCGGAATTGATGCCGCAATAAACCAGTTCTCGGTTCTTAGTTCTCGGCTCTCAGTGAAACCACCCTCACTCGTACCGAGAACTGAGAACTTTCCTGGCTCGCCGCTTCAGAGTTTCCTGCGCCACAATGCAGCGCTGGCACGGACCGCCGCCATCATCTTCTGCCGCAGGGGACGCGCGAAAATCAGGTCGAGAAAGTTTTCCATCTCCCGGGGAAACTCGCCGCCATATCCAAACCACCAGACTTTTTTCATACGGGGCAGCAGGTCGGAGTCGATGTACTTCACGCGCACCATTTCTTCCAGACCCCAGCGTCCGTGAGTGCGGCCGAGGCCGCTGGCCTTCACGCCGCCATGGGGAGCCTCGCTGATGCTGAAACACGAAAGCACATCGTTCACCATCACCGTACCGGCTTGAATCCCGCGCGCAAGACGTTCGCCGCGAACGCGGTCGCGAGTCCAGATGCTGGCAGCCAGACCGTAGTCGCAATCGTTCGCCAGACGGACGGCTTCGTCATCGTCGCGGAAGGATGCGATCGGCAGCACCGGACCGAAAGTTTCTTCTCGCATGACGCGCATGGTGTGATCGACGTCCGAAAGTACGGTGGGAGCGAAGAATGTTGGACCCAGTTCGCGTAAACGAGCGCCGCCCGCCAGAACGCGCGCGCCACGCGCAAGCGCATCGGCCAGGTGCGTTTCGACCACTCGCACCTGCTGTTCGCTGATCATCGGTCCGACGTCGGTGGCCGGGTCCATTCCATTTCCCACCCGCAGCTTACGGGCCTTGTCGGCGCAGGCCTCGACGAAAGAGCGGTACAGCGTGTGGTGAACGTAACACCTTTCAACCGAAAGGCAGGCCTGGCCGGCATTGACGAATGCTCCCCAGACCGCCGCGCTCGAAGTCACATCGAGATCGGCGTCGTCGAGCACGATCATCGGATCCTTGCCGCCCAGTTCAAGCACGACCGGAAGCAAGCGCTCGGCCGCAGCCTGAGCGATCCTGCGGCCCGTGCCGACACTTCCGGTGAAGACCAGTTTGTCGATTTCGCTCTGCGCCAGGGCGGCTCCGGCGGCGCCTTCTCCGGGAAGAACGTGGAAAACGTCCTTCGGCGCTCCCGCGTCGCAAAGCAGTGATTGCAGTTCCAGCGCGATCAGGGGCGTAAACTCCGACGGCTTCAGTACGACCGCATTGCCAGCCACCAGCGCGGCCATGACCTCGGTCGCAGGAATCGCGAAAGGATAATTCCATGGAGAAATGATGCCGATCACGCCGTAGGGCTCGTGCAAAACGCGCCCGGACTTAGTCTTCAGAGCCGGATTCCCGTGCGCCAACTTTTCTTCGCGCAGAAGAGCGTAGGCATTTTCAACCAGGAAGCGCGCCGCATCCAGGACCACCAGAACTTCCGTGAGCAAACTTTCCACATACGGCTTACCCGCTTCCTGCGTGATGCGGCGGGCAACATCTACCTTGCGGGAGAGGAGTATCTGCTGGAATCGCCGCAGTACCCGCACGCGATTACGGACGCCCCATGCATTCCAATCCGGTTGTGCGGCGCGGGCGCGAGCCACAGCAGCGTGGATTTCCGCTGGCCCGGCGCAGTCCAATTCGCCCAACACTTCGCCTGTGGCCGGGTTCACGGAAGCGATGCGGGAAACCGCGGGTTGGAGGTCGGTAGGCATCGCAGGGATAAGTGTAGACCAGCAGTTTGCGAGCAGTCAGTACCGCAATGTAGCGCCGCCGTCCCGGCAGGTGGCGGCGCTACGTTCCCGAGTACTCTACATCCACCAAATACAACCCGCTGGACGGGGCCGTCGGCCCGGCGGCGGACCGGTCGCCGGCGGCGAGTATGCGCTGGAAGTCGTCTTGGGTCAGAGTTCCCTTCCCAATGAGCAGGAACGTCCCAACCAGGTTGCGCACCATGTGGTGTAGGAATCCACTGCCGCGGACGGTGTAGATCAGATCGTCGCCCTCGCGCGTCCAGGCAGAAGAAAAGATCGTCCGCACATTACTTTCCTGAGCCTTCCCTCGTGTCCCCCCGTGCTCTCCATGGTCAAGATTTTCGCCCGCCGCTATGCGCGACATACGCTCCGGATCAGCCGCCGCGAACGAAGTGAAATCATGCTCGCCCGCTACCAGCGCCGCCGCGGCCGCCATTTCCACTTCCTTCAAAGGAAACGGGTAGTGCCAGACATAGCGAGCGAGAAACGGCGGGCAGATCGCGCCTCGATACATGCGGTAGCGATAAGTCTTGGCACGAGCCGATTTGCGCGCGTGAAAGTCCGGCGCGGCCTCGCTCACGTCCAGCACCCGAATCGAGGCCGGCAGGATGTCATTCAGCGCCTTGATCCAATTCTCAGTCGGGATCGGCGAGGACGTCTGGAACGTCGCCACCTGTGCGAAAGCATGCACTCCCGCATCGGTACGGCCCGAGCCCTGCGGCAGTACGTTTTCGCTCGTCAACCGTCCAATCGCAGAGGCCAGCGTGCCCTGGATGGTCGCCCGTCCCGGCTGCACCTGCCAGCCTGCGAACTCGGAACCGTCATAGGCAAGGATCAGTTTGAGATTGCGCGCGATTTTTTCCGAGTCCTGTGGTGCGGGAGCGTCATCCATAGTGTTTACAAAGTTTTACCAACGCGATCGGACAAGCAAGGCGAATGCGTCAGCTATACTATTTCAACCAAGCTCAATGAAAAAGCCAGCTTCTTCGGTGGATTGCAAGGAACTCTTGCCCCAAGTTGTACGTACCAAGAAACGTCCTAACAACCTCGTCAGTTCCTCTCAGGCCTGATTTGATGGAGACGACACGAATGCTACGTTCTACTCTGACTTCCGCTTGCCGGCGAGCTGCCGCGCTTTTCGTTGCCGGTGTAATGGTTCCAGCCGGATGGGCGCAGGATGCCTCCCAAGTGCCCAACGCGCCCTCGGCGCAGGTGCAGAAAGCGCCGCCCTCGGCGGCGCAGCCGTTCGAGCTCAAGGACTACGCCCAGCCGCGTTCCCATTTCCCGAATCCGGCTGGGCCCTACACGCCACGGACTGTTGCTGCGCCAAACTTGGCGAACACCGCGCGCTTTGATCAGCTCATGCGCGACGGCAAGCTTTATATTTCGATGAACGACGCGGTAGCTCTAGCACTTGAGAACAACCTGGACATCGCGATCGCGCGTTATAACCTGAACATCGCCGATACCGACATTTGGCGTGCCAACGCGGGCCAGGCCACGAGGGGTGTCAATACCGGAGTTGTTCAGGGTACCCCCGGCGGAACGGGCACGGGCGTGGGCAGTACTTCTACCGGTGGCGGTGCCGGAGGTACGACGGCAGGCACGGGCGGCGCCGGTGCTGGTACGTCGGGTCTGGTTACGTCGACCACCGGCGTAGGTGCGGCGATACCGTCGTTTGATCCGTTCCTGACGGGAACTTTCTCCCTGGAACAGGCGCGCATTCTCACTGGCCAAATCCCGCTGCTCGCCGATCCCTCCGTGGATTCTCACCGGGGTGTCTGGGATTTCGGATACCAACAGGGATTCCATCTGGGAACCAATCTCTCAATCGGCTTCAACAACAGCCACAGCACGACGAGCTCGAAATTCTCGACTCACAGCCCACAGCTAGACTCCTCATTTCGCGCCACAATCACCCAGCCCTTACTCTCCGGATTTGGCCTTTTGCCGAATACGAGATTCATCAGGATCGCAAAGAATAATCGCGAGATCTCCGATGTCGCATTCCGACTCCAGGTGATCACGACGGTTAATCAGATCCAGAACATCTATTGGGATCTGGTCAACGCTTACGAGAACGTCAAAGTGCAACAGGACTCGCTCGCCCTTGCGAACAAAACGCTTTCGGATAATCAGAAGCAGGTTGAGATCGGAACCCTCGCTCCAATCGAGGTGGTCCGTGCCCGAAGCGTAGTGGCTACCAACCAGCAATCGCTGATCGTCGCTCAAACCAACCTGCAATTGCAACAGCTGCTGGTAAAGAATGCTTTAACCCGCACTCTCGTAGATCCGGTGCTGGCGGATGCTGAAGTAATACCTACCGACACGATGCTGGTACCGGACAACGAACCCGTCGTTCCGACTCAGGATTTAGTAAATCAAGCGTTAGCGCAGCGCGCCGAGCTGGCAGAAGCGCGTATCGATTTGACGAATCGCGACATCACTACTCGCTCGGCTAAAAACGCTCTGTTACCGACGCTGAACTTGTTTGCCTTCTACGGAGGTTCCGGTCTCGGTGGAAATCAGAATCCCAATTGTCCCGATCCCAACTGCCCGCCTGGCTCCCTTCCATCGATCGGCATTGGTGGAACCTTAAATCAGCTGGTGGACTCCACAGCTTCCGACAAGGGAGTCGGCCTTCAACTGGCGATACCAATCCGCAACCGCGCAGCACAGGCCGACCAGGTGCGTTCCCAACTGGAATATCGCCAGGCGCAGATGCGTCTACAACAACAGGAAAACCAGATCCGCATCGAGGTCCGCAATGCTCAGTTCTCGGTGCAGCAAAACCGCGCCAGCGTCGAAGCCGCGCGGGCCGCGGTGGAACTCGGCAAGCAGTCGCTGGACGCGGAGCAGAAAAAATACGCGTTGGGCGCTTCGACGACTACGCTGGTCCTGCAAAACGATCGCGATCTAACGCAGGCGCAGTCGAATCTCGTATCCGCCAATTCCGCCTATGAGAAGGCTCGCGTGGAACTGGATCGCGCCACCGGCGCTACGCTCGACCGTCTCGGTATCCTGATTTCCGACGCCGAGCGTGGACAGGTCACGAAGATGCCGAGCGTCCCCTATGTAGCGCCCCGGCCAGCAGAGCAGCAGACGCCAGTACAGCCACCGCCACAACCGCAATAGTAGAAACTGCAATTCATGATAGAAACGGAACGCCGGGCCTTGCGTCCGGCGTTTTTGTTTCCGGCAGTAGCCGTCTAACGACTAGCGACCGGCGACTAACGACTAGTATTCTCTCCCCGTGCAGCTTTCGGTCGTCATCATCACTCATAACGAAGAAGCGAATATTGGACGCACGCTGACCAGCGTGCAGCCGCTGGTCTCCGATGGCAAGGGCGAGATCATCGTGGTGGACTCCGGCTCGACCGATCGTACTGTCGAGATCGCAAAGTCGTTTGGCGCGAAGGTGTTCATTGAAGAGTGGAAGGGCTACGCCACGCAGAAGAACTCGGCGATCGATAAGGCCGATGGGGATTGGATTCTGAGTCTCGATGCAGATGAATCGTTGGAGTCAGGAACCGCTAGCGCGATCCATCTGCTGATGTCGAAGCCCGATGGCCTCACTGAAAGAGAACCGGCGAATCTGGCACGGGCTCAGGGTGGCGATTCGCTGGACACAGTGGAATTGGTCATGGCATATGAGGAGGCTCTCGAGGGCATCCCACTGAAAAGTGCAGAAGACATCCCTCTCGCGTTGAGCGGGTATTGGTTGCCACGCAAGAACTTCTTCCTCGGTCGTTGGATAAAACACGGTGGTTTTTGGCCCGATCCAAAACTGCGACTCTTTCGTCGAGGGTATGGCCGTTTCGAGAACCGCGCGGTCCATGAAACGCTGAAGGTGGACGGATACACCGCCCGATTGAAATCCGGCGCACTCCTCCACCACTCCTACTCCACCCTCTCCGACTACCTCGACCACATGAACCGCTACTCCTCGCTCGGGGCGGAGATGGTCGTTGCGAAGGGCCGCGTCCGCTTCAGCGTATTCAATATTGTGGTGCGGCCGGCAGCGACGTTTTTATACAACTACTTCTTCCGGTTGGGATTCCTCGACGGGCGGGAGGGCCTACTGCTGCATCTGTATCACGCAATCTACGTTTCGTGGAAGTACGCCAAGGCGTGGGAGCTACAAAAAAAGTAGCCCGGGTGGGTCGGCCACTCTTGTCCGACCCACACGATCTCCAGTGACTTCCGTAAGGATCGCCACCGCGCCCAACGATGCCACAATCGTCCACATGCGCAGCGGGACGCTCTATCGGGGACTGAGCATTGCCCACTTTGTAGTGGCAACACCGCTGGTATTGTTGTCTACGTTTTTCGGACTTGTACTGGCTCCGGTTCTGGCGGCGGGGCCGGTATGGCTTTGCATCCTGGGCTCTCGGCTCTGGAATGCGTCGGACCCAAGGTTGTGTCTGCGGCTCCGGATCACACACGCAGTTTCATTGTTGTTCGCAGCTCTTCTCTGCGCCTCTGGTCTATGGGCGCTCCTGGCGGGAGAGCGCAGCGCGGCCCACGGTGGCGGACTACTTTCAACCTGGGGATTCATTCCTCTCGGCATCGGCTGCCTGCTCGGTCTGCTTTCGGTGATGACCCTTGTGCTGGTCCGTCCGGTGGGCGTCGCTAGGCCCGTCGCGTAATCCGCAGGATGTCGAACTCGACGTCCACCTGCCTCTGCGGAAACTTCGACTCAACATAAGACTTCACTTCGGCCACCGACGGGATTCCATTTTGGCCGGTCAATCCGCGCGCGTCGTCAAGCAGAATGATGTGCGGATGAGGATGGCTCAGGATCATTTCCAATTCCGCCGAGAGCCGCTGCTGATCGCCCTGCATGCCAACCCATCCATAGTAGCCGGCGTCGAGCCAGAAGAGCGCTGGCTCTTTTAGCAACGCGAGAATGTCCAGAAGAACTATGCGGCTATCGCCACAAAAGATGCGGATGTGCGGGTAACGCGCAAATTTCTTCGCCGCGCGTTCCGCCAGCTCCGCAACATATTCGATCGAATAGATGTGGTCGAAGTGGATTCGCATCGCGGCGACCATCTCACCGTAGTAGGTTCCGGTTTCGATCAGCGTCTTGAGTCCGTACTTCTCGCCGTATTCGCGCACGGTCTTCTGCTTCAGAAGATGCGGAGAACGCGTCGGACGGCCGCGCAGAATCCAATACCAGTAGTCGGGATGGTGGCCGAGCGCCTTGTAGACGCCATACACGGGCGTACGCTTCAGCAATCGCCGGAACGCTTTCAGAGTGCCTCCGCGGAAAGAATGTCAAGCATAGGGGTGGGCGAAAACTGGCGTCAAGCGAGAGCGCTTCGGGCTACGGTTGTGAGTTTCGCGCAAGCGAACACTCGATCGATCGTAACTCGAGCCCGAAGCTCGCAACCTCGCGAACCAACCGCTCGGTCGGTGTGTAACCTTGTCGCTCCCGCAGCGCTCCTCTATCATCAAACTCAGTGTGGGGAGTCGATGCCCGAAAAGAAACCGAACGTCAGCGTGACCAAGCCCGTCGTAGCCGAAAGTCCGTTTGTTGACGTCTTTGAAGACCGTAATCCCTCCGCCGCCGAAAAAGACTGGGCCGAAAAGACCCTGGCACCAACGCTCGATAGGGCTCCCGAAAAACCAATCGGCGCGGCTACTGGCACCAACCTCGACGAGCACGGCCATGCGCGCTTCAGCACAATCTCGAACGCCCCCATTCGCCGTCTCTATACGCCGGCCGACCTTCCCGCCGACTGGAGTTACGAAAAATATCTCGGCTATCCCGGGCAACCTCCATACACACGCGGGATTCACGCCACCGGCTATCGCGGCAAGCTGTGGACGATGCGCATGTTCTCCGGCTTCGCGTCGCCGGAAGAAACAAACCAGCGCTACAAGTATTTGCTGGAGCACGGCGGCGGCGGTCTATCGGTCGCGTTCGATCTGCCCACGCTGATGGGTTATGACTCCGATCACCCGGCGAGCGAAGGCGAGGTTGGCAAGTGCGGCGTAGCGATTGACTCGCTCGAAGACATGGAAATTTTGTTTGATGGTATCGATCTGGAAAAGATCACAACCTCGATGACCATCAATTCTCCGGCGAGCATCCTGTGGGCGATGTACCTGGTGGTCGCGGAAAAGCAGGGCGCCGACTGGAAGAAAATCTCCGGCACCATACAGAACGATATCCTCAAGGAATATATTGCCCAGAAGGAATACATCTATCCCCCCGCGCCGTCGATGCGGCTGGTGATCGACACATTCGAGTTCGGATCGAAGTTCACGCCGCGCTTCAATACGATTTCCATCTCCGGCTACCACATTCGCGAAGCGGGCTCCACAGCGCTTCAGGAATTGGCCTTCACAATTTACGATGGCGTGGAATACGTCGAGTGGGCCCGTCGCCGCGGCCTCGACGTGGACGATTTCGGTCCCCGACTGAGCTTCTTCTTCAACTCCCACAACGACTTCTTCGAAGAAATTGCAAAATATCGTGCCGCCCGCAAGATTTGGTATCGCCTGATGAAGGACCGCTTCGGCGCGAAGAACGACCGCACTCGCCTGATGCGTTTCCACACGCAAACAGCCGGCGTCTCGCTGCCCGCGCAGCAGCCGATGAACAATATCGCTCGCGTGGCTCTTCAAGCACTGGCCGCGGTACTCGGCGGGACGCAATCGCTGCACACCGACGCCTACGATGAAGCGCTGGCTTTGCCAACCGAAGAAGCCGCGCGGATCGCTCTCCGTACGCAACAGATCATCGCCTACGAGTCGGGCGTGGCGCAGACAGTGGATCCGCTCGGTGGTTCCTACTTCGTCGAGAAGCAGACACTCGACATGGAACAGGGCACCTTCGACTATTTCGAGAAACTCGATCAGATGGGCGGCATGGTCAGGGCCATCGAGCACGGTTATCCGCAGAAGGAAATCGCTGACGCGAGCTACCAGTACCAGCGCGCCGCCGAAGCCAACGAAAAGATCACCGTGGGCGTAAATGACTTCGTCATCCAAGAGGAGTCGCCCCACACCCTTTATATCGACGAGTCGGTCGCGCGCGCTCAGGAAGCGAAGCTAAGAACCCTGCGCGCCCGCCGATCAAATGAGGAAGTTCAGCGCCGCCTGGACGCGCTGAGGGTCGCGGCCGCTAAAACGCCATCCGACGGGACGAACGGGAACATTTCCGACGCCAACACGATGCCTTATATCGTGGACGCCGTCCGCGCCTACGCCACGGTGGGAGAAATCTGCGAAGCGCTGCGGCAGGTGTATGGGACGTACACCGAAGTGAGCGTGACCTAGTCTCCTGCCCGCTTTTTTGGGGTCGCGAATGCCTGTGACTAACCGACAAGAAATCTACTAACTCTTTACATCTCCCCGACAACTACGCGTAGCGATTACGATATGACCAAGAAAGGTCATCCCACCGACCGTATCTTGGACCCCCGAATCCCTGGTCAAGGAGCGCCACCATGAGACACCTCCTCTTCGTCGTCCTCAGTGCTACGTTTGCCTTCTTCGGAACCGTCGCCGCACAAAACATGCCTTCACAATTATTCGCCTTCTCCTGTAGTGGTGGCTTCCGGCAAACCTGTTCTAATGGAGCCCGGCCGAGTGTGCTGATTCAGGCTTCCGACGGAAATTTTTACGGTACGGCGCAAGTGAGCGAGGCTGGCATTTCCAACCCCCAAGGGGGATCGATCTACAAGATTACGAGCGCCGGACAGTTCACTCTGCTTTTTACTTTTTCACCGGGACCCGGCAATAACTATCCCGACGGAAACATGCCGGGCGCGGCCCTCGTGGAGGGTATGGATGGCCTCCTCTACGGAACGGCCATCTTCGGCGGGGCCAACAACCAGGGAGTCGTCTTCCGGATCGCAAAGAATGGCAGCGGGTTTCAGGTGCTTCATCATTTCTGCTCTCTGGCGAACTGCGCCGATGGAACAACTCCGGTGGGCCTGATTTTGGGAAAAAACGGGATGTTCTACGGAAGCGCTACTCTGGGTGGTGCGCACGGTTTTGGCGCGCTCTTCAAGATGACCCCGAACGGGACGTTGACCGTTCTCCATTCGCTCGATGGCGTCAACGATGCGTATGAACCCTCCGCGATCATTCAAGGGGCGGACGGGAATTTCTACGGAACTTCTCATGGTCCCGATGTCAACGGCCAGTTATTCAAGCTGACCCCCAGCGGCCACTTCACCGTCACTCACGCGTTTGCGTTCGAAGAGTTCGCGATCAATCCGCTGCTGCAAGCTTCGAACGGAAACCTGTTCGGGGTGTCGGATACCCGCTCAGGGGGCCAGCAGCTTTTTGTGATGGCTCCATCGGGCGGCGGTTTGCAGAGTTTCCCGAGTTTTGCGCCCCTTGCAGGAGTAAGCGATATACCGGCTCTGATTGAGGCTTCGGATGGGAATCTGTGGGAGACGACTTTCGAAGGCGGCGAATTCAACTCGGGCAGCATCCTGGCCCTTTCGCAACAAGGCGCCGTGATGCGCACGTTCTCGTTCAATGGGCTCGACGGCGCCCTGCCGGATGCGCGGCTCCTGCAAGGTGCGGATGGAAAGATCTACGGTACCGCAACCGATGGCGGTTCGGTGGGGAAAGGTCTGACGGCGAATGGAACGGTGTTCAGCCTCGATGCCGGGCTCGCTCCGCCGGGAGCAACCATTGCGGCCTTCAAACCGGGAATGGGAATGGCCGGCGCCAAGGTTACGATTCGCGGCAACCACATGATCGGTACGACAGCTGTGACTTTCAATGGAGTAAATGCCACTTTCACCGTGCTAAATGTGAATTTCATTGTGGCGACGGTACCGGGAGGCGCAAGCACAGGTCCCATCGCGGTCACGAATCCCGGCGGGACCGTAGAGAGCACGAAGTCATTTGTGATTCGTTAACCGCGAACATCTCGAACTTTACAGTAGTGATGTGGATCGGGCCGCAGCCTATGCGGCCCGAAGTGCGCTCTGTAATTGTTTTGTAATCTTGCGCCGAGGACGATGAGACGATAAGCATGGCGCGAGTGGCTGTCGTACAATTCCTAATTGAAATTGAAATTCAATTTCATTTTCAATTAGGAGTCGCATGGGCCTTTCTACTCTCGCCGGAAAGCTAACTACAGTATCGAAAACCAGCGCTCTTCTGCTCTTCGTGCTTCTGGTCGCCAACGCCTCTCGGGCGCAGGAGAGTCCCTACATCGTGACCTATGATCATTACCTCGAAGAGCCGGGCAATCTTGGGATTGAATATTTTTCTAACTTTGGAACACAGCGCGGCGGCAATGACTTCCACGCTTTCTGGTTTGAGTTTGAATATGGCGCCACCGCCTGGTGGACTACCGAACTCTATCTTGACGGACAGACCACGTTTGGCGACAGTACCATCTTCACAGGCTTCCGGTGGGAGAACCGCTTTCGCCTCCTCCAGCACGAGCACTTCATCAATCCGGTGTTTTATATCGAATACGAGCAGATCAACGGGGCCGACAAGATCATCAAAGAGATGGAAGGCCACGACGTTGAATCCAGCAATTTGGACCCTAATGGTCTGGCTCGCCAGGAACACAAGCATGAATTGGAATTGAAGCTAATCCTCTCCAAGACATTCAAAGGCTGGAATGTTGCCGTGAACCCGCTCTTCACCAAGAACCTGTTGCCAAGCGAGCCCTGGGAGTTCGGTTATGCCATCGGGACCAGCCGCCCCCTGGCACTCAAGGCTTCTTCAAAGCGCTGTAGTTTTTGTCCCGAAAACTTCGTTGCCGGAGTTGAAATGTACGGGGGTCTCGGCGATGCGAAGAGTCCCGGCTTGCACGAAACTTCGCACTATCTTGCGCCAGTCGTGGCCTGGAATCTGCCATCGGATTGGACCCTGCGCCTGTCCCCCGGCTTCGGGCTGAACGACAATAGCCATCGTTTGTTGCTGCGATGGGGCGTTTCCCACGAGTTCTCGGGCTTCGGTGAGATGATCGGCCGTCTCTTCGGAGGCGGCCGATGACGAAGCAGACGTCACTCTTGCGTCCCCGCACACTCACGACGGCGATTCTGGCCGGGACCTGCGCTCTCGGCATTTCTATTGCCTTGGCACAAAGCGAGCAACCTGTTGGAACGAACAAGGATCGCAGCTCGCACTATTACGCCGAACTGGCGAAGGCTCCTGAGAAAGCGCGCACCAGGGCTAATCCGCGCGAAGGCGATCCCGATGCCGTGGCCGCAGGCAGAAAGCTGTTTGAAGGACACTGCGCTGAGTGCCACGGAGACACTGCGGAAGGAGCGAAAAAAGCTCCAAGCCTGCGCGCCCAGGAAGTGCAGCAAGCAACGCCAGGCACGCTTTTCTGGATCTTGACCAATGGTGTAGTTCGTCGCGGCATGCCCGTCTGGTCGAAGCTGCCCGAGCCGCAACGCTGGCAGATTGTGAGCTACTTAAAATCGCTTGGAGTGCCCGAGAAGCAACCATAAAGCTGATATCTGACAGCAAGACTTTTGGCTCTCTTCAGCCTGATGACAACCACGCACATTTCCTCTATGACACTCGTAACTTGCCAACCATTGTCGCAGGCCTAAACTCCCGGTATGGAATCTGTCTCTCTGCGCTCCACCTGGATTGGATGGGGGGTGGCTCTAACCGTAACGATCTATACGTGCGGTTTCGCGGCGGCGCAGGCTGTTCCAAAACCGCAGTCTGGCGAAGAGCTGCCATTGCCAGGGCGGCCGGTTCCTGCCGACCATGGAAAGCTATCGGAGCACAATATCGAATGGTTACAGACGCAGCAGCCACAAGCGCAAATGGAATTTCTGCTGGGCGCCGCGGTAAATCACGACGTGGGCGCTACCACCATGATCTCCAAGATGGTGGACGACTGGCGGGGCAAACTGCATTCCACACCGCGCTGGGAGAACTTGCAGGATACGGCCCTCTACTCGAACGACCTGAGAGTGCGCGCCGCAGCGATCGAAATCAATCTAGTCGTACGGAACATTCCGAAAACCGAAGAAGCTGCCGACCGGCTGATCGCATCCGCAGAGAAGAGTCCTGGCAATCGCCCCTACACCGCGTGGGAATTGGGCATGCTGGCCAATCGTGGCATTGAACCCGGACGTATCCACGAAATACTGGCGAGCTGGACACACGACTCCGATCAGAAAGTGCGCTTCTGGTCGGTAGAGGGCTTAGCTCACCTGGGAACGGACGACACAATCAAGAACTTCCTCGACGTATTCGGCAACGACGTTTCGCTCGAAGTGCGCGAGCGCGCGGGGTGCAGTCTGGCGAAGTCGGGCATGCTGACGCGCGAGCAGCGGATGAAAGCCGTCCCCGGCCTGATCGATCTGGGAGACGATCCGTCACTCGACGGGACTACGCGTTCGTGGGTGTACCAGGCATTGCGCGAGATCACTAACGTCAATTTGCCCAACGATCCGGCCACCTGGCGGAATTGGTATTCGTCCCATGGCTCTGAGACGGCACGCGAGTTTGGTAAGGGAGATTCGTGGGCGGTGCTGGGGAATAACTGACGCGGTCACGCGACGCCTTCGACTCTCACTTCTTCATGCGATTGCGATACAAGCTCTGATCTACTTCGCGCGTCATCGCTTCAATATCCAAGGGCACATTCAGGAATTCTGCGACCGTTTTAGCTGTTTCTTGAGGCTCGCGTAAAGCGCGATGATAGTGCACGCGTAGCACCTGCACGTTCGATTTTCCGTTCAACCAGCGATTCACTTCGATCAGATGCCGCTGGAAGGCGTCCTCAATCGGAGAGGTATCCACGTCGGGTTCAAAATTACCGCGCCGGCGTAGCATTTCGTCCTGCGACTTCAGAACCTCTGGCAACGGACGCTGCATAAACACGACACGGTACTCGTGGCCGTCCGGCAACGACAGCAATAGTTGCGAAATCACTTTGACAACCTTGCCCTCCGCTTCGGCGATCAAGGACGGCTCTTTGGGCAGTTGTTTGATGCGCTCCCATTCCAGGTAACCGCGCGGATTGTCGGTATCGGCTTTGCGT
>Ga0137410_10000948_pt1 | contig 19917 bp, 23 predicted proteins | sample CZODoug1_16funga_FD_108878 | JGI IMG/M metagenome (GOLD analysis project Ga0137410, IMG submission 108878) | Vadose zone soil fungal communities from Angelo Coast Range Reserve, California, USA - CZODoug1_16fungal (Illumina Assembly) | ecosystem: Environmental > Terrestrial > Soil > Vadose zone... | reverse complement strand
GGCCAATAGCACCGTGAGCGAACCTCCAAACGAGTGGCCGATCACGGCGACATTCCGCGCATCGACGTAAGGGAGCGCCCGCAGGAACGTGAGTCCGGACAGGGCGTCGTCCATTTCCCTGTTTTCCAGCAACTGCAACTGAAGAGCGTTGCGCGCCTGTTGCCCGTGTGCGGCGGATTCGCAGTTCATCAGGTCAACGGCGTTGGCGCCCTGGTCTGTGGAAAGCCCGACGCCGCGTCTAAACAAGTACAGGAATACATAGCCGTGGCGAGCGAATACCGGTCCGAGTTTCTCGGCATTTCGCTCATACGGTCCGAGGCGTTCCAGATCTTCGCGGGTACGGCCGCTGCCGTGATTCAGCAGGATGCCGGGGAACGGTCCGCGGCCCTGCGGGCGCCACAGCATCGCGTGCAGGGTAGCCGACCCACTGTGGATGAGTACGGTTTCTGGCCCGCCAGACGTCTGGCCCCAGGCCGTCGCGACTGTGAGTGTTAGAACGAGCGGCACCAGGACGAACGCGTACAGTTTTGTCATTTGGCAGTCCCTAATCACTGGATATCACGGATGCCACCGACTCTGTCGGAATGGGCCTAACTCATTTTCTCAGGTCGTTTTTGAAAATGACACCACCTTTCATCACGAATTTTACTTTCTGAAGTTCCGTAATATCTTTGAGGGGGTTGCCGCTCACTGCCACAAGATCCGCCCACTTCCCGGCTTCGACGGTTCCAGCAGTGTCACTCCAGCCAAGCAATTCCGAGGCAACCGAAGTTCCCGCTCGAATCGCTTGCATTGGTGTCATGCCGTACTGGACGTAATATTCGAATTCCTTGGCTTGATTAATTTTTTTCCAGTCGAATCCGCCTGCGTCCGTACCCAAGGCAATCTTGACTCCCTTGTGGATGGCCTTGGTAAAGTTGGCCTGCTGCAGATCGAAAGTCTTCTTCCAAAACTCGTCCCGCCCCTCCTTGCCCAGTGACCCCAGGTTTCGATCTACGGTAAGCGTCGGCACCCAATACACTCCTTTACGAGCCATTTCATCCATCTGCGTGTCAGTCAGACCGTCGCCATGCTCGATGGTGTCCACGCCAGCGCGCAGAGCAGCCGCAATACCGTCGCTGCCGATGGCATGGGCGGCAACTTTCTTCCCAAGGCGGTGCGCTTCCTCAACGATGGCCCTCGCTTCTTCATCGGTGAAATTCACGCTTGAGCGCAACTGGCCATCCGCTTCAAAATGCTCACGCCGATCCGAGTAGTACTTGATCCAGTCCGCTCCGTACATCACCTGTTCGCGCACCGCTTTACGTGCGCCGTCTACGCCGTCGACATACTGCACGCCCGTAGGCATCTTTAACTCCCACGAGTAGCCGAGCAACGGATACATGCCAGTTGGCGTCATGGCCCGCGTGGCTACTTGCATACGCGGTCCGGGCACTTCTCCCTTCGCAATTGCCTTCTTGAGGTCTACATCCGCGTACATCGCTCCTTCGGTTTCCACGTCGCGCATTGCGGTAAAGCCGTGTGATAGCGCAATCTGCGCGTTGCGGGCCGCGAGAATCGCGCGGTACGGAATCGACTCCTTCAGCAATTGCGCGTCGTATTCCTCGGCGGTGACATCTCCTTGCAAGAGCAGATGCGTGTGCACGTCGATGAATCCAGGCAGCACTGTCGCGTTCCCCAGGTCCACCACCTCCATACCCGAAGGCACGCTCCCGCCGGCCGTAACAGATATAATCTTGTCTCCTTCCACCTGAATCAGGGGGTTTTCCAGCGGCTTCTCGCTCCTGCCATCAATCAATTTTCCCGCGCGAATCGCAATCCGCGTCGTCGCCTGACCGGCAGCTACGATCGGAAGCAAGAGGCACGAGATAAGCAAGACAAGAATCCGGTGCATGCGGGGCCTCCTCATAAATGCGGCAAGCTTATCAGAGCCTCCGTTCTCCTACCCAATATGTGTGCGGATGCTAAATCCGGGGGCTAAATCCGGGCACAGACGGACGTTCCCAGTTTGCGACTCTCCGGACGCTGTCCACCGAGGAAGCGATCTGTCCTAATATGCTTGACAGCCACGAATGCCGAAAAGATAATTACATTCACAGATAAATAGCTCATTGAAAACATAGTCAGCCCAAACTGCACTGTAACTCCTTTGCCCACAAGATTTTACCTCCAACTCCCTGCGAATCAAAGATTTGCGCGATAGCCAGTAGGGTAAGCCTTTATTCTTCAAAGATTTGAGTGACGGGAGGGGAGGGAGGGGGTACCCAGTACCAATCAGTAAATAGCCCCCCTTCAGCCACCGATCGAGTCAAGATTGGCGAGCATTTCCGGCGGAAGTTGTAGCGATGCGGCCTTCAGATTCTCACGAAGATGTCCTACTGAAGATGTGCCAGGGATCAGCAGGATGTTGGGCGAACGCTGGAGAAGCCACGCAAGCGCGACCTGCATTGGCGTGGCCAGTAGCGATGCTGCCGCTGCGTCGAGCTTCGACGACTGCAACGGACTGAATCCTCCCAGCGGGAAGAATGGCACATACGCTATGCCTTGCTGTGCGAGGTCATGGATTAATCGATCGTCGTTCCTGTGTGCCACGTTGTAGAAGTTCTGAACGCAGACTATCTCTGTAATTCTCTGACCCTCAGCAAACTGCTCGGGACTGACATTGCTCAGCCCGATGTGGCGAATCAGTCCCTGCCCCTTGAGTTCGGCTAGCACGATCAGCGGTTCTTCAATCGATCCAACCGATGGTTCCGTGAATCCTCCAACTCGAAGATTGACAATGTCCAGCTTGTCTAGCCCGAGATTCCGAAGATTGTCATGTATGGCGTCGATTAGTTCTTGACGCGAAAGAGCATGAAGCCAAGACTTGTCTTCGCCTCGGCGAGCGCCCACCTTGGTGACGATGACCAGGTTCTCGGGATAAGGGTGGAGCGCCCGTTTAATGATCTGATTGGTTACATGCGGACCGTAGTAGTCGCTGGTATCGATGTGGTTCACGCCAGCCGCAACCGCCTCTCGCAGAACAGCAATCGCAGCGTCAACATTACGCGGCGGTCCCCAAACCTCCGGACCGGCAAGTTGCATCGCACCATAGCCCATGCGGTTCAAGGTCATTGCGGTACCGGGGAGTGTGAAAGTGCCGCCAAGCTCCATCTGTTTTGTCATTGTCGTCATTGTTTTTCTCCTCTAGTCTGTTCATCGCCTTGTCGTAGTCGCGCTCAGTGTGATTTGATGAAGAAAGCTTCAGATTAGGAGTTCGCATTTGCCCCAGCGTTCACAAGTCCCCTTGGAGCCACGGAAAACGCCGGTTCAAGCCCGTTCCGCAGCAAGCGTGGAGGCCATTCTTGATGCGACCATTCAGATTTTGCTCCGGCTCGGAAAGGAGCGGCTGACCACAACGAGGGTGGCGTTGCGAGCCGGTGTGTCCGTCGGGACCTTGTATCAGTACTTCCCGAACAAGAGCGCACTTCTACAGGCCGCCTTGAAACGTCACCTCGCCGAGGTCACGGAAGCAGTCGAACTCGTTTGCAAGGAACAGGAGGGTGAAACCCTCCGTCAAATGGTGACTGCTGTCATCAATTCATTCCTTCAAGCCAAAATGGGGAATGCGAGGACGAGTGTCGCTCTCTACGCTGTAAGCTCCGACGTGGACGGAGCAAAGATTGCGCAGCAAATGCGAACCCGATTCAATCGGGCGATCGTCCGGATGTTGGCGACTGCGCGCGACCCGCTCACTACCGATCCACAACTTGTGGCTTCCATGCTTCAAGGTGCAATGACCGGAATCAGTCGGATGATGCTGGAATCTGGTGCTCCCGAGAAGCACTTCGACACCCTGCGTCGGGAACTGATCTCTATGGCGTGCGCATACCTGGAAACTTGCTCCGGGCGTGTTTCGGTTCAGAGTGCAGATGCTATCGGAGATGCCGATGGAGAATTCTCGAGTGCAGTACTGGCCGCTGCTCACGAGTAGTCGACGATTCGCGGAGCCCTCTGCTACCTGGGTGCAAGCGCCTTTACTTTCTCGATGCATCATTGCTTCTCTTATCGTGATTTCAACTGCCTTTACCGCCTGCGGGGACCGTGGTGACAAACGTAGCATGCTCGCGAAGGGCGCGGACGGTTCTGGTACGGCGAGCCCAACCTCGGTAAGATCGGGCGGCATTGCTCCGATTCTCCTGTTCATTGGAACCGGAACGTCTCCTAACGATGTCGCGGCGGTCGAAACAATCCTGAAAAGTAACCGCCTCAACTATTCGACCGTGAATTCTTCCCAGTTGAACGAGATGGCCGAATCATAGATCCGGGGATATCGTCTGCTGATCGTTCCGGGCGGGAATTTCATTGACATGGGTCACAGCCTGACTTCGAACACAACCGCGAACATCCGCAACGCGGTGCAGAATGGGTTGAACTACCTCGGAATCTGTGGAGGCGGTTTTATGGCTGGAAATTCCAGCTACTATAACGGTTTCAATCTGACCTCCGGGGTGAAGTTCGGTTTCTACTCCGCCGAGAGTCAGGGTATCCGCAAGGCAGCGGTGCCGATTGCAGTCGCCGGAGGACCAATGCTCGATCAGTACTGGGAAGATGGCCCGCAGTTTACCGGCTGGGGTACGGTTGTCGGTAAGTATCCCGACGGAACACCCGCAATCGTCGAAGGAACATTCGGAAGCGGGTGGGTGATCCTCACCGGGGTTCATCCCGAGGCTCCGGAGAACTGGCGGCGCGGAATGAACTTTGCTACTCCGGCCAGCGTCGACAATGCCTACGCCGGGACACTGATCCAAGCGGCACTGGAGCGAGTGGCCCTGGCGCATTATTGAGCCTGATGGCGATTGCTCTAGTTCACCCGACCGAGTACGTGGGTAACGTTTTACGAACAATGTCATCGACCTATACTCGGGTCATGAGCGTAATTCGACTCATCGCAATTCTGCTGGCGACATCGCTTGTAAGTGGGCAGGAGCCTTCCACTCCCAAAATAGGTCAATCCAACACTCCTGAACCCAAACTTCCGGTCGTCGACGACAATGCCTGTCCCGGCAAGGGCAAGACGGTCCCAAACGTAAAAATTTCTCAAGACGACCAAATATATCGATCTTGGCAGGGCAACGGAACACCTATCGGTAAACTGAAGGCAGGAAAAAAGGTCACGGTACTCGGAGGAGTGAACGTAGTCCGCAAACCTGACATAGCTGTAATCAAATATGTCGGCCCAGATGACGTCCCTTCGTCGCTCAAGGTCGGAGACGTTGCCTTTGGTTACGGTGTCGAAGAAGACGGAAACATCGTCTTCTGGTCGAAGGGAGTATGGTTTGCGGAGTGGATCGAAGCGGTGGCGGAAAAGGGCGCGTGCGGATTCAGATCGGGCTTTGGCCTCGGTGGATGCAGTATCGATATTATCAAGGACGGAGTCAGCGAATGGTGGGTGCAGGTCAAAACCAGCACAGGTCTTACGGGTTGGATCCTTGCTCAAAAATTCACTGGCGACAAGCGTTGGTATGGGAACTTCTCCGATTTATGTCATTACGGGGAAGACTGAAAGCTTCGTTTCAAAAGCTCGCTGCCTTCATGGCAAGTGTTGAAAGATGGCCGTTTCACGTCACGACGCGGGCGCTCCTTGTCTCCAGCACAGTAATCAAGAGACGCCTTCGGCAATTTCTCATCGAACAGACCATCACCCTTATACTTGAGTAAAGAGTCGTGGAGGGCCCAAACAGCGCACCGCAGGCGCTAAAGCGCGGACACATTTTCTCCGACTTAACGGCACGAGTAAACTCGTGCCCTCCCAATATCGGCGCGAATCGGAGTTGTTTCGCAACTTTGTTTTTCCCGCGCGCGCTTTTTTCTGAACGCTGTTTGAGGACTTCATGGCCGCTCTGATTGATGCGATTGACGTCAAACGCAAGACGTTGTTTGAGTTTGAAAACACTCCGTTTTCCTGCCTGGAAGCGGAGGTGAACACGCCGACCGCTCGTGGCGGACAGACCCTGGTGCGTCTAAAGATGCGCAACCTGCTCACGAACGCGGTCTTTGAGAAGAGTTTCAAAGCGAGCGACAAGTTCAAGGAACCGGACTTGCAATCAGTGGATGCGTCCTATCTCTATAGCGATGGCGATGGTTCTCACTTTCTCGACCAGGAGACCTACGAAACTCTCACCCTGACTGGCGAGATGGTCGGCAATGCCTTGGACTACTTGATCGAGGGCGCATTGATCCAGTTGCGCAAGTACAACGGCAACCCTATTGGCTTGGAGCTGCCGATGTTCGTCGAGTTGCAGGTCACTTACACGGAGCCCGGAGTGCGAGGCGACTCGTCGGGCGGCGGGACCAAGCCGGCGAAACTCGCAACGGGGCTGGAGATCCGCGTTCCGCTCTTCATCAAAGAAGGGGAGAAGGTGAAGGTATCGACGGAGAGTGGGGAGTTTTCAGGACGGGCTTGAGCGCGGAGTGGGGGCACGTTTTGAAATCATCACTTTTATGGACACAGAGTGCAAACACATCGCTGAGCAACTGTCTTCCACGCTGAACGGAGAAGCATGGTACGGCGACTCTGTGCGGAAGATTCTTGAAGGGGTCACGTCCGCGCGAGCTTTGTCGCATCCGATTCCTTCCGCTCATTCCATCTGGGACCTGGTTCATCATGTGGATGCCTGGTGCAAATTTGCTTATGGGGCGGTGAACGGGATCGCAATACCCGGTTGGCCGGACATGCCTCAGGAACAGGATTTCCCACCGGTGATCGACAAGGGAGATGAGGCTTGGCAGCAATCTTTACAGTCGTTGTTCACTAACCACATGAAGTTGGTGGAAGCGATCCGCGGATTCGGCGACTCGCGGCTGGAAGATATGGTCCCAGGCAGGCCGTACAAGTTTTACCGACTCTTCCAAAGTACTACCCAACATGCGGTGTACCACGCCGGGCAAATTGCGCTCTTGAAAAAGGTGCTGCGATGAACGCCCGGCCCCATCATGTGTGTCCCGCGACCGCGGGATCAGTTTTTGGACCCTCAACCGGCGCGGAAGTCGCGGACTTCTTCTCTCGGTTGAAATAGCTGCGGTAGCGGAGCCTTCTGAACCTCCGCCAGCTTTCGGTTGAGGTCTTCCACATCTTTCTTTACCCATCCCACGCTTGAGATTTCGATTTCGCCATCCTGGCCAATCAGGAACCAGGTGGGGACGTTGGTCAGGCCATAGGCGGTCGAGACTGGGTATCCGTTGGGATCGTCGAGCAGGGTGGGGAAAGTTACTCCGTACTGCTTCAGGAAGGCGGCCGTGTTGCGTTTGTCGTCCTGCGAGATGGCGACGAACGTGATGTTGTGGCCGCCGTGGGCTTTGTATACGCGCTCGAAATACGGGAACGCGTACTGGCAAACCGGACAGGACACTTTGAAGAACGCGGCCACCACCGGGCCTTTCTTCAGAGCGTCTTGCAATGAAAAAGTTGTGCCGTCAACGGCAGCCAGGGAAATGTCCGGGGCTTTGGTTCCGGCAGTCAGTGCAGCCATGTTTTGCGGACCTCCGAAGAGTCGATTGAGCCAGGTCATGAAAATCAGGTCTCGGGAATTAGATGATACGGGCTGCCTTGAGGATTTTACGTGTCAGGCCGGTCAGGGGGACATCGGGAATTTTCTCTATCGGGATCCATTTGCCTTGGGTCGCCTGGGTTTGAATTACGTTTACTGTGTAGTCGGTTGTGGTGATGGAGTGGCGGAAAGTTTGCCAGGCAGCTTGTCCATTCTTTCGCCCCTTCGGGGCTCTGCCATTGGGCGTGCCTGGCCCACGGCCTGCGCCGTGGGCCTTAGTCTTGCGTCGCTTCGCGGCTGGTTCGGAGGTGGCGGCAGAGGTTCGAGTCGGTGCTGCGGGTGGCAGTTCCCACATGCTGGCCATCAGAGATGAGTCCGCTGGACGTTGCACCAGGCGGATGCAGCCATCGCGTTGATCCAGGGTGTACCAGATTTTTTTCTTCGACTGACCTTGCAGCAGTTTCGTGCGCGGGGACTCGCCTTGCGTGGCGCACCATTTCCGGATCGGGCACCGCTCGCATCTGGGTTGGCGCGGTGTGCACACCATCGCGCCCAGTTCCATCATGGCCTGGTTGAAATCGGCGGGACGGGATGGGCTGATCTGCGACTGTGCGCGTTGCCATATTTCCTTGGAGGTGAGACTGCTACCCGCCAGTCGTTGCAGTACTCGCTCTACGTTGCCATCGACTACCGCGACTGGTTCGGCGAAGGCGATGCTGGCGATGGCGGCGGCGGTGTAACGTCCGATGCCGGGGAGGGTCTGAAGGGCTTCGGAGTTTTGCGGAAAATGGCCGTGATGCTCCGCCACAATTTGCTGCGCGCACTGTCGCAACATACGGGCGCGGCGATAGTAGCCCAGGCCACTCCATGAGGCGAGTACGGCGCTTTCGGAGGCGGCGGCCAGCACTTTTACATTCGGGAAGCGTTCTAAAAAGATACGGTAATGTTCCAGGACCGCCACCACGCGTGTTTGTTGCAACATGATTTCGGAAATCCAGATCGGGTAGGGATCGCGCGTTTTGCGCCAGGGGAGATCGCGGCGATTCTGATCGTACCAGTTGAGGAGGGCGCGGCGAAAAGGAGCGATATCTTTGCCCAGTAGAGAAGACGCGGCACGCCGCGTCTCTACACTAGTAGGTGGGGTGGTGGCTTGCATCTAGGGTTGGCTGGCGCTGTGGGCGATGACCATCCATCCGGATTTGTGTTGATGCCAGACGGTCATCATGTGCTGCGGCGACTGGATCGGTTGGCCGGCGGCGGTTCCGTTCAACGTGATGGTGTAGGTCACGATGAAGGTTGGCCCGTTCATCTCAGTCTTGAGATCGCCGATGGCATAATCGCTCAGCTTCCATTGGCGGTATTGTTCGAGGGTCGCGGCGCGGTCGAGAGATGCGCCGGGTGCAGCGCCGACATAGTTTGAGGCGATCACGCGGTCGATCTCAATCCAGTTTCCAGCTTGAATTTGTTTCCAGAAAATACGTTCCAGGGCTTCGCCGCCGGTCGCTTCCGAAAATGTACGGGCGGGACGTTCTTTGGCGATAGTGCAGGCCAATCCGAGCATCAAAGAAAGAAGGAGGGGGATGGCTGCGAGCCTCAGGCGCATGCGGAGATTGTACCGTGAGTGGGAGCGATCTTTGGGACGCAAGATTGCAGCGTCCCTTGGGGCTAAAGCCCGTTCCGAGGACGCGGATTACGGCACGGCTGAAGCCGTGCCCTCCCGGGAACTAAAAACCGAGGTACTGTCCCGTAGCGGAAAGGATTCGTCCGGATTGACCGGGCGAGGGCGGCAACCGATAATGACACTGCCTGGTGACCGCGACACACGCGTGACGATCAAGCTGCTCCCGCAGGATACGTATGACCGAATTCGACCGCAAAGTGGAAGACGCTTCCGCGCGTTTCAATCGCTCCGTGGCGAATATTGCCGAGACGTTGGAGAAGGAAACCGCCAGCCTGGTTCTCTACCTCAACGACGAGGTGGTTCCGGCCGTGCGGGAGCATTCTTCGAAAGCGCTGCGGACGGCCGCGGTGAAGCTGACCGAGTTTGCGGATTATCTGGAAGCGCAGCGGATAAAGAACTCCTGAGCTGTCTCCCTATCGCCCGATGGCAAGTGTTACGAGGCGGTTTGCCTTGCCTCCTTCTATTGCTGGCCGCACTTTCGCTCAGCGGTTGCGGTGGACATAAGACAGAGGTGCAGGTCCCGCCGCCTCCTGTGCTTCCGCAGCCGGGTACGGAATCGGGTTCGGCTACTACTGCGACCGAGAAACCCACCGAAGCTGACAAAGAAGATCAGGACGAAAAGATCGTGGCACCTCCGGGAGCTAAGCCCGTTTTCGAAGAGACTGGGATGGCGAGCTGGTATGGGGCTCCGTACCACAACCGGCGGGGATCGAACGGAGAAATCTATAACATGCACGCGATGACGGCGGCGCATCGCACGCTGCCGCTGGGATCGATCGTGCGGGTGACGAATGTCAAGACTGGGCATGCGGCGGTGGTGAGGATTACGGATCGCGGACCTTTTGTCGAAGGACGCATTCTTGATTTGTCGCTAGCGGCGGCAAAGACGCTGGACGTTTATCAGCCGGGTGTCGCGAAAGTGCGCTTGGAAGTCTTGCGGGTACCCTCGCCGCTCGATACTGGCGGACGCTGGGCAGTGCAGATCGGTTCGTTCGCGGACGAAAAAAGTGCGAATGAAGTAGTCGACCATTTGCAGCGACGCTATCGGACGGCTAAAGTATTGTGCTTCGCGAGTCCGGTCGGGGATTGGTGGGTGCGAGTGCGAGTGCTCGATGATGACCGGGACCGCGCCCAAACGCTGGCTCGCGAAACGGAAACTCCGGAAGGTTCGGTGTTTCTCGTGCGGCTCGACTGAATATCTTCCAATGCTGCTCGCAACAGACTATCATTTGTGTTGCGCCTAGCAAGTTCGTCATTTGGCCAGTTCCGGATTGAGTGATATTGTTTCTTCCGCAGAAACAGGACTATCAATTTTCCGCGCTACTCGTTCAGAATCCGAATCTGAGAGGACGGAAATCTGCGCTATGGCTGATTGTTTGTTTTGTCGCATTGTTCGCGGTGAAGTACCGTCGCAAAAAGTGTACGAGGACGAACACACGCTAGCCTTTGACGATATCCACCCGCAAGCCCCAACCCACGTGCTGGTCATTCCCAAAAAACACATCGCAGGTCTGAAGGAAGCCAGGGCCGAAGACGCGGATCTGGTGGGCCAGTGTCATCTGGCGGCGGCGGAGATTGCCCGGCAACGCTCAATCGAGAACGGATATCGGACTGTGCTCAATGTAGGTCCGGGCGCGGGACAGTCGGTGTTTCATATGCATGTGCATTTGCTGGGAGGGCGAGCGTTGCATTGGCCGCCAGGGTAGTTAAAGGCAGTGGTTGGTGATTGGTGGTTAGTTTCGCGGATGCCCAGTCAGCGCTGGAAGGTTCCCTCAGGGGCTGAAGCCCGAATCTTTGATGGCCTTTCTCGGCATGGCTAAAGCCATGCCCTCCCACTTCTCCGTTGCCGAAATCCCCCACTTCTGTTGACGCTTTCCTATTGGCTTACAATCTACGGATGGCAAACCTGACTTTGGTGTATGGTCTGCGCCTGCTGCCGGCGGACGAGCTTGGCGAAGTCGGCGACGCGACGGTGAAGTTGAAGAATGGGCGCGAGGCCCATGTCACGATGCACGTCCTCGAGGGCAGTAAGAACGACATTGAGAAGCAGTTGAAGACCAGCCTGGAAGCCTTTTTCGATTTTTATCCGGAAATTTGAGAGCGCGTAAACGCCCTATAATCGACGGCGTTATGAGACTGGTACCTCTGGAACTCGAGAGCAAGCTGCGGGAGAAAGGGCTGTGGCCCGAGTCCCGGACGGCGCGGGGCGGTGTCTACGTTCTGGCGCTCGCTGTGCTCTTCTTCGTGCTTCAGGTGTTGAGCAGCCATCTCATTCCATCCATAGCCAGCAGCCTGAGTGGATGGGTCAGCTTCCTGAGTGGGCTGGCGATTTTCCTGTTCGCAATCGTGGGATTTCGCTGGCTGCGTTCCCAAATGCTGTGGCGGCTGCGCAATCGGCTGATCGTAACTTACATTTTCATCGGCGTCATTCCAGTCATTCTGCTAGTGCTGATTTCCTTCACCACTCTCTATCTTCTGGCCGGACAGTTCGCGAGTTTTGTGGTGACTTCGGAAATCACGAGCCACTTGCGGAGCATGGAGGCAGCCAACCGCGCTATCACCAACGAACTGGGCACGCAGTTCGACAGCGGCCAAAGACCGAATACCGAAACGATCGCGGGAATGCGTTCACACGATGCGGATTGGTCACGCCGACAAGTGTGCGCCTGGCACAGGAAGCAACTGCCCCCCATTTGCTCCGGTCCGACGGGGACGAGCACCCTCTCATTTCCTGCTTTCGTGAAGGAAGACTTGCGCGAGATCGTACGCGACCATGGCGACCTCTACCTGCGGACGGCAAGCGTTACGAAAACGAAGTCGGAGCCGGTGTATGTGGTATCCAGCGAACCCCTGGATCGATCGCTGATGGAGGAGATCGCCGACAATCTGGGGGAAATTACTCTGTATGGAACGGTTGAGAAACCGGCCGCCCCGGCACAGCCGGGTGGCTCCAAGCCGGGCGTCACCATGGCGGTCGAGGACAAGACGAAATCGGGCATCGATATCTCTGGAGATCAGCCGAATGTGACTGTCTCCGGGGAGAAGGAACAGCTGAGTCAGACGTTTACTGCGGGCGCGCTTCCTGCATCGACCGGCATGTTCGATCGTGAAATCACTTTCGGCACACCACTGCCGGTGGTGGACTGGAGCGGGACCACGGGCGAACGGCAACGCGCCGGAGCGCTGGTGCGAGTGCAGACGCGTCCGTCCGTTCTCTATGACCGGCTTTTCGCGGCGCTAGGCGATCTGGCGCGCGGAGTGGAATACATTCTGCTCGTAGTCGCGATCGTGTTCGGAATCATCGAACTGCTGGCACTGTTCATCGGAACGCGGCTGACTCGCAGCATTACATCGGCGGTCGCGCAACTCTACGAAGCTACCAAGCACATCAATCGCGCCGACTTCGGTCATCGCATCCAGGTCAAATCGAACGATCAGCTGGCGACACTGGCAAATTCGTTCAACTCGATGACGGCGTCGATTGAGAAGCTGATCCTGGATCAAAAAGAAAAGCAGCGGCTGGAAAATGAGCTGGCGATCGCGCAGGAAGTACAAGCGACGTTGTTCCCACAAAAGATTGCGCAACTGGAAAGCCTGGAGGTGCACGGGTTCTGCCGTCCGGCGCGGACGGTGAGCGGAGACTACTACGATTTTCTCGCACTGCATTCGGACAAGCTGATCCTAGCGGTCGGCGATGTCAGCGGAAAGGGAATTTCGGCGGCGCTGCTGATGGCGACCATCCATTCGGCGGTGCGCGCTTACAGTCTGGAAGGCGTGCCCCGGTTACGAGAGCCGATGGCGGTGGGGGTGGCGGGAGGCGCCGATCTGATGTTGGCTTCGGAATTCACTGGGGCGGAAGCATCACCGGCGAACTTGCTGGGGCTTTTGAATCACCAGCTGTACGAAAGCACTCCGCAGGAAAAGTACGCGACTCTGTTCCTGGGGATTTACGACGGCGCTACGCGACAGCTCACTTACAGCAACGGCGGGCACCTGCCGCCGATTCTGCTATCGGACGACGGATCGTCCCAGCTGCTGACATGTGGCGGAACGGTGGCTGGACTTTTTCCGGATGTGCGTTATCCGGAAGCGACTGTGCAACTGCGGCGTGGCGACATTTTTATTGGCTACAGTGACGGCGTCACCGAACCAGAAAACGACTACGGCGAGTTTGGCGAGGAGCGGCTGATTGATCTGGTGCGCGAGAATCGGCATCTGCCGCTGGCGCGGATTACGGAGCTCGTTACCGCTGCGGTCGACGACTGGATTGGCGACAACGAACAGCCGGACGATGTGACGCTGGTGCTGGCGCGGGCTCGGTAGTCGGAGTGGCCGCTAGATGCTTTCGACCTTCAACGATGGAAACGCCGCTCGATAGAGGCGCTCATCCATCGTTAGAAGTCGATAGCCGTGAACGGCGGCGTGGGCTCCAATCAGGAAATCGGCGAGAATTCGACGCGAACCGAAATCGCGCTGCTTTCTGCGCCGTTCGGCATAGCCACGAAAGGCTCTGCCGGCGGATCGCCAGATCGCTTCGTCCAGTTCCCAATCGATCACAATTCCCGTGTCTTCAAAGAAGGCGTTGACGAAGTCTTCGCTCCGACCGGGGCCGGCAACCAGTTCGGCAAATACGGGGGCAGCCACGGCTACAATGCCCTGCCCAAAAGCCGATTCCAATGCAGTCTGCACGGCTGAGTTTAGGGATGGGTCCGGGCCCCAGTACGCGACGACCACATTGGTGTCGAGAGCGGTCGTCATTATTCCCCGCGCATCTCCCGCAGCCAACGATTGATGGCCTTCCTACCCGAACCAACTCCGGGAGTGCCGATGCCGCGATATTTCTCCAATGCACTCAGACTGCGAACAGGCCGGAGGCGAACGCCTTCGCCATCGCTCTCGAAAAGCAGGCGGTCCCCCGCTTTAACTCCCAGCATGCGGCGAACTTCGATGGGAACGGTGATCTGTCCTTTGCTCGTGATTTTGGCTTGCTTTTGCATGCGAACTCCCGATTCCTTACTATAACATATTTTCCTTACTTCTGTTTGAAACGGGAAAAACAGGCCTGGGACGCGCCTGCGGATGGATAACCCAGGGGCTGGGGAACTCATCCAAAGCCCGGAGAGAAATCGCCCAAATGATTGCATTTAAATATTGGCCCCTGTCGCTGTGGTTGCTTTCGCTTGCCGGGTGCACGCAGCAACCACAGAACTCGCAAGACCTCCGCGAAAAGACCGCCGAGACAACCGCCGAGATGAAACGGGATGCCAAGGCCGTGGCGTCTGGCATACGCGAGGGCTGGAGCCGCGACAAGCCACTCGACCTGAATTCGGCAACACGCGACGACTTGATAAGCCTTCCGGGAGTGGACGACGCGGCCGCAGATCGCGTAATTGCGGGGCGTCCGTATGATGAGCCTCGTGAGCTGGTGGCGCGGCGCATTTTGTCGAAGACGAAATTCGACAGGATTGCGGACCGTGTGACCACCAAGAGATGACTTGAGCGACAACTAACTGGACTGTATCAGTCCTTATCGAGCATCCAGATCGCGCCTGCAGTGGCTACCGTGCTTGGTCAAGCCCGACACGGCGGACCAAGTCCGCAAAACGAGGATCGCCGCGAAGAGGATCAAAGAAAGGGTGCACCTTCAGGTATTGCAAAATGCTTGATTTCTCCCGATAGGCGCGTTCCAGCCAGACCAGTGCCTGCTCTTTTTCGTCGAGCCCCAAATAAGCATTCACAAAGGCGGCAGTAGGAATGTAACCTGCCATCTGTCGCCGTTTTAATTCGTCAAGAAGCCGGAGGGCGTCCGGGCGACGCCCCGCATGTGCGTACGCTCTGATCAACACACCGATAACGGCTGGTTCACGGTTCGAAATAGAAACCAGCTTCTCTAGGACGGGAATTGCTTCTTGAGGTTGGCCATTAGCGATCAGCGAAAAACCGAGAAACCACTGAGCGCCCTTATTCTCGGGACGCACTGCCAGCACGGTACGCAATTCGTGAATCGACTCTTCGTAGCGGCGGGCGTGAAACAGAATCCACCCGATGCCGACGCCGGACACGGCAAGCGGGTCATGCTCACGAGCGCGCCTCGCCCAAGCCAGGGCCTCCTCTGGACGCCCCTGGCTTAGCAGCCATTCCGCGAATCCGTTCTGGGCAAGAGAATCGCTTGGGTTGAGATCAAGGGCGCGCCGGTATTCCGCTTCAGCCTGTGCCCACTGCCAATCGTCTTTTTCCACCTCCGCCAAAAGAAGATGCGGTTCGGACAATTCCGGATCGAGTTCCAGCGCCTTCCTTGCAGCGGTGATCACCTTCGGGCGTAACTCTTCCGGGCGACCACCCATCAAAACGGAGCTCAGTTCCGCATACGACTCCGCCAGGCCTACATATGCCGGCGCAAACGTTGGGTCTTCTCTGGTCGCCTCCTCAAAATAACCAATGCTCTCCTCGATACCGGCTTTGCCGTTACTTTTTTCTAAGGCGAAGACGCCTTTGAGATAGCTCTCATAAACTTCGGGGGAGACGGAACGCGCCGACGCCAGCCGTTCGTGTTCCTCCCCGGTGATCGTGACCTGCACTTTCCGTGCGATGGACTGTGCGACTTCACTCTCCAGGGCGAGTGCGTCGCCAAGTTCACGGTCGTAGGTTTCGGACCAAAAGTGCTCGTCGGTCGCGCCACGAATCAACTGGGCCGTGACTCGAATCCGACTGCCGTCTCGTATGACAGAACCTTCGACAAGGGCATCCACGTGGAGCGCTTTAGCGATCTCCGGGATGGATAGTTGCGAATCCTTGAAGTGCATCGCCGACGTACGTGAGATTACCCGCAGATCGTGGATGCCCGACAGGCGCCCGATAAGAGCTTCGGTCATACCGTCGGCCAGGTATTCCTGGGTCGGATCACCAGACAGATTTTTCAAAGGCAGGACCGCCAGTGAGGTGATTTTGGGGCGAGTCGCGGTCGAAGAAGCTTGTCTGTAGCTGACAACATAGGCGCCCGCAATCAGCGCCAGCAGAAACGCCATTGCCACCGCCAGCCTGCGCCGCGTCTTGGGAGACCCGGCCGAAACTTGCGCACTCACCGTAGCCGGGGGCGTTTCAATAGTGGCTAGTGGCTGCTCTTCCTCCACGGGTGGTTTGCGGCTCTGCACCCAGACGTCGAGCTCCGAGCCGAAGGCGTATACCGAGCCGATCCGGCCATGGAGGTGCCGGTGAACGGGCATCCCCTCACGCTTTTCCCAGCGCTGGACAGTGGTCACGTCGCGCTTGAGGTAGGCCGCGATTTCTTTCCACGAATCCAGGCGGCCTTCGGACGGTCTTGTGGGTGAGGGAGTGCCAAGGGATGGTTCGCCCATTGCGTCCTTCTGGCCGGTACGCACGTGTTACAGGCCCAGGGTAACGATTGTAGCCCCTCAGTGGGGGACGGCAAAGCACGGTATTGAGCGGTAAGTGGTGAAACGGCGGTGTTTCCGCACATTGCCGTTTGACCATACCTTCCTTGGTGCCCGATTGTGTCCTCGCGTCTTGATTCCCCGGGATGCGGGCAAGAAAAATCCAGGAGGTTCTATATGCAACAAAAAATACTGTGGTTCGCGTTGAGTGCCGGGATCATGGTCACGGCACTCTTTTATGCAACACCGGCCATGGCGACCGACCCCGTCGGGTTCACCAGCACAACTATCGCCAAGGGGCAGTTCAGCGACATCGACGCTTTTAACAAATTCGTGATGCCAGGCACCGGACCGGATTGGACAAAGCGGATAATCTGGCGGTCTCGACAGAAGACGCATGGATTGTCGGACGGCTACGTTTTGAACAATACCTGGGATGTGGGAGGCAGCACAGGATGGCACACGCATCTCGGCCATACTTTGATCATTGTCACGGCTGGAACGGTGACGCAATACGAAGGGGACGATCCTACCTGCACCGGGACCTCGTACACGGCGGGGATGACTTTCGTCGACGAGGGCGGGAACCACGTACACATCGTACGAAACGAGGGCACTGTTCAGGCCCAGGTCGTTATCTTCCGGCTCATTCCGACAGGTCAGCCGGGTCGGATTGACGCTCCAGATCCAGGGAACTGCCATTTCCCGCCGACGGCGAACTGATTCTCCAACAGCGGGAAACTGCTGGACGCGCGCAGGGGAGCGCGCGTCCAGGTTCATACCAACCCCTGATCCAGCATCGAGTTCGCGACTTTCAGGAAGCCCGCGATATTCGCTCCGTTCACGTAGTTCCCGGGCGTGCCATATTTTTCGGCGGTTTCGTAGCAGGCTTTGTGGATGGAGATCATGATTTTGTGGAGACGATCATCCACTTCTTCGCGAGTCCAGGATAGGCGCATGCTGTTCTGCGACATCTCTAGTCCTGAGGTGGCGACGCCGCCGGCATTAGCGGCTTTGGCTGGGCCGTAGAGGACTTTCGCGTCGAGGAACATCCTGGTGGCTTCGAGGGTGCTTGGCATGTTGGCTCCCTCGCTGACGACCTGCACGCGGTTCTTGATGAGATTGGCCGCATCTTTTGCGTTGATCTCGTTTTGTGTTGCGCTGGGGAATGCGCAGTCGGCTTTGATTGCCCAGAGCCAGTTGTGGTCGAGTTTCTTGTCGGTGGCGCTGTAGACCGCTTTGGGGAATTTGTCAGCGTACTCTTGGATGCGGCTCCGACGATTGTTTTTCAGGTCCATGACAAACGCCAGCTTTTCGCGATCGATGCCATCGGCATCGTAGATAGCGCCGTCGGAGTCGGACAGGGACACTGGCTTCGCGCCCAGGTCAAGCAGTTTTTCAACAGTGTATTGCGAGACGTTGCCGCTGCCGGACACTAGACAGACTTTGCCTTCCAAAGTCTGCTTCCGGGTCTTCAACATTTCTTCGGCGAAGTACACGCAGCCGTAGCCGGTGGCTTCGGGACGAATCAGCGAACCGCCCCAGGCCAAGCCTTTGCCGGTCAGAACACCAGAGAATTCATTCCGGAGACGTTTGTACTGGCCGAACATGAATCCGATTTCGCGTCCGCCTACGCCGATGTCGCCGGCGGGGACGTCGGTGTCTGGTCCGATGTGGCGGCTAAGTTCGGTCATGAAGCTCTGACAGAAACGCATGACTTCGTTGTCACTCTTGCCCTTGGGATCGAAATCGGATCCGCCCTTGCCGCCGCCCATGGGCAGAGTGGTCAGCGAGTTCTTGAAGACCTGCTCGAAGGCCAGAAATTTCAGGATTCCGAGGTTCACCGAGGGATGGAACCGCAAGCCTCCTTTATATGGACCGATCGCGCTGTTCATCTCAATGCGGAAGCCCCGGTTGACTTGCACTTTGCCTTTGTCGTCAAACCACGGGACGCGGAACATGAGGACGCGCTCGGGCTCGGTGATGCGTTCGAGAATTTTCGCTTCCTGATACTCGGGATGGCGTTCCAGCACGAGCCGCAGGGACTCGAGCACTTCCAGCACAGCCTGATGGAATTCAGGCTCCGCGGGGTTCTTGGCTTTTACGAGATTGATGATTTGCGAAATGTAGTCCGCCGCTGCGTTTTTAGGCGGTTCCATCACTGTACTCATGGGCTGGCCTCCGTTTAGGCGGGAGAAAGATTACTTCGCGGGAGAGGTTTTGACAATTGCCACTTTGGGCGTCACTTCCTGGCCCTTGCCCATTCCGCCGACGATCACCAGGCCGCGGTGCGTTACCAGCAGGCCACGCTCGTCCATGACGGGGTCGGGAGTGCTCTCATTGATGGTTTCCCACTTGCCGCTCTTCACGTTAAAAGCAAACGTGACGGGGGAAGGCTCGGAGGGCTGGCCATTGTAGCCGATGCCATTGTAGTTGTATGGGTTATCGGTGCCGCCCGAGAAATAGATTCTGTCTTTGTCGGAGGCTCCGGCGGCAATGCGATAGCGGGCAGAGCCGGGATGGTCGGCGAGCTTGGTCCATTCGATTTTAGTGACGTCCCCTTTAGTGATCTTTCCCATCCAACATTCGCTGGAGACGACATACTTGGGATTTGCGCCAGTAGGATTCTTGTAAGAGCCGTCGATGTAGACGATCGTGTCGCCAACGATGGCGCCGGCGTGTCCGAAGACCGGCGTGCCGGGAATGGAAGTGGCTTCCATCCATTTACCCTTTTCGGTGTCATACACCTGGACTTTTCGCTTGGGCTCGGTCTTCGACCACCCGCCGACCAGATACACGTAGCGGTCACGATAGACGCCGACAACAGAATCGTCGACGGGAACGGGAATGTCTTCGCCGCGATACCAGCGATTTTCATCGGGGTAATAAATGTTGACGTCAGAGACGGTGGTTTCGCCGCCCTGGCCATCGACAACGTATCCGCCGATCAGGACGATTTGGTCGCGCAACGCGGCGGCGGAGGCTGCGAGACGTCCGGCGACGCCGGGGACGGCGCGGACTTCGGTCCACTTGCCGGTAGTGAGATCCATCGCAAAAGCCTGGTTGCTGATCGCGTCCCAGGTTTTCTTTGGACCGATGCCCATGAAGGAAAAAATTCTGGATTCCTTGCCGGCATGGGTGATGACCACAGCGTTGTTGGAGACGGCGACGGGCAGAGGGCTGAGCTTGGGCTCTTCGGCGGCTTGGAGGGTGGCGGCCAGAAAGAAGAACAGCAGCGCTGGCGACGGTTTCTTCATTGACGAGATTCTAGCAGCGGGGACGGGGATTGGGACTGAGGTTAAGCCTTCTGTGCGGG
>Ga0137410_10000944_pt1 | contig 19939 bp, 14 predicted proteins | sample CZODoug1_16funga_FD_108878 | JGI IMG/M metagenome (GOLD analysis project Ga0137410, IMG submission 108878) | Vadose zone soil fungal communities from Angelo Coast Range Reserve, California, USA - CZODoug1_16fungal (Illumina Assembly) | ecosystem: Environmental > Terrestrial > Soil > Vadose zone... | reverse complement strand
CGTTTCAGAAGCGTCGGGTACACATCCGGCGTTCCATGTGACACGAAGTTCATCATAGACATTAGGAGCACGAGATAGATAAACAGCTTACAATGCGAAGCTATGCCGCGCCCCAGTTGGCCCCAACTTTCATGACGAGTCTTCTTCCAGACCTCTGACTCTCTTACATACAAGCGAACGTAGATGACGAGCAGGGCTGGCAGGCCACCAAGAAAGAACATGGGCCTCCAACCCCAGCGTGGAAAAACAAAAAAGTAGCAGGCCGCAGCAAGCAGATATCCTGCCGCGTATCCTTCCTGAAGCAGGCCCGATAGCACGCCCCGCATTCGCGGCGGCACCTGCTCCATCGTAAGCGATGCACCAACACCCCACTGGCCCCCCATCCCAATGCCGAATAGAGCGCGACATATCATGAAGGTGGTGTAGTTCTGGGCAAGACCGGAAACGACTGAGACCGCAGAATAGAAAATCAGATCTATCATCAGCGGCAAGCGGCGGCCATAGCGATCCGAGAGCAGTCCAAAGATCAACGCTCCTACAGGCCGAAAACCAAGCGTGAGCGCAATTGAAAGCGCAATCTCCTTATCCGACCGATGGAATTCTTCAGCGATTGCGGTGAGCGAAAAGACTACCAGAAAGAAATCAAATGCAACCAGCGTCCACCCCAGAAACCCCGCCAATAGAGCGGTGCGGTGACCAGATCTGGCGGTCTCAATTTCTGGTGCGGGCACGAACTGAACGACTTCGTCCATATTGTTAGCTCACGGTCTAAATAAGAGAAGCGCTCAATTTAGTCTGTATAAAAATTAATACGCGTTGATCCGGCTAACGGTTTATGGATCTTTAGTTCTGTTCGGTTTAGCTAAAGATGTCACAAACGCTCAGATCCCCGTGCGCCGAATTATCTCTTTGAAGCGCGCGTCATGGCGGAGACCGTCGAATGCCGGCTCTACCTTGAGAAGTGTCAATTTGTCAGAGTGTTCCGCAGAAGCTTTGGCTAACCATTCGAACACTTTGTCATTATCTCCGAGATAGGTGTAAATCTCTGCGATGGCAAAAGGTGAAACGTAACGCCTAGCCGATTGAGCGTTTAACTCAGCAATGATTCTCAGTGCCTCGCGTCGGTTGCCCGATGCCGCATATACGAGCCCCAGCGCAGACTTAACATTGGGCTCGTTAGGCGAGAGAGCTGGGTCACTTAGTTCGGCGAGAGCTTCTTTGAACATCTTCTTTTGGATGTAAGCTCGCGCCAGGTATGTGTGAGCCATTGCAAAACCCTTATCTAACTCCAGGGTTCGAGTGTATTGGTCTATAGCGAGGTCGTAGTGGTGGGCGTAGTAATACAGAAGGCCAACACTCCTGTTTATGATAAGTGAATGGGGATCAAGTTCCAGTGCTCGTCTGATCTCGGTATCCGCCTCCTCCTGTCGACCTCTCCTAGCCAAAAACAGAGCATACCAGTGATGCGCTGTGGCGTAATTCTCCTTCAAGGAGACGGCTAGCCTGAACTCCCTCTCAGCCTTTGCTCCATTCCATTCATAAAAAGCCGAAATGTATCCCAGGGACGCATGAGCCTCGGCCAAATCGGCATCAAATTTCAGCGCCTTCGTGGCGGCATCACTGGCTTTTTCATAGGCCTCATCTGGTTTCAGGTATGTAAAAAAGCCGAGCAAAGAATAGCAGTCAGCTAGTCCAGCGTAGGCCAGAGCATACTTGGGATCCTTTTCTATGGCTTGGTTAAACTTGCCTATCGCTTCCTCGAAGCCCTCTTTTGTACGCCTATTCCAGAAATCACGTCCTTCCAGGTAAAGTTGGTATGCAGCGACATTGTCCGTATAGCGTTTACTTAGCAATGTTCTCTGAGCCGCAGTAAGTTCAACCTTTAATTCCGACACCACTTGTTCGCTGATGGAGTCTTCAACGTTGAATATGTTGGTGAAATTCTCATTGAAGCTCTTCGACCAAACCACGCGCTTGCCTCTGATAAGATTTACAGAGACTCGAATCCTTGCATCCGACTTTGAACCCGACCTCTGAATTGTGCCGGTGAGAACTGACTCTCTTTTGGAGTCATCATTAGACGCAGCAGCTATCACCAAGTCTTTATCGTTACCCCGGTAGACCTTAATTTGCTTTAGGTTACTAAGCTTAGTAATTAGTGTGTCAGCTATGCCCTCGCCTAGTTTCTTGTCCCTGGGTTCAGTTGCGCTGAAAGGTAGTACCGCGATTGACTCTGAAATTGAGAGAGTCGTTAATGGTGGCTCTGATTGTTCGATTGGGCCCCGGCTGGTTTTCGCCTGTTTACGCCAAACAATCCCGACCCCCAGTGCAAGGAGAAGTAACACGGCCATAGCGATCGTGCGGCGCCTCCTGCGCTTTAAGTCGTCCTCGAATTCTACCTTATGTTTAAGTTCAGCTAGTTTGGAACGCACGTCAGTGAGCGTTTGATAGCGATCTGCTCTGTCTTTGCTCAGTGCTTTCTTTATGATTCTAATGAGTGGTCGTCGAATTCTTGTGGGGTGTTGGTCAAATGGACGCAAGTCTGGCTCTGTTTTCATTATGAAGTAGGGCAGAATTTCCTTCCTGCCCTCGAATGGCCGGTTACCTGTGACCATCTCATATAGCAAAACGCCCAGGCCCCAAACGTCGGTTCGGTGATCCACCTCCGTTTTATGATCGCGAGGTAATTGGCCGCACTGCTCCGGCGACATATAACAGGGCGTGCCTACCTTAAAGCCCAGCGGAGTCAAGTCCAAAAAGCCAGGTCCTCTTTGTAGGGTCACAGCCTCACGAGGGTCGGAAATCTCTTGCTCGATGAACCATTTTGTAAGCTTTGCAAGCCCGAAATCCAACAACTTTACATGACCATCAGGTCTAATCATGATGTTCTCGGGCTTCACATCACGATGCATGATTCCTTTAGAATGGGCCGCGTCCAGAGCTTCCGCTACCCCAATAGCAATATTGAGTGATTCGAGGAGAGTAAGCGCGTTCTCCATATGCTGACGTAGGTTCTTACCTTCAATGAATTCGGTGACAATGAAATATACTCGCTTGGGTTCAGCAGCAATGTTGTCGGCATCAGGAAAGTGTTTTGAGTCGGCTTCTCCTATCTCATAGATCGTGACGATATTTGGATGGTTAAGAGTAATGGCCATGTGAGCTTCCTGCTGAAAGCGCTGTACGGCATTTTCGTCGCCAGTGAATTCGGATGGCAACCGCTTAATCGCCACATAGCGGCCGTGGGTCGTATCCCAGGCACGATACACAACGCCCATGTAACCTTTGCCAATCTGCTCTTTGATCTCATAATGAAAGTCTGATTGTGGGGACATAGCGATCCTAATCTTCGTTAGAGTGAGAACTACGTTCTTGCTGCCTAGTACAGGAAAAGTGCTATTTCTGCGAGGAACAGGCTCTTGATAAGAATCCAACGCCCAGCAGTTTACCATTGAGCAATCGGTAAAAACCAGATCTCGCTGTGCTCACTCACTTTGCTGGGTTTGTGTGGACAGCAAGATTCGCGAGTAGCTATGAAGCGGGTAAAATGGCGCTAAGATTGCAACCGTTGGCGTAAAACTTTTGACCAGGTCGGGCACGTACTTATCTTGAGGAAATGAAGCTTTGGGCGTCGAAAACAAAACCGAAATGCAAATTAAGAACGCGCGCGAAATTAAATCGAGTGAAATCACCGATAAGCAAACTTATCTAAACCGCCGTTTGTTCATGCGGGGCGCGGCGTTGGTGGCGACCGCGGCCGCTACCGGCCTCCTTTATCGCAAGCTCAATCCGCCGCCGGCTGAGAAACCAAAAGGCGATAGACTTGTAACGGTTGCAAACCCCACGTCCGACAGTGGCGCGCGCGAAGGTTTTACAACCAACGAAAAACTCACGTCGATCGAGGACATCACCAACTACAACAATTTCTACGAATTCTCGACTGATAAGCAGTCAGTCGCTTACCAGTCAAAAGGATTCGTAACCAAACCCTGGACTGCTGCGGTTGAAGGTCTGGTAAACAAACCTACAATCTTTGGGTTGGAGGAGCTTTTAAAGTTTCCTCTGGAGGAGCGCGTCTATCGCCTACGCTGCGTTGAAGGTTGGTCGATGGTGATTCCATGGGTCGGATTTCCGCTAGCCAGGCTGCTCGAAAAGGTTGAGCCGACCGCACAGGCGAAATACGTAGCCTTCCAAACACTTCTTGATCCCAAGCGCATGCCTAATCAGTCAACCGGAGTACTCGACTGGCCTTACGTTGAGGGGCTTCGGCTCGACGAGGCGATGCATCCCCTGACCATCCTGGCAACGGGCCTCTACGGCGAGACTCTGCCCCCGCAAGACGGCGCTCCCATTCGGTTGGTGGTGCCCTGGAAATACGGATTCAAGAGCATCAAGTCGATTGTAAGGATCAGCCTGGTGGCCGCGGAGCCGCCTACAACCTGGAATATTCAGGCTCCCAATGAATATGGGTTTTATTCGAATGTGAATCCGAGTGTGCCGCACCCGCGCTGGAGCCAGGCGCGAGAGCATCGGATCGGCGAATCGAGCTTTATTTCCCGCGACACGTTGCTTTTCAATGGCTATGCGGAGCAGGTTGCGCATCTTTACGAAGGAATGGACTTAAGGAAGTATTTCTAGCTTCTGGTCTTGGGTCTTTGGTCTTCGGCCTTTGGTGGAATGCAAGGCCAAAGACCCAAGGCCAAGTTATTCAAATGAAAGACGCACGCTTCCCGAAATTCATTCTCTTCACCAACGCCCTGGTGCCGCTGGCGTTGCTGCTGTGGGACGTTTACCACAAACGTGTGGGCGCGAATCCGCTCGAGTTTGTGACGCGCACCACCGGGATGCTGACACTCGTTTTCTTAACGATCACGCTGGCTGTCACGCCGGCGCGAAAGATTACCGGACTAAACTGGCTGGTGAAATTCCGTCGCATGCTCGGTCTTTTCGCGTTCTTCTATGGATTTCTTCACTTTCTGACCTACATCTGGTTTGATCGTTACTTCAATCTCAGGAGTGTGCCGGGCGACGTCGCATCGCGACCTTTCATTGCCATTGGCATGGTGGCTTTCTTTCTGATGATTCCGCTCGCGATCACCTCAACGAGCGCAATGGTCAAGCGTCTGGGCGGAAAACGCTGGAGCAAACTGCACCAGCTGGTTTACGTGGCGGGCATCGCCGGCGCGCTTCACTACTGGCTGCTGGTCAAGTCTGATACTCGTCTGCCGCTCACGTTCGCTTTTGTCCTATTGCTACTGCTGGCACATCGTCTTTTTGTAAAGTTTTATCCGCCCGGTAATCCCGCGCCGCGAGCGACACTGCTCCCGCGCGACTGATGTTGTTCGATAAGCTTCTAGCTTGTCGTTGACTGGGCAGAAGCCCGACCATGAGGGAGGGCTTGTTTTGAGACCGAGCCCTCTCTCACGGTCGGGCTTCCGCATCAATACAAACTAAAAAGTTTACCGGACATTCCCGCTGCAATTCGACTAGAATCGCGCCATGAGTGATCCAGTCTCTCGCTTCTCAAACCGAGCTGACAACTACGCCAAATACCGGCCGAGTTATCCCGCAGCCGTGCTCGATATCCTGCGGTCCGGCTGTGGGCTGACGGAGACAGAAACAATCGCTGATGTCGGTTCCGGCACTGGCATTCTGTCGGAACTGTTCTTAAAAAACGGTAATCAGGTAATCGGCATTGAACCAAATGCGGCGATGCGCCAGGCGGCAGAACGACTTCGGGAACGATTTGCAAAATTCGTTAGCATCGAGGCAACGGCTGAGACTACGTCATTGGAAGCTGCCAGCGTTGACTTCATTACCGCTGGCCAAGCGTTTCACTGGTTTGACCGAGGACGGGCGAAGCCGGAATTTGCGCGCATTCTAAAGCCTGGCGGCTGGGTGGTACTCATTTGGAATGAACGGCGTCTTGATTCGACCCCTTTTCTGCGCGACTACGAAAAACTTCTAGTTCATTACGGCACCGATTACGCGCAAGTTAGACACGAGAATGTGGAGGGAGAGATTGCGCAGTTTTTTGCGCCCGAAGCTTTCCAGTTAAAGACCATCGAAAACGTTCAGCATTTTGATTTCGAGTCGCTCAAGGGTCGTACTCGTTCGGCGTCCTACACTCCCGAGCCCGGCCACACCAATTTCCTGCCAATGTTTACGGAGCTTGAAGAGATATTCAATGCGAACAAACGCGACGGCATGATCAGCTTCGAATATGACACTAGAATTTATTACGGCCACCTACCGCCCTTGCGTAACGCAAACCGCTACCACGCCACGCGGGCTGCCCGCGCGGGGACCCCGGGTTAGTCTGCGAGTGGTGGGTAAACTGGATTCCTGCGAGTCGGACGCAAACTAACAGTTCGCGTTACAGTTCAGTCGAGTTTTGGTATCTTAGCCGTGACAGACCAAGCAGAAGCCCGCGCGTAAGCAAGGGCTCCAAGCCCACAGCCAAATTTGGCCCCAGAACGCTCGGATGGACATGAACCTGACGAAAACTGCCCAACACTACGGCAGTATCATCGAACTCACGCTGCAAAAGGTTAAGTACTCTCTTCGGGGACGCTTTTCACACGCCAATGAGCAGCAGATTCTCGCCGGGTATATCGAAGAACTACTCCCAAAGGATCAGCCGCGGACAGTGGTGGACATCGGCGCAGGAAATGGTGTGCGCTGGTCAAACAGCTACGCGCTGTTGTTAGCGGGCTGGAAAGCGTTGGGCATTGAGGCTGATGCCCAGAAGTATGCTTTGTTAACGAGGGCCTATCGCAAGTTTCCACGCGCTCGGGCTGCACACTCGCGCGTTGACCCCGATAACATCGCTTCGTTGCTCGAAGATTTCGAGATCGAAAAAAACTTTGGCGTCCTTTGTTTGGATATTGACGGAAATGATTATTGGGTGCTGGATGCAGTCCTCTCCAGGTTCCGGCCGGGTTTGGTGGTGACCGAAATTAATGAAAACATCCCACCGCCGCTGAGGTTTGTGGTGAGGTTCGATCCCGATTTTCAACTACGTTATCATTTCTACGGTTACTCCATCGCCGCCCTGGAAGATCTGTGCGACAAACACGACTACGGCATTCTGCGTCTGGAATACAACAACGCGTTCCTGGCGTCGCGCGAACTGGGAGCGGCCCAATTTCGCGCTGCCGAGTCGGCCTACCGTGAGGGTTATCTCAACCGGGCAGATCGCAAGGAGCGATTTGCCACGAACATGGAAATTCTTCATTCGCTAAGTCCTGAAGAAGGAATCCGATTTTTGCACGAGTTCTATGCTAAGGACGCGGGAAACTATTACCTGGCGCCAGACAAAGCATCCCTGGCCGCAGAGCTTTTGTCTGAAACCAGCGAGACCGCGAACACGATCAAATGACTGACGACAGACGTAACGACGAACGCATTTCAACAAATATGCCCGCCCGGTGGGACGGCTTGTCCGGCGAACACGAAGGCCGGATCGAAGACTTGAGCCTCGGTGGCTGTTTCGTTAATACCGCGGGACGGGTAGACGTTGGCGAGTTCGTAGTTGTGGAAATCAAGCTGCCTTCAGGCGAATGGCTGCAATTGCGCGGGGAAGTGGCTTCTTACCAGACTGGTATTGGGTTTGGAGTTCTGTTTACTTTCCTGACAGACGACGAAGAACAAGCTCTCCGGGAAATAGTAACTTAACAGCGCTACTGTATTGCCCGCTTTTGCAGCACCGCGATGGCATGGGCGAGATCGGCGCGTGTGAAAGCGGCTTGCGGTCCAAACGTGCTGTCGCTTTGCAGCAAACCCTTCGACACGGCGACCGATACATAACCCTTCAATTCATTCGGTATGCTCGAAGCGTCAAGATAAGCCAACGGAATACCGGCTTTTGCTTCCGCTTCGGAACGAAGGCCGGCAGCACGCACCAGCGCGACCGTCGCCGCCAATCGAGTTACATTTTCGAATGGCCGGAATTGGCCGCCATTGGTTGCATCAATGAACAATGGCCCGGTCGGCGATGCCTGCGCACTTTCAACAAACAACATCGTCGCAGCATCGCGCACGTCGGAATAAGAAGATTGACCGGGGAGATATTGCGGCACGCGCGCGTTACGAATCAGCGCCGCCGCCAGTTCTGAACGCGAAACGTCGACATCAGGTCCGAAGCGCGAGCCGAGCGGCCACATTGTGAACGAGCGGAGGCTTTGGTAAACGTCATCTCTCAGCGTGGGGCCGAAAGAACCGACATCATTCAGGGCCGCATAACTAGCGCGACTGACTTCCAACACGCCATAAAATCGCTGCGCCGTGGTGAGTGGTCCAGAGCCATTCTGCACTGCGATGCGATACGAGCCCGCTGCCGGCGTGGTTAACGAGACGATTTCCCGCTGTCCGTTCAGACCAGACGAATTGGGAACGTTTGAAACGCCGCGGACAACTCCTGAAGGGTCGAGCACAGAGACGCCCAGATCGTTGGGGCTTCCGAGCGGTCCCCAGGCAATCTGCACTGAAGCCGCCACGGCGCCCGCGGGAATCGCCAGAGTAGTTTCCGTTGTGCCGCCGGGCTGCACCGTGCCCGTAAACTGAATTGGAGCGTCGTTAACAAAGTCTACCTGGTTGCGGTCGACCGTCCCGCGCCACGTGCCGATGCGCCGTGTTGGAAACGAGGCTTCCAGAACAGCAGCGTGGACGTTCAGCATGCCGGTGCCGATCTCGGAAGTGTTATAAGGCGGTAACGGCGTGGCGGTGCGTTGCAGGATGTCCTTCACCTCCGCCGGAGTCAGGCTCGAGTTTGCTTCCAACATCAAGGCGATCGCGCCGGCCACTTGCGGCGCGGAGAAGCTCGTTCCTTTTGCGGTGGTGTAGTAAGGAACTTCCGTGGTGCTAAGGCGTTGCGTGTCGGCCCCTGCCAGCCCGGCAGCTCCGGTGACGTTTGCGATGCCGGAACCGCGTAAGCTGACGATATCGACGCCCGGCGCCACCAACGTCGGATGAAATATCGGATTCCCAAAATCGCCTCGCGATGAAAAACTCGCGAGCCGCCCCTGCGTATCTGTCGCGCCTACGCTCACGACCCAGGGTGCGGCAGCATATGGATTCAAAGTGTGCGCGCCCGGACCGGTGTTCCCGGCTGAGAACACGACGTTGACACCGGCATCGGTCAGCATCCTGGTCGCTATATTCACCGGGTCGTTGGTATCAAAGACGGTGCTAGCCGAGAAACTACAGTTAACGACGCGAACGCCGAGGTTGGCGTTATTAGCCAACAAATAATCGAAGCCTTCCAAAACGTAAAAAAGACTTAAGTCTCCAGCGCTGAGTCCAACCAAACGAGCGCCTGGAGCGACACCGCTGAATTTCCCGCCTGACTGGCTGCCGTTGCCGGCGATAACACCCGCAACAAAAGTTCCGTGTCCGTAAAGTTGATCGGTATTTGGCAGCGTGTCTGAATTGATTGCGTAGTTAAAGCCGACGCTGGCGCTCTGCGTGTCTGCGAGCTTGACGTTTTTAGTTACGCGATTTGAAAGATCGTTATGGGTGGCGTCGATCCCGGTGTCGAGCACCGCGACTGTCACGTTTTTTCCGGTCACTGGCAGGCCGCGATTGTTGCTGATGAGTTCAGTGTCGCGCCAGGCCCGATTAACTCCGGTCACCGCCCTCACCTCAGGCTCGCTCGTTAAAGTAAGCGTACGATTTCCATAGATTGAACGGACAGCCGGCAAATGGGAGATCGCCCTAATCTGCCGGCGTGTAGCCGTAAGAGTTACTACTGGAAGAACGTGAAAACGAGTGCCGCCAACGACACCGATGCTTTGCAGATCGGCCAAGTCTGAATCAGTCGGTAACCGGCGATAGATAACGGCGGCGTTTACACTGCTGTCGTCTGTCAGCCGATTAAGCATCAGCGCCAACTCCGGATCGACGCTGCCGATTCCGCTTGGAATTTGCGCTAGAGCGTTGGCCAGGAGTCCGTCAGCGCCAGTCATCACAATGCCGGTAGCGCCGGTCATTGTTATTCCATCAGCGCCCGTCATCACGATGCCGGTGACGCCCGCGAATTTCAAGCCATCGGGAACAACTGAAAAAATTACGCCATCAGCGCCCACCGCGCGCACGGCATCAGCGCCGGTCATGACAATTCCATCGGCGCCGGTCATCACAATTCCATCCGCGCCGGTCATCACGATGCCATTGTTGGCATCTTGTCGCACGCCGTCAGCGCCGGTCATCACAATGCCGTCGGCTCCAGTCATGACGATACCGTTCGGCAAAGTTATGGTGACGGAATCGGCCCGATAGGTAGAACCGTCGGCGCCGGTCATGACGATGCCGTCGGCGCCGGTCATCACGATGCCATCGGCACCGGTCATCACAATTCCATCAGACCTGGCTGAACGAAAAGTGTTTGCGTAAGCCACGCTGTCGGCGCCGGTCATAACAATGCCGTCCGCGCCGGTCATCACGATGCCGTCAGCGCCGGTCATCACAATTCCGTTGGCGCTGGTATTTAGAAAGCCGTCGGCGCCGGTCATGACGATGCCGTCGGCGCCGGTCATGACGATGCCGTCGGCGCCGGTCATGACGATGCCATTGGTCGGAGTAATGCTTAGCCCGGCCATCACCGGCGACACGAAGGCCAGCACGACAAGGGTCATGGCTATTGACTGCTTCACTCGATTGCGAAACGGATTGAAACGAATCCTCATGCTTAGCACTATCACCTCAGTCGGGTTTGTTGGCGCAGTAGCTAACTATGGCGAGGTCACTGCCGTGATTCTCGTGGGGAACTCTGCAAGTATTATCAACGCTCGTAGTCTCAGCGTCCCAAACCTGCCGCTCACTGTTTCGGGCCGAGCAACCCGCCGAGTTTTCCCAAAAGCGTAGGGCATTCTAGATTGACCAATCCCCGGTTTTGTTGCGTTAATCTTGCAATTTACCACTGAAAGAGTAGTCCAAAGTCCAACGTCCAAAGTCCAATGTCCGGAGCAAAGCTCAAGTGGTTCAGAGTACAAGCTTCAGCTTGCGTCCTCGCAACAAACAACCTGAAGGTTGAACTCTGAACTTCTTGTTGAACATTCGACGTTGGACATTGGACATGGGACTAACTTATTAGCTGTTGATAGAGTTTCTTTGTTTCCGCGCTGGGTTCCACGCCTAACTCATTCGCCAGTAACCGTTTTAGTCCCTCAAACTGATCCTTGACCGCGCCTCTATTTCCCAGAGCGGCGTGTGCACGCATCACCATGCAGTGGATATCTTCCCGAAACTGATCGTCGCGAATGATGAGCTGCGCCAGTTGCATCACCTTCGGCCAATCAGCCGCCGTTTGTGCCACGCCAGCCAGAGATTCGAGCAGACGCAGATACTGCTCGCGATAATAAGTTCGTTGTTCCTCCACCCAGGGCTCGTAACTTCCCTGCATAAACTCGCCTCGATAGAGCTTGAGTGCGCTTTCATAAGCGCGAATGCAATCTTCAAACTGTCGGGCGCGCCGCGCGTTTTCGCCCTCGCTCAGCAAGCGATCGAAATCTTCCGTGTCAATGCGGTAGGAAAACTCAGGATTGAGCTGGTAGTCGCCGTCACGATAAAGCAGGAAGTTTTGCTTGAGCGGTTGATTGTTGTTTAGCGCTTTGCGGATGTGGGAAACCGTCGGATGGAAGTTTTTTTCAACCACCTCGAAATCTGTTTCGCCCCAAAATGTATCGATGATCGTATCTTTCGACGCCCGATGATGGCGTCGGGAAACCAGGAAACAGAGAATGTCGCGAGCGCGGCGCGTCGGCCACGCGTCAGCGGCAAGCGGACGAGTGGGATCGCGGATGATCTCAACCGGTCCCAGCATATTAACCATTAAATCGGTGACGGCTTTTGCTGTTAGTTCAATTTTGGATACCTGGGCCAGCGCTGCCGCGGGTGCCGGCGCGGGGGTGGCAGCAACGTGTTCCCGCAAATCCAAAGGCAACAATTCCAGCGCCTCTTCCGCCGAGAAGAGCTCCGGATGGCCGGCTATCTGGCGTTTCAGCCAATACTCGTAGTCGTACCTGACTGACAGATCGACAGCGCGCCGCAAGTGCTCAAGCATCTCGAGCTCCTTGCCAAGATGAAGGTCGCAAAGCGCGACCGCGATACTGGCCTGGGCCTCGTAGTAGTAAAGACCGTGGCTGTGAAAATATTCGAGCGCCTTGCCGAGGTCCGCGCGCGCGGGCTCAAACTCGCCGCGCGCAGTCATGATGCGACCACGCGTAAGTGAAGCGGTCAAGAATGCCAGCTCATCTTTTTCCGAAGGACGAGCACTAATGAGCCGATCGATCTGAGACTGTGCTGAGGCGAAGTCGCCGATTTGCAAACTCAGCAAAGCCCGCTCCTCCAGCAGTTCGGTCCGATTCAAACCGATTCCCGCTTCGTCGTAGGCACGCGCAGCGCGTCCGTAGTATTCAACCGCTCTCTCGATCTCACCTCGCTCGCGATAAAGATTTCCGTAAGTCTCAAACGTCTCCGCGCGCGCGGCCACCAGATTGAAAAGTTGACAGCTTTCCAGCGCGCTATCGAGGTGTTCTTCGCAGGCAACAAAGTCTCCGCGATAGAGGTAGCAGCGCGCCATATTCAAATGCGCGACGGCTTCCTGGGGCATTGGCGCGCTGGAGGTACCCTGGGCACCTTGCGGGCCCGGGCGATCCTTTCGCAACATGCGACTCAACCAGCGCAGGGCCTCGCCGAAATCGCCCCGCATACCCGCCGGCGTTCCCAGGTTGTGCGCAATCAGACGAACGTAGTGTTCGTCATTTCGTTCCTCAGCAGATTGCAGCGCAGCCCTGAACTCACGTTCGGCGGCAGTCCAATCACCCATGGCCACCAGGCACAAACCGCGCGTGTTGCCACACTTTATGCGGACCGCGGAATTCGGTTCACTAAGCACCAGGGCGCGATCAAGATAGGTAAACGCCAGATCGTAGTCGCCGTCGCGGCGCGCCAGGGTTGCCAACGAATGCAACGCGTCAGCCTCGCCTTCGTTGTCCTGCGCGTCGTGGAGCAACGACGCCGCCCGCCGCAAAACCGAATGAGCAAATTCATATTCACCGCGTAAGCGTGCGACTTCGGCGCGATGCGCCAGTGCCCGGGGATGAGCTTCGAGCGCGGCAGCGGGCAGCGAATCAGCCAACGACCCGAGCGAGCCGAGTGCTCCGGAAGAGATCCACTCGAAACCTCTTTCCGCGATTACCCGAGCGGCGCCGTCGAAGTCTTCGGCGGCCAACAAGTGTCTGACGGCTTGCTCCCACGACAACCGGCCCAGGAAGTAGGCGGCGCAACGCTGATGTTCCGCGGCGACGCCAGTGCGGCCAATTTCACTGCGCAGTCGCCGGCGCAGGAAACTCTGGAAGAGCGGATGCAGGCGATACTCTTCGCCGCGCCGATCGCTGGCCACCGTGATGAAGACGTTGCGGCGCACGAGTTTTGGCAGCAAGCGTGCGCAGTTTGAGCCGGCGTAAAGTGTGGCGCAGGTGTCAAGCTCAATGCGATCCAACAGCGAGACTTGCAATAGCAGCTTGCGGACGTCTTCCGCCTCGTCGGAGAAAACCTCTTCGGCGAAGTAGTCAAAGATGTCGCGCTCCGACTGCCGCAAGACCTCAACCAGATCGGGAACTTCCGCCTGGCCCTCGCGGCTGCTGATCACATTCCGGTGGGCCACTTGCCGCACCAGTTGCAAAGCCGTTATCCAACCGTGCGTGCGCTCGCGATACTCCGCCAGTTGCTCGGCGGTAAGTTCCAAATCGAAAACTTTACGAAAAAGCTCCTGAGTTTCTTCGTCAGTGAAAAGCAGGTCCGCGCGATCGACATTCGAAAACGGCGAGTGGGTGCGCAAGCGGCCCAAAGCCAGCGGCGGCATCTCGCGGGAAATTATGATGACGTGTAAGACGTCGGGAAGGTAAGCAAGCAGACGGTCGAGCACCGCATGGACCGCCGTCTCCTGGCCCAGGTGGTGATAATCGTCCAACACCATGATGAGTTGCTGCTCAACTCGCTCGAGAACCTCGTTCAGGAAAACATCCACCGCGCGCTCCGGATGCTGCGCGACTTCGCCGGTCGCCTCCTGCAAGTAAGAAAAGACTGCTTCGCCAAAGCCCGGCACATGTTGCTGGATGCCGAAAGCGAGATAACCCAGGAATACCGAAGGGTCAGTATCCGTGTGATCCAGTTGATACCAGACAAACTGTCTTTTGTGAGTTCGCAGAAAATCCGCCACCAACGTAGTCTTGCCGGAGCCGGCGTTGGCGGTGACGAGTGTCAGCGGAGAACTGAGATTCGCGAGCAGCCGATCTGTCAGTCGGGTGCGAGACAACAACTCCGGCGCCGGTCGTGGCGGCAACAACTTGGTGCGCAGAAAAAAGCTGGGACGCGTCTCCGGGATGTGCTCCGCGGATGCCGACGATGTTTGGGCGGGATTGTCGCGACGCTCCTGTCGATTCGCGGGCGCCATAAGTTTCTGCCTCTGCTCACTGTCCAGGTTGGCGGGCAGATTAGCATGGCCAAACAGGATCAAGCCACCAACTACCGGGCGGTTTGGAGAGTCAACTAAGGGTTGCTCGGTGGCCATAAGTCAGTGCTCGGTATCTTTCGAGACTGAGTCTCACAAATTTCTTAAGCTTGTCGAACCGCCGAACCGTTACCGCTCTCGGCTCGCCCAGGCTTCGCGTCGGACTTGCTTTCCGACCGCTGCAAAAACACCGCCGATTCATCCAGCGCGCCTGCTCGGCCATGCGTGTGATCAAGCGCGATGCTTGCCTGTTCCTGGGAGAGTCCATAACTTTCAAACAGAGCGACTGCCTCGGCCCGCGTAAACGCGAGCGCCGCCTCGTCGATGACGACCAGCGATTGTTTCGAACGCATTCGCCACAAAGGCGCAGGCGGCAAACTACGACTGGTGATCAGCGCATGCACTTCGGAAGGCAACAGCGGTAGCAGCCGGCTGAAGAAAGGCACCAGCCAGTCAGAATCAGAAACGAGGTGCAAATCTTCTATCACGATCAAAAGCGGTCCCGTAGTCTCGCCTTCCGCCAGTTCGTAAACAAATGCCTCCGCGAGCCGGTCGACCAGTTCGACCTCGCCTTCCTCAAGCAATGGCAGCAACAGCTTCGTCCCAAAGCCCGGCCGGCATTCCTGTATGCTGCTGATTAGATAACTAAAAAAAACCAGTGGGTCGGCGTCAGGCGCATCGATCTTGTACCAGGCCACGGGCCGGCCGCATTTCTGCGCAAAATCCGACGCCAGCGTGGTTTTGCCTGTCCCGGCACGGCCGCTGATTATCGTGGACGTGCCCGCGCCCATACTTCTTTCGAGCGTGCTCAACAGTCGCGACCGGGAAACACGCGGCGCGCGCGCCGGCGGTGCGATTTTGTCAGTGATGAGCTTTAGCCCGCGCCTTGCTACGTCGTGAGAAGAGTCGATTAAGAACATAGTTTTGCGGAGAGGATCCCTTCTGATCAGTTTTTTTACCGGCCGCAACCTCAGACTTTTCTTAACTGAAATCACAGACTTGAAGCCGAGCTTTTCCTGTTGAAACATTGGGAAAACTCCCGTTTCCTGGCAGCGTGACTCGCCCCTCAACTGCTACTGATTCTTTTATTGCGATCGGGTTGAGAAATTCTTGAGTTTTTAAACACGGTGGGGCACGAGGGTCTGTCAGAACCGGAAGCGTTAGCGACCGGCCTGGAGCGGCCGATCTCGCAACCAGGTGAGAGAAGTTCGATCCACGAATCACACGAACATGACACTGGCGACATTCCTTGATTAGTGTGAGTTCGTGGATCGTTTTAATTAGTTGACTTTCTGAAACCGCCGTCATATTGTCTCGCGCAGATTGAACAAGCGTTTGCAGTAAAAACTCTAACGGCTGATTTCCACCAGCTGCCTCAAAGCAACTAGCCCGACTCAGCCCAAACAGATTGGTTCTGCTAATTCCGTTGTCGATTTCCTCGCTGTATACCTTTTGATCGTGACGAAGGGCGTTTGCATTGTCCGGTAACCAGCAGGCCGACACGGATGTAAACCAGCAATGACTTTGTTTTCTTTGGCTTCAGTTTTCCGGGGCCTTACACCCATCAGCTGTGGCGGTAACCCGCCTGCGACTGACCGATATGTGTTAGCCCGGTTCAACCAACCACCAGAAGGAGGGTAACCATGAGCACTCGAATTGGCGAAACTATTTTTCAAATTGGAAGCGTCCCCGCCCGCAACTTTAGCGAGGACTGTCACGAAGGAGATTGGGAAGAGTTTGTTATTACTTTTCCGACCCCATTCCCCAAAGAGGTGAACGTGCGCGTCATCGTCACAGCCAACAATCTTGAGGTGGAACGAGGCGCGCAAAATGCTGCGGTCGTAGGTATTGTCCGAGACCTAACGCCGGGCGGATTTGTGCTTTTAGGTCGGAGTTCGGATTGCGCTCGGGGGGATGCCGGCTTCAATTGGATGGCTGTTGCCGAAACGCCCGGAAGAGATGAGCGGCCAATTGGTCTCCGTCTGGGAGTAGTTCAACCGATGGGTTTCAGTGCTGACTGCCACTCGGGAGATTGGCAGAACTGGGGCGCGATAAACTTCTCCGCGGCTTTCAATGAAGCGCCGGTTGTGCTGTTAACTGCGAGCAACCTCAATGTTGCGGGTCACAACGCGGCGGCGGTCGGCATCGCACGAGATTCCCAACCTGATCGTTTCACTCTCGTGGCGCGAAACTCAGATTGCGCGGACGGTAACTGCACCTTCTATTATGTCGCGCTCTCTCCCAGAGATGAAGGCAGATCTGATATTTGGGTGGACAGTGGTGAAGTCAGCTCTAGGTTTTTCCAGTCTGATTGCAAGACTGGAGACTGGTATAGCTGGAATATAATGTTTAATCAATCTTTCCTTACGCCTCCGGTCGTGCTGGTTACAGCCAACGATTTAGGCATCCGAGAAGGTCATAACGCAGCCGTCGTGGGAATCGCGCAGAATGTGACGACGCATGGATTTACCCTGGCCGGACGCAACTCGGATTGCGCTTCCGGACAGGCCGGATTTTATTGGGTCGCCATTGGCTGTGCTCTGGGCTGCGGATAAAACTCTAACGGCTGATTCCCACCAGCTGCTTCACCGCAACTAGCCCGAACCAGCCACACCGATCTTTTTCCTTGCTAACTTCCGGGAACTCAGTCTTTGGTTCTACCAAAGCCTCAGCTCTTAACTATCAATCTCAGTCTCACGAAGGAGAATCAATATGCCCACCGAAGCAGGAGACATGAAGCTCCTCGGCAACTTCCGCAAACTCATCGATCTACTTACCGCCGAACCAAATTACAATCCCGCAAACCCGACGATCATCAAGACGGCGTTGGGAAGCTCATCACACAGAGGCGCGCACCTCAGTCGATGGTGTGTCGGCCAAAATGGCCCCAAACAAACTGGCAATCAATGAACGCCAGACGGCTTATGACGAACTGCCATCTTTGGTCAGGCGTTCGCGCAACATGTTGAAGGCCTCGGGTGCTTCGAAGGAGACCCTCGCGGACGCTGAAACGCATGTGCGCAAACTGACGGGCGCGCGCAAGTCGCCGAAGATAAAGGACGATCCCAACACGCCCGCTAACGAGGCCTCGAAACAAAACTCCGCCTCGCAAATGAGCTTCGATAACCAACTCGGGAATTTCGGCGCGTATGTCTCGATCCTGGCCAACGTGCCTTCCTACGCTCCGAACGAAAACGATCTGAAGCTCACGTCGCTGCAAGCCGCGCATGCCAACCTTGAATCAAGGAACAATGCGGTCAGCGCCACCTTCGTGCCGTTAACCCAGGCGCGCGGTCTGCGCGACGGCCCGCTTTACCTGAACGAGGACAGCGTCGTTAACCGGGCCCAACTCGCGAAAGCTTACGTCAGCGCCGCACTGGGAACAGACAGCCAACTCTACAAACAGATCAAGGGGTTGAGTTTCAAACGCTCGCCCAGGTGAACTCTTAGGCTCACCGACATCCGACGCGTAGTTATCGGTATGAATGTAGCACCTAGTCCTTTAAGGCGTCGGGTCAAAACGGGATCGCAGCGCCAAGGCCGCGAAATGTAATAGCCTGGGCCATCGGCCCAGGTTGGGACCAATTGATTGCTTCTTAGCGCTGAAAGCGCGAAATGACTGTGGGGACGCGACACAATCACGCAATTTTCGGTCGACACTTTCTATTTCGCGCCTTCAGCGCTTCGAACGTTCACGGACGTTACCCAGGGCGTTGCCCTGGGCTATTACATTTCGCACGTTCGGCGCTGAGACCCAGGAGTTTTGGACACGCAGGAGACAGGTTGCACGAGGCAAGTCCTAGGTTTCACGCAGCAGGTCGCACCTGGCGCAAGGCAGGCGACACATCGCACAGGGCAGGCGGCAGGTTGCACGAGGCAGGCGACAGGTTGCGCGTGGCAGGCGACAGGTTGCGCGTGGCAGGCGGCAGGTTCGTGGAGGGAGTTGAAAAGGTGCATTGAGCCGGTGAAGGTTTGCGTGGTTCAGGTGGGATTCGTAACTGGGAACGATTTAAGCGGACCCTGATAATCCCACCAGATCCGTACTTGTGCCGCAGATGCGCGGTATAATACGTAGTTGGGGCGCTGTCGCTCGCAGTCAAGAGGTTAGAATCAATGAGATTCGCTCTTCCGATCGCATGCGTACTAACGTTTTCCATCGTTTGCTTCGGAAACAGCGACGCTATTATTCCCTTTGGCTATCTCTTAGCCGAGTTTCTGAAAGAGCAAACGATTCCACTGATGTTACGGGTTCTCTTGCTTGTACCGTTTGCAGGAACAGTGTTTCCGTCGTTTGTCAGGCGCACGGTTGCCAGAAGCGTCTTAACTATTATCGGTTTGTTCCTGTTAACGGTGCTCTGGCTGCTCGGCATAGTTGTATACGTCGTATACCCGATGCCTGGGAACCAAATCCCCAATTGGGTGCCCGCGGTCACATCAGTTCCGTTCCTCCTGACCGCGATCGGCACAATGGCATACTCCATAGGAACCATGCTGTCCGCGCGTCGAAATCCTGCTGTTTGACGAACGCGCCCCAACAAAGCCTTGCAGCTGACGGCGCGATAGCATGTTTCTCAAGTAGCCTTGTTCCTTCAGCGTGAATGCTGATCGCGCGCCGCAGCTGAAGGCAATCGTTATGTTGCTTTCGCGATTTCTAATTGTGATGTTTGGTGCCCTTGCCTTGATGGTCGGGTCTAATTCCGTTGCGTCTGCCCAATATCGTCTTTGGCAATCACTCCAGCGACAGCCAATTATCAAATTTTCATGGAATTGCGCGCAGACGTCATGGCATCCAAACTCACGGTTGAATACCCTTGTGCAGATTGCTTTACATCGAAACGACGACGGACCGCCGAGATATGGCGATCGTGCGTTCGCTTTTGACCTTAACGGCGACGGACAACCGGAACTCTTTGTCCCCTTGACTTGCGGCGCGACCGGAAATTGCTCCTGGGCCGTGTTGACGACCAAACATACGCGCCTCCTCGGCATACTGGGCGGCGAAAATATTTACGTGCATCGTCGTCACGGCCATTGGCCCGTTATCGTCACATATGAACACGTAACCGCTGTCGAGGGCTCGCTGCTGACCTACAGCTTTCGGCATCGTCGCTATGTCTCGCCCGCCAAGTCCTATGCGATCAATCATGGTGACTATGATCTTGATGTTCAAGGTGGGCGCGGTCACAAGTTGCCTTTGTTTCTGCAACGGGCCCGCGAAGCGTGCGAAAGTGTCGGCTACTAACGGGCAACATAACGGTATATGAAAGGGCACCCCTCGGGTGGTAGCTTGGAGTTGTTCTAAGGCTTCAAAGCAAACCACAAAGGAGCGCCCTGATGAGAAAGCATTATGTGGGGATGGATGTGCATCAGGCAAGCACTTCGATCGCGGTAATGAACGGCCAGGGGAAGCTGATCAGCGAATCGCTG
>Ga0137410_10000943_pt1 | contig 19950 bp, 23 predicted proteins | sample CZODoug1_16funga_FD_108878 | JGI IMG/M metagenome (GOLD analysis project Ga0137410, IMG submission 108878) | Vadose zone soil fungal communities from Angelo Coast Range Reserve, California, USA - CZODoug1_16fungal (Illumina Assembly) | ecosystem: Environmental > Terrestrial > Soil > Vadose zone... | reverse complement strand
CCGGCATCGTCACCGCGCTCAACATCGACGTCATCGTGCCGGCGATCGAGAACGCGCTCAGCATCAAGTTCCTGTCGAAGGACGTCTACCTGATTCCGGAGCTGCCTTCCGACCTGCAGTCGGCCGACGTGATCGCCATCGTTCTCATGGGGCTCGGCCTGTCGTTCGTCGCCACCCTCTACCCGAGCTGGAGCGCCTCGCGCGTCAACCCGGCGGAGGCACTGAGCTATGAGTGACGTCGTCGTCTCCTGTACCCAGCTGAGCAAGACGTACCAGGGGCCGCAGCCGGTGCCCGTTCTGCTTGGCGTCGATCTCGAGATTCGTGCCGGCGAGCGGGTCGCGATCATGGGGCGCTCGGGCTCGGGCAAGTCGACGCTGCTGCACCTGCTCGGCGGGCTCGACGCGCCGAGCGGCGGTACCGTGACCGTGCGCGGCCGGCCATTCAGCGCCATGGGCGAGCGCGAGCGCGGCGAAGTACGCAACGCCACGCTCGGCTTCGTTTACCAGTTCCACCACCTGCTGCCCGAGTTCACGGCGCTGGAAAACGTGGCGATGCCGCTGCTGATTCGAAGGATGGAGAAGGCTGCGGCTTTCGAAAGGGCGAAGAAGGTTCTGAGCGAAGTCGGTCTCGGCCACCGCCTCGCGCACCAGCCGGGCGAGCTCTCGGGCGGCGAGCGCCAGCGCTGTGCGTTCGCGCGTGCCCTGGTCACCGAGCCCGCATGCGTACTCGCCGACGAGCCCACCGGCAACCTTGACTCGCATACCGCGGACGAGGTGTTCGAGGCGATGCTGCGGCTATCGCAGTCGCACGGCACCGCGTTCGTCATCGTCACGCACGATCCCGGCCTTGCCGGGCGCGCTGCTAGGGCGTTCGACTTGCGCGACGGGCGGCTGCACGCTGCCGCCAGGCCCTAGCGACGTGCAGCCGCCAGACGATATCGACCGTGAAGAAGCCCACCAACGCGAGCGTCACCGCTAGCGCAAGTATCCCGACCGCGAGCGGCGTGCCGAGCCCCATCGCCCATTGCCAGAAGCTGGCCAGACTCCAGTGGTCGGGCATGGCGACCCTCGACTCGTCGCCGCCGACGAGCAACCGCCCATAGGCGTACGCCACCACGTAGAGCGGCAGGATCGTGAACGGATTGGTATAGAACGTCGTCACCAGCGCTACCGGAATGTTCTTGCGCAGCGGGATCGCCATCAATAGCGCGCCGAGCATCTGGAACGGGCCGGGAATGAGCCCGCAGAAGAGACCGATGGCAAACCCGCCGGCAACGCCGCGGCGGTTGAGGTGCCAGAGGCTGGGGTGACCCAGCCAAGGGCGGAACGGCGCGCACCAGGGCTTCGCCAGCACCTCGTCGGGGTCGGGCAGATACCTGCGGAAGAATTTGCGCGGCACGGTCAGCGGTAGCGCGTAGAGCGCGTTTGATTCTAATGACGTTCGCCGCCCTCGCGCTTGCGGCCGGCGTGCTGCTGCTGCAGCTGCAGGCGTCGCTGCCTTCGCCCTACTGGGTCGCGCTCCTGCCGCCTCTCATGGCGGGTGCGTGGTGGAAAAGAGGGTTCGTCGTTCCTGCGTGCTTCGCCATCGGTTTTCTGTGGGCAGCGGCCTGGGCGCATTGGCGCATGGCGGATCGCCTCGCGCCGGAGCTCGAGGGGCGCGATATCGCCGTGGTGGGCGTCGTCGCCAGCCTGCCGGCGAGCGGCGAGCGCGCGCTGCGCTTCGAATTCGAGGTCGAGGCGGCTCCTGGCGGCGAGAAGCTGCCGGGCAGGCTGCTCGTTTCCTGGTATCGGGCGAGCGCGTGGGAAGAGGCGCCGGCCGTGCTCGCGAGCACGGTCCATCCCGGCGAGCGCTGGCTCCTGACGCTGCGCTTGCGACGGCCGCACGGCCTCGTCAATCCGCACGGCTTCGACTACGAGGCGTGGCTGCTCGAGCGCGGCGTCGGCGCGACCGGATACGTGCGTGCCCGTGGCGAGCAACGCAAGCTGGGACAAAGAAGCACTCCCCTGGATTGGATTGAGCGCGCCAGAGAAGCGGTGCGGGATCGATTCCTCGCGACGCTCGGGCCGACGCCGGCGGCGGGCATCCTTGCGGCGCTTGCCGTGGGCGACCAGCGCGCCATCACGACCGAGGAATGGCAGCTCTTCAACCGCACCGGAGTCACGCATCTGATGAGCATTTCCGGCCTGCACGTCACGCTGGTCTCTGGTCTCGCCGCCTGGCTGGTCGCGTTCGGCTGGCGCCGCGCACCCGCGCTCGCGCTGCGGCTGCCGGCGCGCAAGGCAGCTGCGATTGCAGCGATCGTCGCCGCGCTCGGCTACACCCTCATCGCCGGCTTCGGCGTGCCGGCGCAGCGCACCTTCTGGATGGTGACGATCGTCGCCGCGGCGTTGTGGAGCGGGCAGATCGCCTCGCCGGTGCGCACGCTCGCGCTCGCCCTCGCGGTGATCGTCCTGTTGGATCCCTGGGCGATGCTCGCGCCGGGGCTGTGGCTTTCCTTCGGCGCAGTGCTGCTCATCTTCTACGGCTCGGTAGGATGGAGCGCGCCGGGAAGCCGCGTTGCGCAATGGGGACGCGTGCAATGGGCGATCACGATCGGCCTCGCACCTGCGGCGCTGCTGCTCTTCGGCCAGGTCTCGGTCGCCGGGCCGATCGCCAACGCAGTGGCGATCCCCGTGGTGTCGGTGATCGTGACGCCGCTCGCGTTGCTCGCCGCAGTCGTTCCGTGGGACGTGCTGCTCGAAGGCGCCGCATTTCTCGTGACGCAGCTGCTGCAGTTCCTGGAATGGTGCGCGACGCTTCCCGGCGCGCAATGGCAGCAGCACGCGCCGTCTCTCTGGACGGTACTCGTCGCGCTCGCCGGTGCGGCCTGGCTGCTCGCGCCGCGCGGCGTGCCCTGGCGGGCCGGCGGACTCGCGCTCATGGCGCCGGCCTTCTGCCTCGCGCCCATCGCGCCGCTGCCGGGCGAGGTCTGGATCACCGCGTTCGACGTCGGCCAGGGCCTCGCCGTTCTGGCGCGCACCCGTACGAGGACGATGCTCTACGACGCCGGGCCGGCGTGGGCTGCGGACGCCGATAGCGGCTCGCGCGTGGTCGTGCCGGCGATGCGCGGCGCCGGGCTGGAGCGCCTCGACCTGCTCGTCCTCAGCCACGAGGACAGCGACCACATCGGCGGCGCGCTCAGCGTCCTTGAAATGCTCGAGGTCGAGGCGATGGCGTCGTCGCTCGGGGTCGGCCATCCGTTGCGCGGCATGGTTGCGGCACCGCGCAGGTGCGCAGCGGGAGAGTCGTGGGAATGGGATGGCGTTCGCTTCGCATTTCTGACCCCGGCCTGGAACGGCAGCGCGAAACGCAATGATCAGAGCTGCGTGCTGCGCATCGCGGCCGAAGGCGGCGCCATTCTGCTCACCGGGGACATCGAGCGAGCGGCGGAGAAGGCGCTGCTCTCCTCTGCAGTGAGGAGCGACGTCATGCTGGTTCCGCATCACGGCAGCCGCACCTCCTCGACGCCGGAGTTCATCGCCGCCGTGGCGCCGCGCTGGGCGATCGTGGCCGCCGGCTACCGCAACCGCTTCGGTCATCCGAACGGCGAGGTGCTGGAGCGCTACCGCAGCGCCGGCGTGCAGATCGCGCGCACCGATCTGCAGGGTTCCATTGCGGTTCGGCTCTCGGCGGAAGGCGTCGGCGTGCAGGGCGAGCGAACGCGGCGCGGACGGTATTGGCTACAATGATCCGGCGGATTTTCCGCAGGGTGGTTCAACTCCACGGAGAGGGGATATATGGCCAAAGACACCGGCGTCTATCGCGTCACTGAAGTCATCGGCACCAGCAGCAGCTCCTGGGAAGACGCGGCGAAGAACGCGGTGAAGACCGCGGCGAAGTCGATCCGCGACCTGCGCATCGCCGAAATCACCAAGCTCGACGTGCGCATCGAGAACGGCAAGATCTCGCAGTTCCGGGCGCGCCTGTCGCTGTCGTTCAAGTACGAGGCCTGAAGCTCTGTTCACCGCGGTCGTGCGCATCACCGGCGCCGGGCGCCTCGCGGATTTTCGCGAGCGCCTGCGCTGGCTGATGGTGCGCGACACGGAAGCCGAGGATTACACCGAGCACCACGCCGAGGGCCGGCTCGAGTATCGCTTCGCGTTGAAGAAGGGCATCCCGTTCCCGGTGCTCACCGAGGTTTCGGGTGATTTCCCGGAGCTGCGCGTCGAGGCCGAATGGGACCACGACGGCGTGCGCGGCAGCGCGGTGATCGAGAACGGGCAATTGGTCGAGGAGCACCGCGCCGCCGCCGGCGGGCAGGGGATCGAGGTCGCGGTCGGCGACGACGGCCGCCTTGCCCTCGCGCTGGTGGTGGAGATGCGCGACGATTGCTGCATCGGCTACGCCGCGACCAGCGACCGGCATACTTTTTTCCGCTTCGCGCGCGGCGCGCTGAGTCTGATCGATCCGGAGGATCCCGACACCGAGCTCGAGGACATGGCGCTGGGCTTCGTCGAGGAATGGATCTGGTACGACGAGGAGGAAGCGCCGATCGAACGCGCGCGCTATGCCGGCTACGGCTTTCCGGTGCGCGGCGCGAATCTTCGTTCCGAGAAGCTGGCGCTGCTGCGCAGCAGCGGCATGCGCCATTCGTCGCTCGACGAGGCGGGACGCGCGGCGCGCGAGGCGCTGCAGCGGCAATGGCTCAAGACGCCATAGAGCCGCGGCGCCGCTCGGTGCAGTGCGCCTCGCCGAAGGGGCTGCACCGCATGGCATACCTGGAGTGGGGCGACCCGCGAAACCGCGACGTCCTGATCTGCGTACACGGTCTGACGCGTTCGGCGCGCGACTTCGACGAGCTGGCGCGCTCGCTGTGCGATCACTACCGGGTCATCTGCCCCGATGTCGCCGGCCGCGGCGACTCCGACAAGCTCGCCGACGCGATGCTGTATGCCGTGCCGCAATACGCGGCCGACATGGTGACGCTGATCGCCCGGCTCGACGTCGAGTCGGTCGACTGGCTCGGCACCTCGATGGGCGGGCTGATCGGCATGGCGCTCGCCGCGCCCGCCGGCAGCCCGGTGCGCAAGCTGATCATCAACGACGCCGGGCCGGTGGTCTCGCACGCCGCGCTGGAGCGCATCGGCAGCTACGTCGGCCTGACACCGGTGTTCCCGACCTTCGAGGCCGCGGAAAAATACGTGCGCGGCATCTCCGCGCCGTTCGGCCCGCACAGCGACGCGCAATGGCGCTTCCTCGCCGAGACCTGGGTGCGCAAGGGCAGCGATGGCGCCTGGCGGCCGCACTACGATCCGCGCATCGCCGAGCCGTTCCGCGCCACCATGCCCGAAGGCGACCTCGAGCTCTGGCACGTCTACGACGCGATCCGCTGCCCGACGCTGGTCCTGCGCGGCGCGCAGTCCGACCTGCTCTCCAAAAGCACGGCGACGGAGATGGCGCGGCGCGGGCCCAAGGCGAAGGTGATCGAAATCGCCGGCGTCGGCCACGCGCCGACCCTGCTGCACGCCGATCAGATCAAGCTGGTGCGGGATTTCCTCGTGGAAGGAACGGCATGAAATTTCTCCTGCTGCTGATGTTTGCCGGAAGCGCGTTCGCGCAGTCCACCCTCGACTCGGTGCGGAGCAAGGGGTTCGTCCAGTGCGGCGTCAACACCGGGCTCGCCGGCTTCTCGCAGCCCGACTCGAAGGGCGTCTGGCGCGGCATCGACGTCGATCTCTGCCGCGCGGTCGCGGCGGCGGCGCTCGGTGATGCCGGCAAGGTGCGCTTCACTCCGCTCACCGCGCAGCAGCGCTTCACCGCGCTGCAGTCGGGCGAAGTCGACATCCTGGCGCGCAACACCACCTGGACGCTGTCGCGCGACACCAGCCTCGGGCTCAACTTCGTCGGCGTGAACTACTACGACGGCCAGGGTTTCATGGTGCCGAAGAAGCTCAAGGTGAAGAGCGCGAAGCAGCTCAACGGCGCGACCGTCTGCGTGCAGCCGGGAACCACCAACGAGCTCAACCTCGCCGACTGGTTCCGCGCCAACCGCATGACCTTCAAGCCGGTGGTGATCGAGAAGCTGGAAGAAGTGCTGAACGCGTACTTCGCGGGGCGCTGCGACGTCTACACCACCGATCACTCGGGGCTGGTGTCGCTGCGAGCCACGCGCGCCACCAAGCCCGATGATCACGTCATCCTGCCGGAGATCATCTCCAAGGAGCCGCTCGGCCCGGCGGTGCGCCACGGCGACGACCGCTGGTTCGACGTGGTCAAGTGGTCGCTCAACGCGATGATCGAGGCGGAAGAACTCGGTCTTACGAAATCCAATATCGCCAAGGAAGCCAATAGCGTCAACCCGTCGATCCAGCGCTTTGTCGGCGCGAGCGGCGACCTCGGCAAGATGCTGGGCCTCGACAACAAGTGGGCCTTGAACATCGTCAAGCAGGTCGGCAACTACGGCGAAAGCTTCGACGCCAACCTCAAGCCGCTCGGTTTCGAGCGCGGCCTGAATCGCCTCTGGAACCAGGGCGGCCTGATGTACGCGCCGCCGATTCGTTAGGAATTCGAGATGTTCCTCCTGAAGAAGTTTGTGGCGCCGCTGCTGTTTCCTTACACGGTGTGCCTACTGCTGCTCGCCTTGGGGCTGGCGTTGCTCTGGTTCACGCGGCGGCAGAGGACCGCCAAAGTGGTCGTCACTGGGGCCTTCGCGGCGCTCGTCGTGCTGAGCTACGGCTGGGTCTCCGGCCCGTTGCTGTATTCGCTGGAGCGGACCCACGGGTCGCCGGATGCGGCCGCGCTCGCCCGGACGAAATGGGTCGTCGTGCTTGGCGGCGGATCGTACTCCGACCCCGGCCTGCCGCTCACCGCGCGTGCCAGCTCGGCGACGCTGGCGCGACTGGTGGAGGGCGTGCGACTACACCGGCAGATCCCCGGCTCGCGGCTGCTCCTCTCCGGGGCCGCCGTGTTCGGAACCACTTCGGACGCGGCATCGATGGCGGGCCTCGCCGCGGCGATCGGCGTCCCGTCGCAGGACATCGTCCTCGACGATCGGTCGCCGGACACGGAAAGCCAGGCGGTCAACGTCGCCCGCATCGTCAAGGGCGAGCCTTGTCTCGTCGTCACTTCCGCGTACCACATGACCCGCGCGATGCGCCTTTTCGCCAAGGCCGGCGTCGACGCCATCCCGGCGCCGGCGCAATACCTTGCGGCGGGGAGCCGCGGCATCAGTCCCGGCGACGTCTACCCGAGCAGCACCGCCTCCTACGCGATGCAGCTCGTCGTCGTCGAATACCTGGGGATGGCCTGGTCCTGGCTCCGGGGCCGGATATAGCGCCGGCGCGCTAATCGACCGTGGCTTTGGTCTCGCGCACCACGCGGCCCCACTTCTCGACTTCGACGCGCACGTAGTCCGCGGTTTCCTTGAGTGGCGCGGCAGTCGCCTCGAAGGCGAGCCCGTCGAGGCGCTCGCGCATGTCGGGCGCCTGCACCGCTTTCAGGACCGCGTCGTTCAGCTTCTGCACGATCTCGCGCGGCGTTCCCGCGGGGGCGAAGATGCCGACCCAGGTGTAGTCCTCCATGCCGGAGTAGCCCAGCTCGTTCAGCGTCGGCACCTCGGGCATCTGCGGCAGGCGCTTCGCCGAAGAGACTGCGAGCGCGCGGAACTTGCCCGCCTTGATGTTGGACATCGGCCCCGAGCCGGCCATGCAGCCGATCGGCGGCTCGCCCGAGAGCAGGCCGGCGACCGCGGGGCCCGCGCCCTTGAACGGGACGTGCGTGATGTCGGCCTTCCAGCGCACGTGGAAGAGGTTGACCGCGGTGAGGTGCGGCGTGGTGCCCGTGCCGGGCGAGGCGAAGGCGAGCTTGCGGCTCATCGCCGCCTTGCGCAGCTCGTCGAGCGTATTGGCCGGGAACGACGCGTTGACGAGGATGATGTTTGCCTGCTGCGCGACCACTGCGACCGGGATCAGATCCTTGTTCGGGTCATAGCCCGCGTTCTTGAACAGCGACGGGTTGACCGCGTACGCGGACGAGTGCGTGAGGAGCGTGTAGCCGTCGGGCGCCGATTTCGCGACTTCGGTCGTCGCCAGGTTGCCGCTCGCGCCGACCTTGTTTTCCACCACCACCTGCTGGCCGAGGATCTCGGAGAGCTTCGGCCCGAGCAGGCGGGCGATGATGTCCACCGGGCCGCCGGGCGGGAAGGCGACCGCGACGCGGATCGGCTTGGAGGGATAGGGCTGCGCGAACGCAGTCCCGGCGATCAGCAGCAGCAGTCCAAGGAGGGTTTTCATTTGATGGCCAGTGGATTCGTTGGAGAGCCTACCGCACCCGTAATCGGCAGGGCGGGCGCGACGAACAGAAACTCGTAGGTCTTGTCGGCCGCGCAGTCCTCGGCGAGCTCCTTGACGTAGAAGATCTCGCCCATCGTCATGCCCATGATCGGGATGGTGATCCAGTGCCAGGGCTGGTTGATGCCCTGCTCGGATTCGTTCGGCCGCACCTCGCAGCCCCAGGTGTCGGAGGCGAGCGCGGCCAGCTCGGTGCGCTTGATCCACTCCAGCGTCTCGAAGGAGAAACCGGGCGCGTCGCCGCCGGGATAGCCGTCCCAGCTGCCGGCCTCGAGCTTCGCTTCCATCTGCCCGGTGCGGACGATCACGAAATCGCCGCGCTGCACCGTCACACCCTGCATCTTGGCCGTCTTGTCGAGGTCGGCGATGGTGATGCCGTAGCCGTCATCGAGCCACTTCTTGCCGAGCGCGCGCGCCACGTCGAGGAACACGCCGCGGCCGACCATCTTGTTCTTGGTTTTCTCGATGCCGCATTTCTGCGCGCCGTTGGAAGTGACCTCGCGGCAGTCGTAGCCGTTCCACATGGAGTTCTCGTAGAAGATGTGGCCGAGGCCGTCCCACTGCGTGCCGCATTGCAGGGGCATCACCACCATGTCGTCGGCGGCGCGGATGCCGCGATGGTCGAGCACGCCGGCGTAGGCATCGGTGCCGGTGCGCAGCATGGTGTGCACGGGGTTGATGCGGCCCATCGCCGGATATTTGCTCTTCGCGCCCTGCGGGCCGTGCTGGTCGAAGTTGAGCGCGAGCGAGATGACCTTGCCTTTCTTCACCAGGCGCGCGGCGGCGACGATGTCCTCGGCTTGCGTGTAGTTCAGCGTGCCGATCTCGTCCTTCGGTCCCCACTTTCCCCAGTTCTTGAATTTGTCGGCGGCGTCGCGCAGGTCCTGCCGGGTAAGCTTACGGGCGGTCATGGCGGTCAATCTCAAGGCTAAGCGGTTAGGGGTTCAGGCGCTCGCCGCCGCGCTGGTCGTCGCCGCGGCTGCTTACCTCGTTTTTAACACGCTCGCCAATCTCGAGGCGCGCCGCATCGCCAGCGGTTTCGCATTCCTCTGGCGCGAGGCCGGGTTCGAGGTCGGCGAGTCGGCCTTCCTCGCCTACAGCGCCGCCGACACCTATGCCCGGGCGCTGCTGGTCGGCCTCGCCAATACCTTCCAGGTGGCGATCCTCGGCATCGCCGCCGCCACGGTAATCGGGACGGCGATCGGTCTTTTTCGCCTCTCGGGGAATCCATTCCTCAAGAACCTTTCTTCTTGTTATGTCGAGTTCCTCCGCAATGTCCCGCTGCTGGTGCAGCTTTTCTTCTGGTACGCCCTGATCACCGAAGGCCTGCCGCCGGCCCGCGAAGCGCTTTCGCCGCTGCCGGGGGTGTTTCTGACCAATCGCGGCCTGTTCTTCCCGAGCTTCTCCGGCGCGCCCGAGCTGCAGGGGTTCAATTTCGCCGGCGGTGCCGCGCTCTCGCCCGAGTTCGCGGCGCTGCTGATCGGGCTCTCGCTCTACACCGCGGCGTTCATCGCCGAGATCGTGCGCGCCGGGGTCATGGCGGTGCGGCGCGACCAGTGGCATGCGGCGCAGGCGCTCGGCCTCGAGCGGCGTCATGTGCTGCGCTACGTCGTCGCGCCGCAGGCGCTGCGGGTCATCGTGCCGCCGCTCACCAGCCAGTACCTGAATCTGATCAAGAACAGCTCGCTCGCGGTGGCGATCGGCTACCCCGACCTGGTCTCGATCGCCAACACCACCATCAATCAGACCGGGCAGGCGATCGAGGGCATCGCCATCATCATGGCGGTCTATCTCACCATCAGCCTCGCCATCTCGGCGCTGATGAACTGGACCAACGCGCGGCTGCGATGAAGAGGATCCCGAATCTCCTTCTCCTCGTCGTGATCCTCTACCTGGGATGGAAGTTCGTCGACTGGGCTTTCGTGCGCGCCGTATGGCAGCCCGATGCGAGCGCGTGCCGCGCGGCCACGGGGGCATGCTGGGGATTCATCGTCGAGAAGCATCGCCTGATCGCGTTCGGCACCTATCCGTACGAGGAGCATTGGCGGCCCGCGCTTGCCTCGATATTCCTGGTGGCCCTCTGGGCGCTTTCCGTGGTTCGTCATTTCTGGAAACCCAGGCTCATCCTGATCTGGGCTGCGGGCCTGCTCGTGATCGGAGTGCTCATGTGGGGCGGTGTCTTCGGGCTGCCCTATGTGGAGAACGAGCGCTGGGGAGGCCTCATCCTCACATTGCTCCTGACGACGTTCGGCCTGGCGTTCGCGTTCCCTTTGTCGATTTTTCTTGCATTGGGAAGAAGGTCCGAGCTCCCCGTGGTGCGCGCGATCTGTATCGCCTACATCGAGCTGATCCGCGGCGTGCCGCTGATCAGCGTGCTGTTCATGGCGTCGGTAATGCTGCCGCTCTTCCTGCCGGCGGGGATGTCGGTCGACAAGCTGCTGCGCGCGCAGGTCGCGCTGATCCTGTTCGCCGCGGCGTATCTCGCGGAAGTCGTGAGGGGAGGGCTCCAGGCCATCCCTCGGCATCAGTACGATGCAGCCGATGCTCTTGGGTTTGACTATTTTCAAAAAACATTTCTGATTGTCCTGCCGCAGGCTTTGCGCATCGCCGTGCCGCCGCTCGTCAACACCTGCATCGGCTTCTTCAAGGACACGTCGCTGGTGCTGATCATCGGGCTGTTCGATCTGCTGTCGACGATCAAGGTATCGCTCAACGATCCGGCGTGGACCGGCTTCGGCGTCGAGGCGTATCTCTTCGCCGCCCTGGTCTACTTCGTCTTCTGCTTCGCGATGTCGCGCTACAGCCGTTCGCTGGAATCACCCGGCCTGGGCGGGGCTGCGTCGTTGCGGTAGCGTGCGCCGGCCGATCTGGCCGGCGATCCATTTCACCGAGCTGCGCGCGCGCTCGGCCACCGTGGCTACCGAGATCTGCCGGTAGTCGTCGTTGAAGACTTCGAAGCTGTAGTCGCCGCGGTAACCGCCGTCGTCGAGGATCCGAACCAGCTCCAGCACCTGCTCGCTGTGGACGCCCTCGCCCGGAAAGACGCGGTAGTGCCGCGCGGTCTCCATGCGGTCCTGCGGCGAGCGCGTCTCCTGCCACAGGAAATCCGATAGCTGCGCCAGGAACACCTTGCGCGGATCGATGTCGGCCGCGGCGCGGATCTCGCCTCCGTTGGCGATCGCGTGATACGAATCGATGCACAGGCCCAGGTTCGAGCGGTCGGCGTCCTGGACGATTTCCCAGGCCTGGGTGAGCAGATTGACGTGCCGGCCCCAGGACAGCGCCTCGTACGCAACGCGGATGTCGAGCGGCAGCGCGAGCATGGCGAGCTTCTGCAGGTCCTTCTTCAGCAGCTCGGGCTCGCCGGACGCGTGCGCCGAGCCGGAAGAGCAGGCAAGCAGCACGCGCGAACCGAGCGCGCGGCACATCTCGAGCATCGCCTTGGCGATGTCGACCTTGTACGCGTGCAGGTGCCCTGACAGGCCCTCGAAGTCGCGCAGCACCTGGAAGCCAGTGACCCGCAGGCCGCTCGCGCGCACCGCGGCGATTGCCGCTTTCTCGCCGTCGGGATGGCCGACGATATCGGTGGCGTTGAGCATCACTTGGGTGAAACCCGCGCCGCGAACGGCATGCAGCTTCGCCTCCAGCGATCCCGCCGGCGTGATCGTGTCCATACCGAAGTGCTCGAGGTTCATTTCGAGACCACCAGCTCTAAGGTGACGCCGCCGAGGTACACGTGCGTCAATGCGCCCTTGTCGCTTGGCTGCACCGAGCCGCGATCGATGAATACCAGGCCTCGCTTCTGCAGCGCCTTGGTGGCGGCGGGGACGTCGGGCGCTCCGAGCCCGACGCGCACCAGGCCCTCGTCCCAGTGGATCTCCTCTGAGCCGGGCGGCGGCTCGATCAGCTGCAGGTAGAACTTGTGACAGGGGCTCTCGAGCAGCGTGCCCTTCGGCAGCACGCCGAAGTACTGCCCGCGCGGCAGCACGCTGAAGCCGAACAGGTTCTCGTAGAAATCGAGCCAGTCCGCGGTGCGGTCGTTGAGGATCGCCTGTACGACCCCGAACCAGTGCAAGCCCGCGATGGCTTTCGGGTTCTTGTCGACATTCTTCAAGTAGACAAAGTCGACGTCGTAGATGGAGAGATCGGTGTAGCGGTCGACGAAGTAGATGAGGCTCTCGCCGACGCCGTGGATGCCCGGGATGTTGAGCTCCATCGCCGAGGCGCGGGTCGGCATGTCCCAGGCGCCGCGATCGAGCGAGTGCTTGTGGGCGAACGCCGCGTCGCGCACACGCAGCGCGATCGCGGACAGCGCCGGCGTCGGGCGGGTCGCATCGTGCGAATTGACGATCAGGTTCATCGCGCCCTGCCGATAGAGCATCACCTCGCGCGAGCGGTGGCGGGCGATGGCGGCGAAGCCCAGCTTTTCGAGCAGGGCGCCGAACTCCTGCGGCTTCGAGGTGGCGTACTCGATGAACTCGAGGCCATCGATGCCGACCGGGTTGGACGGCTCGGGAACGGGGTCGGGGGCGGGCATGGTCTTGCCTCAAATTGGCGAGGCTGTTAAATTTACCTTGCAATGTCGTTAATTCCAAGAGCTTCTGCTGTCGGCGGCGCCGCCGGCCGCTCGGCGGCGATGCGCAAGCCCAAGGCGCCCGAGGCGAACCGGGCCCGCATCGTCGCGGCGGCGATCGACGAGTTCGCCTCGCGCGGCTTCAAGGGCGCGAGCATGGACGCGATCGCCGCGCGCACCCATACCACCCGGGCGCTGATCAACTACTACTTCGGCAGCAAGGAAAAGCTCTACATCGCGGTGCTCGAGCAGGTGTACGCGGGAATTCGCGACGCCGAGAGCAAGCTCGACCTCGACCACCTGGCGCCGATCGACGCGGTGCGGCGCATCGTCGAGTTCACCTACAACTACTACGTCGAGCACGAGGGGTTCGTCCGCCTGGTGGTCGCCGAGAACCAGGCGCGCGGCCGCCATCTGCGCAAGTCGCCGGCCATGCGCACCCTCAACCGGCCGATCATCGACCGGCTCGCGGGCGTGATCGTGCGCGGCCAGGCGGAAGGGCTGTTCGCGCGGGACATCGACCCGGTCGAGGTGCACAAGGCGATCGCCGCGCTCGGCATGTTCAACGTCACCAATCAATACACGTTCGGCGCGATCTTCCAGCGCGAAATGGGCGCGAAGGGCGACCTGCACGCCCGCCGCGAAACGGTCAGCAAAGTCATACTGAGTTACCTACAGAGGAGAGGATGAGCATGGATTCGAAAATGAACCGACGCACGGCGCTGAAAGCGGGTGCCGCACTCGCCGCATCTGCGGCCATTCCCGCCTGGGCCCAAGCCAAGCCGACGCTGCGCTTCGCTGCGGTGTTCTCCGACAAGGACATCCGCGCCGAGATGATCCGCATGCTCGCCACGGATATCGGCGGCGACTTCAACGTCGAGACCTTCTTCAACGCGTCGCTTTTCAAGCAGGGCACCGAGCTGGTGGCGCTGCAGCGCGACAACCTCGAGGTCGGCAACATCGCGCCGCAGGACATCTCCAAGCAGATCACGGCATGGTCGATCCTCACCTCGGCGTATCTGTTCCGCGACGCCAACCACCTGTTCAACTTCTGGTCGAGCGACCTCGGCGCCCAGTACAGGCGGCAGGCCGAGGAGCAGGTGAAGATCAAGATCCTGGGGCCGACCTTCTTCGGCACCCGGCAGGTCGGCCTCAAGTCGAAGAAGAAAATCAATACGCCCGCCGACATGGCCGGCATCAAGCTGCGGATGCCGCCGGGCGACGCCTGGCAGCTTCTCGGCCGCTCGCTCGGCGCAAACCCGACGCCGATGGCCTTCGCCGAGACCTACACCGGCCTGCAGACCGGTGCGGTCGACGGCCAGGACAACCCGCTGCCCAACGTCAACGCGGTCAAGTTCTACGAGGTGATGTCGCAGATCGTGCTGACCTCGCACCTGATCGGCTACGACCTGCTGTCGATGAACCTCAAGACCTGGAACGCGATGGGCGCCGCGAGGCAGAAGTCCTTCCAGGCGGCGGTCGACAAGGCGCTGAAGTGGAGTACCGCGGAGCACCTGAAGCGCGAAGCCGAGCTCGCGAACACCTTCAAGACGCAGCACGGCCTAGAGATCAACACCCCGGACGTCGCTGCCTTCCGCGCCTACGCGCAGAAGGTCTACCTCGCCTCCGACGAGGCGAAGGAGTGGCCGAAGGGGATGCTGGAAAAGATCAACGCGCTGAAGTAAGGCGCGTCGCGTGATGCGCGAAGCGCTCGGCTGGTTGCGGCGGCGGGCGGAAAACGTCGCCGTGGCCATGCTGGCGGTGATGTTCGCCGCCTTCCTGGTGCAGATCGTCTTCCGCTATTTCTTCAACTTCCCGGTCGGCTGGACCTCCGAGCTGACGGTGGTCATGTGGCTGTGGCTGGTGCTGTGGGGCGCGGCCTTCGTGGTGCCGGAGCGCGACGAGGTGCGCTTCGATCTCCTCTACGGCGCGGTCGGCCGGCACGGCCGCATTGCCATGGGCATCATCGCTGCGGTTGCGCTGCTCGTCCTCTACATTGCCTCGCTCAAGGCCTCCTGGGCGTATGTCAGCTTCATGAAGGTCGAGCGCAGTTCCTACCTCAAGATCCGCATGGATTGGCTGTTCTCGATCTTCGTCGTCTTCCTCGTCGCGATCATCGTCCGGTACCTGTGGCTGCTGTGGCAGCTGCTGCGCGGCCGCGACCCCGGTGCGCCTGACGCCGAGAAGGTGAGCTCCGGGCTGTGATGGCGGTGAGCCCGTTCGCGCTGGCGGTGATCGCCATCGTCGCGCTCAGCCTGCTCGGGCTGCCGATCGGGCACGCGATGATCGCCGGCTCGCTGCTCTACTTCTGGATCCGCGGCGTCGACATGGGCACGGCGGCCGAGCAGCTCTTGAACGGCATGTACACGAGCTACCTGCTGCTCGCGATCCCGCTCTTCATCCTTGCCGCCGAGTTCATGAACAGCGGCAGCATCATGGACAGGCTGCTGCGCTTCTGCAACGCGCTGGTCGGGCGCTGGCGCGGCGGCCTCGCGCAGGTGAACGTCGTGCAGAGCATCATCTTTGCCAGCATGTCGGGCTCGGCGCTCGCCGACGCCGCCGGCAGCGGCAAGATCATGCAGACGCTGATGACCAAGGACGGCAAGTACACGCCGGCCTTCGCCGCCGCGCTCACCGCGGTCTCCTCGGTCATCGGCCCGATCATCCCGCCGTCGATCCCGCTGGTGATCTACGCGCTCGTCTCGGACACGTCGATCGGCTACCTCTTCCTCGGCGGCATCATTCCCGGCCTGCTCATCGGCGCGGTGCAGATGGCGCTGATCGCGTTCACCGCGAAGCGCAGGAATTTTCCGGTCGAGCCGCCGGTGCCGCTGCGCGAGCTGCCGCGGCTGACCTGGGAAGCTTTCCCGGCGCTGATGATGCCGGTGATCCTTCTCGGCCTTCTCTATAGTGGCGTCACCACGCCAACGGAGGCCGCGGCCGCAGCCGCCGCGTACGCGTTGCTGATTTCGGCGCTCCTCTACCGTTCGGTTCGACTGCGCGATGTCTACAACTCGCTGATGACGAGCGCGCGCGTCACCATCTCGATCGGCATGCTGATCGCCGGCGCGCTGGTCTTCAACTACGTCATCACGGTCGAGAACATTCCCAAGGCGCTCGCGGCCGCCCTGAAGGCTTACGAGCTCTCTCCGCTCGCCTTCCTCCTCTTCGCCAACGTGGTGCTGCTGCTCCTCGGCTGCTTCCTCGAGGGCACCACCATCCTGCTGATCATCGTCCCGGTGCTGCTGCCGACGGCACAGGCGCTCGGCATCGACCCGGTGCACTTTGGCGTGGTCGCCGTGGTCAACATCATGATCGGACTCGTTACGCCGCCCTACGGGCTGCTGCTCTTCATGATGATGAAGATCGCCGACATCCCGCTCAAGGACCTGGTGCGCGAGGTCCTGCCGTTCCTGTGGGTCATGCTCGGCGCGCTGGCTCTGATTACCCTGGTGCCGGAGCTGGTGCTGTTCGCGCCGCGCATGTTCGGCTACAAGGGCTGACATGCTGGGCTCTGCCGCCGTGACCATGTGGTGGGACGTTGCACCGGAAGTGAAATCCGAGTGGGAGGATTGGCATTCCCGCGAGCACATGCCGGAGCGCTTGGCCATCCCCGGCTTCCTGCGTGGCACGCGCTGGGTGGCCGAGTCGGGCGACCCTTCGTACTTTGTCCTGTACGAAGTCGCGGAGCTGGCGACGATCACCGCCGGGCCGTACCTCGAGCGGCTGAACAACCCCACGCCGTGGTCGCGCAAGATGATGCCGCACCATCGGAACATGGTGCGCAGCCTGTGCGTGCTTAGGGCAGGCTGGGGCGGCGGGCTGCCGCAGGTGCTGGCGACGGTCCGATTTTCGCCGCGCGAGGGCGCGCTGCCCAGGCTGCCGCAGCGTCAGGGCCTCACCGGCGCGCATCTGCTCGAGTCGCAGCCGGTGCCCGGAGCGCAAACTGCGGAGCAGAAGATCCGCGGCGCAGACAAGACTGCCGACTGGGTCCTGCTCGCGGGCGGGTATGACGTCGAGGCAGTGAGGTCCGTGCTCGACTCGCAGGCCAACGGCATCGTCGGGCTCTACCGTCCAGCCTATTCCCTGACCGCCAACGAGAAACCATGAGCAAAGGCATCTACGTCCTGAACGGCCCGAACCTGAACCGGCTCGGCAAGCGCGAGCCGGATATCTACGGCAAGACCACCCTCGCCCAGGTCGAGGCGATCTGCCGCAAGGCCGCGGGCAAGCACGCGCTCGAATTCCGCCAGTCGAATGCCGAGCACCAGCTCGTCGACTGGATCCACGAGGCGATCGACAGGAAAGCAGGGGCCATCGTCATCAATCCGGCCGGCTTCACCTTCACGTCGGTCGCGATCATGGACGCGCTGAAGATGTTCCCGGGACCGATCGTCGAGCTGCACATCTCCAACGTGCATCGCCGCGAGGCGGTCTACCATCACTCCCTCATGTCGGTCGTCGTCACGGCGGTGATGATGGGATTCGGCGTCGACGGCTATCGCGCCGCGGTCGAGGCGATGGTGCGGCGGCTCGACGCAAAGGCGTGAAACAAAGCATTCTCTGCGGCCTCATCGGCGCCGGCATCCAGTGCTCGCGCTCGCCGGCGCTGCATCAGGCGGAGGCGCGCGCCCAGGGCCTCGATCTGGTCTACAAGCTCATCGATCTCGATGTGCTGCGCATCGGCAACGAGGCGCTGCCCCGGCTGCTGGCGGACGCCGTGCGCGAGGGCTACAGCGGCCTCAACATCACTTTCCCATGCAAGCAGGCGGTCATGCCGTTGCTGCACGGCCTGTCGGACGAGGCGCGCGCGATCGGCGCGGTGAACACCGTGGTCATCGCCGGCGAGAAGCTGACCGGCCACAACACCGACGCTTCCGGCTGGGCCTGGGGCTTCAAACGCGCGCTGCCAGGGGTCGATCTATCGCGCGTGGTGTTGCTCGGTGCCGGCGGTGCGGGCGCCGCGGTCGGCCACGCCGCGCTGGGGCTGGGTGTGCGGGAGCTATCAATACTGGATGTGGATCCGTCCCGGGCCGCTGCGCTGGCCTCCCGCCTCGGCGCGCAATTCCCGGGCGCGAAAGTCGTTCCGGGTCAAGACCCGAAGGCCGCGCTGCGCTCGGCCAGCGGGCTCATCCACTGCACGCCTACGGGCATGTCGGGGCACCCGGGCATGCCGCTCGACGAGGAACTGCTTCGCCCCTCGCTGTGGGTGTCGGAGATCGTCTACGTGCCGCTCGAGACCGAGCTGCTCAAGGCGGCGCGCCGCGCCGGCTGCGCGATCGCTGACGGCGGGCACATGAACGTCGGCCAGGCGATCCGCGGCTTCAAGCTCTTCACCGGCCGCGAAGCGGACCCCGCCCGGATGGACGCGCATTTCCGTAAGCTTGGCGCATGACTACGCGCAAGCTGGCCCTCGCGGCGCTGACGGTGCTGGAATTGCCGCATCCCGAGCTGGTGAGCGTTGCGGCGAAGGCCGGCTATTCGCACGTCGGCCTGCGGCTCGTTCCGGTCGCCGGCCAGCCCTATCTCCATCCGCTCGATCCCGCGGCGATCGAGAAGCGCCTCGCCGACACCGGTCTCGGCGTGCTCGACGTGGAAGTGTTCAGGCTCGAAGGCGAGACGAAGGTCGGCGACTACGAGGAGGCGATCGCCGTATCGGCAAGGCTGGGTGCGAGCCAGCTCCTGGTCCACGGCGCCGACGAGAACGAAGCGCGCCTGATCGACAGCTTCGGCAGGCTTTGCGATCTCGCCGGTAAATACAACCTGGGTGTCAATCTCGAGCCGATGCCGTGGGTGGCGATCTCTACCGTGGCGAAGGCGAAGCGCATCCTCGAAGGTGCGCGTCGGAAGAACGGCGCGGTCCTCGCCGACGCGATCCATTTCTTCCGCGCCGACAACCGTCTCGACGAGCTGCGCGGCGTGCCGATGAACTACGTGCAGTTCTGCGACGCGGGAGCGGGGCGGCCCGCCGACATGCAGGAGATGATCCGCCAGGCACGCTTCGACCGCCTGCCGCCCGGCGAGGGTGCGCTGCCCCTGAAGGATTTCCTGAATGAAATACCCAGGCAAATGCCGATCAGCCTGGAAGTGCCGATGACGCGCAAGCTGCCGCCGCTCGAGCGCGCGAAACTGGTGTACCAGTCGACCTTGAAGGTGCTCGGCTAGCTACTTGTTCTTGGGCTCGCGGATCGTCTCCACCAGCGCGCGCAGCGCGGCGGTGTAGGAGCGCCAACCGAGCCCCTGTACGGTGCCCTTCACGGCCGGCGAGATGATCGAGACGTGGCGCCATTCCTCGCGGACCGTGAGGTTGGAGAGATGACACTCGATCACCGGGAACGGCATCGCCTTGATGCAGTCGTGCAGCGAGATGCTGTGCTGGGTGAGGCCGCCGGGGTTGATCACCGCGCCCTGCGCCTCGTCCATGTGCTTGTGGAAGGTGTCGATCAGCACGCCTTCGTGGTTCGACTGGACGATGGTGAGCTGCACCTGGATTTTCGCCGCCAGCGTGCGCAGGCGCTCGTTGATCTGGTCGAGCGTCATCGAGCCGTAGATGTGCGGCTCGCGCCGGCCGAAGAGATTCAGGTTCGGGCCGTGCAGGATCAGGATCTTCTCAAGCGCGTCGTGTCGCGGCATTCCAGTTCTTCTCCAGGTTGGCGATCAGGGCCGGGCTCAGGTGACAGTATGCCTGCTCGCGGGCGTAGACCGCCATGTAGCGGCGGAAGACGTCGAGCGGTTCCTCCGCGGCGCGGAACGAGCGGCGATTGCCGGCCGCGCTCACCACGCCCGAGCCGGTCAGCCGCTCGACGATGCGCTCGACCGCCGAATCCATCTCCCCGGCGGGAACGGTCTCGTCGCAGATCATGCGTCCCTCGGGACTGGCGCAATCGAAGCGCCGTTCGGCCATCACCGCCTGGCGCGCGAGGCGGTCGCCGACGAAGCGCGTGAGGCGCAGGTTGGCGGCGCCGGGCACGATGCCTTCCTTGCGCGCCGGCAGCGTCATGTAAGCGCTGTCGGTCGCGATCACCTGGTCGATGGTGAGCAGGATCTGG
>Ga0137410_10000941_pt1 | contig 19964 bp, 16 predicted proteins | sample CZODoug1_16funga_FD_108878 | JGI IMG/M metagenome (GOLD analysis project Ga0137410, IMG submission 108878) | Vadose zone soil fungal communities from Angelo Coast Range Reserve, California, USA - CZODoug1_16fungal (Illumina Assembly) | ecosystem: Environmental > Terrestrial > Soil > Vadose zone... | reverse complement strand
GCGTGCTTCGCGCATTACGGCTTCGCGTCTGAGATCGTAGAGCTTCAGAATCAGGTCTGCATCTTCTTGTTTACTCATTGCTGTCTCCTCATGGGTAGTCAGGGAAAAGGGTTTAGGTTTTGGAAAAACGAGGTTTAGAATTCAGACTTCAGCAGGCGGCTGAAATAACCGCAAACCGAAACTTAAACTCCGCACTGCTGGAATCCAGCTTAGAAGCTTAGCTTGACTGGTTAACTTGTCTGAATGCCCTGCGAAGGTTGCTCGGTTGTCCAGAGCGGCGGCGTCTTCGCCTCGTCGGTAGCCGCGGCATCTGTCGGACATGCTTCCTCGAGCGCCAGCGCCAACACTTCATCAATCGTCTCTACGAGGTTGATGCAGAGCGCATTGCGAACTTCCTCGGGAACCTCCGGCAGGTCCTTCTCATTGTCTTTGGGCATGATGATCGTATCGATTCCAAAACGATGAGCGGCCAGCAACTTTTCTTTCACTCCGCCAATCGGGAGCACGCGGCCACGCAAAGTGATTTCTCCAGTCATCGCCACATTTTTGCGAATCGGGGCACGAGTAAGGGCCGAGGCCATCGCCGTCGCCATGGTAATGCCGGCCGAAGGTCCGTCCTTGGGAATCGCGCCTTCGGGAATGTGAATATGAAGATCGCGCTTGCGAATGATGTCGACACTCATCCCCAAACGCTCGGCGCGCGCTTTAATACAAGTCAACGCCGCTTGCGCTGATTCCTGCATCACGTCGCCCAGTTTGCCGGTGAGCGTAACACTACCGCGACCTTTGGTAAGCGTCGCTTCGATCTGCAACACCTCGCCGCCAATTTCAGTCCAGGCCAGTCCCGTCGCCAGTCCGACTTCGCTTTCCGCGGCCACGCCTTGCTGGCGAAACTTGATCGGCCCAAGCATTCCGCGCACTCGTTCGGCGTCGATGACGTCCTTGAAATCTTCCGCAACCGCTTCTGAAACGAAACGCCGAGCGAGTTTGCGGCAACACGATCCGATCTCGCGTTCGAGATTACGAACGCCGGCTTCCCGAGTGTAATGGCGAATGATCTCGAGCAAGCCCTCGTCGGTGAAATCAAGCTGCTCGGGCTTCAAGCCGTTGGCTTCAGCCTGCTTCGGCACCAAATGCCGCTTGGCAATCTCCAGTTTCTCGCGCTCGGTATAACCGGAAAGACGCAAAATCTCCAGACGATCCTGAAGCGCCGGTGGAATTGTATGCAGCACGTTCGACGTGGCAATAAAGAAGACCTTCGAAAGATCGTATTCCACGTCGAGATAGTGGTCCTGGAAAGTGTGGTTCTGTTCCGGATCGAGAACTTCCAACAGCGCCGAGCTCGGGTCGCCGCGGAAATCAGCGCCAAGCTTGTCCACTTCGTCGAGCAACAGCACCGGGTTAATCGTTCCCGCCTTTTTCATCATTTGAATGATCTGGCCGGGCAGCGCTCCGATGTAAGTGCGACGATGGCCGCGAATTTCTGCTTCATCACGGACGCCACCGAGCGACAGGCGCACAAACTTACGGCCGGTTGCGCGCGCGATCGACTTGCCGAGGCTCGTCTTGCCTACTCCTGGCGGGCCGACAAAGCAGAGAATTGACCCTTTGGGATTCTTAACCAGTTGGCGGACGGCCAGGTACTCGAGAATGCGTTCCTTGATCTTTTCCAAACCGAAGTGGTCGTCGTTGAGCACTTCTTCAGCTTTGGCCAGGTCTTTAATTTCTTTGCTCTTCTGTTTCCAGGGCACGCTGACCAGCCAGTCGATGTAGGTGCGCGAGACCGTTCCTTCGGCGGACATCGGCGGCATGGCTTCGAGGCGATGCAATTCCTGCATCGCTTTCGTTTTGGCTTCTTCGGTCATGCCGACTTCCTCGATCTTCCGCTTCAAGTCCTCGAGTTCGGCTTTTTCGTCCTTGCGCCCCAGCTCTTTGTGAATCGCCTTGATCTGTTCGTTGAGGTAATACTCTTTTTGGGCCTTCTCCATCTGGCGCTTCACGCGCGTTTGAATCGAGCGATCGAGTTGCCGCTTCTCAATCTCCAGCTCCAACAGCTCAATCAAGCGTTGCAGTCGCGCTTGCGAGGAAAACAATTCGAGCAGTCCCTGTTTGTCCTCGACCGAGATACGCAATTGAGACGCGAGCGCGTCGGCGAGATGCGAAGGATTCTGATTCCTGAGCGCCGTCTGCAAAGCATCAGTCTGACTTTCCGGCGCCAGGCGCAGATGTTGCTCGACTAGCTGGCCGATCTTTTGCACCAACGCATCGAGGCGAGTGCCTTCTTCGTTAACCACCGGAGCGCGCTTGACCAACGCCATAAATGCGCCGTCAGTATTTTCCACACGCACAGTCGTCGCGCGTTCGCGCCCTTCCACCACTACCTTGATCTGGCCGTTGTCTTGTTTTTGCGATTGCAAAATGCGACCCAGCGTACCCACGTCGTAAATCTGGTCCGGCGCAGGTTCGTCGATGGTGGCGTCATGCTGAGTGGCCAGGAAAATCGTGCGGTCAGCGGCAAGCGCTTGCTCGAGCGCGCGCACTGAACCCTGACGTCCTATCTTGAAAGCAACTTTGGTGAAGGGAAAAATGACGACGTCGCGGATTGGCACCATCGGGTACCAGGCCACGTCGGCAGGAGCACGATCTGAATATTCTTCCATAATTATGACTAACTTTTTGTTCCGGCTTCTTGCAAGAAGGGCGAGCCGCTGAAACTGCCGTCTCGCCCCCTTAGTTAAGATGTCTAATTGTAAATCATTTCCCCAGTGTACGCCACTTCAAGGAAATTGTTCGACAAACTTTAAAGTTTGTCGTTGTGAGCGGGGGGCCTGGGAAAGATCGCGACAAACTGAAAAGTTTGTCAGACGGTATTATGCCGCGGCGCCGTCGATGCCCGTGAGTCCTTCGCCTGGAATGGCACGGCGTCGCTCAACCATTTCGCTGGTGATCACAAATTCCTTAACCCGCTTCTGCGACGGCAGCGTGTACATCGCGTCCAAAAGCAGCTCTTCAAGGATCATCATCAGCCCGCGCGCGCCGACTTTCCGTTCGACAGCCTGTTTGGCAACTGCCTTCAAAGAGTCTTCCGTGAATTTCAGTTTCACGTTGTCGAAGTCAAACTTCTTTTGATACTGCTTGACCAGCGCATTTTTCGGCTCGGTAAGGATCTTGATCAGCGCGCCTTCGTCAAGTTCGTGGAGCACGCCACAAACGGGCAAGCGTCCAACAAACTCCGGAATCAAGCCAAACCGAATTAGATCTTCCGGCTGTACTGCCGCCAGCGCTTCCGCATGACGATGGCGCCCGGTTTTAACTTCCGCCTGGAAGCCGAGCGACTTGTTGCGCAGCCGCCGCTCGATCACTTTTTCAAGACCAACGAAAGCGCCGCCACAAATGAAGAGAATGTTTGACGTATCGATGGGGAAGAATTCCTGATGCGGATGTTTCCGGCCACCCTGAGGCGGCACGTTGGCAATCGTTCCCTCGAGAATCTTCAGTAGCGCCTGCTGCACGCCTTCGCCGGAGACGTCGCGCGTAATCGACGGGTTCTCATCTTTGCGGCAAATCTTGTCAACTTCGTCGATGTAGATAATGCCTTGCTGGGCGCGTTCGACGTCGCCGTTTGCCGACTGGAGCAGTTTCAGGATGATGTTTTCGACGTCTTCACCGACGTAACCGGCTTCAGTAAGCGTGGTGGCATCGACGATCGTAAAGGGAACACTCAGCATGCGCGCCAGCGTTTGCGCGAGCAGCGTCTTGCCGGTTCCGGTCGGCCCGATCAGCAGGATGTTCGCTTTTTGAATTTCAACGTCCGAACGTCTCCGTCCGAGCTCGATGCGTTTGTAATGTTGGTAGACGGCGACGGCCAGACGCTTTTTCGTTTCGTCCTGTCCGATCACGTATTCGTCAAGAAAGTTTTTGATCTCGCCCGGCTTTGGCAGCGGCGGCCGCGTGGCCACGGATTCAGCTTGCTGATCGTCGGTGATGATCTCATTGCAGATGTCGATGCACTCGTTACAGATGTAGACGGTCGGGCCGGCAATGAGTTTCTTAACTTCATTCTGCGACTTCCCGCAGAACGAACAGCGCAGCGTGTCATCGGTTCGTCTTACCATATTTGTAGGGGATCTCCTTCGAGCTTCGAGCGAACCCTCGTTACTTCGTGATGACCGCGGAGTGTCGCGGGAGTTCCGCGTTCCTGACCATCTCGTGATAGCGCTCAACGCACTCGTTACAAATGAAGGCGCTCTTGCCGATCATTTGTTTGGGAACGCCGGGCGCGCGCTGCGGCGTCCCGGTAACGATGTTTGCAACCTCGCCCTTTGATCGTCCACAAAAAGAGCAGCTAAAACCGCCAGCTTTCATTTTCGCAATCATCAGAGCTTCTCCAGCGTGACGCGCTATTCGCGGTGCGCGATGACCTCGTCTATTAAACCATATTCCTTGGCCTGCGCGGCAGACATTATTTTGTCGCGCTCGACGTCGCGCTCCACGGTTTCATACGACTGGCCGGTATGCTTGGCAATAATTTGCGAGGTCAGCTCGCGCATGCGCAGGATTTCTTCGGCTTGAATGCGAATATCGGTCGCCTGACCCTGGGAGCCGCCGGTAGGCTGGTGAATGAGTATGCGGGAATTTGGCAGGGCAAAGCGTTTGCCCTTCGCCCCCGCTGCCAGCAACAACGCGCCCATCGAGGCACACTGGCCGACGCAGATCGTCGTCACGTCCGGCCGGATAAACTGCATCGTGTCATAAACAGCCATGCCCGCGGTGATGGAACCACCCGGCGAGTTGATGTAGATGTTGATGTCTTTCTCCGGGTCTTCGGCTTCGAGGAAGAGAAGTTGCGCCACGATCAAGTTGGCAATCTGATCGTCGATTGGCGTGCCTAAGAAAATAATATTGTCCTTCAGGAGCCGCGAGAAAATATCGAAAGCGCGTTCGCCGCGCGACGTTTGCTCGACGACCATTGGTACCAGGGCCATATGCTAGTTAACCTCTCCGGGGAGAATACAGAAATCAGGAGTCAGAAGTCAGAATAAAAAAAGCGTAACGCCATGATTCACTCTGAATTCTGACTCCTGACTCCTAACTCCTGAATTCTTCCGCTTTCGGTTTCTTCGCGCCACTCTTCGTCGGTTACCTTGGCGTTTTCCACTAAAAGGTCGAGCGCCTTACGATTGCGCAACCTGTTCGCGATGCTACGTTCGCCCCCTTCCTTTGTCAAGACGCTGCGCACTTGCTCTAGCGGTTGTTGCGAGCTCCTCGCGATCGCCTGGATCTCTGCTTCGATCTCATCGTTTGAGACATCAATCTTCTCTTCTTCGGCGATGCGTTCGAGCAGCAACGAGCCGCGCACATCCTGTTCCGCCTGCCCCTTCAACTCTTCGCGCGCGCCTTCCCAGTTGAGGTTCTGGCTGCGCGGATCGACGCCCCGGCCAATCATGTCGCGCAACACACTCTCGAGCCGGAAGCTCGTCTGCTGATCGATCAAACTTTGCGGCACTTCAAACGGATGGCCCTCGAGAATCTTTTGCATCAAGTCGGCACGCAGACGGTGATCGGCTTCCTGACCCGCCTGTCGTTCCATGTTCTCGCGAATCTTGGCGCGCAAGGTAGCAACCGAATCAAAATCCTCGCCCATGCTTCGCGCCCATTCGTCGTCAACCTCCGGCAATTCTTTGACCCGCACCGCTGTGACCTTTGCCGTGTACTCAACTTTCTTTCCGGCCAGCCTTTCAGACTTAAAATCCCCGGGGTAGTCGACCACGAATGTCCTTTCGTCGTCTGCCTTCACGTCAGTTAATTTTTCGGTTAACTCCGGTTGCACTCCGGGACCGCCGAGCACGACCTCAACGTCCTCTGCCTTGATGTTTTCTTCCTCAGTGTTGTCGAGAAATTGTCCCTCAACATTGATGGTTACGGTATCGCCGAGCGCGGCGCCACGGTCTTCGACCGGCTGCATTGCGCCCGACGTTTCCCTCAACGCCTCGACCATTTCGTCAACGTTCGCGTCAGTTACCGGTCGAGTTTTGCGGGCCGCTTCAAGGCCTTTATATGTTTGCAGTTCAACTTTGGGCAGCACCTCGACGTTAACCTTCACGGAAAGCGGTTCTTCGCCGAATTTCTCAAGCGCTTCAGCGTTGTCGAGTTGCACATCAGGCTCGCCGAGAGCGTTGAGCTCGTGTTTGCTGATGGCTTCGTTTACGGCGTCAGGCACCAACTCCTGAAGCGTCTGGGCCCGAATCTCATTCTTGTAGCGCGTGCGCACCACGGCGCGCGGCGCGTGCCCGGGACGGAAGCCAGGCACGGTTGCCTGCTTTGCATAGCGATCGCTGATGCGATCGTAAGTTTGGCGCACGGTCGCCGTGTCAATTTCGATCTTGATCTCCTTGCGTGTTGGGGAGACGTCTACAAACTCTGTCTTCATTAGTGTTCCAAAGTCACTTTCTCAAATTTAGCAATCAGCAGTCAGCAAACAGCAATCAGCCGGCGCCGATCAAATCGCGAGCGTCGGCTGATTGTTGAACGAAAACGGTCCGCGTTACGGCTTGCTGAATACTGAACGCTGATTGCTGATTGCTGACTGCTGATTGATGGTGCGAAAGGGGGGACTCGAACCCCCACACCTTTCGGTACCAGATCCTAAGTCTGGCGCGTCTGCCAATTCCGCCACTTTCGCGCTGGCGCTTTCGCGACCATTTTCAAACGCGAAAAAGAATATCATGCGTTCGGTGATTAAGTCACAAAGGGATCTTGACAAAGATGGTCGACCAGCAGTGGCGGTCACTGGAAGGGAATTGGTGGTGGCGGAGGAGATGGCCGTTGCGCCTTTCTATTGATCAGAGATACGCCGGCATAAATTAGTCTGGAAAGGACCGCAACGTAGATTGTGACGCTGACAAGAATCGCGAATACTATTCCCCCTCTGCCGGGGTAGGGAATACGGATGACTTTTGTTAACAGCAGTATTGGCCAACCGATGATCCAAACAATCACGGTCGACATCCACTCCGGGCTTTTCAGGATCTTCCAGGTAAGCAGTATTACAAACGACGCGATGACAAAAGTCAGGATACCTGCCCCGAGAGAGATAAACGCGCGCTTCTTGTTAAGCATTCATTTTCTATGCGACGCGATAGGTTGTCTTGGCGTGACCGAGGAAGTCTTTGCCAGTCTCTTTTTTTATCAGGCCGGAATGTTCCAGTTCAAAGTAAGCGCGTTGAATCTCGCCTTTATCGACGGAAAGCTTTTGCGCCAGCGCGGCGGGGGAAGGGAGCGCTGCTCCGGAAGCGAGGGCCTTATTAGTGATCTGCGTTTCAATCTGTTCGCGCACCTGCAGGTACACGGGGCCTTTGGACAAGGACTGTAGTGTGATGTTCATGCTTGCGCTTCTATCGATTGCCAACTATGTAACTCATCATTGCCGAAAACCTGGGTCGCTCTTCCTGGGACCGCGGGCGTCCCGCTTACGTTGAATGCCACTTTGTCAGAGTTGACAAACTCAATCTCAACTTGAGTGAACTTGTCGCTTGCTGCGGGCGAGACGCCCGCGGTCCCAGTGAGTTCAGATCTGAACTCACAGTGTCCTCGTCACTTTCGACAGCGAACGGGGTTTGTCCGCGTCCAACCCCTTTGCCTCAGCCAACAACGCCGCGAATAGTTGTCCGGGAATTATATAAGGAATGGGCGCCACAAATTCATCAATCTCTTTCGGCATAATGATCGCGCGTGTAGAGTCTGACGCCACCTCGAGATCGCTCGTTAACACCAGCGTGTCGGCGTGTAATTCCCGCAACCGTGCAATCAGACTCTTTGCTCCCGGCAGCATTACTCCCGGAGGCGCGAAAAGAATTACCGGAAAGTGACGCTCCACCATTGCCAACGGCCCATGCAGAAAGTCTGCCGACGAAAAACGCTCCGCCACCACGTAGCAGGTCTCCATTAACTTCAACGCCAACTCATACGCGTTTGCGTAGGCCAGTCCACGCCCGACGACCACGCAGTTTTCCATGAACACATAACGCTGGACCAGCTCGAGTATTGCCGGCTGCTGTTCGAGAGCGCGAGCTGCGAAACTCGGAATGGATTCGTAAGACCAGGCCGGCGCATTCTCGGCGAGCTCGGCCGCCAGCATATAAAAAAGCATCATCTGCCCGGTGAAAGTTTTGGTCGCGGCCACTGAGCGTTCGCGGCCGCCATGCATTAACAACGTCTCATCGACGAAGCCGACCATCGACGACGATGGCTCGTTCGTTATGCCGACCGTATAGGCGCCGCAGGCACGCGCATTTTCCAACACCTGATTAATGTCCTCGCCTTCGCCCGACTGGGAGACGCCGACCACCAGCGCGCGTCGCAGATTTAGTTTGGCCCCATATAGAGTGTGAACTGACGGCGCGGAAAGTGAGACGGGAATGCCGGTCGTGATCTCCAGGAGGTAGCGGCCAAACAGTGCGGCGTTATCAGAGCTGCCGCGGGCCACGAGCACGATTAGATCGATCTCGCGGGCGCGGAGAAAGTTTCCCAGTCGTGAGATCTTCGCGCGCTCTGCCTGGATAGTGCGCTCGAGCGCCTCAGGCTGCTCGGCAATTTCACGAAGCATTAACGACAACAGATGATCCTCTGCAAGTAGGAGAGACATTTCTGTCTGTCTCCTTTACTAAACGATCGACACGCAGTAATGCTCGTGCCAGGTCAAAATCGGTCTCCAGCGCCTGCTCCCCAACATCTAAACGCTTAGCGCCATACACGACTACAGGCAGGAATGCCCGTCCTACTTAAAGCCGGCATTGTATTCCCGGTCGATTTCGGTTAAATACTCTTACCGTTCTTGCAAGACCAACTCCGGCAATTTTCTTTCTTCAATGCTGAACACTTTAACACGAAGCGCGGCAGTGCGGCGGATAGACGCGCAAAGTTGGAAGTCTGGAAAGGAGACAAGTTCATGGCAACGTACATCACCCTACTTCGTTGGACGCAACAAGGCGCAGCGAAAGTTAAGGACAGCCCCAAACGTCTCGACGCGGGCCGCAAGGCCTTCAAGAAACTCGGCGTAGAGATAAAGGATACTTACATGACCATGGGTCAATATGATCTCGTCTGCGTGATCGAAGGGCCCGATGATGACACGGTAGCGCGGGCGCTGCTCTCACTCGGCTCTCAGGGAAACGTTCATACCGAGACGCTGAAAGCCTGGACAGAAGACGAGTTTCGCAAGATCACCGGGTCGCTTTAAGAAAGTCGAATATCCAACGTCCAAAGTCCAATGTCCGGAGCGAAAGCTCAAGAAGTTTAGAGTACAAGCTTCAGCTTGCTCTTTGTGGCCAAGAACGCAAGCTAAAGCTTGTACTCTGAACTTCTGGAATGACATTGGACATTGGACGTGGGACTCACTTGTGATAACCCGGCCCGCGCAGCACTCGTCCCGGCAGCGACGGCGTTCGCTGGCCGTTGTCGACGCTGAGTTGACCGTTGACGATTACGTACTCGATGCCGTCGGGATGTTGATTAGGCATCTCGAAGGTTGCGCGATCAATCACCGTCTTCGGATCGAAGATAGTCAAGTCGGCATAAAAACCCGAGCGCAGGAGCCCACGCTGATGGAGACCGACGCGCGCCGCAGGCAGACCGGTCATCTTGTGAATGGCCTGCGGCAAAGTTAGTAAGTGTTCGTCGCGCACATAACGGCCCAGAATTCTCGGATAACTTCCCCAACCGCGCGGGTGTGATTTCGATCCCGCCAACGGACCGTCGTTCGCGCGCGCGCCGCTGTCGGTGCAGAAGCTCACAAAAGGCGCTCGCATCGCGGCGCGCATGTCGTCTTCACTCATCATGAAATAGATTGCGCCGGTTTGTCCGTGATCGGCGAGGATGAGATCAAACAACGCATCGAGCGGATCTTTTCCCTGCTCCTCGGCGATTTGCGACACGCGCTTGCCCTGCATCGCTTCAAGATCGCGATTGACAACTGATCCGATCAAAACGCCTGAGGCGCCGCCGCTGCCGAGATAAATATTTTCCCACTCTTTCGAGTCAGTAGTGATTTCTTTCTTGAGGCGCTCGCGGATACCAGGATCGCGCAATCGGCCGAGCATCTTTTCAGTGCCACCTTCGAGCGCCCATGGCGGCAGACACGCGCTAAGCGAAGTGCTGCCCGCGATGTAGGGATAAATATCAGCCGTGATGTCGAGGCCTGAGGCGCGGGCACGTTTGATTTTCGCCAGCACTTCGGGCATGCGGCCCCAGTTTTTCTTGTAGGCTGTCTTCAAATGCCAGATCTCGACCGGGATTTGCGCGCGGCTGGCGATTTGAAAAACTTCCGCAAGCGATTCGTCCAGTGCGTTGGCCTCGCTGCGCTGATGCGTTGCATAGATGCCGCCGTATTGCCGCGCAACTTTCGCCAGTTCCACAATCTCGTCCGTGCTGGCAAAGCGCGCGGGAACGTATTGCAGCGAAGTTGACAGACCGAGCGCGCCATCCTTCATCGCGGCGGCAACCAACTGCTTCATTTTTTCCAACTCGGCCGGCGTTGGCGGGCGATTGTCAAAACCGACCACGTATTCGCGAACCTGAGTCGCGCCGACGAAGGTGGCGAGGTTGACCCCCGACCCCTGCTTCTCAAGCCGGCTGAAATATTCATCGAGCGTGCGCCAATCGATGGTCAGTTTGTAACGACGATTGAAGTCTTCCTGCTCCTTGATGAGCCGCTCGTTGATGGGCGCAATCGATTCGCCTTCGCCGGTGACTTCGGTCGTGACGCCCATCATCACTTTGCTCATCGCGCGCGAATCGATCAGTAGATAGGTCTCGGACTGGCCCAGCATGTCGATGAAGCCGGGCGCGACCACCATTCCCGCGGCGTCAATTTCGCGAGTGGCAGCGGCATTCTTGAGTTTGCCGATGGCCGCGATGCGATCGCCAGTGATCGCGACGTCAGCGAGGTAACCCGGGCGGCCTGAGCCGTCGATTACGAGTCCGTTCTTGATGAGCAGATCGTACGTAGGCTTCGCAGCGCTGGTGGAGTTGTGGAATAAAGAGAAGAGAAGTATCGTCGCCAGGATTAGGGAAAGTGAAACTCTGATCAGCATTATGCCACCATGGAATCAGGGTGTTCGAGCAGCGAATGGTAGATTGTAAGTGATCCGGATGTCTACATCTTCGAGGGAAACTTCGATCATGAAGTGGCGCAATGATCTTCGTGGGACCGCGGGCGACTCGCCCGCCTCAAGCTGCGCTATCACTCAAGGCAAGGTTGAGTCTGGCAACTCTGACAATGTGGCATTCAACGAATGCGGGCGAGTCGCCCGCGGTCCCAGGAAGATCTTGCGTCGTTCCCTGGCGTTGTTTAGAGGCGGGCATTGCCCGCCGTCTCAACGTTGGGCCGGTGGGCAACGCCCACCTTCTAAACAATCTTAGGAAACGCATGTGACTTTCATTGATTGCCTGCGTAGAATTCAACGCCGTGGCAAGTCAACCAGTAACGCTAAAACAAATTGCTGAAGCAACGGGTGGAAAGTTATCCGGTGATGCAAACGCGCTGGTCACTGACGTGAGCCATGATTCGCGCCGCGCCGGTCCCGGCAGTTTGTTCGTCGCCGTGCGCGGTGGATTATTTGACGCGCACAAATTTATCCCGCAAGTGATCGAACAAGGCGCAGTCGGCGTGATTTCCGAACTCGAGTTATCGAGTGACGCGTTGCCAGGCGTCGAGCCCGGGTCCATCGCTTGGCTGCAAGTTGAAAATGTCAGACGCGCGCTGGCGTTGGCGGCAGCCGAAGTTCACCATCATCCGTCACGTGAGTTACAGCTTGTCGGCATCACGGGGACAAACGGAAAAACTACCACGGCCTATCTGATCGCGTCGATTCCGGAAGCTGCGGGCGAACTGGTGGCGATGACGGGCACGGTCGAATACCGTCTCGGCGCCGAACGTCGCAAGGCTGAACGCACCACGCCCGAGGCGACCGACATGCAGCGCATGCTGCGCCAGGCAGTCGAGATTGGTTGCAAGACTGCGGTGATGGAAGCGTCTTCGCAGGCGATGGACTTTCATCGCTGCGACGCGCTCGAATACGCGGTGGCGGTTTTTTCCAATCTCACGCGTGACCATCTCGACTATCACAAGACGATGGAGAACTACTGGTACGCCAAGCAACGACTGTTTGACGGGCGCCTGGGCACCAAACCGCGCGTCTCGGTAATCAACGTTGACGACGCTCGCGGAGTGGAACTGGCGGAGCGACTCGAAAGGGAAGGCTTGCGAGTTGTTCGTTACGCAGTTAAATCAGACGCGGACGTAACGGCGCGCGACGCGGAGTTTTCGCTTGAAGGGATGCGTTTCAATTTGAAGACGCCGGAGGGTGAACGCGATTTTCATTCGCCTTTGGTTGGTCCACCGCACATCTACAACACGTTGGCCGCCGTCGCGAGTGGCCTGACGCTTGGCTACGAGCTCGACGTCATCACCCACGCATTGGAAAAATGCACGGGCGCGCCGGGCCGCTTCGAGCGCGTGCCGCACGAAGGAGATTTTGCGGTGGTGGTCGATTACGCGCACAGCGACGATGCGCTGCTCAACGTGTTGCGCACCGCGCGTGAGGTGACGAAAGGAAAAATTATTACCGTCTTCGGCTGCGGTGGCGATCGCGATGGCTCAAAGCGAGCGCCGATGGGCGAAGCAGCGGGGAGTTTGAGCGACGTAGTGATTTTGACTTCCGATAATCCACGCACCGAAGACCCGGAAAAAATCCTCGCGGATGCGGAAGTCGGAATTCAGAAGACAGGCAAGCCCTATCGGAAAATCGCGGACCGGCGTGAAGCGATTTACCAGGCGATCTCAGAAGCTCGCAGTAATGATTTAGTTTTGATCGCGGGGAAGGGCCACGAGGATTACCAAATCATCGGCCGGGAAGTGCTTCACTTCGACGATAAAGAAGTTGCCCGCGAGGCGCTGGCAAACAGAGCGTAACGCAGACTGTTAGCTAGCGATCCGCCGCCAGCGGCCCGCCGCAACCTGACAGTTTGCGTTACATAAAATCTCACTGCAGGCGGCGCCCAACATTAATCTGCTTTCTTGCGCACGAAATACCAATAGACCGGCAATCCGAGCGCGATGATTAGCAAACCGAATAGCGACTGCAACGGCGCATTCTTGATCGTAAAGACGATCAGATAGATCGTAACCAACACGAACAACGCGGGCACCACGGGATAACCCCAGGTGCGATATGGCCGGGGAGCGTCCGGCTCACGCCAGCGAAACACGAACACTGCCGCCGTGACCATTCCGTAGAAAAGCCAGAAGGCAAAAATTGCGAGGTCGGTGAGTTGATCAAAAGTACCCGAGAGTGCCAGTACCGCCGCCCAGACAGCTTGCACGATTAGCGCGATTACCGGCACGCGCGTTCTGCGCGACACGCGCGCCAGACTCTTAAAGAACAGCCCGTCGCGGGCCATCGCAAAAGGAATGCGCGCGGTTCCGAGAATCGACGTCTGCAGTGAGCCCCATGAAGAAAGCATCATCACCCCGGCCATTAAGCTCAATGCGAGCGGACCCACGACTCTCTTTGTCGCCTCGGCGGCAACAGACGAGACTGCCGAAACACTTGCGACTTCCGTCGGAGTTAGCACGTAGTAGTAACTCACGTTCACGAGGACATACAGCAGAATCACAATGAACATGCTGCTGATTAAGGCGAGCGGGAGGTTGCGGTCCGGGTGTTTCACTTCGCCGGCCATGTACGAAATATTGTTCCAGCCATCGTAAGCCCATAGCGCTCCCAACATCGCTGCGGCAAAGCCGGAAAGTCCAGCGCCGGTTACAGCAACCGCTTCACAGGTACCACCAACGTTAGCCAATCCGAGATGCGACCAACTGCCGTCTTGATAAAAAAACGCTCCCAAGCCAACACCCAGAACCACCAGAACTTTCAAGATGGTAATGAAGGAAGCAACGTGTCCGCTCACATTTACGGCGGCGCAATTAATCAAGGTTGTGACGGCCAGCGTTAGCAGGGCAGCGATTTGCAGTCTTCCGAAGGGAATCTGATAACCGCCGGGCAAGGTCAAACGAAAATAGACTTCGCTTAGTGCTCCCCTGGTCAAATCGTTTAGGAAGATAGAGAAGCCAACCGCGAGCGCCGCGGCAGACGCAGTTCGGGAAATCAGAAATTGGGACCAGCCGTTGAGAAACCCCCAGACTCTTCCATACGCGTCGCGAGTGATTACATATTCTGCTCCCGCGTGTGGCCTCATCGTCGTCAACTCGGCGTAAGTTAGCGCCCCGGCAAGCGCCAGCAGACCCGCGACGATCCAGACCACGATGACTCGGCCCGGTGTGCCGACGTTGCACGTCATCACACGCGCCTTCAGAAAGATTCCGGTGCCGATGATGTTGCCAACGTTTACCGAGATGGCGGCGATTGGCCCCAGGCCGCGAATCAAATGGTTGCCATTCAGTGTTTGCATGTAATCATCAGAAAGGAATTCAGAAATTTGAATGGGCTTGTCACGCCTAGGCAGCCCGCCTGATTCTGGTTCGGCCAGTAAGCGAGCGCGCGGCAGCTTCGCCGGTTACAACCGCACCTTCCATGAAGCCCTGCGACTCAGCCAGATGCTCTCCGGCAAAGAAGACTTTGCCATGCGGTTGCTGCAGGATTGGACGCAGCGTAAACCATTGCCCAGGCCGATAAAACGCATAGGCGCCCTGGGAATAGACGTCACGCTGCCAGGCCATGGACTGAATGTTCGTTGCGAGCTCAGGCGCTCGCTTGTTTAGCGGCAAGAGATCGCGGGTGATGATATCGCTTCGTCTACGACTACTCTGCGCTGCCAGCACGTCGGCCTTTTCGCCGATTGCGTAACTGCAAAGAATGCCCTGCTTGCCCGGCTGATCTTTTGTGCTGTGAAAATAATAGTGAGAGGTAACATCACAGACTAGTGAGAAGTCTTCCGGCCCCCAGAAGCGTTCACGGAAAAGAACCTGGTTCTTGATGATACGAGCGTATTGCAGTTTTTCCGCGGCCTCAGCTTGCGAGCGGGGAAGCGGCGGGTCAAAAGCAATCTTACCCAGAACCCGGGCGGGCACAGTGCAGATGCAAGCGTCGGCGGTGAAGTCTCTGCCTCCGGCAGTTACCGTCACCCTTCCACCTCGCTGGACAATCCGTTGCACCATCATGCCGGTGTGAATTGCGGCATTTCCAACCTGCGAGGCCAGTGCCTTTACTAAGCGCGAATTGCCGCCTTCCATTTTGAAATCCATTTCATTTGCAGGACTGGACTCAAAATATTCCGCCGCTGCCACGTAAGCAGACATCATTCGGATCGTCTCACCGAAGTCTGTACTGTCCTGCAAGTCACGTAGCAACAGGTCTTCCTCGGTGAAGCCTATCTCCTTCAGCCAGGTCCACCAGTCATACTGATCCAACCGCACGCGATCTTCCTGTTTGTAAGCCTTATAAGCCGTCTTGAACTTTTCAAACGCAGCTTTCGCTTGCGGGGAAAAATCCCATTGGCCCGGTCGCTTCACCACGCCGTCCTGCATAAGCCAGGTCTCAAAGCGGTGATCCTTCAGAGGGATCTTGAAATCATGACAGAGCGCTTTCATTCGGTCGTGACTATCGCCCACCCATTCGCCGCCGAGTTCGCACACCAGCTCTGGACTCTCTTTGAAGTTAAAGGAAAAAACCCGACCGCCAACCCGCTCGCGCGCTTCGAGGATGGTGACGTTCCAATCTTTTAGAGAGTAGGCAGCAGCTAATCCGGACAGACCAGCGCCGATGATGATGCATGAGTAAGCCCGGCGTTGTATGTAAGGACTAACCAGCATTCCCCCGCGGGCTTCCTGCAACACCAGCGGCGCACCCAGCGCGGCGACCGCCGCAGTCCGCAGAAACTCACGGCGATTGGTGGTGGATTGTTTGGAGAGTCGTGGTTTTACCATATGTCGCTCGTTACCAGGTCTTCGTAAGTGTCGCGCCGGCGGATCAGGCTCGCGCTGCCTTCTTCGTCGACAAGAACGGCGGCCGGCAGCGGACGGCCGTTGTAGTGAAACATCTGCGCCAGCGAGTAAGCGCCGCAGTTGAGCAGCGCGAGCACTTCGCCCGGCTGGACATTCGCGGGCAGTTTGCGATAGTCGGGCAAGCGCCCGCAGCGTTCAATGTCGAAATAGACGTCGCCCGAATCGCACAGCGGCCCGGCAACTTTGTAACTGCTCTCGTGCGGCTCGCCCGCGCGCGTAGCGGAGATGGTGTGGTAGTACCACTTGTAGTTGTTCATCGAGAGCATGATGTTGTAGCCGGCGTCGGTCAGCAGCCACACGTCGCCGGTCTCGGGGCGCTGCTTCATATTGAGAACAGTCGTCAGCACCAGACCGGCATCGGCGATGATGCTGCGCCCGGGCTCGAGCAGAATCGTCGTCTTGTCGAGCAAGTGTTCTGCATCCGCGGCCCGCGCCGATTCGCGGGCAACGCGCAGCGCTTCGGAAAGGACTACTGACGGTTCGAGATCGGCGCCGAGCATGTCGCGCTCGTGTTCCGGGAGCTGATCGGCTTGCGAGCGATCGCGCAAGTAGTTAACCGGAATGCCGCCGCCCAGGTTGATGTGTTCAAGCGTGTGGCCCGTCTCGCGATGAATCCCGACGAGATGTTCCCACATACTGCGAAAGGCTTCGGCAAAGGGTTCGACGTCAGGCGTTTGCGAACCGACGTGAATGTGAATACCGCAAACGTGGATCAAGTCGGGATTTTGCAAGCCGCGTCGAAAAGCATCAAGAACTTCCGACGAAGAAATGCCAAACTTCGAAGTCAACAAAGCCGTCTGCAAACCTAAATGTGAACGCGTTCCTATTTCAGGCACGAGTCGCAGCGCGATGCGCGCGGGTTTCGCCGGCTTACCACTCGCCGCCGCCACTCGCCTGACCGCGTCTTCAACCAATCCGATTTCATAAATCGAATCGACATTGATCGCATAAATGCCGGCGCTCACGGCGTCGTCCAGTTCGCCGGCACTCTTGCTGGTGCCGTTGAAAATAATCTGATTGGGCCGGTAACCGGCGCGCAACGCCTTGAAAAGCTCGCCGCCGCTGTTGACCTCGATATCGATGCCCGACTCCCGCACTGTCTTGAGCACGGCCATGTTCGAATTTGCTTTCGAAGCGTAGAAAAACCGGATGGGATGTTCAACTGACTGGGCCGCTTGCTTTAGTCGTTCGATATTGGATCTGATGCGTGGTTCGGAGAAAACGAAGAGAGGCGAATCATGTTTACGAATAAGCTCCAAGGCGTCTGCGCCGTTGATGGCAAGACTGCCATCGCGGACTTCAAGAAAATTTGGAATGGTCCAGGCTGGAGCTGAAGATGCTACCGTCGACATTATTAAGCTGTTCTCCGAAAAAGAAAATTACTAATTATGAATTCGAGCGAAGATAGACTGGGGAGTGGCAAGCGTCAAGTTTGTCCCGAAAGATTTAGTTCAGCTGCGGATTCACGCGGATGCTCGCAGATATGAAAAAGAAGAATAGAAGAACGGCGGAAAGACAAATGGAACAGGCTAGTGAACTGCGGTTGCCCATTAGTCCTTATTCTGATCTGCGTTTATCCGCGTGCATCGGCGGCTAGTTCGTTTTAGTTGTCCTTTTACCGAGCTTCCGCAACACTTCACGAATCTGTTTGTAGTGACGCTGCTCGTGATAACCGATAAACGAAACGGTAGCCAGGCCGTCGATCTCCCCAAGAAACGGATGCCTGAAAACCAGGTTGCGGAAGCGATCAGCCCCGTGCGTAGCGCATAGCGATTTCAGCGACGCCCTCGTGCGATCAAAGTTTTCGATAGCCACTTCTTTAACAGGCGCGTCCAGCGGTTTCATAGCCTTCGGAGCTTTCACGCGAATAAGCCGCACTGAGACGATCGAAGTTGGAATGAACCGGCGGAAGAATCCGACGCGCCGCGGTGCGCGAGCGATTGCGCTTTCAAGCTCCTTGATGACGCGATCCTCGACGAGACAGAGGTGATGAACTATCTCGGCAACACTCCATTCGGCGTCCGAGGGTCGTAGTGAATAGAGCGGCTCCGCGAGCGGCCCGACCGCACCCTTAAGTTTTTGATGGACTGAATCCAATCGCTTCAGAGCTTTTTCCATAAGGCGAAGTTCAGAGCACAAGCTTTAGCTTGCCTCTTGCAGAATCAGTCCGAAGGCTGAACTCTGAACTGCTTGAGTTCTGGCGCAGAGTCAGTTTGATGGTTCGCCAAAATTGTAAACAATGACTCCGGTCACTTTCACCGGCTCGCCCATCAACAGGGTTGGCGAAAACTTCGCCTGACGGGCCGCCGCGACAGCCGGCCCTTGCAGCAGCGGATGACCAGACACCGCGTGGGCGGCAATAACAGATCCGTTTTCATCGATCGTTACTTGCACCGCAACTGCGCCAGATGCTTTCGCTTGTTTTGCGATTGCCGGATATTCCGGCGCAGGCAGGCTAATAGCTTTGCCGTTCAACACGCCGCCGGAAATCGGCGCCCGCGGCGAATCAGCCGACGCCGCAACAACACGGTTCGGTTCGTCTTGTTTTGAATCCGCGTCGTTGGCCGACGGCTTCACCGGCTGCGCTTCGGACGCTGAGGCATTGGCCGCCCGCGACGCGTTGGCAGGGTTGGTGGCGGAATTCTCGGAGGCAATATTCTCAGGCGCTGCATCGATCTTCTCCGGAAGCACGAATGAACTCAGAAATTGCTCCTGAATAGCGTCGTCTTTTTTTGTGTTTAGATAAACGATCGAATAGAAACGCTTGCGAGTGGCAAAGACCTGGGCAGTCCCCGACAATTCTGCGATGGTCAGGCGATATTCGCGCCCGGCGTTTCCCCGCAAAATTTTCTCCCCAACGAGCGTGAGTTTGGCAACCGCATCCTTGCGGATTTTTGGCGGAAACAGAATCTTGAACGCATCGACGTAGGAATTGACGCGCTGCATTTCGGTATACAGCGCCGGGTTTGACTTGATGCCGCTCAAGGAAACAACCGCGAAGACCGGACCAGGCGAACGATTGGAGATGTACATCCGCGAGTTCAGTTCCATCTTGTGATAAGGCTCTTTGCTCGACTCAAAGGTTGAGCCCTTCGGCATCAGCACGGAAAATACCTCGCCATCCGGCCGCAAAGTCTCCCAATCTGGCGCGTTGACCGGCGCCGAGGCTGGAAGTGACTGCTGCGCGGGCGTAACAGAAAAGCAAACTAACCAGACAAGCAGGCTGAAGCAAAAGGGGTGGATTGGGAAACGAAATGAACGCATGGCGCTTACTCCTTTATTACTTTGAGCGATCATGAGGTCATCGGGTCGACCAGGAGATTCTCACTATACACCCAGCTGATTTCAAGTCTAAAGCTGCGCGACCATCTCGGCCGGGTTCCAATAGGCATGCAACGTCTGGATCTTTCCGGCTTCATTAACTTCAAGGACATCGATGCCTTCAAAGTGAACTTTGCGGCCTTGCTTGCTAATCCCGCGCCCCGACCATTTCACAGCGGCGCCGTTGCCAGCAATGAAAATCTCATCCTCTTTTAAGCCAACCTCCTTGAAGGCAGCCGTAATCGTCTGAAAAAACTCGCCGAGTTTCTGATGACCGACTATCGGCGGCGCGCCCACCGGATCGTGACTGACGGCGTCTTCGGCAAACGTGTTAACCCAGGCCTGTTGGTCCATTGCCCGGAGCGCCGCAAAGTAATCTTTGACTGCTTTCGCAACAACCTCAGGAGACATTTTGTTTTTCCTTCCTTTCTCGTTCTCTCTGAACCAGGAGCCGGCGCAATATTTTTCCGGAGGCAGACTTGGGAATCTTATCGATGAACTCGAGCAAACGTATCTTCTTATGCGGGGCCACGCGCGCGGCAACAAAATTCATCAGCTCTGCCGCACTGGCTTCTCCTTTCAATACCACAAAAGCCTTCGGCACTTCGCCGGCCTCTTCATC
>Ga0137410_10000938_pt1 | contig 20038 bp, 16 predicted proteins | sample CZODoug1_16funga_FD_108878 | JGI IMG/M metagenome (GOLD analysis project Ga0137410, IMG submission 108878) | Vadose zone soil fungal communities from Angelo Coast Range Reserve, California, USA - CZODoug1_16fungal (Illumina Assembly) | ecosystem: Environmental > Terrestrial > Soil > Vadose zone... | reverse complement strand
CGGCATTCTGTGTGGCGTGTGGTGGTACTGGTACGGGCGTGATTCCCCCACACAACATCCCGCTGTCACGCCAGACGAGCTCGAGTTGATCAACACGGGCCGCGCCGCGACTGACTCGGGCTCGGATCGTCAGTACGGATGGCGCAAGGTCCTGCTGCAACGGGACGTGCTCCTGATCGCGTGCAGCTACTTCTGCTCGAACTACGTCTTCTACATGTTCTCGAACTGGCTGTTTACCTACCTGGTGGAGTCGCGCGGCTTCTCGTTGCTCGAAAGTGGCTGGCTGTACGCCTTGCCGTTCGTAGCCGGCGCCATCATGTGCGCTCTAGGTGGGCTCGTTTGCGATGCCCTGTGCCGACGCATTGGCGCGCGATGGGGATGCGGAATTCCCGCGATGCTCGGGCTGATTCTCGTCGGCGTGTTCCTGCTCGCGGGCGCGTACGCAACCAATCCTTACGTGGCAGTCGTCATGCTGTCGCTGTGCTTTGGCTTCATCCTCTTCATCGAAGGGCCGTTCTGGGCCGCGTCAACGTACGCGGCCGGCCCGCATACAGCGGCTGCAACAGGAGTGATGAATACGGGCGGAAACATTCCTGGCCTGCTCGCGCCTGTCATCGGGTTGATGATCGATCACCTGGGTTGGTTGCCGACGCTCGCCAGCGGTTCGATATTTGCATTAGCAGGCGCCACTTTGTGGCTGTTCATTGGCGGACAAAGCGATCAAGCGCTTGGTTCTTTGCGTAACCCCAAGAGGAATTGATCACCATGAAGAACAAAGCTAACCACTCTGCGGCGATGAACATCGCACGCATGACTGCAGTCACTCTTGGGCTCGCCGCGACCTGCCTCGCGTTCTCGATCGCCCACGCGCAGGCGCCATCAATGGCGCCGGCCGACTCGCCCCAATCCACGGCCGGCAAGTACGAACGTATCACCGTACATGGCGTATCTCTGGTGGGTAACCTCGAAGGCGATACTCCCGACCGGATGGTGTCCGTGTACCTGCCGCCGAGCTACGCAAAGAATCCGAAAGCGCGCTACGCCGTGCTTTATCTCCTGCACGGATTCACCGACTCGGACAGTCGCTGGTACGGATTGCGCGGCCCGCACTTCATCAATGTCCAGCGCGCCGTGGACCGAGCCAACGCCGCCGGCGCGATGGAAATGATCATCGTGACGCCTGATGCCTTCACCAAATACCAGGGCAGCATGTATTCGAGCTCGGCGACCATCGGTAACTGGGAGGCGTTCATTACCGAGGACCTGGTGACTTACATCGACGCTCACTACCGTACGCTCGCGCGGCGCGCGAGCCGCGGACTCGCGGGGCATTCGATGGGTGGCTACGGCACGATTCGACTCGGCATGAAATATCCGCAGGTGTTCTCGAGCCTCTACGCAATGAGCCCCTGCTGCCTCGCGGCGAGTCTCGAACCAAACGCGGAGCTGGTGGCGCGTGCAGCTAAGGTGAGCAGCGATAAGGAGATCGCCGACGCGGACTTCTTCACCAAGGCGACCCTCGCTTTGGCCGCCGCCTGGTCACCGAACCCACGCAATCCGCCGCGCTTCTTCGATTTGCCCATCGTCGACGGTAAGGCCGTGCCGGAAACGATCGCAAAGTGGGCGGCGAATGCGCCGCTGGCGATGGTGTACCAGTACATCCCGAATCTGAAACAGTTCGATGCGATTGCGCTGGATGCAGGTGACAAGGACCAGCCGATCGCGGACACGGTCCGCGCGATGGACGACATCCTGAACCTCTACCGGGTCGAGCACGTGGCCGAGATCTACGAGGGCGATCACGTCAGTCGCATCGAGGAGCGCCTCGAAAAGAAGGTGCTGCCGTTCTTTAGCGAACACCTGAGCGGGAAAGACCCATAAGGCCGAACGGTGATCCTTACCTGTCGAGTCTGGTGGGCCATGTAGGACTCGAACCTACAACCAACGGATTAAGAGTCCGCTGCTCTACCAATTGAGCTAATGGCCCGTCTCGGCGGGATCTTCGCGAGGGCGCGCATTCTACCGGATCACGGCCGCATTGGTGCAGTCCGTGCTAGCGCCCGGGTGGCCTGCGATCTCAGGCGCAGGGTTGGCTGCGATCGGCGGGCCGATCCGGAAGGCTTTCCAGCACCGGCTTGAACTCCGTCTTGGATTCCTCGGTGGCGAGTCGCGTAACCGGCCGCTCGATCTTTCCAGAGACTTGCACAAGCGGTGCGTTCCTGAGAGGACCGCGTTTGAGAGTCGGCTTGACCAGGAAATCCATTTCACCGCTTGGCAGGGCGAGCGATCCCAAGCCACGCATGCGTGTCGTCTCGGTGTCGATTCTCAGGTTCTTCGTCACCGCGCGACCGTCACGCAGCTCGAAATTCCCGCCCATGCAGCGAATGTGCGTGATCGAGCCCTCGCTCGGCAGCGAAAAGGCGAACTTGAGGAAACCTTTCGACCAGCGCTCGACCTGCTCGATCGGAAATTCTGCAGGACCCGCTTCCACGCGCGCGGCACCGCGGATGTGCTCCAGCCATTCGTCGACGGTCGCGCCGGTCGTCTCGAATGTCGTGTCGGCATTGATGTAGCCGGCCATCGCTTGATCCTGCGTCGGTGTGTCGAGCCAGCGCTCGAGATCCAGGTCGCGTGCGGCTCCGGTTCCGCGGATGCGCAGGCCAGCATCTGTCTTCTCGGCCTGCACGTCGCCGGAGAGCTTCCCGCTCCCCCACTCACCCTTGTCGATGTGGAACCGGTAGCCGTCCTTGTCTTCCGTGAGATGACCGCGCACGTGCAGGTCGTCAAGCGCGACGCCGTGCCACTTATCGAGCCCGACACGCCCGTCGACTTGCAGGTCCACGCCTCGCAGTTCCCGGGGCTTGTCGATCGTGCCCTCCGCCTCCATGCGCATGCGGGCCAGCCGCACTGATGCCTTCACGTCCCAGGGTCGATTCGCCCGAAAGGCATTCCAGCTGTCTCCTTCCACAACGGCGAAGGGCGCATCGTCATGCTCGCGGTAGATCTCGATCTTGGTCTGTCCATGCGCCGGCAGGCTTGCGGTGAGCAATGAAATGCTCTGTTTCATTGCATTCCCACAGGGACCGCCATGGCAAGTCACCTCGAGGCGCCTGATCGTGATCTTGTCCACATTCGTCACCCCATCAATGGCGCGCAGCGCCAGGCGCCAGTCACAAGGCGAGTCGTGCCGGGTCGAAACGCACACCTCGGCATCCTCGACTTCGAGGCGCCGGATCGACCACTTGTTCGACAGCATCGGAAGCAGGTCGACCTGTGCATTTACGGTCTTCGCAGCAAAAGCATCTGACTTCGTGCCAGCGCCCGGCTGACGCAGACGTACATCCTGGAGGTGGAGGCGCGGGCGCAGGGAGAGCCGCACTTCGATCGGCCCGTCGATCGAGACTGCGAAACCCAGCAGACGTGACAGCCGCTCCTCGATTGCACCGTGATCGCGAAGGTGAAAGGAGTGCAGCGAAATTGCGAGCAGCGCGATGCAGATGACGAGGAGAATTGCGGTGATGATGACGAGGCGCCACATCAACACGCGTTGCTTTGCTTGCATTCCGTTGCTCGCCGCGTCCATTGGCAGGACTTTCCATGACAGTCGTTGTCAGTTCGACGAACGACCTCTGCGTGGGTTCCGCGTCGGAACCCGCCTACGAATCGTCAGCGGGAAGATGGGGTGGACGATGGGACTCGAACCCACGACGGCCGGAATCACAATCCGGGGCTCTACCAACTGAGCTACGTCCACCACGGTCCTGGTGCGCCCGGCAGGACTCGAACCTGCGACCCTCGGCTTAGAAGGCCGATGCTCTATCCGGCTGAGCTACGGGCGCGCAGCCGATCGCACAATAGCCGTCGTGTCCGAATGCGTCCACGCGGCCGGGTAAAGTGGTCGGGGCGAGAGGATTCGAACCTCCGACCCTCTGCTCCCAAAGCAGATGCGCTACCAGACTGCGCCACGCCCCGATCGACTACCGCCCTGCACGGGGGCCGGAATCATACGGACGACCCTGTGGAGGGTCAAACTTACTCGCCGCGATCTACTTTCTGCGCCAAGTCGTGCCCTTGGACCCGTCCTCGAGCACGATGCCTGCCGCGGCCAGCAGGTCGCGAATTCGATCGGATTCCTTCCAGTTCTGCGCCTGGCGTGCCGCGACTCGATCCTTGATCAACTCTTCGATCTGCGCGTCTGTTAGCTCGTTGTCGGCCTGCGTGCCAGTGGCCTGCTGGAACCATTGCTCCGGATCATGGCGCAGCAGGCCGAGAATTCCGGCGAGCTGCCGCAATTGGCCGGCAAAGGTTCGTGCATCCGAGGAGCGGCCCTCGGCCTTCGCCGTATTCAGGTCGCGCGCGATCGACTGCAGGACCGCAAAGGCTTCAGGCGTATTGAAATCGTCGCTCATCGCCGCCCGGAACCGCTCCAGCGTCTCGCCAGTGACGGCGGTTGTACTCGGCTCTACGCCACGCAGTGCGGTGTAGAGCCGATCGAGAGCCGCCTTGGCTTGCAGCAGGTTCTCCTCGCTGTAGTTGATCGGTGCGCGGTAGTGCGTTGCCAGCAAGAAATAGCGCACGGCTTCCGGGTGATAAACCTTGACGACGTCGCGGATAGTGAAGAAGTTGTCGAGCGACTTGGACATCTTCTCGTCGTTGATGCGCACGAAGCCGTTGTGCATCCAGACATTGACGAATTTGGTGTCGAGCGCCGCACAAGACTGCGCGATCTCGTTCTCGTGATGCGGAAACTTGAGGTCGACGCCACCGCCGTGCAGGTCGAAGTGATTTCCCAGCACCTGGGTGGACATTGCAGAGCATTCGATGTGCCAGCCGGGACGTCCCTTGCCCCAAGGTGAATCCCACGAGGGTTCACCGGGTTTCGCGGCCTTCCACAACACGAAGTCGAGCGGATCGCGTTTGGCGGGGTCGATCTCGACGCGCGCACCCGCACGCAGATCCTTGAGCTGCTTGCCCGAGAGCTTGCCGTAGCCTGGAAAACTGCTCACGGAATAGAGCACATCACCATCGTCTGCGGCATAGGCGAAGCCCTTGCTGACGAGCTGTTGCACCATCTTGATGATGGCAGGCACGTATTGCGTCGCGCGCGGTTCGTGGTCGGGCTTCAGCATCCCGAGCGCCTCGCAATCCTCATCCATCGCTCGAATGAAGCGCGCCGTCAGCGCGTCGATCGGTTCCTTGTTCTCGGCCGCTCGCTTGATGATCTTGTCGTCGATGTCGGTAATGTTGCGAACATACGTCACTGAGTAGCCGAGCGAGCGCAGGTAGCGAACCGCCATGTCGAACACCACGAGCATGCGGCCGTGGCCGATATGGCAGTAGTCGTAGACGGTCATGCCGCAGACGTAGATGCCGATGCGTCCGGCCTGCAAAGGAACGAATTCCTCCTTGCGACCGGTGAGCGAGTTGTGAATCTTGATGGGATGCATGTTCAGTGTGGCTTCGCCCAGGCCTCGAGACGTCGGCGTGCGGTGTCAGGCGGCAGCAGCTTGAGCAAAGGGGCGAGCTCGGGCCCGTGCAAACGCCCGGTGAGCGCAAGGCGCAGCGGCATGAAGAGCTCCGGACCTTTGCGCCCGGTTGCCGCCTTGAGAGTCGCCCCCAATGCTTTCAGGTCCGGTCCGTGTCGTTCGAATGCGTTCGCCGCCTCACGGAAGAATCCGCTGCCCGCTTCATCCACGACACGACGATCCGAATCGCTGAGCGCCGGCAGATCACCGAACACGATATCGATCCATGGCGCCGCGTCCTCTGGGAGCACGATGTTGTGCCGCACGAGCTCGACAAACCCGCGCATCCGCGTCGCATCGACCCCGGCCGGGAGTCGAGGCTTGAGCCAGGCGATCAATGCGTCAGTCGGCGCCCTGGCGATCGCTTCCTTCTGCCAGTGAATGAGCTGCGTTTCATCGAAGCGCGCCGGCGCGCGGCCGAGATGATCGAGCCGGAAGTGCGCGGGCATGTCTTCGAGGTCGAGCCAGCCTTCCTGGTCCGAAGTGTGCCCGAGGCGAAACAGATGATTGACGATCGCCTGCGGCAGGAAGCCACGCTCGCGGAATTCGCGCGCACTTACGCTGCCGTGACGCTTCGACAGCGGCGCACCGTCCATGCCTGTCAGCAGGGCCACGTGCCCGTACTGCGGAATGCCGAGTCCCAGCGCCTCGAGCAGCAGGATCTGGCGTGGCGTATTCGTCAGGTGATCATCACCGCGCAGCACGTGCGTCACTTCCATCAACGCATCATCCAGCGCGTTGCAGAAGAAAAAGGCCGCAGTGCCGTCCGCACGCCGCACGATGAAGTCACCAATGTCTTCACTCGCAAAGCACTGCGCGCCGCGCACGAAGTCCGTGAACTCGACCAACTGGCCCTGTGGAATGCGGAACCGAAGACTCGGCTGCAGCCCGCGCGCCGTACGTTCGGCACGCTCCAGAGCCGACAGCTCGCGACAGGTGCCCGCGTACCGTGGCGGCTGGCCGGCGGCAAGCTGCGCGCGACGTGAGACCTCGAGTTCGAGCGGCGTGCAAAAGCAGGGGTAGACCTTACCGCCCGCCTCGAGACGCGCGAAGTACTCTGCGTACACGACGTTGCGCTGCGACTGGCGATACGGTGCCCTGGGGCCGCCGACATCCGGTCCGGCATCCCAATTCAGCCCCAGCCAATGCAGGTCGTCGATCAACTCGCCGAGATATCGCTCGGCGCTGCGCTCGAGATCCGTGTCCTCGATGCGCAGCAGGAACTGCCCGTGGAGCTGACGCGCCAGCAGAAAATTGAAGAGCGCAGTGCGCGCATTGCCCAAATGCAGCGAGCCCGTCGGGCTGGGAGCAAAACGTGTGACGGCGAGTCGCGTCATGGCGCGTATGTTAAGGGAATAAGGCTGCCGCCGCCCTAGCCCGTCAGCCGCGGCTTCCTTACACTTGCGTCCTCATAGATTTCGGACCAACTCATGAAACAGTTCGCCTCACTCCTGCTGCTCCTGTTCACCGTCGCGGCGCTCGGCGAGGAGCCCACTGCACCGGCACAGCCGCCGACGCCCACGCAACCGGTTCGCGTGCGCTTCGAGACGACGATGGGCAACTTCGTCCTGCGCCTCGACCCGGTCCGCGCGCCGCTCACGGTCGAGAATTTCGTGAAGTATGTACGCGAAGGGCAGTACGAGGGCGTGGTCTTTCATCGCGTGATCGCCAACTTCCTGGTCCAGACCGGCGGCTACGACACGAACTACCAGCTGAAGCCCGTCCACGGCTACATCGTGAACGAATCCGGCAACGGCCTGATGAATCGTCGCGGCACCGTCGGCATGGCGCGGGCCGAGGGTCCGCACACCAGCACCAGCCAGTTCTTCATCAATCTCACCGACAACCCGGATCTCAATCCGCTGCCGACGCGCTGGGGCTACGCGGTCTTTGGTGACGTGATCGAAGGCATGGACGTGGTCGACCGCATCGGCAACTCGGCGACGGGCACCGTCGGGCCGTTCAAGGAGAATGCCCCGCTGAAGCCGGTCGTGATTCAGAAAGCGGTCTTGCTCGAGTAGACGCGATGACAACGCTGTTCGTCTCGGATTTGCACCTGGACGCTCAGCATCCGGAAATCACGCGCCAGTTCCTGCAGTTCCTCAGCGGTGAAGCGCGCCAGGCCGAGGCACTCTACATTCTCGGCGACCTGTTCGAGGTGTGGATCGGCGATGACGATCCCGACCCGGAGAAGCGCCGTGTGATCTCCGGTCTGCGTGCTTTGACCGCGGCGGGGGTACCTTGCTACGTCATGCACGGCAATCGTGATTTTCTCCTCGGCGAGCGTTTTTGCACCGACAGCGGTTGCCGCCTGCTGGAGGATCCAACCATCATTCACATGCACGGCAGGCGCGTGCTCACGATGCATGGCGATGCGCTATGCACCGACGATCACGCCTACCAGAAGCTGCGCGCCATGGTGCGCGACCCAGGCTGGCAGCGGATGTTCCTGGCGCTGAGCCATGAGCAGCGCCGGATGCTCGCCGACCAGGCACGTGCTGGCAGCAAGGCACACATCGCCCAGGCGATGAGCGCGATCATGGATGTGAATCAGCAGGCCGTGACCGCGGCCATGCGCGGGGCGGAAGTCAACCTGCTGTTGCACGGTCATACGCATCGCCCCAACGTCCATCGCTTCGACCTGGATGGACGCCCGGTGGCGCGCATTGTGCTCGGCGACTGGCATGACCAGGGAAGTGTCTTGCGGTGGGACGAGAACGGATTCGAGCTGCAAAGCCTGAGCCGGCACTAGGCGGACTACTCAATTCCTATGGCTCCTCGCCTCCCTGTCGGGCGAGGTCGCTGAGTTGAGCCTCCATGAACAAGGTTTCTGACTCAGGATTCGAGTTGTAGGGCGCAATCGGCTTGAACCCGAGTGCGGTGTAGATCGCTTGCGCCGCTTTCATGTGATGCAGCGTATCGAGCCGCATCTGGGCGTAACCGCAGCCGCAGGCGTGCCTCATGATGGCGCGCGCAAGAGCCGGGCCGACGCCCTGCCCGCGAAAATCAGTTCGCACCCATAGCCGCTTCATCTCGCAGACCTTCGCCTCCAGTGGGCGCATCGCCACGCAGCCCGCAACGGCATCGTCGACCCACGCCAGGAGCAGCGCGCCTCGCGGCGGCGCGTAGGCGCCTGGCAAGTCCGCCAACTCGCGCTCGAACTGCCGATACTCCACGTCCATGTCGAGCCACGTCGCGTATTCGGTGAACAAGGTTCGCACGATCCCGAGCGTGGATGAGTCGGCCTCGAGGATGCGAATCGCCACGATGTACCGCCATCACTCAGCGAGATCGACAGGGACGCCCGAATGGAACCGGAATTGTGCATCCGGCTCCTCGATCAACTGCGCCTCGATCTGCGCCAGTTCGCGGCTCCGGCGGTTGATCTCGCGGGCCGCTTCTTCACCGCCAGAGCGAGCTGCCAGCTGCAGATACACGGTGAAATGGCGCGCTTCAGCGTCAGCGAGGCCTGCGTAGAACATCCCTAGCGGCTCGTCCAGTTGTGGGGCGAGCGCCATGAATCGCTCACACGAACGCGCCTCGATGAGCGCTCCGCAGATCAGCAAGTCGAGTCGCCGGCCCGGCTCTCGCGGCCGCACCGCGCGGCGCAGGGTCTCGGCGTAGCGGCCGGGTTTCACCCTGCGGTAAGGCACCTGCAGCTTGGTCAGCATGCGCTGCACTTGCTCGAAGTGACGCAACTCTTCGCGCGCGAGTCGTGAGAGCTCGAACGCCAGGCCAGCGTCGTCGGCGTAGGTGAAGATGAGGCTCAGAGCGGTCGAGGCTGCCTTCTTCTCGCAATTCGCGTGGTCGAGCAGCAGATCCTGCCAACGCGACCTAGCTGCCGCGATCCATCGTGCGGGAGTCGCTACTCGCAGCAAGTCGAAGGGATCAGGAGCCGGGAGCTCCGGCGCCGCCTTCGCAGCCGGCATGCTCAAGCCTCTGCAAGGGCCGGCTGGACTGGCTGAGCACTCAGCTGATCGATGGCGCGAATCAGGTCCTCGGCCCTCTGGAAGCGGTCACGCGGCTCCTTGGCGAGGAGCTTGTGCGCCAATGGCTCGAGCTCGGCCATCTCCTCCTCGAGCGGAGGCAGTGGCGCATGGCTGTGCTTGTAGATCACGGCCATCGGCGTGCCGGCGAGATAGGGCTTCTTGGCCATCAGCATTTCGTAAAAGATGACCCCGATGCTGTAGAGATCACTGCGCTCGTCGACCTCGGCGCCGTGCCCCTGCTCCGGGCTCATGTAGTACGGCGTGCCGAATATTTCTCCGGTGGCAGTGATCGCCGCGTCGAGCTCCAGCTGTTTCGCGAGGCCGAAGTCGATGAGAGCCAGCGAGCCATTGGCGCGCAGCATGACGTTGCCGGGCTTCAAGTCCCGATGCAGGACTCCGACACCGTGAATCGCCTGCAATGCGGCCGCCATCTGGCGCAAATACACCAACGCCTGGCTCGGCGTGACCTTCTGGCGCATGCGGGCGCGCAGGTCACCGGCGGCGAAATATTCCATCGCGATGTAGGCGTGATCGTCGGCGACGCCCAGGTCGTAAATGCGCACCACGTTCGGGTGCTCGACCTTGGCCACCACTTCGTATTCCTGCAGGAACCGCTCGAATGTGCCCTTGCCCTCGGCGACGTCCGGAACCTGGCTCAGGACCTTCAGCACCACCAGGGCGCCTACGCGTTCGCTCTCGGCGAGGTAGACGGTGGAAATGGCACCGGTCGCGATCGTGCGTACGTAGCGCTGGCCACGAATGGTTACGTTGCCGAACCGGTAGGCCTGTTGTGCCTGAGCGCTGCCGCGCAGGAGCGTCAACTGCCGCTTGCGCTTGCGTGTCGCTTCGCGCACCGCGCCGATGAAGCGGCGATGGTCGATCTTGACCTTGCTGATGCACACCTCCGCACCGGCACGCAGTGCCGGCAGTACTACCGCGTCTTCGGCGGACGGTGTGAGAAAAATGATTGGAGGAAAGCCGGGCCGTGCGCTGAGATCGGTGAGCCATTCCAGGCCGGAACCGCCGGCGACTTGCTGATCGAGAATGACTGCTTCGTATCCAGCCGCGGTTAACTCGGGCGCGAGCTTGCCGTCCGTGCTCGGATCATGCTCGGTGATCGCGGCATCTGCCCATTCAGTGGTGATGTGATGGCGCAGAAGCTGGCGAAACACCGCTTCATCTTCGATCAACAGGAGCTTGACGGTCATGCGCCGCGATCCGGATCCGGGCTTCGAGCGCCCGGCGCATTCAATCACATCGGCATGCCTCGTGCGAATGTGAAGTCCGTCACACTCGCTTGATGCCGAGCACGAGGTCACCGACGTTGGTTCCGGTCGGCCCGGAATGCACCAGATCGCCGGAAGCCTCCAGGAAAGCGCCAGAATCGGCCCTGGCGAGGCAATCGTCGGCATCGAGGCCGCTGAGCGTGCCGCGCTCGATGGTCTCGCTGTCGACGATGGCGCCGGCATCCTGAGTCGGGCCGTCGGTGCCATCGGTGCCCGCGGCAAGGAGCGTCAGCTCGTCGTGCGAAACGAGCAGCCTTGCCGCCGCGAGGGCGAGGTGCTGGCTGCGTCCACCGCGACCGGGCTTCGCGGGCAGACGTAGCGTCGATTCGCCGCCCCAGATCGTCAGCCCTGCGGGGCCCATCTTCATCTCGTGGCAGAACCCTGTCGCAAGCTCGACGGCGTCTCCCGCGAACCGGTGCCCGGCTTTGCGGGTCGCGAGTCCGGCTGCGCGCCCAGCCTGCGCCGCGCCAGCAAGAGCGTCCTCGAGCGTCGCAATGACACGCCGGGCGATGGCCTGAGCGCAGGTCGCGGCAGGCGATCCGTGCCTGGCGAGAAGCTCACTGAGCCATGACGGCAGGTCGGTCGGCAGTGCTTCGTCGGTGGGGTTTCCGACCAGGCCTGAGCCGATCACGTTCGGATCGTCACCGGGCACATCGGAGATCAGCAATGCAAGCGTGTCGCGCCCGCGCAGGTGACTGAGCAGGCGCCCGCCTTTGATGCGGGACAGGTGCTTGCGAATCTCGTTCACCGCGGCGATGTCGCGTCCACTCGCGAGGGCCCATTCGCCGACGCGTGCCAGGTCATCGAGGCTCACTCTTGCGGGCAGCACTTCGACGAGACTCGAGCTGCCACCCGAGATCAGGAACAGCAGGCGCCGCTCCTGCGGCAGTGAATCGAGCAATTCGAGCAACCGTGCGCCCGCGGCGAGCGATCGCTCATCCAGCAGCGGATGACCCGCGGGAAGCTGCTCGACCTGCGGGTGGGAATCGAGCTCAACGGGAAAATGGCCGGGCTTGGAGATCGTCAATGCAGCGGCGATTTCAGTTCCGAGCACATCGATGGCGCCGAGCGTCATCGCCGCAGCGGCTTTGCCTACCGCAATCACCTGCCACGGCGCACCTGGTCCGACTCCCGTCAACGCCTCACGTACACGCCTTCGTCCATCAACCGCCGCCACCGCCTGCCGCCAGATCTCGAGCAGCAGTGAGCGCCCGTTGTTCATGGGGAGTCGGGGGTTCGCCGCCGCCGCATCATTGCGGGGGGCCGGTTTCAGACCGGTCGTACGGCGCGCAGCGTGCGACGGCGTTCAGCCCGACGGCGGGACTTCGCTTCGTCGGAGCGCTCGCTCTGCAGCCGCTCGAGGTATTCGCGAGTGACTTCCCCGGTGACGTATTCGCCGGAGAAACAGGAGGTGTCGAATTCTTCGATCCTGGCGTTGTCGTGCCGCACGGCATGCACCAGGTCATCCAGCGACTGATAGATGAGCCAGTCGGCGCCGATGATCTGCGCAACTTCTGCGTCGGTGCGACCAGCAGCGACCAGTTCCGACGCGGCCGGCATGTCGATGCCGTAGACGTTCGGGAAGCGCACCGGTGGCGCGGCCGACGCGAAATACACCTTGCGGGCACCCGCTTCGCGCGCCATCTCGATGATCTGCGCCGAAGTGGTACCGCGCACGATCGAGTCGTCGACCAGCAACACCGTCTTGCCGCGAAATTCGAGATCGATCGCGTTGAGCTTGCTGCGCACCGATTTCTCGCGTTGTTCCTGGCCCGGCATGATGAAGGTGCGGCCGATGTAGCGGTTCTTGATGAACCCTTCGCGGTACTTCACACCCAGGAGTTGCGCCACCTGCACGGCGCTCGTGCGGCTGGTGTCCGGAATCGGAATCACCACGTCGATGTCGTGATCGGGACGGTCACGGCGGATCTGATCGGCGAGCCGCTCGCCCATGCGCAAGCGCGACTTGTAGACCGAGATGTTGTCGATGATCGAGTCGGGCCGCGCGAAGTAGACGTATTCGAAGATGCAGGGCGTGTGGCGCGCGCCGGCGACGCACTGCTGCGCATAGAAACGGCCCTGTTCGTCGATGAACACGACCTCGCCCGGCGCCACGTCGCGCACCAGCTCGAAACCGAGCATGTCGAGCGCGACACTCTCCGAAGCGAGCATGTACTCCGGACCCTTGCTCGTATCCCGCTTGCCGATCACCAGCGGGCGGATGCCGTGCGGATCGCGAAAGCCGAGGATGCCGTGACCGATGATCATGGCCACCACCGCGTAGCCGCCGCGGCAACGACGATAGACCGCACTCAGCGCGGCGAAGACGTCGGCCGGTGTGATGCGCGGCGTGCCGACGCGCTGCAGCTCCGAGGCGAAGACATTGAGAAGCACCTCGGAGTCCGACTCGCTGTTGAGGTGACGACGATCCTCGCGCACCAGCACCTCGGCGAGCTCCGTCATATTGGTGAGATTGCCGTTGTGCCCGAGGCAGATCCCGTAAGGCGCGTTGACGTAGAAGGGCTGGGCTTCAGAAGCGCTGTCACAGCCCGCGGTCGGATAGCGCACGTGGCCGATGCCGACGTTGCCCTTGAGCCGCACCATGTGCCGCTCCTGGAACACGTCCCGCACCAGACCGCTGCCCTTGCGCTGGAACAGCTCGCCATCCCGCGAGGTCATGATGCCCGCGGCATCCTGGCCGCGATGCTGCAGCACCGTCAGCGCATCGTAGATGCGCTGGTTGACCGCAGAAGTTCCGACCATGCCGACGATGCCACACATTACGGTCCGCTCCCGAAGTTAACGCGCCTCAGGCAGATCCACGTCGTCCGCGATCGAACGCATCCAGTCTCCGACGATCGCGGCGTACGGCATCAGCGCCGAACGCTTCCACCAGGATTCCTCATCGAGCTGCACCAGGCGACCCAGGATCGCGAACAGCCCCACGATGATCGCCCCGCGAAGCACGCCGAACAGTATGCCCAGCATGCGGTCTGTCGTTCCGAAAGGCGAATAGCGCGCGAAGCGGGTCACGAAGAAACCCACCACGACTCCGAGCAGCACCACCGAGATCAGGATGATCAGCCGCGCCACCCAGACGCGCACCTGCTCGTGAGCGAGGAGACCACCGAGATGGGGCTCCAGCACACCTGAGAACGTCCAGGCCAGCCAGATGCCGAGGATCCACGCCGCAACCGAGATCGCTTCCCGCATGAAGCCGCGCCAGGCGCCGATCAGGCAGGAAATCGCAATCACGCTGACGATGATCCAGTCGGCGCCGTTCATGCAGTGCTGTGGCCTGCCTCCGCTCTCGAGAAGGCGCGCATTCTAACTGAACCGGCCGAGCGGGTGGTTTCGCGTGTCGGGCAAAACCTGATCGGGTTGTCACTGCGCAAAGTCGCGGGTGCGATGTGGGGGCTCGCGCGCCTGAGGTCAAGGCTGCGGCACGATCACTGCGGAGCGTCCCTCGCGTCGCAGGCGCTCCGCGAGATTCTCGGCCCGGGCGCGATCCTGCTCCGGACCGACGCGTACGCGGTAGCGCGTCCGGCTGCCGGAATCGATACGCGATACGAAGGCTTTGTAGCCGCGGGACTTGAGGTCCTTGGCAAGCCGTCCGGCGTTCTCTTCGCTGGCGAAACTCCCCAGCTGTACCGCCCACGAGGATTCCGTCGCGGCAGGCGCCGTCGCCGTCGCGGGCTTTTCCGGCGCCACTTGCGGCTCTGCGGACGGTGTATCGCCCGCCTCGGGTGTGGCCTCCACACTCATAGTCCCCGTGCCCGCGTGCGAATCGGCGTCAGGAGACTGGGGCTCGCCTGGCGCAGCGTCTGGTTCACGGGCTGGCGCTGCTCGATTGCCGGGTGCAGCCAGGTCGATCGTGTAGGTTTGAACCGCGCCTGCATCCTTGGCGTTCGAGCCCTGTTGCCGGTGTGGTCCCGACAGCAACTCGGGCACAAGCAACACGATCACCGCCACCAGGATGAGCGCACCGATGAGCCTCTCTTTGACTCTTATCTCCATACCTAACGCCCGCGGCGAGCGAGTATAGCGGATGGCCGGAGGCTGTGTTCCAACCACTCGAGCGCGGGTCCGACGGTCTGGAACGACCCATAGACGACGATGCGATCGCCCGCCTGTGCTTCGGCGCGAGCGCTTTCGCAACCCTCCGCGACGCTCGCCGCCTCGCTGCAATGTCGGTCCAGGCGCGGCGCGCAACGCTTGCGCAATTCCGCGGCACTCTGGCCTCGCGGGCCGGTGGTGCTCGCGGCGATCCAGTGATCCACGAGCGGCAGGAGCGGCGCGATCAGCGCGGGCGCATCCTTGTCCTTGAGGATCCCCACAACCGCCAGCGTTCGACCGCTCGGCGCGCGGGCGCGAAGATTGTCGGCAAGCGCTGCCGCCGCCTCCGCGTTGTGCGCAACGTCGAGGATCCACTCTGGATCGCCACCCAGGACTTCGAACCGTCCCCGCAGCCTGACCTCGCGCAAGCCACGCGCAATGGCGCCCCGATCGAGTGGTAAGCGGTCGCGCAAATCCTGCAGGACAGCGATCGCTGCCGCAGCGTTCGCTGGTTGCTGTCGGCCCGCCAGGGCCGGCAACGGCAGATCACGGAATTGCGTCTCGCGATCGGCCCATTCCCAGCGCTCGTCTTGAGTCCGAAAGCTGAAATCGACCCCTGGAATCCGCAGCGGCGTGCCCAACTCATGCGCGGCGGCAAACACCGATCGGGGCATCACTGCGTTACCGAGCGCGGCGGGACGGCCCGCGCGGAAGATACCGGCTTTCTCACGACCGATTTCCTCGACGGTGTTGCCGAGCCATTCGCAATGATCGAGCGCCACTGAGGTGAGCAATGCAACGTCGGCGTCCACGATATTGACGGCATCGAGACGGCCGCCGAGACCCACCTCGAGCAGGACCGCGTCGAGCGAGCTGCCCTCGAACAGCAGCAGGGCTGCCAGTGTGTTGAATTCGAAGAACGTCAGGCTGCGCTCACCGCGCACGGCTTCGATGCGTGCAAAGGACTCCATGAGTTCTTCGTCCGTGGCGAGCCGCCCGGCGATTCGGATGCGTTCGTTGTACTGGACCAGGTGCGGTGACGTGAAAGTGCCGACGCGGTATCCCCCGGCCGTCAGCATCGCCTCCAACAGGGCAACGCACGAGCCCTTGCCGTTCGTGCCGCCGACCGTGACGACCGGGCATTGGAAGGGTGCCAGCCCGAGATCGACCGCAACCTGTTTCACACGCTCCAGACCGAGATCGATGGTGCTGGGATGCAGGGTCTCCTGCCAGCGCAACCAATCTTCGAGTGTGTGAAAGCGCATGCGAGCAGGCCGGGCGCTAGAGCGAATGAGGCGGAGCTCGTCTCATCGCGTTTCAGTGGTATCTGGTGCACTACCGTTCGCAGGCTTGTCGAGCAGCAGACGCAGGAGCTCCGCGATCCTGTCTCGCAGCTCGCGCCGGTCGACGATCATGTCGAGCGCGCCGTGCTCGAGCAGGAACTCGCTGCGCTGAAAGCCCTCGGGAAGCGTCTCGCGCACCGTCTGCTGGATCACGCGCGGGCCGGCGAATCCGATCAATGCGCGTGGCTCGGCAATGTTGACGTCGCCGAGCATCGCGAGGCTGGCGGACACGCCTCCGGTGGTTGGATCGGTGAGCACCGAGATGAAGGGCAACCGTGCCTTCGCCAACCGCGCGAGCGCCGCGCTGGTCTTGGACATCTGCAGGAGTGAATAGAGTGCTTCCTGCATGCGGGCGCCGCCGCTCGCCGAGAAGCAGACCAACCCCATGCGATGTTCCAGGCAATGATCGACGGCGCGCACGAAGCGCTCCCCCACGACCGACCCCATCGAGCCGCCGAGAAAGCGAAACTCGAACGCGGCAGCCACGACCTCCAGTCCCTTGAGCGTTCCGGCCATCACGATGAGCGCGTCCTTCTCACCGGTCGATCTCTGTGCCTGCGTGAGGCGGTCCCGATAGCGCTTGCTGTCACGGAATTTCAGCGGATCGTCCGGTTCCACCCCCGCTGCCAGCTCGCTGGCCGAGCCCGGATCGAGGAACTTGAGCAGGCGCTCGCGCGCGCCAATGCGGTTGTGATGCCCGCACTTCGGGCAGACGTGAATGTTGCGTTCGAGCTCGGCCCGGTAGAGCACGGCGTCGCAGGCCGGGCACTTGATCCACACGCCCTCGGGCACCGAACGCGTGCGACGCTCGGTCTTGATGCGCGAGGGCATGATCTTCTCGAACCAGGACATGCGGGCTCCGAAGGCGTTGGACCTAGGGGTCCACCGATTGCCGCGGCATCATAAACGAAGCGCCACCTGCCGCCTTGTCCGGGCCCCGTGGCAGGCCGAATGCGTCCGGATAGCGCACTTCCATCAGGTAAAGGCCGGCGGGCGGTGCCGTAGCGGCTCCGAGGCGCCGATCGCGTCCTTCCAGCACCGCGCGCGCCCACTCCACTTCCGCCTCGCCCGCGCCGATGCGCATCAGCAGGCCCGCAATGTTGCGCACCATGTGGTGCAGGAACGCGTTCGCGCGTACGTCGATCACCACCCACTCACCGTAACGCTGCACATCGACCGCGTCGACACGGCGAACCGGCGTTCGCGACTGGCATTCGGAGGAACGAAAGGCCGAGAAGTCATGCTCACCCACAAGGAGCGCCGCTGCAGCCGCCATGCGTTGCGCGTCGAGCGCGCGGTGCACCCAACAGGCCCGATGCCGTTCGAGCGCCGGTCGGCTGGCCCGATTCACGATCAGGTAGCGGTAGGTGCGCGCGAGCGCTGAGTAGCGCGCGTGAAAATCGTTGGGAACCTCGGCGGCCCACTGGACGCTCACATCGTCAGGCAGCGCCGCGGTAGCGCCCAGCGCCCACGCGCGAGGCGTCCGTATGGCTTGGGTATCGAAGTGCGCAACCTGGCCGAGCGCATGCACACCGGCATCAGTTCGACCGGCGCAAGTCAAAGTGAGTGGATGATCAGCGATGCGCGAGAACGCGCTCTCAGCGACCGCCTGGATCGAAGGCGAATGAGGCTGGACCTGCCAGCCGGCATACGCGCTGCCGTCGTACTCCAGGCCGACTGCGAGCCGGACGGTATCGGACATTCGGCTTGGCTGCCCCTGTGGGGCGCGGACTCCTCAGCCCGGGAGCGACTCGATCAGGCGCTGCGCTTCCTGCTTCTGCGTCGCGGAGCCTTCCTGCAGCACCTCTTCGAGAATGCTGCGGGCGCCTTCCGGATCTCCCATATCCATGTAGGCACGGGCCAGATCGAGCTTCGTGCCGACCTCGCTCATGGTGACGGGCTCGAGCTCCGGCAGGCCCATCTCGTCTGCAGGAATGCGCGCCGTGCCGGTGGGCTCCCGATCACGCTCACGGTTCACTTCACCCACGTCCAGGTCGAGATCCGTGGCAGCGAGATCCTTGGCACCAAAGACGTCCGAAGCAAAGCGATCTTCGTCGGCAGCACTCTTGCGTGGCTGCTTGACCGTGTCAGAGGTGAGCGCGGCCTCGAGCCGGTCCAGGTCAAGATCCATCTCCTCGCCGCCGCCTCGGGGCATCTGCGCAGTCGAGTCGGTGTCGAGTCGGCGCCGGCGCGCCGTGTCACCCGTGCCGTCGCCGGAAAGCGCGCGATTGCGCGCGGTGGTCGCGGAAGTATCCCGATCCGGCGCGCCGGGCAAAGCCAGCGTCGCCGCCATGGTCTTGTCCTCGAGCACCCAGGTGCCCGTCGGACTGATCTTCGTGTCCTCATCGTCACCCAAGCGGCCGCGGCGTGCCTCTGCCTCGGCCAGCAGACGTCGTGACTTCTCATCGAGGCCCGCGAGCATGGTCGGGGCGTTCGCCGGATGGTCGGTTTGCTCCAGCGGGTCGGATTGCGCCGCCGCCAGTTCGCTGAGCTCGAGACCCAGGTCGTCGAGCGCGAGCTCGGCGGTCTGGTCGGAAAGCGTCTCGTCCTTGCGGAAGATCGCCGAATCGATCTTTTCCTTGATCGTCGGCGAATCGCGGCCGCGCAGCGCCGGCGACTCCACCGTCGGCACATCGTGACCGCGGTAGGTCTCGGTCTCGATGGTCGGCGTTTCCATGGTGCGCGCAGCCATCTCGCGCGTTGTCGCACTGCCGTCGCTGCGCGTGGTTTGATCCTCGAGCGGGAAGTCGAGACTCTGATCCTTCAGCGCAAGCGATTCACCCGTTTCGGCGGTCGTATCGTCCCCAGCGGTGCCAAGGTCGAGGTCGATCCCCCCGCCTGCTTCGCCTTCCGACGGTCCGAGCAGGTCGAGATCGACGCGGTTCTCTCCGCCTTCGAGATTCAGATCGACGTCCGCAGCCGCTGCGCCGGCGGCGCCCGGCGCCTGCGCGAACATTGGATCCTCGGGGCTGATCTGGCGGCCCATGATCGCGATCTTTTCCCACTCGCCCGGGCCCGCGTCCTGGCGGGTCTGCGCGAGCTCGCGCGCGGCCTGCAGAAACGCATCCTTGTTGCCCCAGACGAAGAAGATCTCGAGGAGCTTGAGCTTGAGGTCGCGGCGCTTTGGCTCGCGCTCGATCGCAATGCGCACCAGGTCCGCGGCCTGGTCGTAGAGGCCATAAGCCATGTGGAAATCGGCCTCGGCCAGGGGATCGCCCTGATCGAGGTTGATGGCCGTCTCCGAGCTCAGCGTGTCGTCAGCGCTCTTGGCGCGGCGGCCTGGCTCGGCGCGCGCACGCTCGGGACCTGCCGGCTCTGCCGCTTTCGCCATCCTGGGCTGCTGGCGTTCGCCGCTTTCTTCCACCAGGAACGTATCTTCCGCCGCACGGTTTGCGCGAACGGGCGTGGTGACGGGTTCGCGGTCCATCCGCGGCTCGCGTGCAAGTCCCGCTCCCCCGCCTCGGGCGGCGTCGGCGAGACTGCCGAGATTGGAGAAATCGGGCTCCTGGCGGCGACGTCGGGCAGCCAACCACAGCAGGACCAGGATCAGGAGCGCGGCGGCAGCGTAGTACCAGTGCTCAATGACCCAGTCGAGAATCGAAGGCTTCTCTTCTGCGACGGGCGCGGTCGGCGCCGGCGTGGGTTTCGGTTGTTCAGCGGGCGTCGGTTGCGGCTCGACAGCGGGCGGCGCCGTCGTCGCCTCGGTGGGCGTCTCGGTTGGCGCCTCAGCGGGTGGCGTCTCGGCAGGCGGCGTCTCAGCCGTCGGCGCCGGCGCCGGTGCCGGTGTGGGAGCCGGAGTCGGTTGTGCCGGCTTGCCGAGCTGCTGCTGCAGCTTCGCG
>Ga0137410_10000937_pt1 | contig 20051 bp, 17 predicted proteins | sample CZODoug1_16funga_FD_108878 | JGI IMG/M metagenome (GOLD analysis project Ga0137410, IMG submission 108878) | Vadose zone soil fungal communities from Angelo Coast Range Reserve, California, USA - CZODoug1_16fungal (Illumina Assembly) | ecosystem: Environmental > Terrestrial > Soil > Vadose zone... | reverse complement strand
GCGCGAACGTCTTCCGCTCCGTCACGCGTGCCTCTCCGTGTTCATCCAGCACGCGAAAAAAGCAACTACGGTATCCTTCGTGGCAAACGCCGGGTCCCACCGCCTCTACCCGCGCCAAAATCGTGTCCGCGTCGCAATCAATTCGCAGTTCCCGCACCTTCAGCACGTGCCCGCTCGTTTCGCCTTTCTTCCAAAGCTTGTTTCGCGACCGGCTGAAAAACACGACTTCGCCCGTCTTCCGCGTTTCTGCCAGCGCCACATCATTCATGAATCCCAGCATCAGCACATCACCCGTCCGAAAATCCTGCACGATCGCGGGAATCAGTCCACCGCTTTTTCCAAATGCAAGTTCCACTTCCGCCTCCTCTTCAACCAGTCCAAAAACCCGCCTAAAAACAAAAAACCCGCTGGGCTTTGAATCGCCAGCGGGCTAAAGAGTGCTTTGTACTTCGAACTTCTATGCACACTCCACTGCACGCGGCGCGCTGCCGTGATGATGGTGCCCGTGCGTGTGGTGCGTCGAAATCATTCGTAAGTAGAGTAAGAAAACTTTCGAAGGCTGTCAATCAGGAAGAAGAAAATCCCTCAGGCGCGCGGTCCGGGCGCGCCGCCCTTGATGTTCATCGTCGTCAGCAATTCCACCGCGATCCCAAATCTCTTGTTCCCCAAATCTTCTACTCGCACCACGCGTGCCACATATTCGCAGCTCATCGGATCATGCGCCGACGTGAACGGAAACGTCACGAATACCCGCATCCCGACATAGTAGCCCGCAATTCTCGTCGAAAAGTAGATCCCTTCGCGCGACGCATTCACGGTTGTGGGTATGTCCTCGAAATGCTCGTCTTGCGGGCTGGAAGGACGTACGCGGGCCTGCCGCGCGATCTTGGCGCGTCGGCTGCGGCGTTTCTCGCTCTGCTTCTTTTCCGCGATTTCCGGGACGGTGATGGAGGCTTTCTCTTTCACTGGCTTGATTCCACTATGTCCGTGTAAGAATGTAACGTCAATCGGGTGCGCTGTATCTGATACGGGACGATAGGAACCCCATTTGAGAAGACGTTGGAGTTAGCCCATGACCGAAAAAATCAAGAAAGAGAATGCCGACTGGCGCAAACAACTCACGCAAAATCAATACTTTGTGACCCGCCAGAAGGGTACCGAGCCGCCTTTCACCGGTGAGTACGAAGACGCCGAGACCGCCGGCACCTACAAATGCATTTGCTGCGGCCAGCCACTGTTCCGCTCCGAAACTAAATTCCACTCAGGGTCCGGCTGGCCTAGCTTTTATGCCCCGGCCGGAGAAGAGGTCGTCGAGACGGAAACTGACCTCAGTCACGGCATGCGCCGTGTCGAAGCGAAATGCAGCAAGTGCGACGCTCACCTTGGCCACGTCTTTGACGACGGCCCGAATCCTACCGGGCTTCGGTATTGCATTAATTCTGTGGCGTTGGATTTGGACGAAGACTAACCAGTTAACTAGTTAGGATCGAGCTAAGCAGCAGGGCAGGAGCAGGCGACGAGTTCCGCAGCCGGGTCGCGTTCCCACACGCCCAGCAACAGCACTTTCGATCCATTCGGATAGCGAAATACGTAGTAAACGCTTTCCGGGCCTTCTACTTCGAAGAAGCCGGGACGCCGCGGATCGGGCCGCGACGGCGCGTCGCTGGCGATCAACAGGCGCAACTCCGCAACTTGCTCAGGCGTATGGTTCCTGAGGTCTTCCAATACAGGCGGTAACTTGTGTAAGTTCATCACTTTGGTTCCCATCCGCCACATGCAGCCGGTCATTCCCTCTGCTAATAAGACGAATGAACCCGGAAAATGTTTCATCAAAAAGTGTTCAAAAAATGGCACCAACCCGCCGGACGCAACTCCTGGCGAACCCTCTTTATCCGCCCAATTCCAGTCTAAATTGGCCTGCTAACGACTCGGTCACCATTCGTTTGTTCTATCCCAATCAGTAACGCGTACCCAACTTGCCGTGCTGCGCATCTATATATCGAACTCTCCCGAACGAACAGTTTCGGCCCACGTTACTACTGAAATCGGTACTTGCGCGAACTCGCTGTTCTTGCGATAGTGCCGCATGTACGACCCAAGGCGGAAATCCAAGTGAAAAAATCGGCCAAGAAGTCCTCGTCTACCGAAAAGAAGAACTTTAATACCGATAAGAGAAGGAAGCACCATCACTGGCTCGTTACGATCGCCTACGCGGACGGCGAGAAATTCGGCCGCGTCTATACCGACAAGGATAAAGCCACAAAGTTTGCCGATCGCCAGCGCAGCTCTCCCGTGGTTAAATCCGCACGCGTCGCTCAGGTCTCGTAAGCAAGGGTTATCATGCGGTCAGAAACAGCCCAGTTCGTCGGGCCTTGTGGCTTGTCGCGTCAGCGTGATATAAAAGAAATGTCAGGTAAGCGGCCTTAGTATAGTGGTAGTACGGAACCTTGCCAAGGTTCAGGTGTCGGTTCGATTCCGATAGGCCGCTCCATTCTTTCAACTAGTTACGCCACAGCATCATTCCCCATATTTTCCAGTCTTCGAAGAAAATCCTTCCACGACTTGGTCCAAGGAATCTCTCCGCTGTACAGCATCAGGAGTTGAGCCTCAGCCGTGTTATAAATCATCGGTAGAGTGCTTTCGACAGATAGCCGCCATGCCGCTTCCGGGAAATCACGCAAAGTGGACTAAGAGGGCGACGTTTGATCGTTTCGTTTCCTTTTCTTTTTGCCTTCTATTTTCAATTGCGCACGACACGACGAACCCCACAGCGGAGCCTGTCCCCGCGGACCGCGCCACTGCACGCAAGCTCGCGATTGAGGGCGCACCGAATCTCGGTGAGGTGAGCCCGACTGTGTATCGCGGCGCGCAGCCTACCCAGCAAGGATTTCAGAAATTGGCTGAGATGGGCATCACCATCGTAGTGGACTTGCGCGAGCGACGCCGCAAAGTCGAGCGCCAACAAGTGACCAGCCTTGGGATGCGCTTCGTGGAGATTCCGTGGAATTGCTTCCATCCGAAAGACACAGACATCGCCCGATTCCTCAGATTGCTTCGCGATAACCGCGGCAAGAAGGTTTTTGTCCACTGTCAAACTGGCAATGACCGCACTGGAATGATGATCGCAGCGTATCGAATGGCCGAGCAAGGGTGGACCGCCGAAGAAGCCATGAAGGAGATGAAAGCATACGGTTTCAACTCCTGGCATCATCTGATTTGCCCCGGCCTAGCATCCTACGAAGCGAGATTTCCAAAGCGGTTCGAGAACAGTCGAGCCTTCCGCGATCTGCGCAACAGCGAGCATGTTCCAGAACGATAGCCCTCGACGTAATCGTCCAATTACGCTCGAACCTGAAGCGGCGGCAGGAGGGAGCATCAGAGTTTTTCTGAAGCTCCCATCTTGCTTCATTCTTGCCGTCGACGCGCAAGTTGCGTGCGCTATTTGCTATTTCCATCGGTACGTTCTGCCCCAAGAGTTTTCCTCAGGCACCGGAATTGGCCGTGTTTTTTCATTTCGCGCGCGAGTACAATCGCGCCAGCCGCGGAAATGAATTCGCCAGCGAACAAAATCCTCATTGTCGTGGGAAGCACGCGCAAGCCGAAGGTCGGCGCCGTGCGCGATGCGGTCGCTTCTTTCGGTTCGCTCCTCGCTCCTGAAAAAGAGATTGAAGTGATCGGCATGGAAGTGGAAAGCGGCGTGAGCCATACGCCGATGAGCAGGGAAGAGTTGATGCAGGGCGCGCGGCAGCGCACCGAAGCCGTCGCGAAAATTGCTGCACAGAATGGCCAATCCGGAGATTTCTTTGTCGGCGTGGAAGGTGGCCTCGACGTCATTCACGAGAATGGACACCGCCGCGTTTTTCTGGAAAGTTGGGCGTACGCGAGCGACGGTACGCAGGGATTTTTTGGACGTTCGGGAAGTATAGAAGTTGCGGAAGCCGTGGCGGAAGAAGTTGTGGATCGCGGCGTGGAACTTTCGGTGGCGATCGATCGATTTGCGGGAGAAGTCGGCATTCGCGACGCGCAGGGCGCCTGGGGTGTGTTGAGCGGAAATCTGGTGACGCGACAGGATTCTTTTCGCATCGCGGTGATCACGGCGTTCGCGCCGTTCTATAATGGAAAGATGTACCGCCGCGCGAGCGTCAAGATAAGTTCGGCGGCGAAATAGTTTGGCTGATTTATTTATGGAGGGTCGAGCGTGGATATCGTCAAAGGAAATATGGGCTGGATCGAAGTGGTGGTCGGGCCGATGTTTTCGGGCAAGAGCGAAGAGTTGATTCGGCGCTTGCGCCGCGCGGAGTTTGCGCGGCAGCGCGTGCAGATTTTCAAGCCCGCGATCGACGAACGCTACTCGGCGAACGAAATCGTGTCTCATTCCGGATTGGGTATTCAGTCGGAATGCGTGAACAAGGCTTCGGAAGTAATGGCGAAAGTGCAGCCGCGGACGGAAGTGGTGGGAATCGACGAAGCGCAATTTTTGGGCGACGAAATTGTGGACGTGTGCACGCAGCTGGCGAATCTGGGCAAGCGGGTGATCGTCGCGGGACTCGACACGGATTATCTGGGACGTCCGTTCGAGCCGATGCCGCGCCTTCTGGCGATGGCGGAAGAGATTACGAAATTGCTGGCGATTTGTGTGCGCTGCGGCAATCCGGCCGTGCATACGCAACGGCTCGTGGAGAGCGAGGAACTGATCGTGGTTGGCGCTTCGGGAATGTATGAAGCGCGTTGCCGGCGCTGTTTTGAGACCAACCCGGCGCTGGCAAACGCGAAAAAAGAAGGCCCACAACTGATCGCGCGCGGCCGCGCCGCGGGCACGACCGCAAAGTAAGTCTTTAACAGCGAGACACCCGCCCCGCAAATTTCCTGAACGCAGCCCTCTCGAAACGCTATCCTCGTCTGCGACGGACCCCTGCTCCGAAGAACGATCGCCTGTAAGAATCTTGGCAAGAGGGAAACTAACTTGCGAATTGAATCCAGAGCACCGACGCGCGTAGACCTTGCCGGCGGCACGCTTGATATTTGGCCACTTTATCTCTTTCATCCGGGCGCGTTGACCATCAATGCGGCGATTACGCGGTATGCAAGTTGTGTGATCGAAACGCGCGGCGTCGGCGACAAGAAAGTGCGGCTGGTGTCGCTGGATACGAAACGCGAAGAAGGGTTTGCTTCGTTCGACGCGATGGTGAAGGCGAAGCACTACAAGTTGCCGCTGCTCGCGGAAATTGCGAAATTTTTCCGGCCCGAAGGCGGATTCACTCTGACGACGGATTCCGAGGCTCCGGCGGGCGCGGGAATCGGCGGCTCGAGCGCGATGGCCGTAGCGATTTGCGCGGCAGTGGATCGTTTTACTTCCGCTGGAAAGAGCAAAGTCGATTGGATTCACATCAGCCGCGACGCGGAAGGAATCGTGATTAAAGTACCGACGGGAACGCAGGATCATTATCCCCCCGCCTTTGGCGGAGCAGCTGCGATTGAATTGCCTCCAGGCGGCGAACGGCGTGTGGAATTGCGGGTGGATCTTGGCGAGCTCGAAAAGCGCCTTGTGCTTTGCTATACGGGAAAGCCGCGGCAGTCCGGCATCAACAACTGGGAGGTTTTTAAGGCGCACATCGATGGGAAACGAAAAGTGATGGGCAATCTGGAGCGAATTTCCGAAGTGGCGCAAGCGATGCGCGGCGCGCTGGAAAAAGCGGACTGGAAAGAGACCGGCCGGCTGATGCGCGAAGAATGGCTTTTCCGTAAAAAGAATTTGCCGACGATTTCGACGAAGACGGTGGACCGCATCATCGAAAATTCGCGGAAGCAGGGCGCGCTGTCCGGAAAAGTTTGCGGGGCGGGCGGCGGCGGATGCGTGGTGCTGCTGATTGAACCGGACGCGCGGGAGAGCGTGGAGAAGGCTGTTGCGGCGGCGGGCGGGCAATTGCTGCCGATGCGGATTGACCGGTCGGGCGTGCAGGTGAATGTCACCGGAGAATGGTAAGCGACACGTGACCGGCGGCGAGAGTACGCCGCGGTTTAGCCCCAAAATGAAGGGTACTGGAACGCGCGAGACCCCTCCCCCCTGTTTTGCGTAAGTGTTGATTCTAAAGGCGGATGAAGTTGTTTGTTTTGATACACATCTGCAAGTGTTGAATCTAAAGGTGGTTAGAGGATTCTGCACGAAGCCGAAAAAGTGGGTGTTTGCCGTGAGGCACGAGGACCGCGTCGCAGGAAACACAAAACATCCTATCACAAGAAAGTTAATAAAGTCAATACATAATTTAAGAGGTAATTCGAACGGCTGTGGAAAATAGTTCGAATGGGAAACTTCAACCGCAAGAACGCACTCTCACAAACCGAGGGTAGAGCGCCCTCCATGTTTTTGAGGGTTGGGTTGGATACGCAAAGCTTCCGTTGCGACCGTGAGCAGCGCCGGATCCGCGTTTTGCCTCTCCAATCTATTTATGCGGTTTCGCAAAAGCATCGAAGATTAGCTTTTCCTGGTGGTCCCGAACTTCGAGTTTTGGAGCGGTGGCATCAGTTATCCCGAGACGAACGCGGTCCTTGCAAGCGCGGTCACGTAAGAGCAATCGAGTGTCGGCATCCTTACTATTTCCGAATGAAGCAACGTTGCACGTGTGCGCGTTTTTGATAAGCAAGCCAACAAAATCGTCTTCATCTTCCACGGTGAGAAATGCGCCTTCTTCGCCGTTTGCGCGGTCCAAACCGAGAGTGACGCGGCCATTGTCGAGGATCCCGAAACCGCCACGTTCATTTCCGCGTGCGTCGTTCAGGAGTACGCCTACGCCGTTCGCGATGCGATGTTGCAAAGCCCCGTTTTTCTGATCATAGTCAGCGGTTCCGATTGTAAGTCGGTCGGTTCCATCCCTTCCCAAGAGAACAAGTCCCGTGACATCGTCTTGCCGCTTCCTGTCCTTATTTGAAACGGGCGCACCTATTAGCATTCTGGGATGGCCCGTCGCATCCTCAATCACGATTCCATGCAGATGCAAAATCTTCTCGTCCGGCGACGACGCTGAAGCATGCTTTCCGAAAACGATTACGACCACAGCGACAGTACACACGAGAAGAAGAATCTTCGTATTCCGGACGAATCGTTCAAGTTGGTCCAGTCGCTCTGATTGGGTTTTAGAAGGTTGCATGATTGTCTCTCCATCTCGGATCACCCGGAATGCGAAAGTGGCATAGAGCTGAAGCGTGCGGTACCCGAGAAAGAAAAGTCAACCGCAAGAATCCGCCCTCACGAACCGGGGATGGGTCCCCTCCGTGTTTTTGTGGAGTTGAGTGGATAGGCAACGATTGCGATGCGACCGTGGGCGGCGCCGAAAAGATCCGGGCTAATGGACTGGTCGAGCCATTAAATTCTCTTGCGTCAAAACTTGCTGAGCAGGCGACCTCGTTCGTCTCAGGACCGCCTCCGGCAGCCGCCTGGATTGGTCTTTTGTGAAGTCGAGTGTTAGGCCCCAGGAGATACGCTGGAAATCGGTGGAGGTCCATTGAGCGCGCATGATTCCTTCTTCGGAGTGAGCGGGGCCGATAAGAACGTGGGCGATCTCGTGAGCGATGGCGTGGCCCATGATGCGGTCTGCGCGATAACCGTGGGTGCCGAGCTCCTCGATCTGATGATAGAGAACGTTTAATTCGCACGCGGGTTCGGTTTCGGAGCAGATCTGGGCGAATCCCAGGGGCTCATTGGGATGGTGGAGCTTTGCTGCCATGTGACGGGGGAGGATTCTCAGTACCAAGTCGGCGGTTCCCATTTCTGAATCGCACGAAGGATACGCGTGCGCCTCTTTGTGCGAGACGGGGCAATTCACCCAGACGGCTTCGATTCCGGCCTTTTCCAGAATCGCGTCCGCTACTTTCTCTGAGTTGGTGAGAGAGGCGGGGTCGGTTCGGGCGTAGTTGTAAACGCGAAGGGTCAGCTTGGCCAGAGGGGCTTGCGGCGTGTGGTTCACGGAGTTCTGCGCGAGGGAAGGGCCGCCGGATAAAAAGGAGCAGACTAACAACGCGCTCATCAGGCAAACGGATCGTTGTTGTGGAAGCATGGCCCCTCGGCTGCGCCTGGTGGCGCGCGGGGGCGACTGTGGGCCAGGATGAGAAGAGCTTCCATGCAACGGGGTTCATAACGACCTCATTTGCGGGTCACGAACGGATGTGGCGCAGATTCAATCAGTTAGGTTCGATTTGGCGGCGAGCGACGGAAGAATTAGGAATGGTTCCTGACGAATTAAGGCGACGACAGTCTAAAGTTATTGGAAGCTGGAACCTTGTCCAGGATTGGGACGTAGAATACAAAGAGGTTGAGGCCAAGTATGCAGGTATCCCCGCGGTTCCCGGTTGCGGTGCGTTTCTCAGGATTTCGACTGGACTTGCGCGCGGGCGAGCTGCAGTCCGAAGGCGGCAAGACGGCCCGGCTGCCGGATCAGCCGTTCCGAATCCTGAAGACGCTTCTCGAACGCCCAGGCGATGTAGTGACGCGAGAGGAACTGCGAAAGTGCCTTTGGCCGAACGATACGATTGTCGAGTTCGAGCACAGCATCAGCGCGGCTATGAACCGGCTACGGCAGGCGCTGGGCGACTCCGCAGAGCAACCCCGATTTATTGAGACGCTGGCGCGGCGCGGGTACCGGCTTATGGTTCCCGTGCAATTCGAGGAGGCGCCCGTCGAGCAGACGGCCCCTTCCGGGCCAATCGCCGCCAGTGAAGGCCAAGTTAGCGGAAAATCCTCACACTATCAGGTACTCGAGCGGCTCGGCGGCGGCGGGATGGGCGTCGTGTATAAGGCGAAAGATACCCGGCTGAACCGAGCGGTAGCCCTGAAGTTCTTGCCATCGGAGCTGGCAAATGATGCCGCTGCGCTGGAACGGTTTCGGCGGGAGGCTCAGGCGGCGTCGGCGTTGAACCACCCGAACATCTGCACGATTTATGACGTCGGTGAGCTAGCTCTTGGGAGGGAAGAAGGAAGCGAAGTCCAGAAATTCATTGCGATGGAGTTTCTGGATGGCCGCACGCTCGAGAATCACATTTCGGGCAAACCGCTGCCGCTGCAGGAAACGCTGGAGTTGGGAATTGAGATTGCGGACGCGCTGAGCGCGGCTCATGCACAGGGAATCATCCACCGGGACATCAAACCGGCGAACATATTTGTGACGAAACGGGGGAGCGCAAAGATTTTGGATTTTGGTTTGGCGAAGCTGACTGCGGACGGAACTGCCGAGCAGCACGGGGAAGGAACTGCGCGGCCGATGCAAAGCGGGGCAGGCGGGATTACGGTGCTGGGCAAAGCGATGGGGACGCTGACGTATATGTCTCCGGAGCAGGTACGAGGGGAAACGCTGGACGCGCGGGCAGACTTGTTTTCGTTTGGCGTGGCGCTTTATCAGATGGCGACGGGGGTTTTGCCCTTTCGCGGTGACGATCCGGAGTTGGTGCGAGAGGCGATTCTGAATCGCGCGCCGGACGAACCGAGACGGCTGAACCCGAAGGTTCCCGCGCGAATGGAAGAGATCATTTTGAAGGCGCTGGAGAAAGACCGGAAATTCCGGTATCAATCGGCGGTCGAGATTCGAACAGATTTGCAGCGGCTGAAAAGGGAGAATGGTTTGGAGTTGGCGGGCTCGGCGGCGCGGATTTTGCGCGATCAGCCTGCGGGCGTTGAGGAAGGTGGGAGGCATTGGGAAAGGCGAGTGTTGTGGAGCGGCGCTGCGGTCGTTATCGGAATTGCGGCGCTGGGAATCTTGCGATTTGGTCCACCGCCGCCCTTGAGGAGGACATCGACGCAGGTTATACCCGCCCGAAGCACTGTGGCGCAGGCAGGAGAGGCAGAGGCCAAGGTGAAGGCTGGCCTTTTGCCCGTTCGAGAGGCAACGCCAGGGCGAAATTCGCCGAATGCTTTGTCGCGGCGGCGCATCGTCCCGGTCGACCTTTCACATGTTTACAACGCGACGGGAATCTATACGTCGGACGCAGAGTTTGATTCGAGAAAGAGTCTCGATGGAGTGGGCTACGCGTTTCCGGTTGAGGTGTTGGGCGAAACAAAGGTTTGGGACAGAGTTCCGTTCAAGCTGGGGCCAGCGAATGCGCCGGACGTAGTGACCAGCCGGACGGTTGCGCTTGCGCCCGGCAAGTACGATGAACTGAGGATGCTGGCGATCGGGGTTAACGGCAACCAGGAATCGCAGGCGTTTACGATCGCGTATTCCGATGGCAGCTCGGCCAACTATTCGCAGAGCGTCAGCGATTGGTATACGCCAGAATATTTTAGCGGGGAATCGGAGGCCGCGAGTACACCGTATCGGATCGGAGGCCGCGAGGGAAGAGATGAGCGGACGTTTCACGTGTATGGATACGCATTCAAGCTCGACCCGAAAAAGACGGCGTTGAGTTTTTCGTTGCCGGCGAACCGGCACGTTTTGGTGTTCGGCTTGACCCTGGTGAGAGGCTTGGAGCGCGAGGCGGCGGCCTTGCAACGGAGTGCGGTCTCTGGAGCCATGGTTGGCAAGAATGCAGGTTCGGGAAGCATTACCGAGCGTGAGAAGGGCCCGAGTGGAACAGTTGCTCTTGGGCTGAACTATGCTGTTGAAGTTAAATAAATTGAACATCCGCTGAATTCTTCCAAGGCCCACCACAAGAACTATCTGGCGCAGCCGAACATCTACCCAAGAGGGAGGCGGCATCGTAGAATACGAGGCAGAGGACGGCCTGCCATCTCGATAGGCGGCGGGTGAGAAAGCTAAGAGCTCAGGCCCCTGCGGGGTGAACAGGAGCGCCTAAGCTACCGACTATGTCGAACTGGTTCGCGATTGCGGTGACGCTGGTGCTGTTCGCAGATGCGGACGTTCCGCGTGTGTACAACTTGAGGCAACCGGCGCAACCTGCTGTGCCAGTAACGTTCGGCGAAGAGATTCCGCTGTTCCCCACAAATCCGAAGAGCGACGCGGATCAGACACCGCAGGCTCCCGTGCACAGGGCGGACAAGCTGCAGGAAGAATCGAAACTGGCGCTGATTCGTTTTGTTTCCGGAGAATTCGCGAAGGCGTCGAAATCCTTGCCTGCGGGCAAAGAAGGGTTCTTGGTGTATGCGGATAAGCCGTTAAATAACGAGATTCTGGACCGAGCCGTGGCGACGCATGGCGCGGCGGTCCATGTGGGCGACAACTGCCAGATTACGAAGCTGGACTTCCACGACCACTCGATTTGGGTGGACGTGAATGGTGGCGGGCGTGGGAAGAAACGGTTTTTGGATCATTTGCAGATTGGCATGGGTGGCGCACCGATGCCGACGAGCAAGGTGACGACGGAGAATCAAGGTCCACCGGGATTGCAGCCGGGCATGGGCAGCACGATCATTCTGGAATTTAGCAAAGCGATTCCGGATCTGACGCCGGAAGAGTTGAAGCAACTGCTTGCGCCGCTGCTGGATTTTTCGAAACAGCGGTCGGCCTCGGTGCAGTGGTTTGACACGTTGCCGGTAGAGGTGAAGAAGGCGATCCAGGACCGGCGGCCACTGATCGGAATGGACCGCGAAATGGTTGTGGCGGCGATTGGGAAGCCCGGGCACAAGGTTCGCGAACGGGACACCGATGGGAACGATATAGAGGACTGGATTTACGGAACGCCACCGGCGAAGACGATTTTTGTGCGGTTTACCGGGGATCGGGTGAGCAACATCAAGCAATTTCCGAATTAGCATTGTGTGGCGGCGCATCACAGCGTATTTCTTTTACCCGTTGTAATAATTTTTTAAGGCTGCATTCATTGACAATTTGTGCGGCAGCCCATAGCATTTTCTGTTCCACACGTGTCGCTCGTTCTCACTGAGAGCCGCACCGGAATACAAATCTCACCGGAGGCAGCATGCCCATCAAGGTAGCAATCAACGGCTTTGGCCGCATCGGCCGCAATATCGTCAGAACCGCGCTGGATGACAAAGATATTGAATTTGTTGCCGTAAACGACGTGACGGATGCAAAGACGCTGGCGCATCTTTTGAAGTACGACTCGATTTTGGGGAATTTGCCGCACACGATTACGCACACAGAAGACTCAATTTCGGTGAACGGCAAGGCGTTCAAAGTATTTAAGCAGAAGGATCCGGCGGCCATCGACTGGCCGAGCGTCGGCGCGGACATTGTGGTGGAGTCGACGGGACTATTTACGAAGGGCGAACAAGCGAAGGCGCACCTGCGCGGGACAGTGAAGAAAGTGATTATTTCGGCTCCGGCGGACGGGCCGGACGCGACGTTTGTGCTGGGCGTGAATGACAAGAGCTACGATGCGGCGAAGCACAACGTGGTTTCGAATGCGTCGTGCACGACGAACTGCCTTGCGCCGGTGGCGAAGGTGATTCACGAAACGTTTGGGATTCACAGCGGCACGATGACGACGATTCACTCGTACACGAACGACCAGAAGCTGCTCGATTTGCCACATAAGGATTTGCGGCGGGCACGCGCGGCGGCGATCAACATGATCCCGAGCTCGACGGGCGCAGCGAAGGCATTGCATCTGGTGATTCCGGAATTGAAGGGCAAGCTGGACGGTTACGCAATGCGCGTGCCAACGCCCAACGTGAGCGTTGTAGACCTGACGGTGTTTGTGGATAAGCCCGCGACGAAGGATTCCGTGAATGCGGCGCTGAAGGCGGCCGCGAACGGACCGTTGAAGGGAATTCTTGGGTACACCGAAGAAGAATTGGTTTCAGCGGACTTCAAAGGCAATTCGAATTCGTCGATCGTGGATTCGGAATACACGAAGGTGGTTGGCGACAAGTGCGTGAAGGTTTTGGCGTGGTACGACAACGAGTGGGGCTATTCCTGCCGGTGCCGGGATTTGATTAAGTTGATGGCGAGCAAGTTTTAAAGGAAGTCATCAGTCTTCAGTTTTGGGACTGGCGCGGCGTTAAGATTGCCGCGCTTTCGCAATTGGGCTGACGACTGATGGCTAAAAACTGATGACTCAAAAACCATGAACAAACTGACGATTAAAGATTTGGAGTTGCGTGGAAAGCGTGTGTTCATTCGCGTGGACTTCAACGTGCCGTTGAAGGACGGAGTGGTTACGGACGACACGCGAATTCGCGAGACTTTGCCGACGTTGAAGCTGGCAATGGAAAAGGGTGCGCGGCTGGTGCTTGCGTCGCACCTTGGGCGGCCGAAGGGCGGGCCCGATCCGAAGTATTCGGTGCAACCGGCGGCGAGAAAATTGGAGGAGCTGCTCGGGAGGCCGGTGGCCTTCGGAAAGGATTGCGTCGGGCCGGGCGTGGAATCGCAGAGCAAGGCACTTCGTGACGGGGAAGTGTTGGTCCTGGAGAATGTTCGTTTTCATCCGGAAGAAGAGAAAAATGACGAAGGGTTTTCGAAGCAACTGTCGGCACTTTGCGATGGATTGTTTGTGTGCGATGCGTTTGGTTCGGCGCACCGGGCGCATGCATCGGTAGTCGGGATTACAAAATTTGTGCAGAAAGCGGCTGCCGGCTTGTTGATGGAGAAAGAGCTGGCATATCTCGGGAAAACAGTGACAAATCCGGCGCGGCCGTTTGTGGCGATAATCGGCGGCGCGAAAGTCAGCGACAAGATTGAAGTGGTTGACAATTTGATGAAGATTGCCGATGCGATGCTGATTGGCGGAGGCATGGCGTATACGTTTTTGAAAGCGCAGGGGTTGCAGATCGGCAAGTCGCTGGTGGAAGACGACAAGGTGGACCTGGCTCGGAAGATTTTGGCGGCCGCGAAGGCAAAGAACTTCAAATTTTTGTTGCCAACGGATCACGTGACGGCGCCGGAATTTAAGGCGGATGCTCCGGCGACGATTGGAGAGGTGACGGCGACTCCAGCGGATCAGATGGGCCTGGACATTGGGCCGAAATCGATTGCGGCGTACGCGGCGGAAATTTCGAAAGCCAGGACGATTGTGTGGAACGGGCCGATGGGCGTGTTCGAAATGGCCGCGTTTGCGAAAGGCACACTGGAAATAGCGAAAGCGGTTGCGGCGGCAACGGCGGCTGGAGCGATTTCGATCGTCGGCGGTGGAGATTCGGTGGCGGCGGCGCATCAATCGGGCGTGGCGGACAAGATTTCGCACATTTCGACGGGCGGCGGAGCGTCGCTCGAATTTCTTGGTGGACGTAGGCTACCCGGCGTTGAGGCGCTGACCAACCGATGAGCGCGACAAAACGACGCAGGGTAATGGCTGGAAATTGGAAGATGTTCAAGATGAGGGCGGAGACGCGCGCGTTTTTTGATGCGTTTACTCCGCTGGTTGCGACTGCGGGTCAGTGCGACATCGTGATTGCGCCGCCGTACACATCACTGGACGTGGCAGTGCAGGCTGCGAACGGAACGCGAATTGGGATTAGCGCACAGAATCTGGATTGGCGGAAAGAAGGCGCGTTTACGGGCGAAGTTTCGGCCCAGATGCTGGCGGATGCGGGCTGCAAATACGTGATTATTGGACATTCCGAGCGGCGGCAGTTTTTTGGGGAGACCGATTCGGGCGTGGCGCAGAAGGCCAAGGCGGCGGTGGACGCAGGGTTGACGCCAATCGTTTGCGTGGGCGAATTGCTGGCGGACCGGGAGGCGGGAAAGACGGAAGGCGTGCTTTGTCAGCAATTTATAGCCGGTCCGGGTTCATTGACCCCCGAGGAATTCTCCCGTATTCTGTTGGCATACGAGCCTGTTTGGGCCATTGGCACGGGTAAGGTGGCCACGCCGGAAATCGCGGCGGCAGCCCACCGGTTCCTGCGCCAGTGCGTATCCGATCAGTTTTCTGTGGGACACGCCTCAGCCGTCCGGATTCTCTATGGCGGCAGCGTCAAGCCTGAAAATATTCAGGGGTTGCTAGCGCAGGAAGAGTTGGACGGTGCGCTCGTTGGCGGCGCGAGCCTCGATGCAAAGAGTTTTGCGCAGATCGTGAATTGCCCATAGTAAGGGACGGTTGGCCGGCGCGGGCCGGCAATTTAGACGAGATTAGGAGTAAGCAATGCCAGGTTGGATGAAGTGGGGAATTTCGCTGCTGGTTGGATTTGGAATCATCGTATTGGGCTGGAGACTCGGCGACAATCGCTGGCTTTCCTGGTTGCTGCCGGCGTTCTTCGTGATGAACTGCCTGGTGTTGATCATCGTTGTGTTGCTGCAAAGCGGCAAGGCGGCGGATTTGGCCGGCGCATTCGGCGGAGCGGGCAGTCAGACGGCATTCGGGCCGCGAGGTGCGGCGACAATTCTTTCGCAAGCGACAACGTGGTGCGCGATTATGTTCATGGTTTGCGCGATGGCACTGGTTTTGCGCGTGGACCGCGCAGTGAACACGGGCGGGTCGGCAATTTACAATACGACGAAACCGGCTGCAACCAAACCTGTGACGCCGGCACCGGTTACGCCGGCTCCGGCAACGACGCCAGCGCCGAATTCATCGACGCCTGCGACGCAACAACCGCAGCAACAGGCTCCGGCACCGGCTCCACCGACTCCGAAAAAGTAGCCTTCCTTTTTGATTCGGTTGCGGGCAACGCGCGCCGCAGCTAGAATGAACTTAGCGTCTTTGTGCGGCAGTGGCGGAATTGGCAGACGCACCAGCTTGAGGGGCTGGCGGTAGCAATACCGTGGAGGTTCGAGTCCTCTCTGCCGCACCAACTTTTTTTCGAATGCCTTCGTACATTTCCCGCCTCTTTCTAGCCTTCACTTGCGAAGGCTCACGTCTCGCGCGCTCCGGATGTATCCTATGTGCCGTAAGCCGCGGTCGTGACGGCTATGAATCAACTCGACAACCAGTTTGGAGATGAGGCAGCACGGCGGCCGCGTGGCGCGTTCGGCGGAATGTTTCCGACCGGCCACAATTCAGGTGGATGAGACGAGGATATGCCGGGAACTTCGGTACTGGACGACATTGAGCTAATCATCGAGGATATCGGCGGGGGAGGGAAGCCGCCGACGGGTCGCGACGGTGGCGATTCGGGCGGCGGCGCCGGCGGACGGCGCGTCCCGGGCGGCTCGTCCGCGCGGAAATATGCGATTGCCATTGCGCTGGGCATAGTCGCGATACTGGTTTTCTTCCTGGCGATTGCGGCGGCGTTTCTTGTGCTTCGGACGAAAAGTCCGCAATGGAAAGGCGTTCCCCTACCGGCGCTGCTATGGTTCAACACAATTGTCTTGCTCAGCAGTAGCGGCACACTGGAAGCGGCGCGTAAGCGCCTTGGCGTGGCGAATGAACGCGGCTTCAAGAATTTGTGGCTGCTCACTACGGTATTAGGAATGATGTTCGTATTGGGGCAAATCGTTGCGTGGCGGCAGTTGGTGACCGCCGGAGTTTACGGCAGCGTGAGCCAGGGCGCGGCGTTCTTCTACGTATTTACGGTGGCGCATGCGGTTCACTTGCTTGGCGGGATTTTCGCCCTGCTTTACGTTGGATTTCGGAAATTTGGCGCTGCTGCGGTAACGCGCGTCGCAGCCGCGGAAGTGACGTCGTACTACTGGCATTTTATGGATGCGTTGTGGGTGTTTCTGCTTGCGCTGCTTTATCTAGGGAAGTAATCGAAAGAATCGGGAACGATCAGGACCGCGCGAATTCCGCGACGGCCGCCGCGACTCGGCCGATTTTCTCTTCGGTCAATTCCGGATACATCGGCAAAGACAAAATTTCGCCGGCAACGCGTTCGGCGTTGGGGAAGTCGCCCGATTTGTGCGCCAAGCTGGCGTAGAGCGGCTGTAAATGCAGCGGCACGGGATAGTAGATCGTGCTGCCGATTTTTCGGTCTGTCAGGAACTTCTGCAGCGCATCGCGCCGATTGCAGCGAATCGTATATTGATGGAAAACGTGCTCGTAGTCTGCCGGCGTAACGGGCGTGCTAATGCCCGGCACGTTTGCGAGGAGCTTTTCGTATTTCGCAGCATTTACCTGGCGGGCTTTTTGCCATTTCACCAGATGGCGGAGCTTCACGCGCAGAATCGCGGCTTGAATTTCATCGAGGCGGCTGTTCCATCCCGGTTCGGTGCTGATATAGCGCGACGCCTGTCCGTGATTGCGCAGCGTGCGGAGGCGCGCGTCGAGATCGGCGGAGTTCGTGACGATCATGCCGCCATCGCCGGCCGCGCCTAGATTTTTCGTCGGATAGAAGCTGATGCACGCGATGTCGCCAAGCGAACCAGTTCGGCGGCCCTTGTAACTTGCGCCGATGGCCTGCGCGTTGTCTTCGATTAACGGAATGTGGCGTTCGGCGGCGATTTCGTGGAGAGGATCCATGTCCGCGGCAAGCCCGTGCAAGTGGACTGCGATGATAGCTTTCGTTTTTGGTGTGATTCGGCGGCGGACGTCCGCAACATCGAGATTCAGAGTGACGCGATCGACGTCGGCGAAGACAGGTTTTGCGCCTAGCGCGCTGACGGCGCTTCCGGTTGCGACGAACGTGAGCGTGGGAATCAGCACCTCGTCTCCCGCGTAAATATTGCACGCGCGCAGGGCGAGGATCAGCGCGTCGGTTCCGCTGGCGACGCCGATGCCGTGCGCCACGCTGCAGAACGCAGAAAGTTCCTTTTCGAGCGCCCCGCCTTCCTGACCCAAAACGAGTTGCTGCGACGCGAGGACACGTTCGACGGCGCCACGCACTTCCGCGCCAATCGCCGCGTATTGGCCGCTCAAGTCAAACTGGTTAATGGGTTCCGTGGCAGCGATGGATGGGATGGATGAAGTCATGTTTGTGCGACTCGTCGTCAGTATACGACAGTTGCGGTGACGTGGATGTGGTTCCGAGCTACCCGTGGTTGAAAACGAGAATACTTTTGCGAACACATCCCAAAATTCAGAGAAAGTACACAAACCCGAATCTAAATTTGTGAACTTTCGCTTGCCGGACAACGTGTGCCGCGGTAAGTACTGTAGTTTCAGACACATACTCCGCGGTTACTTCTACTGTCATCTTATGTATATGGTTGACTAGTTGCTGTACCAATATCTGAAATTCGGCGAAGGCTCTTGAAGCCAGAGAACGTTTCGGAGGGTTCATGAAGAAGTTCCTGTCGTTTGTAAGCTGGGGCGTGGTGGCACTATTTCTTACCGTAAGTACGGCAAGCGCGCAGAATGCGACCCTTACGGGGACGGTTGGCGATGGGTCCGGCGCACCGGTCGCCGGGGCGAGTGTTACGGCCAAGAGCCCCCAGACGGGGGCCGTGCACACGGGCACTACTAACGACAACGGGGCCTACCGCGTCGTGGAGTTACAGCCGGGTCCGTACGAAGTGACGATCGAGAAATCGGGATTCAAGGTTCTACACTACGGTAACGTAGTGCTGACGGTCAGCCAGATTCTGACGCTTGATGCCAAGCTGGAAGTTTCGTCGCAGGCTACGACGATTGAAGTCAGCGGCCAGTCCGTGACTACGATCGAATTGGACAACGCATCGATCAGCAACGTTGTCGACGAACGGCATATTACCGACCTGCCTTTGATTACCCGCGACCCATATCAGCTGGTTCTTTTGTCACCGGGCGTGATTCAAAGTAATACGTCAAACGGGGGCTTTTCGGTCAACGGGCAGCGCGATCGAAACAATAACTTCTTGCTGGATGGCGTAGATAACAACGATACGGACGTACCGGGGATTCCGTCGGGAATTACCGCGCTGAATCCGGACTCAACGCAAGAGTTCCGCGTCATCACCAATAACTTCCTTCCTGAATATGGCCGCAATACGGGTGCGATTATTGAAGTCATCACCAAGAGCGGCGGGAACGCGTTGCACGGCGATGGCTACTGGTTCGGTCGTTACAACGCCACTGCAGCACGGGACTTCTTTAATCACAATATCGACAATCTGACTGGAACAACTGAACCGCAGAATCCGTTCGTACGCAATATTTTTGGCGGATCGGCCAGCGGTCGAATCATTAAGGACAAGACATTTTGGTTTGCGAACTACGACGGAAGCCGATTTGTGACGACCCTGACCAACGAGACGGCGGTGCCTACGTCCGGACTCAAGTCTGGCGTCTTCACGTTCAACGGAACGCCGGTAGATATTAGTTCAGCGGCTTCAGCGCAAAATGCGACTGGACTGCCGTTGGATGCGACGATTGCCAGCATCCTCACGCTTTATCCAGCTGCAAACGCCGGCGCGACGGCAGTTGATGACGTTCGCGGACTCTATCGTTTCGGCAGTGCTTCTCGGTCTAACTCGGATAACTTCACGACGAAGATTGACCATAACATTACGCAGAACGAGTTGCTTTCCGTTCGCTACACTTACAACCGGTTTACCGACCCCAATCCGTTCCATTCGGATTTCCTCCCCGGATTGGATTCGGTGGCGACGTACCAGCGGACACAGAGTTTGTCGGCAAGCCTGATTTCGACGATTAATTCGCATCTCGTGAACGAGTTTCATGCGGGGGGAAACCGCACCCACTTGGATTTCACCTGCACGGGCGCGAGCACGTTCGATAGTTTCGGCCCGACTGACACCTTTGGCCGCGGAATCGACTACAACCTCTCGGGGTTGAACGATTTTGGCTGCGGGACGTTGGGTGACAGCAATGGCCAGGCGCGATTCACCGGAACCTATACAATCGCCGATTCGATTAGCTGGACCCACGGCAACCACAACGTCAAAATTGGCACGACGCACGCTCGTGTGTACTCGAACAGCTTTAACGCATTTTCTTCGCGAACAGCCGATTCATTCAATGTGTTTTCAACATTTGGAGCGGCTTCCATCAACCTCGATCCGGCGAATCCATGCGGGAACGCAGCAACGCAAGCGGAATTCGTCGCTTGGTGCGGTTCGACCACGTTGCAAAACATGGGCTGGCTGTTGACCGGCGTCGTTGACACACAGTTCCAGGGGCAGTTCTTTAATCGGGCCGGCGACCGCACTGCTAATGACCTGCGGGGCTTCCGGCAACGAGAACTCCGTTTGTTTGCTCAGGACGCCTGGAAGATCAAGTCAAACCTGACTCTGAGCTACGGATTGGCTTGGCAATATTATGGGGTGCCATTTGAGGTTAATAACAACCTGTCGAATCTGTTTCAAGATCCGAGCGGGACGGCGCCATTTACG
>Ga0137410_10000936_pt1 | contig 20063 bp, 16 predicted proteins | sample CZODoug1_16funga_FD_108878 | JGI IMG/M metagenome (GOLD analysis project Ga0137410, IMG submission 108878) | Vadose zone soil fungal communities from Angelo Coast Range Reserve, California, USA - CZODoug1_16fungal (Illumina Assembly) | ecosystem: Environmental > Terrestrial > Soil > Vadose zone... | reverse complement strand
GCGATCCCGGTCCTGCTCTGGACCCTGATCCCGATCTATCACATCTTTCTTTTCTCGATCTCGACCAAGGACTCGGCGTTCTCGGGCCGGCTGTGGCCCGATCACCCGACGCTGCGCAACTTCGGCACGGTGTTCAAGCAGGAGCATTTCTACCTGCACCACTTCTGGAACCAGATCTGGAATTCGCTCTGGATCGCGGTCGCGGCGGGCGCGATCACGCTCGCCATCGCCACCTGCGCCGCGTTCGCGATCAGCCGGCTGAAAGTCAGGGGCGGACGCACGGTGATGAACGCCGCGCTCTTCACGTACTTCATCCCCGCCGCGTTCCTCGCGGTGCCGATGTACAAGGCGATGGGCACCTACGGCCTGCTCAACAGCCGCTGGTCGCTGGTGCTCGCGATGGTGACGATCGCTGCGCCGTACGCGATCTGGGTGCTGAAGCAGGCGTCCGACAAGCTGCCGTGGGAGCTCGATGAGGCGGCGCGCATCGACGGCGCCACGCCCATGCAGCTTTTCCGGCTGGTCTACCTGCCGCTGATGGTGCCGTCGCTGGTCGCGATCTTCACCTACGCGCTGCTGCTGACGTGGAACGAGTACCTCTACGCCTTCCTGCTGCTCTCGCACGAGAACACCATCCCGCTCGCCGTCGGCCTCGGACATTTCCTCGCATCAGATGATTCGCCGTGGGAGATCCTGATGGCGACCGCCCTCATCTACGGCCTGCCGCCAGCGGCAATCTACTACGCTTTCCGCCGCTACATGGTCGGCGGGCTCACGTCCGGGGCGGTAAAGGCCTGATGGCTACTGTCGTTTTTGATTCCATTTTCAAATCTTTTGGATCGACCAAGGTCCTGCACGGGATTTCTCTCGACATCGCCGACGGGGAGTTCATGGTGCTGGTCGGGCCGTCGGGCTGCGGCAAGTCGACCCTGCTTCGCATGCTCGCCGGGCTCGAGGACATCACTGGCGGCGAGATTGCCATCGACGGCCGCGTGGTGAACGACCTCGACTCGAAGGATCGCGATATCGCCATGGTGTTCCAGAGCTACGCGCTCTACCCCCACCTCACCGTGGCGGACAACATGGGTTTTTCCCTGCGCCTTCGCAACGACTCCAAGGCGCGGATTGAAGATCGCGTAGCGCACGCGGCACGGATATTGAATCTTCAAAGTTACCTTCACCGCTATCCGCGAGAGCTCTCGGGAGGCCAGCGCCAGCGCGTCGCCATGGGACGGGCGATCGTACGCGACCCGAAAGTTTTCCTGTTTGACGAGCCCTTGTCGAACCTCGATGCCAAGCTGCGCGTGGCGATGCGCGCCGAGATCAAGGCGCTGCACCAGCGCCTGAAAACCACCACGGTGTACGTCACCCACGACCAGGTCGAGGCGATGACCATGGCCGACCGCATCGCGGTGATGAACGACGGCAGGATCGAGCAGCTCGGCCGGCCGCTCGAGCTCTACGACCAGCCGGCGAACCTGTTCGTCGCCCAGTTCATCGGCTCTCCCGCGATGAACGTCTTTGATGGTGTTTACAAAAATAATTCCATTGAAGCGCTCGGAGCACGATGGCCGGTTCCTCCCGGCACCTCCGCCCGGGAAGGGCAAAGCGTGAAGTACGGCATCCGACCGGTGCACTTCGACTTCGGCAGCGGCATCGATTCCGAAGTGGTGGTGGTCGAGCCGATGGGCGCCGAGACGGAGCTCGTGGTGAAGATTGGCGGCCAATCCCTCACCATCGCTACCCACGGCCGCTCGTCGGCCGCCCCTGGCGACCGGATCTCGCTCGCGCCGAACGCGAAGCACGCGCACCTTTTCGATGCGACCAGCGGGCTGAGGCTGTAGCCGCACCGCGGGAAGTAGAATCGGATCCATGGCCAAAGAGCAGAACTGGGCTTTCCCCGCGGAGCTGCGCCCCAAGCCCGAGGACTGGCGCTTCGAGCTCGATCGCGCGCTCGACGCGGTGGTGCACCTGCGCGCGGTCGTGCCCGACGACGCGTTCACCGCGCCGCTGCTCGGCACCGAGCGCGTCGGCAACGGCATCGTCATCCGCGAGGACGGCCTCGTCCTCACCATCGGCTACCTGATCACCGAAGCGAGCACGATCTGGATGACCACCAACAAGGGCGCGGTGGTCGGCGGCTTCCCGCTCGCCTACGACCAGGCCACCGGCTTCGGCCTGGTGCAGCCGCTCGGCAAGTTCGGCGTCGCGCCGCTCGTGCGCGGCAGTGTTTCGTCGGTGCAGGTCGGCGGCAACGTCGTCGTCGCCGGCCACGGCGGACGGCCGCGCGCGCTCAAGGCGAGCGTGTTCGCCAAGCGCGAGTTCGCCGGCTACTGGGAGTACGTGCTGGACGAGGCGGTGTTCACCGCGCCGGCGCACCCGCAATGGGGCGGCGCGGCGCTGATCGCGCCCGACGGCAAGCTCGCCGGCATCGGCTCGCTGCTGGTGCAGGAGAAGATCGACGCCGGCACCATCCAGGGCAACATGATCGTGCCGATCGACCTGCTCGAGCCGATCCTCGACGATCTGCTGAAGACCGGCAAGACGGCGCGGCCGCCGCGTCCCTGGCTCGGCATGTACACCACCGACGCGGGCGCGCGCCTGGTCGTCGCCGGCCTCGCGCCGAGCGGCCCTGCCGAGCGCGCCGGGATCAAGGTCGGCGACGCGATCCTCGAGGTCGCGGGACAGAAGCCTTCAAGCCTGGCGGACCTCTTCCGCCGCATCTGGCGGCTCGGCACTTCGGGCGTCGAAGTGCCGCTCAAGACCGCGCGCAACGGCGCCATCTCGGAAGTCAAAGTGCGGTCAGGCGACCGCAGCGACTTCCTCAAGAAGCCGCACCTGCACTAGCGACGAAGTCGAGTACCGCCCGGTTGAAGGCTTCGGGCTGCTCCCAGAACGCCGAGTGGCCGCAGGCCGGCACGACGATCGAGCGGGCGTTGCGGATTCTTCTCTGGAAGAGCTCCAGCACCGGCGGCGGCGAGTAGAGATCGGCATCTCCCGTCAGGAGCAGCGTCGGCGTCTCGATCGTTTCCAGCGCGGCGAAGGTAATGCGGTTGCGGGTCTTCGGCGTGTCGATGTGCCCGGCGAGCTCTTTCCAGCGCCGGGTGCCCTCCGGATTCGCCGCGCGGTAGGACGGGCCGAGCTCGCGCACGTCGACCGGCAGCGCGTCGAACTGCGGCGAGGGACGCAGGCGCTTCATCAGCGCCACGTACTCCTCGTCCTGCACGCCGACGATGCTGTTGGCGATCACCAGGCTGAGGAGACGCTGCGGGAATGAGAGCGCGTAGTCGGTAGCGACGATACCGCCTGCCGCCGTACCGACGAGGTGAAAGCGCTGAAGCTTGAGCTGCTGTACGACGAGCTCCAGCTCGTCGGCTGCCGCGCCCTTTCCCTTGCGGTCGTAGGCGACGAAGCGATAGCCCGCCGTGGTGAAAAAGGACTGCTGGTGCTCCCACATCCGGCTGTTGCCGGAGCTGGCGTGCAGAAAAACGATCGGCACGCCGTTGCCGCCGCTCACCGTTAGCGGATCCCTGCTTCGGCGAGGTACTTGCGCACGCCCGGATGGATGAGCTCGGGGCGCGGCGCCGCGGCGAGCGTGTTCGCCATCGTCGTCTCGCGCGCCTGCTCGAGCTTCGCCGCGAGCTTCGATTCGGCCTGGTGGACGGCGCGTGCGAGGAGATAGCCCACCTGCTCCGGCAGATCGGGCCTGGCGAAGACGAAGCTCCACGAGCCGACCGACGGAATCGGCGTGTCCTGTCCCGCATAGCTCTTCGCCGGCAGCGTCACCGGCTGCAACGCGGGATTTTTTTTCAAGATCAATGCAATTTCTGAAGCATTCGGAGCGATGAAGCGCCCGCCCTGCTTGGCGATCGCGCCGAACGCCGGCCATCCCACGCCCGCGCCCCACAGCGCCGCTGCGCGGCCGTCGGCGAGCATCGGCGGACCGTCGGCAGCCTTTTCCAGGGTGATGGCATTGACCTCGATGCCCAACGCATCGAGGACGTTGCGACCGAGCACCGTAATCCCCGAGCCCTGCGTGCCGAGCACGACCGGCTTGCCCTTCAGATCCTGGATCGAACGCACCGGGCTGTCGCCCTTGACGATGAAGAGGCCCGGCGAGGAATACATCGCCGCGACGATGCGCAGCCTCGTGTCGGGCTTCGCCATGATCGCCGACGCGAACTCACCGGCGACGAGACCGAGGTCGAGCTTGCCGGCCTCGAGCAGCGGCACGTTCTCGGCGCTGCCCTTGGTGTTGCGCGCCTCGATGCGCAGGCGCGGCTCCTGCGCATTCAGCACTTCGGTGAAGGCGGCGCCGTACACCGGGAAGCCGCCGCCCGGGGTGGCGGTGCCGAGGACCAGGCTGAAGGCGGCGACGATGGACTCCATTACTGCGGCTCGATGCCGGCCGCGCGCACGATCCTGCGGTAGACGTCGATCTCGCTGCGCACGAACCGCCCGAAGTCCTCGGGCTTCATCGGCGCCGGGAGGATGCCCAGCTTGGCGAACTGTTCCTTCACGTTCGGCTCGCTGACGATGGCGTTCACTGCTTCGTTCAGCTTGCGCACCACCGGCAGCGGCGTCGCGGCGGGCGCCCACATGCCGAACCAGAGCGTCATGTCATAGCTGACGAGTCCCTGCTCGTCGAGCGTCGGCACGTCGGGCAGCACTTCGGCGCGCGTGCGAGTCGAGACGCCGAGCGCGGTGAGCTTGCCGTCCTTCACCAGGTTCATGCCGGCGTTGATCGGCGCCATGTAGAAGGCGCTGCGGCCGCCGAGCACGTCCTGCATCGCGTCGGGCGAGCCCTTGAACGGCACGTGGATCATTTTCAGCTTGGCGAGCGCCACCACGTACTCGGCGGCGAGATGCGTCGACGTACCCACGCCGGCGGAAGCGAACGGCAGCTCGCCGGGCTTGGCGCGCGCAGCCTCGATGAACCCTTTCAGGTTCTTGTACGGGCCATTCGCGGCGGTAACCATGACGTAGGGCGTCTTGCCGAGGATGGCGACGTCGACCGTGTCCTTCAGCGGGTCATAGGGAAGGCTCTTGTAGATCGCCGGGTTCGCGGCGTGCGAGGAAGATTGCACCAGCAGCGTGTAGCCGTCGGGCTCGCTCTTGATCACCGCCGAGGTGCCGATCTGCCCGCCCGCGCCCGGCCGGTTCTCGATGATCACCGGCTGCTTCCAGTGCTCGCTCATGCGCGCGGCGATGATGCGGCCGGCGATGTCGGCGCCCGATCCGGGGGTCAGCGGGATGACGATCTTAATCGTCTTGGTTGGGTATTCCTGTGCGAATGCGGGAATCGAAAGGGCAAGAAGAAATATTCCAAGAATTTTTTTCATCATCATCCAAGAGTGGGCATGTTGAAGCCGGGCGCCGGCGTGTCTTGATGCGGCCAGCGCGTAGTCACTGCCTTGGTGCGGGTATAGAACTTGATCGATTCGGTGCCGTGCACGTGCAGGTCGCCGAACAGCGAGCTCTTCCAGCCGCCGAACGAGTAGAAGGCGACCGGCACCGGGATCGGCACGTTGATGCCGACCATGCCGACCTGGATCTCGCTCTGGAAGCGGCGCGCCGCGCCGCCCGACTCGGTGAAGATCGCCGTGCCGTTGGCGTAGGGATTGCTGTTCACGAGCGCGATCGCCTCTTCGAGGGAATCTGCTCTTAGCACGACAAGCACGGGACCGAAGATCTCGTTCCTGTAGACCTCCATTTCCGGCTTCACGTGGTCGAAGAGCGTGGTGCCGAGGAAGAAGCCTTCCTTCATGGTGCTCGTGCTGCCGTCGACGACGACTTTCGCGCCCTCAGCCTTGCCCTTGTTCACGAAACCCAGGACCTTGCTCCGATGCTCGGCGGTGACGAGCGGCCCCATGTCGACGCCGTCCTTGTCTCCCGGCCCGATCTTGATCGCGTTGGCTTTTTTCTCGAGCAGCTTTACCAGCGGATCGCCCGCAGCACCAACGGCAACGACAGCGCTGATCGCCATGCAGCGCTCGCCCGCCGAGCCGTAGGCGGCGCCGATCAGCGCGTCGGCGGCGAACTCGAGGTCGGCGTCGGGCAGCACCACGGCGTGGTTTTTCGCGCCGCCGAGCGCCTGCACGCGCTTGCCGCCCTTCGCGCAGGTTTCGTAGATGTACTTCGCGATCGGCGTTGATCCGACGAACGAGACGGCGCTGACAAGAGGGTGATTGAGCAGAGAATCCACGGCGACCTTATCCCCGTGCACGACGTTCATGACGCCGTCGGGCAAGCCCGCTTCCTGGAGCAGCTGCGCCATCTTTACCGACGCCGAGGGCACCTTCTCCGAGGGCTTGAGCACGAAGGTATTGCCGCAGGCGATCGCCATCGGGAACATCCACAGCGGCACCATCACCGGGAAGTTGAACGGCGTGATACCGACGCAGACGCCGACCGGCTGGCGCAGCGTGTGCGTATCGACCTGCGTGCCGACGTTCTCGGAGTACTCGCCCTTGAGAAGATGCGGAATGCCGCAGGCGAACTCCACCACTTCGATGCCGCGCTGCACCGAACCCATCGCGTCGGGCAGCGTCTTGCCGTGCTCCGAGGTGACGATTCGCGCCAGGTCTTTTTGGTGTTTCTTTAGAAGAGCCAGGAACTCTTGCATGACGCGCGCGCGACGCAGCGGCGGCGTGTCGCGCCAAGCCGGGAACGCAGCGGCCGCCGATTTGACCGCGGCGTCGATCACCGAAGCGTCGCAGAACGGCACACGCTTCGTCACCAGCCCGGTCGCGGGGTTGTAGACCTCGCCAGACCGACCGGAAGGGGACACGGCCTTGCCGTCGATCCAGGCGGGAACGGAATCGAGCTTCAACTCAGCGGGCTTGTTCATGGGGGTCTCTTGCGGAGCCGACAATAATACCGCCATGACAGCCTCGCTCGTCCCCGCAACGCTGGCGTTTCTCGACGAGACGCCCTATTCGGCGGAGTTCGGCGACGTCTATCACAGCGCGGCGGGCGGGCCGGCGCAGGCCGAGCATGTCTTCCTCAAGGGCAACGGGCTGCCGCAGCGCTGGGCGCGGCGCGAGCGCTTCGTCATCCTCGAGACCGGCTTCGGCTTCGGTCTCAACTTCCTCACCACCTGGCAGGCGTGGCGGCGCGATCCCGAGCGCTGCGCGCGGCTGCATTTCGTCTCCGTCGAGAAGCGTCCGTTCTCCCTGCAAGACCTCCGGACGCTTCACGAGCGCTATCCAGACCTGAAGCGCGAAGCCACGGAGCTTCATTCGGTATGGCCGATGCTGCTGTCGGGAGGGCACCGTGCGGAGCTCGAGCAAGGACAGGTCTTGCTGACGTTGTTCTTCGCCGACATCAAGATCCTGCGCGAGCTGCGACTCGCCGCCGACGCGATTTACCTCGACGGCTTCTCGCCGGCGAAGAACCCCGACATGTGGTCGCCGCAGCTGATGCGCGCGATATCGCGCCTCGCCGCACCGGATGCGACCGCAGCAACGTGGAGCGTAGCCACGCAGGTTCGCGATTCTCTCGAGCGCACCGGCTTCGCGGTGGAGAAGCGCGCCGGGTTCGGCCACAAGAAGGAAATGCTGGTCGCGCGCAATACCAGACAGTCAAATCTGCTTCCTGAACGAAAAAACAGGAACGCCATGGTCATCGGCGCCGGCCTCGCCGGCGCGGCGGTGTGCGAGCGGCTTTGCGCGCGCGGCTGGGACGTGGAGCTCGTCGAGCGTCACGACGGTGCTGCCCAGGAAGCGTCCGGCAACCCGGCGGGGGCGTTCCACCCCATCGTCACGCCGGACGACAGCGTTTTTGCTCGTCTCACCCGCACCGGCTTTCTTCATTCCCTGAACCGGTGGAAGTGCCTTGAAAACCTGCGCTGGGACCAGTGCGGCCTGCTGCAGCTCGCGCGCGACGAGCGCGAAGCCGCCTCGCAGCTCCGCTCGGTCGAAGGCCTGCCGGCCGACTACGCGCAGGCCGTCACTCGCGAAGAAGCCGCAGCTCACGCCGGCGTGCCGGTCGCAGCGGGCGGCATCTGGTTTCCGGAGGCGGGATGGATCGATCCTCGATCCCTCGTGAACGCTCAGCTCGCCGCCTGCGGTTCTCGCCTTTCCAAGAGATTCAATGTCGAGGTGGAGAACCTGCCGCGAGACCGGGTGGTCGTGCTCGCCAATTCCTTCGAGGCGCCGAAGCTCCATCCGGTGCCGCACCTGCGCCTGAGGCGGGTGCGCGGGCAGCTCACGCTGGTCCCGGCGGAGGCGTTCGAGCCGCCGCGCGCGGTGGTGCTGCGCGGCGGCATGGTGCTGCCGTCGGTCGACGGCGCCTGCGTGGTCGGCGCGAGCTTCGACATCGACGATGCCGACCCTGCGCCGCGCGCCGAGAGCCATGCCGGCAACCTCGAGCGCCTGGCGCGCATCGTGCCCTTCGCGGCGGCGCCGAAGGATTTGCAGGGCCGCGTCGCCTTCCGCTCGGTGACGCCGGACCGGCTGCCGGTGGTCGGCGCGCTCGGCGAAAACGTTTACGGCGCGTTCGCCTACGGCTCGCGCGGCCTGGTGTGGGCGGCGCTCGCCGCCGAGTTGATTGCGTCGCACCTGGAAGGTGAACCGTTACCCCTGGAGGGAAAACTGGTCGACGCCCTGAGTCCGCTCCGCTTTAAGATGCGTGCGGGAGAAAACGCATGACGGACCGGAAGCGTCGCCGCCTGATCCAGGCCGGACTCGCCGCGCCATTGCTGCGCTGGAATCCGGTCGGCGCGCAGCCGGCGAGCGGCGCGGTCGCGTTGCTCGCCGCGCCGCGGCGGGCGCTGGTGATCGGCAACAGTGCGTATCGCTTCGCGCCGCTGAAGAATCCGGCAAACGATGCGCGCGCCATCGGCGAGGAGCTGAAGCGGGTCGGTTTCGACGTCACCCTCGGGCTCGATCTCTCGCGCCAGCAGATGCTCGAGTCGATGTCGGCCTATGTCGCCTCGCTCTCGAAAGCGAAGGCGGTCGGCCTGTTCTACTTCGCCGGGCACGGCGTGCAGCTCGCCTGGCGCAACTACCTGCTGCCCATCGACGCCGCGGTCACGCAGGTCGGCGACATCCAGGCGAAGTGCGTCGACGTCAACGCCGTGATCGAAGGCATCGGCAAGGCGGCGAACCCGATGAACGTCATCGTCCTCGACGCCTGCCGCGACAACCCCTTCGGCGGCGTCAAGCTCGAGCAGAAGGGCCTTTCGCAGCTCGACGCGCCGCCAGGAACGCTGCTCGCCTACGCCACCGCACCCGGAAACATGGCGAACGACGGCGAAGGCACCAACGGTCTCTATACCGAGCAGTTGCTGCGCGAGATGCGCGTGCCGGAGGCGAAGATCGAGGATGTGTTCAAGCGCGTGCGCCTCGCGGTGCGCCTGCGCTCCAACGGCCAGCAGCTGCCCTGGGAGAGCACCTCGCTCGAGCAGGATTTCTGGTTCATCCCGCCGAAGGAGATGAAGAAGCTCTCCGACGCGGAGAAGAAGCGCCGCTTCGACGAGGAGCTGGCGCAATGGGAGAAAGCGAAGTCGGCGCAGGCGCCGGCGCCGCTGGAGGCGTTCCTGCGCCGCTTTCCCAGCGGCCACTTCGCCGAGCTGGCGCAGGCCCAGCTCGACGCCGTCCTCGCGCGGCAGGGCGAGCAGCGCATCCAGATCGCCTCGGCGCAGGGCAACCCGTTCACGCAGGGCTCGGCGCGCGCCGATACCGGCTATCGCGTCGGCGATCGCTACCAGTACCAGGTGCTGGACCTGTATTCCAAGGTCGCGCAGCGCACCCTGAATCAGAGAGTCACTGGAGTGATCGAAGCGGAAGTCGTCTACAACAACGGCAACTTCGTCACCGACCTGCTGGGCAACCTGGTGCGCGAGGGCAGCGGCGTGCGCTTCACCTCGAACCAGCAGTTCCCGGCCGAGTTCTTCGTCGGCAAGCGCTGGAGCACGCGCTTCACCGAGCAGAGCGCGAGCTTCGGCGTGGGCTTGTTCGAGGCAGACTACCGGATCACGAGGAAAGAGCGCATCACCGTCCCGGCGGGCGCCTTCGATGCCTTCAAGATCGAAGGTCGGGGAACGTTCACGCGCGGCACGAAGCTTTGGAGCGTGGTATCGCGCGCGTGGTTCGCTCCCGACAAGGTACGCCGCCCGGTGGCGCGCGAGGAGCTGCGCACCATCGGCAGACAGGAAACTCGGGTCGATCGCGTCGAGCTCGTCGCCTTCAGGCAGGGGCGCTAGGCCGGGCGCAGGATCGAGCGGTTGACGTCCTTCACGTCCCTCACGCCGCACAACGCCATCGAGACGTCGAGCTCGGCGCGGATGATCTCCAGCGCCCGCGTCACGCCCGCCTCGCCCATCGCGCCCAGGCCGTAGGCGTAGGCCCTGCCGATCATCGTCGCGCGCGCGCCCATGGCGAGCGCCTTGAGCACGTCCTGGCCGCTGCGGATGCCGCCGTCCATCCAGATTTCGGTCTTGCCATTCACCGCATCGACGATCTCCGGCAGCGCCCGGATCGAGGAGATGGTGCTGTCGAGCTGCCGGCCGCCGTGATTGGAGACGACGATCGCGTCGACGCCGCAGCCGGCGGCGACCTTCGCATCCTCGGCATCGAGGATGCCTTTCAGGATCAGCTTGCCGCCCCAGAGCTTCTTCACCCACTCCACGTCCTTCCAGGAAAGCGTCGGGTCGAACTGCCCGGCGATCCATTGCGAAAGCGTGGTGAGGCTGTTCGCGTCCGGGATGCGGCCCGCGAGGTTGCCGAAGGACTTGCGCTTGCCGCGCAGGACGTTGAGCGCCCAGCCCGGCTTGAACATCACGTCGAAAAAAGTACCCCACGTGAGTCGAGGCGGGACCGCAAGCCCGTTCTTGAGATCGCGGTGGCGCTGGCCCTGGATCTGCAGGTCGAGCGTCAGCACCAGAGCTGAACAGCCGGCCTTCTTCGCGCGCTCGATGAGCGAGGCGGCGAAGCCGCGGTCGCGCATCACGTAGAGCTGGAACCAGAACGGCTTCTCCACGCCGCCGGCGACGTCCTCGATCGAGCAGATCGACATGGTGGAAAGCGTGTAGGGCACGCCGAGGCGCTGCGCCGAGCGGCAGGCGAGGATTTCGCCGTCGGCCCAGTTGAGTCCGGTGAGGCCGACCGGCGCGAGCGCCACCGGCATCGCTACCTCGTGCCCCGCCATGGTGGTGCGCGTCGAGCGACGGTCGACGTCGACGCCGACGCGCTGTCGCAGCGCGAGCGATTCCAGGTCGGCACGGTTGGCGCGCAGCGTGTACTCCGCGTACGAGCCGCGATCGACATAGTCGAAGATCGCGCGCGCGACGCGCTTCTTCGCCATCTCGCGCAGATCGTCGATGCAGGTCACCACTTGCATGGCGCGGCATTTTACAATGTGAAATATGGCGACGCCGCGCGACGAGCAGAAAAACCCGATCCAGGTGATCGAGCGCATGATGCGCCTGCTCGAGGTGCTGGCGCAGCATCCCGAGCCGCTCGGACTGAAGCAGATCTCGCAGTACGCCGGCCTGCATCCTTCGACCACGCATCGCATCCTCTCCTCGATGTCGGCCGACCGGCTGGTCGATCGCGTCGAGCCCGGCAGCTACCGGCTCGGCATGCGCCTGCTCGAGCTCGGCAACCTGGTCAAGTCGCGCATCAGCGTGCGCGAGCTGGCGCTGCCGGTGATGCGCGAGCTGCACTCGCACACCGGCGAGACCGCGAATCTCTCGGTGCGCCATGACGACGAGATCGTCTACGTCGAGCGCACCTCCTCCGGCCGCTCGGCGATGCGCGTGGTGCACGTGATCGGCGCGCGCGCGCCCCTGCACGTCACTGCCGCGGGCAAGCTGTTCCTCCTCGAAGAAGGTTTCGCGCGGCTGCGCGACTACGCCAAGCGCACCGGGCTCGCCGCGCAGACCCGCAACACGCTGACCCAGGTAACCGCGCTCGAGCGCGACCTCGAGCGCATCCAGCGCCAGGGCTTCGCCACCGACAGCGAGGAGGCCGAGATCGGCGTGCGCTGCGTGGCCGCGGGAATCCGCGATGACGCCGGGCGCCTGATCGCCGCGCTCTCGCTCTCCACGCCCGCCGATCGCATGAAGCCGCAGTGGGGCGCGCTGGTGAAGGAGACTGCCGACCGCATCTCGCAGCGCATCGGCCACCAGCCCGAGCCGGCCAAGATCGGCGCGCATTGAGTTTTCTCGAGGACGTCGTCACCGGCCTTTCGCTGCCGCAGAAGGCCTTGCCGCCGAAGTATTTCTACGACGCCAAGGGGAGCAAGCTCTTCGAGCGGATCTGCCGGCTTCCGGAGTATTACCTGACGCGTGCGGAGCTTTCTCTTACCCGAGAAAATATTTCTTCAATCGCGCGGTTTGCCGGCAGAGGCTGCGAGCTCCTGGAGTACGGCAGCGGCGAGAGCCTCAAGACCCGGCTCCTGATCCGCGCGCTGCGGCCGAAAGCCTACCTGCCGATAGACATCTCGATAAGTGCGCTCGAGCACGCCGCCGCGCGCCTCGGGCGAGAATTTCCGTGGCTGCGCATCGTCCCGATCGCCGCCGACTTCTCACGCCCTCTCGACCTGCCGGCGGCGAAGGGCCCGCGTACCGCCTATTTCCCGGGCTCGACCATCGGCAACCTGACGCCCGACGAGGCGCATGGCTTCCTGGCGCGCGCCCGAACTCACGCGAGCCGCATGCTGATCGGCACCGATCTGAAGAAGGATGCGAACGTCTTGCACGCCGCGTACAACGACTCGCGCGGCGTCACCGCGGCGTTCAACCTCAATCTGCTGGCGCGCATCAATCGCGAGCTCGGCGCGAACTTCGAGTTGCGGCGCTTCGCGCACTACGCTTTCTACAATGCGCCGCGCGGCCGAATCGAAATGCATTTGATTTCACTGCAAGAACAAAAAGTGAGGATCGGCGCGCACCGCTTCATTTTCGAGCGCGGCGAATCGATCCACACCGAGAATTCCTACAAGTATTCAAGGAGCGGCTTTCGCACCCTGGCCGCGAATGCCGGGTTTGCGCAGACCAGGTGCTGGAGTGACCGCAAAGGGCTGTTCGCCCTCCACGGCCTGACCTAGCTCGAGCGGGAAGCCGAGGCGTGCAGCTCGAGCCAGCGCTTGATGCGGTTCGCGTCGCCGATCCGGGACTGCTTGCCCCACGAATCGAGCAGCACGACGATCAGGTCCTTCGAGGCGAGGCGCACGTGCATGACGAGGCAGCGTCCCGCCTCGCTGATGTAGCCGGTCTTGGAGAGGCCGATTTCCCACTGCGTGCTGCGCACCAGGCCGTTGGTGTTGCGGAACGCGAGCGGCCGGCCCTGCACTTTCACGGTATGGCGCTCGCGCGTCGAGTATTCGCGGATCAGCGGGTATTCATACGCGGCGCGCACCAGTTTCGCCAGATCCCTGGCACTCGCGACATTGCCCGCCGAGAGGCCGGTCGCGTCGATAAAGTGGCTGTCGGTCATGCCGAGCGTCGCCGCCTTGGCGTTCATCGCCGCGACGAATGCCTCGCGGCCGCCGGGATAGGTTCGGCTGAGCGCCGCGGCGGCGCGGTTCTCGGACGACATCAGCGCGAGGATGAGCAGCTCGTCGCGCGTCAGGATCGTGCCCGGCTCGAGCCGCGAGCGCGAGCCTTTCTTCCAGTCCACGTCCTCGCGCGAGACGACGATGCGCGCGTCGAGGTCGAGGCCGCGGTCGATGATCACCATCGCCGTCATGAGTTTCGTGATCGAGGCGATCGGCGTCACCGAATCGGCGTTCTTGTCGATCACGACTTCGTTGGTCGCGGCATCCTGCACCAGTGCGGCGGACGATTTGAGATAGACGGTCTTCTGCGCGCGCGCGCCCTGAGCCTGAGCAAATCCGATCGTGAGCGCGAGCACGAAAAAGAGGGCGAACACGGCGACGATGCCCTCTAGCGGATGCAATTTCCTTTGCATTGCGGTGAATCTTCCCTAAGTGGTGGTTTATTCGTTCCAGCGGACCATGCCCTAAATGGCTCATGGTTTTGTCGCAGTTTATCCTACTGCTCAAAAAAAAGCTAAACGAAATCAGCAGGTAGTAGCCGCTTTCTCAACTATCTGTGAAATCTTTACCGGTGTCGGGCAACGGCAACAAACGTGGTCCGAATGACTACAAAGCGCCGGCGCGCTCCAGCACGGCCTCGGCTTGCGCCTGCTCTTGCTGCAGCGCCCACATCCGGGCGTATTCGCCTTGCAACTCAAGAAGTTGCCGGTGGGTTCCGCGCTCGACGATCCGGCCCTGGTTGAGCACCAGGATCTGGTCCGCGTCCATCACCGTCGAGAGGCGGTGAGCGATCACCAACGTGGTCCGCCCTTGGGAGATGCGCTCGAGCTCGGCCTGGATCGCTTTCTCGGCACGTGAGTCGAGCGCGGAAGTGGCCTCGTCGAAGATCAGGATGCGGGGGTTCTTGAGCAGCGCGCGCGCGATCGCGACGCGCTGCTTTTCTCCTCCCGAAAGCTTCAGCCCCCGCTCGCCCACCTGAGTTGAATACTGGTTGGGAAGAGAATCAATAAAGTCGTGGATGTGTGCCGCGCGCGCAGCTTCGATCACCTCCGCGTCGCTCGCCTCGGGCCGGCCATAGCGGATGTTGTAGAGGATGGTGTCGTTGAACAGCACCGTGTCCTGCGGGACGATGCCGATCGCGCCGCGCAGGCTCGCCTGCTTCAGATTTTTCACCGGGATGCCGCCAACGACGATGTCGCCGCCGGAAACATCGTAGAAGCGGTAAAGCAATCGCCCCAGCGTCGACTTGCCCGAGCCGGAGTGCCCCACCACCGCGACGCGCTGGCCGGCAGGAATGTCGAAGGAAACGTCGAAGAGGATCTGCCTCGCCTTCTCGTAGCTGAAGTCCACCTGCCGAAAGGAAACGTCGAGGCGCCCGGCGGGCAACGGTACGGCGCCTTCCGTGTCCTGAACCTCGCGATGCTCGCCGAGCAGGCGGAACATTCGGTCGAGATCGGCGAGCGCCTGCTTGATCTCGCGGTAGACCATGCCGAGGAAGTTGAGCGGTATGTAGAGCTGGATCAGCAGGCCGTTCACCAGCACCAGGTCGCCGAGCGTCAGCGACTTCATCGCCACGCCTTGCGCGACCAGGATCATCAGCAGCGTCACCGCGACGGCGATGATCAGGCTCTGGCCGATGTTGAGGATGCCGAGCGAGGCCTCGTTCTGCACCGCCGCCGACTCGTACTTCCGCAGGCTCTCGTCGTAGCGGCTCGTCTCGAACTCCTCGTTGCCGAAGTACTTCACCGTCTCGTAATTGAGCAGCGAATCGATGGCGCGCGTGTTGGCGCGCGAGTCGAGCTCGTTGGCGCGGCGCCGGATCTCCATCCGCCACTCGGTCACCATCACCGTGAAGCCGATGTAGATCACCACCGCGCTGAAGGTCACCGCGGCGAAGCGCCAGTCGAACTTGGTGATCAGCACCGCGGCGACCAGCGCGAACTCGAGGATCACCGGGATGATGGAAAACAGCAGGTAGGAGAGCAGCGTCGAAATGCCGCGCGTGCCGCGCTCGATGTCGCGCGTCATGCCGCCGGTCTGGCGGTCGAGGTGAAAGCGCAGGCTGAGGCTGTGCAGGTGGCGGAACACGCCGAGCGCGACCCGCCGGATCGCGCGCTGCGTAACGCGCACGAAGACCACGTCGCGCAGCTCGCCGAACAGCGTGGTGGAGAAGCGCAGGATCCCGTAGATCGCGAGCAGCGCCACCGGCACGGCGACGATCGCCGCCTGGCTGTCGAGGCCGTCCACCACTTCCTTCATGATGAGCGGCACGCCGACGTTCGCCACCTTGGCGGTGATCAGGCAGGCGAGCGCCAGCAGGACCCTCCACTTGTACTCCCACAGGTACGGCACCAGCGTGCCGAGGTTTCGCCACTCGCTTTTCATGAACGCGGTATCTTATTCGCGATGCAGCACGGCGCCTTGGTGCTTTTCTCCGGCGGCCAGGACTCCGCCACGTGCCTTGCCTGGGCGCTCGCGCGCGGCGACCAGGTCGAGACCATCGCCTTCGACTACCGGCAGCGCCACCGCCGCGAGCTCGACGCGCGCCTGCGCGTGATCGACGGCATCAGAACGCTGTTCCCTTCCTGGGCCGGCCGGCTCGGCGCCGACCACCTGCTCGACCTCGGGCTGCTCGGCGAGATCAGCGAGACCGCGCTGACGCGCGAGATGGAATTCGAGATCACGGCATCGAAGCTGCCGAACACCTTCGTGCCGGGGCGCAATCTCGTCTTCCTCGCTATCGCGGCAGCCGTCGCCTACCGCCGCGGCATCGGCGTCCTGGTGGGCGGCATGTGCGAAACCGACTTCTCCGGCTACCCGGATTGCCGCGACGAAACGATCAAGGCGATGCAGGTCGCATTGTCGCTCGGCATGGACCGGCCCCTGCGCATCGAGACGCCGCTCATGTGGATCGACAAAGCGCAGACCTGGCAGCTCGCGAAGGATCTGGGCGGTGACGCGCTGGTGCGCCTTGTCATTGAGGAGACCCATACCTGTTACCTCGCCGAGAAGGGCGAGCGGCATTCCTGGGGGCACGGTTGCGGGCAATGCCCCGCCTGCGCTTTGCGAAAGCGCGGCTTCGAAGCCTGGACCGGCAAGTCTTGACGGCAGACAACGCGAGCGCTAGCATTCAAACGTTCGTTTGAATATCGGGAGGTTCCTAGTGCCCCTTCGCGCCGTGAAACCCCAGCACGAAACACGCACCCGCATCCTCGACGCAGCCGAGGAACTTTTCATGCAGCAGGGCTTCGGCGGCACGTCGATGCGCCTGCTGACTTCGAAGGCGGGCGTCAACCTCGCCGCGGTCAACTATCACTTCGGCTCCAAGGACGCGCTGATCGAAGCGGTGTTCCGTCGCCGCCTCGATCCCATGAACGTTGCGCGCATCGCCGCGCTCGACGTGCTCGAGGCGAGCGGCACGCCCGACGCCGACGCCATCATCCGCGCCTTCGTCGGCGCGAGCCTGCGCATGCTGGAAGACGCCAAGGGCGGCCGCAACTTCATCCGCCTGCTCGGCCGCACCTACACCGAGCCGGCGAAAGGCATCCGCCACCTGATCGGCCAGATGTACGCGCCGACCATGCAGCGCTACAAGGCGGCGCTCGAGCGCGCCCTGCCGCAGATGCCGCGCGAGGAACTGGTGTGGCGCATGCACTTCATGTTCGGCACGCTCGCCTACACGCTCGCCGCCACCGATACCGTGCAGCTCATCGCCGGCTCGAAGCCCGAGGATCGCTACGACGCGCGCCTCTTGGAAGATCGCCTCACGGCGTTTCTCGCCGCGGGGCTGACCGCACCGCTGAAGAGCTCGATCAAAAAAGCCGCATAGCAGGACAAGGGAGATCGCCATGCTGATCCTGGAATTCGTTACCGCCGCTGTCGTCGTCTTCTTCATCTGCGCTTACTTCAGGCTGCCGGTCCTCTGGTGGACGCTCGCTTACGGCGTGATCGCGGTCCTGACGGAGAACGTGCCGCTCATCGTCGCGTTCGCAGTCATCGCCGCAGTCTTGAATATTTCCTTTCTGCGAAGAATCCTGGTGACCAACCACGTCCTCGCCGTATACCGCCGGATCCTGCCGGACATGTCGCAGACCGAAAAAGAAGCGATCGACGCCGGCACCGTATGGTGGGACGCGGATCTCTTCTCCGGCAAGCCCGACTGGGACAAGCTGCTCGCGGTACCGCAGCCGAAGCTCTCGGCTGAAGAACAGGCCTTCCTCGACGGCCCGGTCGAGGAGCTGTGCGCGATGTGCAACGACTGGGAGATCACGCACGAGCACCAGGACCTGCCGCCGCACGTGTGGCAGTTCATCAAGGACAAGGGCTTCCTCGGCATGATCATCCCGAAGAGCTACGGCGGCATGGGCTTCTCCGCGCTCGCGCATTCGGCGGTGGTGATGAAGCTTTCGACCCGCTCGGGCGCCGCGGCAATCTCGGTGATGGTGCCGAACTCGCTCGGGCCGGCGGAACTGCTGCTGCACTACGGCACCGGGCAGCAGAAGACCTACTACCTGCCGCGCCTCGCCAAGGGCCAGGAAATCCCCTGCTTCGCGCTCACCAGCCCGGAAGCCGGCTCGGACGCGGCCTCGATCCCGGACTACGGCGTGGTCTGCAAGGGCGTCTGGCAGGGCAAGGAGACGCTCGGCATGCGGGTCACCTGGGACAAGCGCTACATCACGCTCGGCCCGGTCGCGACGCTTCTCGGGTTGGCGTTCAAACTCTACGACCCCGACAAATTGCTGGGCGGAAAAGAAGACCTCGGCATTACCTGCGCGCTGGTGCCGACCAACACGCCGGGTGTGAACATCGGCCGGCGCCATCTCCCGCTCAACGCCGTGTTCCAGAACGGTCCGAACTCCGGCAAGGACGTGTTCATGCCGCTCGACTGGATCATCGGCGGCGCCGACTACGCCGGCAAGGGCTGGATGATGCTGATGGGCTGCCTGGCCGCGGGCCGCGCGATTTCGCTGCCCACCTCCTCCACCGGCGGCGTCAAGGCGCTGACGCGCTTCACCGGCGCCTATGCGCGGGTGCGCAGCCAGTTCAAGACGCCGATCGGCAAGCTGGAAGGCGTCGAGGAAGCCCTCGGCCGCATCGCCGCCAACTGCTACGTAATGGACGCGACGCGCGTCATGACCGCAGGTTCGGTCGACCTCGGCGAGAAGCCGGCGGTGCTCTCCGCGATCGCCAAGTACCACATGACCGAGCGCGCGCGCCAGAGCGTCAACGATGCCATGGACATCCTCGGCGGCAAGGGCATCTGCCTCGGCCCGAACAACTGGGTCGGCCGCGGCTACCAGATGACGCCGATCGCCATCACCGTCGAGGGCGCCAACATCCTGACTCGCACCCTGATCATCTTCGGCCAGGGCGCGATCCGCTGCCACCCTTATGTGCTGCGCGAAATGCGCGCCGCCAAGGAGATGAGCGGCGTCGAAGCAGCGCGTGAGTTCGACGACGCCTTTACCTCGCACGTCGGCCACGTCATCGCCAACGCCGTGCGCGCTTGGATCCATGGCATCACCACCTCGCGGCTCGCGCCGACGCCGCGCAGCGGCGCGCCCGAACTGATGCACTACTACCGCTTCACCTCGCGCCTGGCGGCGGCCTTCGCTTTCCTCGCCGACATGTCGATGGCAGGCATGGGCGGAGCGCTGAAGCGCAAGGAGAAGATCTCCGGGCGCCTGGGCGACGTGCTGTCGATGCTGTACCTCATCTCCTGCACCCTGAAACGCTACGAGGACCAGGGGCGGATCAAGGAAGACCTGCCGCTGGTGCGCTGGGCGGTGCGCGACATGACCTACCACGCGCAGCACGCCATCGACCAGATCCTGTCGAATTTCCCGATCAAGTGGATGGCCACCCTGTTGCGCTGGACCATCTTTCCGCTCGGCATGTCGTTCCGCCCGCCGCTCGATGCACGCAACCGTGATTGCGCGCAGCTCGTGCTCTCACCCGGCGCGGCACGCGATCGGCTCACCGCGGGCATGTATGTGCCGAAAAGCGAATCGGATGCCACTGGCATCCTGGAAGCGGCGTTCCAGGCGACGATCGCCTGCGAACCGATCGACGAGAAGCTGCGCAAGGCGGTGAAGAAAGGCAAGATGACGCCGCGTCCGGGTATGGATCTCGGTTCTCTTGCCAGGGAAAAAGACCTGATCACGGCTGAAGAGCTCGTGCAGTGGCAGCGCAAGGAAGTCCTGCGCAAGGCCGTGATCAAGGTCGACGACTTCCCGCAGGACTTCGGCCGCGCGGAGATCGCCGAGCAGGCGCAAACCAGGAGCTTCGTGAGAGCCGCATGAACCCGGTCTACATCGTCGACGGCGCGCGCAGCCCGTTCCTCAAGTCGAAGAACCGCCCCGGGCCGTTCGCTGCGAGCGACCTCGCCACGCAGGCCGGGCGCTCGCTCTTGATGCGGCAGAAGTTCGCCCCGACCGAGCTCGACGAGGTGATCCTCGGCTGCGCCGCGCCTTCGGTGGACGAGGTCAACATCGGCCGCGTCGCCGCGTTGCGCATGGGCTGCGGCCAGAAGGTGCCCGGCTGGACGGTGATGCGCAACT
>Ga0137410_10000935_pt1 | contig 20075 bp, 18 predicted proteins | sample CZODoug1_16funga_FD_108878 | JGI IMG/M metagenome (GOLD analysis project Ga0137410, IMG submission 108878) | Vadose zone soil fungal communities from Angelo Coast Range Reserve, California, USA - CZODoug1_16fungal (Illumina Assembly) | ecosystem: Environmental > Terrestrial > Soil > Vadose zone... | reverse complement strand
GGACATTTGCGTTTCTCCTAACATAGCAAGTAGGGATATCGATTGCGGCATTCGGACCAAACGGCACCTGCTTGGCTTCAGCCGTGCGCCAGACTCGCTTCGCCGTGCTGGACCAACTTGAGCTGGTGGCGGCGCACCCGCCTGAGCGCCGACGCGACTGCACGCGCTGATGGCTAGCGCTGCGGCAGCGATGAGGGGAAGAACGAAGCGCGACCGGGCCGACATGCAAAGGGGGTAAGACACGAACGACTCCTCGGCCATAATGAGACCCTTCCATCTTAAAGTTTACTTTACTATCAGCTTTCTGTAATATTGAAGCGAACTTCAACCGAATGTCAAGAGCCGATGTACAGTCCGTTCACCCGGGTTCGTGGACTGGCCCGTTTAGAGCGCCGAGGCGAGCGCGGGATGGGTCGAGCTTGCGCGAATCGTGCGCTCTACCTCACACTAGGCACGAAGACTTGCCTCGAGTACACAATCCGGACATGAGCAACGATCCCGATCCCCTGGTCAGCATTCGCGACATGGTCCAACGCAGCGGCGTAGCGTCCTCTACACTGCGCTACTATGAGAAACTCGGCCTGATCGCCTCTGAACGCGAGGGCAGCAGCGAGCATCGCCGGTACCGTGAATCGACGTTTAAAAGGATCAGCTACATCACGATCGGGCAACGCGCTGGCTTCAGCCTCGAGGAAATCGCGGCGCAACTGGCCACCTTGCCAGTCCGATTCCCGCTGCCGAAGAAAGACTGGGAGCCGATGTCCCGGGTATGGGACGAGCGCATCGATCAGCGCATCGCCGAACTCAAGCAGCTGAAGATCGATATCGTCAACTGCACCTGCGGGCGCACGAAGGCGTCTGCGCGCGGTCGCTAGGCAAGGTCCAGCCGCGGCCGACATGTCGTTTTTGCCGAGCTTTATCGACCTCAAACTACTTTTGTGGCCGCCAGAATGGTATGGCTAGTTCGGCTGTCTCTGGTTGGTTCGGCGCAGAGCGGCGGTAGCAGGATGGTAACAATAATCACTGGGGAAAAGAGGGAACATTCTCTATTTCGGGTTTACAACGACGCGGCGCCCCATTACTCCAATTGCAATCGCGCGGCCGGCGAGGCGAACCGCGATCGCCCGCCCAATCCCGGACGTGGCACCGGACACGATAACGCGTTCAATCGTTCTCTCGGTCATCTCCACGCTCTTTCTCTAATTCGGCGCTGACCACGTTCCATCACTTCGGACCCCAACCACCGAGAATACGTTTTCCTCATGTCCCGCCAGCGCAATGGTCATCAGGCGTGACATGGCCTTCGCTTACTTTCCCGTCCACACTGGCTTACGCTTCGCGTTAAACGCTCGAGCACCCTCCTTCAGGTCCTCAGATCGTATGACCTTTTGAACGGAATGCAGACTCTCATGCAGCGCGAACGCTTCGTGCTCAGCCAACCTCTCACTATGCTTCAATAGCTGCTTGATGGCCGGATAGAGCAAGGGTGGACCGTCCGCCAGTTGTCTCGCAATGGCACGGGCCTTCTCGAGCGCCAGGCCTTTGGGAACGACGTGGTTCGCAAGTCCCCAATGTTTGGCTTCCGCTGCATCCATCCAGCGACCCGTCATGAGCATCTCGACGGCGACGTGGTAGGGGATTCGACGTCGTAGCTTGATCGTGCCAGCGTCGGCCAATACTCCGACGTTGATCTCAGGCAATGCGAAGCGGGCATGCTCTTCCATCACAATGATGTCGGTACCGAGAACCAGCTCGAATCCGCCGCCGCATGCGATGCCATTGACCGCGGCGATGATGGGCTTGTCGAGACTGCGTGGATAGTTCAAGCCGGCAAAACCGCCAACTCCCCAGTCCGAGTCGGACGGCTCGCCCTGTGCCGCATTTTTGAGGTCCCACCCGGGTGAGAAGAATTTCTCCCCAGTACCGGTGACGATGGCAACACGCAGCGTCGACTCGTCGCGGAAAGCCGTGAAGATCGCATTGAGGCGACGGCTTGCCGGAACATCAATCGCGTTGGCTTTGGGTCGGTCCAGCGTGACTTCGAGGATGGGGCCCTCACGCGTGGTTCGAATTCCATCTTGAGTGGACTGCAATATCGACATGTCAAAATCGCTCTCGGGGTTTTCTCGCATTTCCACGTTCTTCCTGATATGCGTTCCAAGTCTCATTGACGAGATAAGCCTGGATTGAATGCAGATCACGCTCCGTCAGTACTTCGTCAAATTTACCCATTCCAGCGGAGCTCAAAGCCCCTCTCAGCAGAATGGCGTCCAGGGTCTCGATGGAATAGATCGCCGAGCTGCGAGTCAGATCCGAAGAGATGGCGGGAGTGTTCAGCGTGTGGCACCTCGCACAATGTGTGATAAATAGGGTTCGCCCCGCCTGCACGAGTTCCGGAGATCCATTACGGGCCAATGGGGGCTCGACTCGAAAAGCTGGGGGTGTCCTACGAGGTGGGGTCGGCGTTTCGGGCGCGCCGTCGATCGCAAAAGTCAGGATCCTATCTTCATTGATGTAATCCAAGGCCGCTGTGCCGAGGAAGTTCAGGAACATTCCGCCGTGGCCACAGAGTACGGAGACATACTGCTTCCCACCCACCTCGAAAGTCATCGGAGCGGCCATGATCGCGCTCCCTGTCTGAATGGTCTTCAGGATCGATCCTGTTTGCGCATCGTATGCCACCATGGTACCGTCTTCTCGACCGGCCAGGACCAGTCCGCCGGCCGTTGTCATGGTGCCACCGTCAAGCACAGCGTAGTCCTCGGAGGTCTGCTGCTCCCACACTACTCGACGTGTCAACGGGTTCCAGGCTCTTAAGAGCCGTGTTGATTTGACTCAGCGGCGAGTAGTAAGTGCCATTCAAGGTTCGCCCCATGGCGGCCCACTGCTCAGGATTCCGATCAGCGTTTCGCAATCGCGAAATGTCAACATCGCCGTACTTCGTCGTACCTTCCCCGTTCCTCTCCGCTCCTTGCACCACGAGGACGACGGAGCACAGAAGCACGCCCGCAATCAAGCGCGAAAGCCTGACGGCGAGCAGCGAACGGCGCCTTACTCTCTTTCGCTCCATACGCCGCGCCAGACAGTGAGGTAGCCCACGTTTGAAGCTCCGCTACGACCCAAGGATCGAGCGAGCCAGGAATAGCGCCGAGAGCGTGCGAGCTTCAGAGACCTCACCCATGCACGCGATCTGGTCGAGACGCGAAATTGGCCAATAAACGAGTTCCAGCGGCTCGGGCTCGTCGCCGCCGTCGAGCACGCAGGGAGTGAGATCGGTTGCAAGAATTATCTCTGCTTGATATCCGAATATGCCCGGCGCCAGCGTCAAGGTGTACAGTGGTCTGAGACTCGCGGCTCTGAATCCAGTCTCTTCCATGAGCTCGCGATTGGCTGCGGCAAGTGCGGACTCCCCTGGCTCGATACGCCCCATCGGCAAACTGAGTTCAAACCGATCGAGGCCCACGGCGTATTCCCTCACCAGGAGTACCGTCTCGGGGTCCGGCATCGCGACTACGAGCGCTGTTCCTGGTCGTGGCCCTGCCGCTATGCGTTCGAACTCCCGCCGATTGCCGTTGGAGAACTTCAGTTGGACGCTTTCGATGTGGAAGAGGCGCGACCGTGCAGCCGTGCGCACGCTCAGAATCTGCGGTTTTTCCCGCGCCCCATCCGTCGCCTTGCGCGGGTCCAGTAATGCCGTGGTGGTCATGAGGCCGCCGGAACTCGCCGCATCGCATCCCGGTAGCGGCTGGCGTCAACGTGCGCCAGCGATTTCACTTGCAGCATGAGAACCTCCTCCGTGTTGATCGAGGGCATCGTTTTCATCAGGTGGATATCATCCAAGGTCCATCATCGTCGGCGCGACGGTATTTCTCGGTGCAAGCCGAGAGAAGGCCTTCGCCTCGTGTTGGGCGTACAGCGTTTCCGAGGGCCGATCCGCCACCCCACCGGAGCGGGCCAGGCGGCGATAGCGCTGCGGCGACTCTCCCGTCCAGCGCTTGAATGCCTGTCGGAAATTTGCGGTGTCGCTATATCCGAGCATCTCGGCGATCGCTCCTGTACTCAGGCTCGTGTGCGTGAGATAGCCCACCGCCAGGTCCCGACGGGTCTCCCCGACAATCTCCTGATAGGAAGTCTGGGAATCCTCCAGTCTGCGTCGCAACGTGCGAGTCGACAGGAACAACCGGCCCGCAACTTGGGAGAGTGTGGGCACTGCACCGTTGGCACTCAAGACCATTCGACGCACTCGCCGGCGGATTTCGTCACACTTGCGAAGAGTGGAAATCTGCTCTTTGCAGGAGCGTAAGCAACTCTGGTGTGTGGTCGCATCCGCTTGGGGTAACGGCTCATCGAGTAACGCGCCATCAAACGAGACGCAATTCGTGCCCATCCCACACCGTACCGGTGCGCCGAGCAGTTTCTCCAGTTGTGGGCACAGCTCTACCGGACCCGAGAGCTCCACCCCCCTAATGTGACAACCCGACAGATCCCGTACCAAGGTGCACAACTTGGCCACCTCCAACTGCACGCACAGCTGAAGGAATCCTGGCGTGAGGTCGAAACAATCCTTGAGCACCAGCCGGGCTTCGCGTCCGGACTGCTCCAGATCAACCCGTACTTTCAGGCACAAAAGTGCGCCATATTCGACAACGATCTGCAGAGCCTGCCGAAGTGACGCACTGCTGAGCAGGGCAAGCCCCGCGATCCCGTAGCTGGTGGGATGCAACCCCAGACCTACCCGGACTGCCATCAAAGGGTCTCGTGCGCACTGAGACGCGTCCCTGAGCATGCTTAGCTGCTGGTGTACGGAGACGGGACCGTCTCGACGTAGAGGCGGCGAGCTCGCGTCGACGCCTTGCTCAGCCAAGCATCTTGAGATGGCGTGCGCTTCAGAGGCCGCCGTTAACTCGTCTCCCAAAGAGCCCCTCGGAACCCCCGCCCAACGGATCATGTCCCCTCCGCTTCGATGGTTGCCTGCGTGTAGGTCATGTATACCACATTTACTAGGTCATGTGTACCAGATAAACTACGTGTGTGTTTCGGGGATGGGTTCCCGCGGTTGGCGGGCAGGGAAAATGCGGGCTATTGAGGTGCCGATAGGCGACTTGGCCTGATGAGGTGTGCAAAACTTGGACGCCATGAAACGCCGAATTCCGAGCAGCTATAACCCCGCGCAGGCGGCTAAGCTACTGAATCATAAGGAATCGGCTCGTGATCGACAGCGGGAGAAGCGAATCGAGGAGATTGTAGAGGTCGCCGTCGAGTTGTTCTCAAAGGAGGGGACCGCCGGCTTCTCCATGCGGCGCGTCGCCAGCCTCGCCGGCGTAACGCTCAGCACGCTGCAGCACTATTTCGGGAAAGGCGAGAATCTCCTCACGATCACCATCAGTTCGATCACCTCCCGCTATATCGACACGCTCCAAGCCATCGAACACGATGTGAGCCTGCCGCCTCGGGAACGATTTCACGTGCTCACCGATGAGATCATCAGCTGGTCCACGGATCCCGTCGTCAGTGACTGCTATTTCGAGTTATACGCGCTTGCCTCGAAGGACAAGGAGGTGGCAAGGCTCCTCGAGGAGGTTTACGTCGCCTATCACGGCCTGCTCACCGATTTTGTCGCTCAGCTCAATCCCGCCTTGGCGCGCGACCGGGCCGCCATGATCGCTCTGATGATTGGTGCGCATATCGACGGCGTCATGATCGTTCGCTATCGCGGTGCGCCCGCCATGCCGGCGTCAGATGATGAAGTCATCGCCGCGATGAAGGATGTGTGGCTACGCGAAATCTTTCCCTCAACCTCTGGGGGTGGCCCAGCGGACCGCGAGGGTGTCGGCTTCATTCCTGGGTTGCGTGAATCGGAGGCCGTAGACGTGCTGCCTCAGCAGGCACCGTCGGCTCCCACGACGCGCAAACACGCAAGGTCCTTGCGAGCTCGCCACCGTATGTAGTGATACAGGGCATCCACATCATCGTCCGAGAAATCGGGATATTGCGGCATGCCCTGCAGTTGCAATGCGCCGCCCAGCACGATCTGGCCGAGAGTCTTTCGATCGGCGGCGAAAGCAGAAGCGCGAAGATCGGGAGCCTGGCCACCGCTCAACGCATCGGTGCCATGGCAATAATTGCAGTTATTGTCGAATAAATGCTCGCCGCGCTTTACCTTGTCGTCATCGGGATGGAACTCGGGGATGTCGATCGGGACCATCTTCGCGACTGCGCGCGCCGGCCGCGAAGCCTTGCCATCCAACGCGAAAACGAACAGGCCCCTTCCTCCATCACGGTAGGTCATTCGAAGCCCACCGGGTTCACTCATGGACCCTTCGATTGCCGGATCCCCGCCCCACCCCACGAGGACTGTGACGTATTGTGCGCCGTCAACCTCATAGGATACGGGTGATGCGGAAATCGGCCGGCCACAGTTGAAATGCCACAATTTATCGCCGGAGCTCGCGCCATAGGCCGCTAGATCGCCCGTGGCTTGGCCGATGAACACAAGGCCGCCGGCGGTGGTCAAAGTGCCGCCGGCGAACAGACCCGGTTGCTCCGCCTGCCACACCGGTTTGTTGGTGCGTGGATCCCACGCTTTGAGCCAAGCCGCCTGCTTGAAGTCGTCGGTGCCCGCTTTCGGCGCGGATGGATCTCGACCAACGACATCCGAGTAACCCGTCCATATCTCGACTCCATCCGCTTTGTAGGTATTTGGATCGATACCCCGGGCGTCGTAAATCTGCTTGCCATCCATGCCGGGGATGTAGACCAACCCAGTCTTCGGGTTAAACGACATCGACGGCCAACTGTGAGCCCCATTCTCCCAAGGCCAGACAGTAATGACGGGCGAAGAGGCCCCGGCCGGCCGCATCCCATGCGCTTCCACTGGCCGGCCGGTTTTCAGGTCGACGCGATCCGCCCAGGTTACGTGCGCGAACTTCTCCGCGGAGATAAGTTTGCCGTCGGAGCGGTCGATCACGTAGAAGAACCCGTTTTTGCCTGCCTGCATCAACACCTTTTTGTCCGTTGAACCAATGCGTACATCGGCTAGGACCAGGTCCTCTGTTGCATCGTAGTCCCAGTTGTCTCCCGGCACTGTCTGATAGTGCCAGGCGTACGTACCCGTGGCGGCGTCAAGCGCAATGATCGACGCGACAAACAGGTTGTCGCCTCCTGCCCGACCGCGAATCGTCTGATTCCATGGCGAACCATTGCCGGTACCTATGTAAACGCGATTGAACTCGGGATCGAATGTCATCGCATTCCAAACGTTGCCCCCTCCGGCCGTCTTCCACCACTCCGGGCCCCACGTGCCTGCGGCAATTTTCATGGCCTTGCTTTCGTAACCTCGCGCGGGATCTCCTGGCACGGTAAAAGTTCGCCAAAGGGCCTTGCCGTCGACTGCCGAGTACGCCGTCACGTATCCGCGGCTCGGACCAAAATCCCCGCCCGCGTTTCCGATCAATACGCGATCACCAAACACGAGCGGTGCTCCCGTGATGTACAGATACGGGGTGGATGTGTCGATGGTTTGCGTCGACCACAAGACTTTTCCCGTCTTCGCGTCAAGAGCGATCAGACGTCCGTCCGCTGTGGCCACGATGATCCTGCCTTTCCAGTATCCAAGACCTCGACTCGTGCCCCAGTTGTAGGCCATCCTGCGTGGTGTTTTGGCCAGCGCTTCTCGGGCCTTCGGATCGAATGACCAGACGATGCTGCCCGTGCGCGCATCGACTGCATAAACAACGCTAAATTTACCCGGAAAATACAACGTGCCGTTGGCCATCAATGGAGTGGCGACGAAATTCGTCTCGTTCGGCAAGTCCAAGGCCCACTTAAGACCAAGACGCCGTACAGTATTCTGATTGATCGTACTCAGCGGACTAAATCGATCCTGCGCCGCGTCTCCCCCGTAGGAAAGCCATTCCGCGGGAGCCGAGTGTGAAGCGTCGGCCGAACCCCGCACAGACGCGGCGTCAGGACACACGCATCGCAGCAACGCGAGCGCAATAAACAGACAACTCCAGAGCTGGCCTCTCACGATGCGCGCCTCTGCGCGGCCGTCGGCTCGAGATCCTTATCCGCGCTCGCGACTTGCCGCATTTCGGTCTCGAGATCCAGCGATCGACAGGCGAGCAAGTAGGTGATCGCAGAAACGGGTAGCCCTATCAGCATGGCCACGTCCGCTCCCTGCATTTGCCTCGCAATCGGTCCCGTGTAAAAGCCTGTACTGAAAAATGGGATCATGGCCCCGAACCCCACTGCGTAGGCGATGAGACCGCGCCAGTTCCACTGGCCGTAAATCCCATTCACGTTGAATATCTCCCGGATCGAATATTGGCCGTGGCGCACCAGGAAGAAATCGACCAAATTAATCGAAGTCCACGGAGTAAATAGATAGAGCAGTATCGTCAGCAGGTCTTTGAAGCCCGAGACGTAGTCCCCTTTAAGGGATAGGGCGGCGATGCACGCCGCCGTGCCTGCGGCGATCAGGCTCAAAATGCGTGCTCGTCGTGTGCATTGAATGGGCTTCACCGTGTCGATTGCGCTCAGCAGTGTCAGGGAAGCTCCATAGAAATTGAGTGCCGTTGTGGTCAACAATCCGGCCAAAGATGCGATTAGCATTACGGTGCCGAAGCCGCCGACAATGCTGTCGCCGCTGCGTTGAACCGCGAACGCGACCCCCGCGTGTGGATTCATGGCGGCGACTGTGGCCCCGACTCCCATCATCCAAGCGCCACCAGTCCAACATCCGAAGTAAGTCGACAAAAAAGATTGAAGACGACTTACATCGGGGGGCAAGTAGCGGGAATAATCCGACACATAGATAGACCAGCTCAGCTGATAAGCAGTCGAAGCAAAGAGTTGAATCAGGAAAGGCACCGCTTGAAAGCTCGCTCCACCGAGGCTGCCCACGGGAACCCGCACGAATCCCACGCCACCGCAAAACACAACCATGCACGCAATGAGCGCGTATGCGAGCCAACGCTGCGCGGAATGAATTGAATCGTGCCCAAACACAGCGAGCGCGACAGACCCGGTCGTGAACAAGACTATCGTCACGGTGGACTCCAGCCCCACGATCTGCCGCATGGTCTGTGCGGCGAGCACCGGACCAAAGGCATTGAAGCCGGTGTAAGTGACGAGTGCTACGGCCCACACCAACAGTGCGCCGTGGCGTCCAAACTGGGGCCGGGACTGGATCATTTGCGGCAGGCCCAGCTGCGGACCTTGAGTCGAGTGCAGCGCCATAAAGAGCGTTCCGAGTGCCGAGCCTAGGAGGATTGCGACCATGCTCCAAGCCAAGTCCAACCCGAGTTCGACGCTCAGCATGCCGGTGGCAACGGTACCCAACTGCGCGCCGCCGCTAAACCAAACGGGCCACACGTCGCGAACCTTGCCGTGCCGCTCCGCCAAGGGAATATAGTCGATCGACCGTGTTTCGATTTTCACTCGCCCGATCTCTTAGTGCGACGTGAGGCCGCCATCGACGTTAATCGCTTGGCCAGTGATGTTGCGGGCCGACGTCAGGTACACAACGAGATCGCCGATATCCTCTGCGGTTTGAGGACGCCCCTGCGGAACGAAGGCGAGCACCTGTCGCTGCCAGGACTCCTCGGGGGTCTCGCCGGCGTTGCGCCACTCCTCCGCCAGCAGGTCCCACATCGCAGTGCGCACCACGCCCGGGCAGATCGCGTTCACAGTAATTTCCTCTCGAGCGAGTTCCTTCGCCAAGGAATTGCTGAAGCCGATCACTGCGTATTTCGACGCGGAGTAGTGCGCGAGTCCCGGATAGCCATCCTTGCCCGAGACTGAGGCAATGTTGACGATCGTCGCGGTCCCGGCACGCCGCAGCAGGGGTATCGCCGCCTGGCAACAGAGGAACGTTCCTTTGGCGTTAACGTTCATGACGCGGTCCCACTCTCGCTCGCTCATGCCCTCGACCCGTTGCACACTGATCACGCCCGCCGAGTTGACCGCGATATCGAGTCTGCCGAACCGCTCATCGAGAGTATCGCGTAGGCGATTGACGTCATCAAACCGGGTGACATCCAGCGACATCCCGTGACCTTCGACGCCAAGGGCGGTCACCTCTTCAGCGACCTTGCGCGCCGCAGCGGCGTCGATATCAGCAACCAACACGTGGGCTCCTTCGCGAGCTAGGGCAAGTGCGATACCTCGGCCGATGCCGCGTCCGCCTCCGGTTACGTAGGAGACCTTGCCTCGCAGTTTCATGGGCCAAGCGCGCCTTCGCGATCCGCATTCGCGAAGTGGTTCAGGAGCAGTTCATTCACCTGACCGGGCTCCTCCATATGCGGCATGTGGCCGCTATGCTCGAGGGTCACTAATCTCGCCCCGGCCGGAAGGGCGCCTGATGAAACGATGTTGTCATGCCTGCCTCTTAACACCAGCAGCCGACCCGTCAAGGTCCTTAGGGCCGTCGCAATCTCGCAGGGCGCGGGATCGCGCAAGCTGCTCGCGGCGATTTTCTCCAAGGCATCGGTCACACCATCTAGCCGCTTATATCTCGCAACCGCTTCCACCATCTCACGTCGCACGGTCTTCGGATCGGCGAATACGAGCGCAAGGCACCGTTGGAGGTCCCGGCTGCGCTGCGCTGAGGTGAAATCAGAGATATATCGCTGATTGACGAGGCTGCCGAACGCGAAAGGCGCAATCAGGGAAAGGGAGGCGACCCGGTCAGGCTGTTCTTCACAAATTGCCAGTGCAACTGCCGCGCCCATGGAGTGACCGACAAGATGGATGCGCTTTAGCTCCAGACGGTCGAGGCCATACCGTACGCTCTTCGCCAATTCCTCGATCGATCCCTTCTCGACCCGCTTGGTCGAACCGCCGTGCCCAGGAAGATCAAAGGCAAAGGTCAGGTGGCGTTCGGCGATGCGACCTTGGTTAAACAGCCACGTATCGGAGTCCCCACCGAAGCCATGTAGGAACACGACAGCCGAGCCGAGTTCCCCCATGGTGAGGCACCGCAGCCGCCCTCCAGATGGCAACTCGTGGATCAACGTCGAGTCAGCCGATGCGCCGTCCCCGGAGCGAGCGACGGGAGGACGCGGTCGAGGGAACTTCGCGATGAAGTCATCGATTGCAGACTCCGAGGCCTCGTCTGTAGCGATGACCGCGAGCAACTCACCGCAAGGCACCGTCTGTCCAGCTTTGACTAGCTGCCGGCGCAGCACGCCCTCTTGCTGCGCTTCGAGGCTGTTGGCGATCTTGGTTGTCTCGATCTCAACCAGCTCGGCACCGATCGCAGTCCGCATCCCCTCGTTAACCAACCAGCCGACGACAGTCCCCTCCGCCATCGATAGGCCCCAGGTCGGCATGGTGACAGCCCAAATCATCTTGATACGTTCTCCGTGCCGGCAATCTGGGGCACCGGACCGCCCGGCCGCGACGTCATGACGTTCTCATCAGTTCCATTACCGCCGCCTCGACAGCCTTGGCGCTGGGGATATAAGCGTTTTCGAGTATCGGGGAGAAGGGGACGGGGGTATGGGGTGCGGTGACGCGCCGGATCGGCGCCTTTAGATCTCGGAAACCGCGCTCTGCGACAACCGCCGCGATCTCGCTCGCGACGCTACAACGGGGATTGGATTCATCTACCACCAACAGGCGCCCGGTTGTGCCGACACTCTCGAGGATGGTCTCCTCATCGAGGGGCGAAGTTGTGCGCGGATCGATGACAGTCACCTCAACGCCCTTCTCTGCTAACGCCGCCGCCGCCTCGAGCGCCACATGAGTCATGCGCGCGAGGGCGACGATGGTTGCATCCCCGCCCTCGCGCAGCACAGTAGCTTCGCCGAAGGGCACGGTATAGCTCTCTGCGGGCACCTCCCCTTCAAGGTCGTAGAATTTCGTGTGTTCCAGGAATATAACGGGGTCTTCGTCGCGGATCGCTTGTATCAGCAGGCCCTTGGAGCTCGGACCGCCGCCGGCTCGCGCGCGAGTGACTGCGCTTGCCGCGGCATCGTACACCGCAAAGAAATCTCTGCCGTCCACCTTCACCGCGGGCATGCCGAAGCCAGCCGCGCGCCGCGCGAGATCCTTCGCCCCTACGGCATACTCGACGGCTGTCCCTTCCCCGTAACCATTGTTTTCGATAACAAAGAGGGCCGGTAACTGCAGGACCACTGCCATATTCATCGCCTCGAAAATCGTTCCCTGATTGCTGCCTCCATCGCCCGTGAACGCGACCGCCACTCGATCCGACTTTAAGGTCTTGGCAGTCAGCGCAGCGCCGATGACGAGCGGTGGACTACCACCCACGATGGCGTTGGCGCCCAACATCCCACGTTCCAAATCCGCGATGTGCATCGAGCCGCCCTTGCCGGCACACAGACCCTCGGCCTTGCCGAAGATCTCGAGCATCATGCGTTTCGAGTCACATCCCTTTGCAAGGCTGTGGCCATGGCCGCGATGCGTCGATCCGATATAGTCTCCCGCATCGAGATGCATGCAGATGCCGACCGCAATGGCTTCCTCGCCCGAGTAAAGGTGCACGAATCCTGGAACGTGACCGGCCACGAACTCCGAATTGACGCGCTCCTCAAATTCACGAATGCGTCGCATCGTGGTGTAGGCCTGTAGCAGAGCGTTACGGTCGAGCGTCATGCGTCGTACCGACTCAAAACCGATACCGGATGTCGGCTCCATAGGTCCGCGGCTCCCCGACCAGTCCATAGTCGAACCCCTCGCCACCTTCGGCGGGATCGCGCTGCGCGATCGCGTAGGCAATGTAGTGGCGATCTCCGATATTCTTTACCCAAAACCCGACATCGAAGCCGCTCGCGGCTCCCTGGCTGGCCGTGAATGACAGCCGGCCGTTGGCGATGCCGTACGATCCCTGGGAGACGCGTTGTGTGTTTTGGGCATTGAAGTATTGTCTGCTGTACAAATTACCGTCCAGCATCAATCGCAGGTCGCCCGCATCGAGCCGTAGGAAACGCCAGTCAAGAGCGAGACGCGAGCTGACATCCGGCGCCTGGATGAGATGACCGCCGGACAGGTCGGCACCATGCAAAACAAGCTCTTGGTACTTCGCGTTGAGCAGACCGAGGCTCCCGGAAAGCTCGACATTTTCCGTCACCTTGGTTCTGACCTCGAACTCCGCGCCATCCACTCGCGACTTGGGCGCATTCACAGTACGAAGGCCCGTCCCAAAGCCTCCGGGCAGCGCAAAGGTGTCGAGGAATTGCTGGTTGCGGTAGTTATAGTGAAAAACCGAGATATCGACAGATGCCCGTCGCTCCCAAAATTCGAGCTTGGTGCCAGCCTCATACGCATCGAGTTTTTCGGGCTGAGCGAAGGTGAGCTCGGCGGGCGCATTGAATGCCTGTCCGTTAAACGCGGCTCCGCGGTAGCCCTGGCTGAAGTCTGCGTAGACAAGTACCTGTTCGTTTGGCTTCCAGTTGATGCCCACCTTACCGCTGGTGTTGTTGTTACTGTACTCGAGCGCGGGATTGACTCCCCCCGGCGGCTGAAAGGAGTTCGAATACAGTGTGTAGGAATTTGTCACGTACGGAATCGTCTGCGTCCAGAGCGTTGTACCGTCAATGGGTCCGTATCCTGATGAGGGCCCGGTAAGTCCGCCCTCAAGGGCGTAGAAGTTGGTAATTTCGATCTTGTCTTTCGTATACCGGATGCCCGCCTGCAAGCTGACAGTCGACGTTACGGCGAAGGTCGCATTCAGGAAGGCCGCGCGAGTATCCTTCAGCTGATCGAAGTTGTTGTATTCATCGAAGCCATAGAGCGTCTGCCCGCCCGGTGTTACAAAGGACCCCGCATAACCGTCGAAGAAGTGATACTGCACGATCGCGTGAACGCTCTCGCGCCCATAGTACAGCCCGGCAAGCCACTTCAGAGTGTCGGTCCCACGGGAGGAAAGTCGTAACTCCTCGGAGACGGTATTGACACTCGAGAAGTATGAATTGGGATCATCGAGGCGCGCCGTGATCGGAAGGCCGCCATCGTCGCTGATTGTATACCATCGCCCGTAGTCGAAACCCGCAATGGAGGTCAGTAGAAGATGCTCAGAGAGGCCCGCTTCCACTTTGAGCGACGCACTGTCGCTGCGAATCTGCTTCGGCACCGAAAACTTGGAGCCAGTATCGAACCATGGGATATTTCCCGAGTAACCGGTCACTGCGGGGTCATTGTTGAGCGCATGGGGACCGTAAGGCGTTCCGTTCGATCGTGTGGTGGAGAACTTCAGAATTGCCTTGAGGTCATCGAGCGGCTGCGCCAGGATTGTGACTCGACCCGCGAGCGCATCCACGCCGTTTAGAGGTTCGACGCCCGGGACAATACTCTGTGTCCATCCATCTCGGTCCTCATAATAGAGCGCCACGCGCGCGCCGAGGACATTGTCGATCAGAGGGACGCCGATGGCCGCCCGGACGGTGCGGTCGTGGTAATTGCCATATCCCGCTTCGACGTAGCCGGCAGTGGTCGTGAGGCTTGGATTGGCCGAGTAGAAGCTGATGGCACCCCCGGTCGCGTTCTTGCCGTACAGCGTGCCCTGCGGTCCTCTCAACACCTCCACTCGATCCATATCGTAGATCTGTAGAGCTTGGACGGCGCCGACGGCTTTGTAGACCTCATCCACATACATCGCGATCGGGCTGCTCTGATTCTGGCTGTAGTCCGTTGTCGTGACGCCGCGCAGCGTGAACGACGGCTGAGCCTCAGGCCCCCACGGCAGATTCAACAGGAGATTCGGCACGAGCGATGTGATATCCGCGGCCTGTCGGATCCCGCGATCGTGCAGTTCGTCGGCTGAGACCGCCGTCAACGCGATGGGTACGTCGTGACTGCGCTCACTCTGGCGCTGCGCAGTGACAACGACCTCGTTGAGTTGAGAGTCCGAATCTGCGTCGGCTCTTACAACCACCGGCGGTGCCAGTATCGCAAGCGCAGCGGCCAGTCCGACCGACGATGTCAAAGTTCTTGATGCTCGCGCCGAGTGACTTCGCGGCGGCCGAGATAACGCGGCAAGGCAATCCTCATTCGGCGAACAACACGGCATCATCGGTACCATCTGCTCTTATCCCCTTATTGTTTCAGTGTGCGAACTCACTTGCTGCTTCTGCCGCCTTTTGAGGCTCGATCGTGTTTTCCTCCTCGAGCTTGATGACTACCAGGACTTGATCTCGGGCATCACGTGGTCAACGAACGTTTTGAGCGATCGGCGAACGTCTTCATACCGCATCTCGCCGAAGCTTGGCGACACGCCCAAGATGAACTCACCGAGTAACTCGCGCCGCTCCTGGAGCTTGTCGATAATGCGCGCGGGATCGCCCCAGATGTTGGCCTGGAGATAGGACTCTATGAGAGCTTCCCGACTCGTCGCCCTGTAGTGTTTCGTTTGCTCGGCATATGAGGCGTAGGCGGCCCCGGCCTTTGAGAAGTTATCACTGAGCAACTCGTAATGATCCATCAATTGCACCCAATATCGGGTAACGTGCTCGCGCGCCAGCGCTTCTGCGCGCTTTAAGTTGGTATCGCAGACCATACAGTCTGCCGCGATTGGCGGCGGCGCCTCAAAACCCTGAGATTGCTTGAATAAGGCGCGATGACGGTCAAAGTCCGCTTTCGCCTCTTGCCAGGGTCCCTGAGCGAACTTCATGCAGCCAAGTCCGAGCCGCCCGGCGGTCTCCAACGACTGCGGCGACATTCCGACCATGTAGGTGCGGTCGCGGAAGGTCTTGAACGGTCGCGGTCGCACCTCTATCCGAGGCTGCTGATAATGCGGCGTATCCCCCTCAACGAACCCCGTCTCGAGGCCACGCAGGATGATTCCCGCCGCCTGTTCGAAACGCTCGCGAGACTCGCTGAATTTGACACGAAACGCATCGAATTCGCGCTTCGCAAGACCGCGGCCAAATCCCACGACCACCCGCCCGCCGGACAAATGATCCAAAAGGATCGCTTTCTCGGTCACACGGAGCGGATCGTTCCATGGCAAGATGAAGGCACAGGGCATGAGCTTGATCGTCGTCGTGCGCCCCGCGACATAGCTCAAGAAGGCGACGTTGTCCGGAATCATCGCGTAATCAAAGAAGTGGTGCTCGACCGGCATTAGCAGATCGAATCCCAGCGATTCTGCCTGGAGCGCGAGGTCGAGCTCTTGTTTATAGATCTCGGCATCCGAGGTTCCCGGATGGCCTTGGATCAATGGCATCATGCCGATTTGCATGGTTGTCCCCCTGAGTGATGACCTATCTTCCGGCGTACACCTGACGGAATGGGAGGTGAGCAGTGGCCAACTTCGGTGGACGTCTTGCGCTACATGACCAGAAGCCGGAAGCCGTAGCGGTGATTAAGTTGGCCACTTCTCCTCTAGTCTTAACCACGTTCGCACTGCGAGCCTGCGACGCCGGCCGACCACTAACTAGCTTCCGAGCCGCCCCGTATTGTTTCTGGAGGAATCCAGCAAAATGTATCGAATGAGATCAATGCGGGTGCCAAGAGACTTGGAGAGACGCCTGAGTGGCCGATTCTCTTTGGCGCTAAGCCGTCCATGAGTTCGGAGCATTTTGGCGCAACTCGCGTAATCGCCCTGGCCCTGGTAAGTACCAGCGCCTGGCTGTCCATCACCTTATTGCCGTATGAGGTCTCGGCGCTCTCTGTGGGGTACCATGTGGGTACTGCTGGAGCTGGCTGGATTGCAGCGGCCGAGCTTCTTGCTCTCGCCTGCGCAGCAAGCTATGTGGGGCAATCGATCGGAGTCCGCGACAAGCGGCGGCTCACCATTTTGGGCCTGTCAATCGCGATTGGGGCGACGATCGGTTGCCTCGTAACCGATCATGTCGTCGTTCTCATTGGCTTGAGACTCCTGTTCGGCGTTGGTACTGGCATCATTGCGGCCGCCACCAACGCGCTCCCTGCGTTGCACAGTAATCCCGGGAGACTCTTCGCGTACATGCAGCTCGCGCTGGGAGTGGTCTTCGGATTGGCGCTTTTTGCTGTCGGCGCGGTGGAGTCCTTCGCCGGCCGAGGCGCCGTCTTCTTCGTCGATCTGCTGTTTCTCCTAACCCTTGCGCCCGTGGCTTTTTTGCTGCCAAGAGGGGTCGTGGTCGCCGCGCATCCGTCGAAGACACGAATGAATTTGCAATTTCCCGAGGGTGCGGTCAGTGCGTTAGCGGCACTCAGCCTCATGTGGATTGCTCAGGGTGCTCTTTGGGCGTTTGCAAGTACGGCGGGCACAGAGTCTGGGATGGACGCGGACTCGCTGGTCAAGTGGTTTTCGATCGCCGGGTTCACGACGCCCTTTGGAGCTCTCGCGGCCACCGCGTTGGGCAATAGACGTGGGTATGGCGCTCCATTCATCATCGGATTCGGGTTGCAAATATTTGTCGCGCTCGCGGAATACTGCTTCTTTTCGCGGCCCCTTTTTATCGCAGGCGTCCTCATTTCCAATATGACGACCACCTTCACCACGCCCTATGTACAAGCTGTTCTCGCGTCGCTTGACGGGACCGGACGGGCGAGTGCTTTCAGCGGCGCTGCCGCCAATTTTGGGGCCGCAATCGGCCCTGCGCTTGGTGCCCTCCTCATCGGCCGAACGGTAGCGCCCATAGGCATTACATCGTCGATCATGTTCTTCGCCGGCCTGGGTCTCGCGCTGTCGTCACTGCGCAGCGTGCCGCTGGGTTCGACCTCGAGGCCTGCAGCATGAAGAGCACACCGACGCTTGAATGTGTATGGGAGGCACGAGCAGAGTTGGCCGAGAGCACTATATGGGTAGACGAGGAGCGAGCGCTTTATTTCGTCGACGGCCCAGCGGGAAAACTTATGCGCTATAGCGAATCGGAGGGCCCGAGCGAGGTATATCGTCACGGCGGCGTGATTGGGTTCATTGCGCAGCGGGTCGGCGGCGGCTTTATCGCCGGGATGGACAACAAGCTCTACAAGTTGGACCCGGTTCTCGGACTTGCGACGGAAGTGGGGTGCCCGGAGCCAGAACTACCTCACAGCCAGTTCAACGATGGCAAGGTCGATCGACGCGGTGGTCTGTGGGCGGGAACACTAGATCGCGATTGCGAACGGCCCGTCGGATCGCTCTATCACATCACGAAGGACCTCAGATGGAGAGCGGTTGATGGTGGCTACCTGTGCACAAACGGCCCGGCGTTCTCCCCGGATGGTCGCATCCTCTATCATACGGACTCGATGAGACGGACGATCTACCGGTTCGATCTTGACCTCGACAGCGGCGCAATAGCCAACAAGCGAGTCTTTGTTCAGATTGACGACAGCGCCGGCCTACCCGACGGCATGACGGTCGATTGTGACGGCCGGCTTTGGGTCGCACATTTTGGGGGCGCTCGCGTTACCGCCTTCACGCCGAGTGGCACGGTTGATAGAGTCCTTCGCGTGCCCGCGCCCAACGTCACGACCTGCGCGTTCGGCGGAGCAAACGGCTCAACACTATACATTTCCACGTCGCGGACCTGGATGACCGACGCCCAACACCGCGAATCGCCGCTTGCGGGCAGCCTGTTCGCGTGTAAGGGGTTGGTGAGCGGTATCCCGGCATACGCTTTTGATGGTTAAGTGCCGGCGGATCAACCGGCCGGATCGGCGCATTTTGAGCTCGATGGCAATCGAGGGGCTTTCTAGACGCGCTTTCTCCTCGCGGCGCTTCGTTCGTCTCGCGACCCAGCATCACAATTTCGCGCGCGGCCGAAGCACTTTTCATCACGCCATCTGGGCTGAGCGTGCTGACCAAAGAGCTGGAAAGTCGTGTCGGGTTCCGACTGTTCAACCGCACAACGTGTCACGTCGAGTTGACACCAAAGTAGGCAGCGAGGTAAGCGCTCGAACTACGTAGACAGAGCGTTTACCGTCTGCCGGACTACTTCGGCCGACTCTGGAGGTCTAATCCGATCGTTGCGTCCACCGGATATCTCATCGCGGTGATTCCGTTCGGCTCGGCAAGCGTCGACCAACCCAAATCGACGTCCGTCAATCGCTTTGCAGCGAAAAGTGACCCGTCCATCGTGAAGTGCTCCTCGTCGAACATCAACGGCGACCCGCTCGCGTCGGCGACCGCGCAATAGACGGAGGAACAGAACAAGTCGATCATGGAGACGTAGTCCACTCCCTGCGATTTCGCGCCGCGGTAGCTTGCAGGAACGTTGCGCCAGCGAACGTCGCATTCAAACCGAACCAAAGATGCGCCGCATGGCTGTCTCCCAGCAAAAGATAGTTCGGTTTTGACTTGGAGACCGCCAAACACGCGGGATCAAGGCGCCATTCCTTCATCGGTTCCGATAAAAAACAGTGGCCGAAGCGAAATGCCCCTCGTCCGTCATAGTCCATATGAGGCTGTAGCGCCCCGGCAAACGACATTCGCGTCGTCTAATTGACCAAATGCGGCCGGGTCAAATCTCCATTTTGCGTTCCTTGTACTTATCCGGAATTGCCGCGTCGGTGCCGAAGAACGCATGTTTCGACATGTCCGGCGAGTAGCGGCTGGCCGGCACCGTTCGGCCGAGTGTCTCTGCAACTGCACGGATGTGGTGAGGAGCAGCGCCACAGCAAAGTCCAATGTAGCGGACCCCCATGTCGAGGGCCTCGCGGGCATACTCCGAGCATTCGTATCGATTGCAGGTGAACGGATCGAGTGCGGTCGGAAACGGGCGATTGCCGGGAATGCAGGCGCACGCGCGGTCGGTGAGCGACTGAAACGTGGGCTCGGCGTCGGTCGTTCGGTAGGGCACCGGCAGCGACGCTACGTGACAGGAAAGGACCTGTCGTATCTTTCTCACCACGGGCATCAGCGTCTTGGGCCCGCGCTGGCAGTTGAGTCCGACAACGTTGGCACCGGCCGCCTCCAGACGCTTGCACGCATCCACCACGTCAATGCCATCAAACATTTTTTCATTGCGATGCACCGAGAGCGTTACGACGGTGGGCAATCCCGTGGCTTTCATGACGTCGAGCGCGATGGCCGCCTCGCCATACCAATCGATCGTCTCCGCGATAAGAAAATCTGCGCCCTCCTCGACCGCCCAACCGATCTGCTCCTCGAACATGGCCCGGACGGCCGTGTGTGCCTTAGG
>Ga0137410_10000934_pt1 | contig 20080 bp, 18 predicted proteins | sample CZODoug1_16funga_FD_108878 | JGI IMG/M metagenome (GOLD analysis project Ga0137410, IMG submission 108878) | Vadose zone soil fungal communities from Angelo Coast Range Reserve, California, USA - CZODoug1_16fungal (Illumina Assembly) | ecosystem: Environmental > Terrestrial > Soil > Vadose zone... | reverse complement strand
CAGAACTCGAAACCCGGAACTCGAAACTCGAGACTACCAGGACAGGGTAAATAAGGAGCAGTAACGATGATCAAAACCTGCGGCTTGACTCACATTCATCTCATGGTTAAAGACGTTCATCTTTCGCTGGATTTCTACCAGAAAGTTTTTGGAATGCAGGTTAGGTTTTGGGCGGGCGACACGCTGGTCTTCCTGAACACGCCGGGTTCCAACGATGTCATCGCGCTCCACCAGGCGGAAACAGATCAGCCAACCGGATCCGGCGGCGGCATCCTGCATTTTGGTTTTCAACTCGAGGACAAGGCTGATCTCGAAAGTGCGATCGGCGAAGTGGTAGCGGCCGGCGGTGCTTTGAAGAAGCGAGGCGAGTTTATGCCCGGGGTGCCGTTTGCCTATGTGGCTGATCCGGATGGTTATGAAATCGAACTCTAGCAAAGACTTTGAATCAAGGGGTTACAGAAATTTCAAACATGGCTAAGAACAACTCGCAGCGATCGCTTGCTTCTGTCTTCTTACTTTTCGCGTTGGCGTTTTCGCTTGCCGGCGGAGCGGATATTTATCGATCAGTGTGTGCCCAGGCACCTTCTCCTGAGCCCACGCCGGCAACTCAAACGGTCGACCAGCTCGAGCTTCATCAGGCGCTGCTTGATCTGACAAACCCCTGGACAGTGATGTGCGTCGCCGCGCATCCGGATGATGAAGACGGCACTACCTTAACGCTGTTGAGACGGAAGAATGGCGTACACACAGTTAGCTTGTTTTCAACCTATGGCGAAGGTGGACAGAACGCGGTCGGTCCCGAACTTTATGAAGAGCTTGGCGTCATCCGCGCGCACGAGACGATGAAGGCCGCGCAGATCCAGGGCTCCGAACCCTACTTTCTCGGGCTGAAGGATTTTGGCTTTTCGAAGTCGGCGGACGAAGCTTTCAAGGTTTGGGGCCACGATGAAGCATTGCGGCGCATGGTCTTGAAGATTCGCGAACTGCGCCCGGACGTGATCATCACCAACCACGACACGACGACCGGCCACGGTCATCATCAAGCGACTGGCCGGTTGATAATCGAAGCGTTCGACGCCGCGGCCGATCCCAAACGTTTCCCCGAGCAGTTGAATCAAGTGAAACCCTGGCAAGCACAGCGACTCTTTGTGCGCATCTTCGGTGCGGCGGGACCGAAAGCCGATGGTCAGGAAGGGCTGGAAAAGATCGTCGCCATCGATCCCAACGAAATCGATCCTTTGCGTGGAACTTCATTCGCCGAGCAAGCTCTCACCGCGCTTCAAGAACACGCCACGCAGGGACCGTGGCCGAAGTCGATGGCAGAAATGTTAAAGGCGCGACGCATTGAAGCAGGAAAACTGCCGCTGATTCGCTATCGTTTAATACGCGAAGCTGCGGCTGCTCCGCCGTTACCGGAAAGCGCCGTTACGCCACTCGCCGGTTTGAAACTTTCTGAAACACTCGCGGCCAGGCTCGGGCCGCCAACGATCGACGGGCGACCGTTGACTGACTTTCTCGATCGTCCGGATCGTGTGTTGGCAGCCCTGGTTGATTGGCGCGCAAGTCAATCTTCTCCTGAGCCGCCGGTGGAAGATCCCAATCGTCTTCGTCTGTTCGAGGCGCGTGCCGATCATGCTTTAGCGATCGCTTCGGGAGTTTCTTTGACGCTTAATTCGCGCGCTGCGGTGTTGGTGCCGGGGGTCAACACAACTTTCTCGATCAATCTCAGCAACGCCGGCCTCAGCAGTGTTCACATCGAAGAACTCAGTTTGAAGAGTTGGGGCGAGAGCGTGCGGCTAAATACGGTGGAAGGTTTACTGCCCGACACCGAAACCGTGGTGACGGTTGATCGGACAACGCCAAAGAACGCGACGCTAACAGTGCCGAAAGAAGAACATCTCTATGACGATCTGTTTCTCGGTCAACCTTTGGAGGTTGTCGGCAGGTTTGAAGTTGATGGCGCAAAATTTTCGGTGAGCACCGCGATGACGCGCGACGTCGTCCCAGCCGTTGAGATCAAAAGCATCTCGCCTGCGCCATGCGTAAGAACAGAGGAGACGTTGGGCGGCTGTGCCGCATTCAACGTCACGCTGTCGAATCATTTGTCAGCGCCATTTCGCGGAACAGTGGAAATAGTAGCCTCCAATTCTTTGCACGCTCATGGCGCAAGCTATCGACTGGTCCTGGGACCGAACGAGGCACGCAACGACACGATGTCTGTTCGTGATGCCAGGCCGTCTCGCGAAATTCTACGGGAACTGCGAAGTTCTGGATCGGTGGAGTTTTCCATCCAATCGCTCGATTCGGCCGATGTGGTGACTAAGCGAGCAGCGCCGGTGGTCTATAGCGCGGCGCGAGTCGCCCCCAACCTGCGCGTTGGTTATGTTCCCAGCTTTGATCAGACGCTCGCGCACTCGCTCGCGGCACTGGCAGTGGAATCCACAGCGCTGACGGCCGACGATATTAAAAAGGCCAACCTATCAACCTATTCGACTATCATCATCGACAATCGCGGCTATGAAGCGCATCCGGAATTGATCGCCGCGAATTCTCGTTTGTTGGAATTCGTAAATGCGGGCGGGACCTTGCTGGTCTTCTACCACAAATCGAATGAATGGAATCCTGACGCAAACAAAAATCGCCCGCAGCTTGCGCCTTATCCAATTGTTCTCGGCGACGAACGCGTAACGGACGAGACCGCACCAGTTAAGTTTCTATTGCCGCTTCATCCGCTGCTGAACACTCCGAACAAGATCAGGCAGGCTGACTTTGCGAATTGGATTCAGGAGCGCGGACTCTATTATCCGAAGCAGTGGGACACGCAATACAGCGCGATCTTTTCAACTAACGACCCGGGCGAGGCGCCGCTCAGTGGCGGGCTACTGGTAGCGCGATACGGCAAAGGAAACTACATCTACACCAGCATGGTTTGGTATCGGGAATTACGCGCGGGCGTGCCGGGAGCCTATCGCGTGTTTGCGAATATGATTAGCTACGGCAGAAAATAGCCGCAGATTTACGCAGATAAACGCGGATCAGAAAAATACCATATTGGTAGTCTGATCCGCGTTTATCTGCGTAAATCTGCGGCTAATTATTTTCGGCGGTCCTACGAAATCGCTTCCTGTTCGACCGCCGACTCGCCTTCCAGTTTCGCCTGCGCGCGCTCCAGAAACGTTCGAATCATTTCCGCAACTCGCTTCTGCATTTCCGAGCTGATCGCGCCCTCGCCAACCAAAGCCGCCAGCCGGTGCAATTCCCTGGCGTGGGCGCGGCGCAGTTCCACATGCTGCGAAACTTTGATCAGGACGTTATGCCCGCGCACTTCAAAATTCGCCGCGTAGCGCAGATAGTTTTTCATCTCCGAACCGGCGGGCGACCATTCGAGTCTCTCCGGCCGATCCTCGGTCTTGCGCACAGCGAAGCTCGCCTGCACCGAACCAATTACCGGCACTTCCGCGCGCACAATCCAGCGCATGATGCCGCCGGATTCCTTGCGAATGCCTTCGATGCCCGGCATCAAGTCGGCGAAGTTTCTGAGCTCGCCGAAAAATTCGCGGGCGCGCTCAAGAGTGGTTTTCAATTCCAACTGCCCTGTGTATGAAGCTTTGATTCGAAACATTGTCCGTCCCTGTTGCGTGTTAATTCGTAGCGTTCCAACTTGTGGATGCGCTCCGGCGCTGCTTTGTTGTATCGGCGCGCCGTTAAGGTTAAGTTACACGAATAGGAGGCTGCCGTAAACAAGTGATTTCGGACTGTAATGCGGAAGCCCGACCGTTAAGAAGGGCTCTGATTCAACCTGTTAGGATCAATCAAGCCCTCCCTAACGGTCGGGCTTCCGCCTGGTGAAGGAGTTTGAAGTGAACAGTGATAGACGTTGTCCCAAGTGTGGCGAAAGAACACTGCGAACCTGGGATGAGCTCGGCGACGATGAGCGGGAAGTAGTGCGACGCTTGCCAGGTTCCGCCGGTTATCATGCAGCGGAGCGCGAAGTTAAGCATCGTTGGTGCACCACCTGCTGGCATGAAGAGATTGGCGATCAGCCGATTGTTGTTTAAGACGGTAGGGGTAGGGCTCGTCCCTGCCCACTGCATCGCGAGCAAAGCGGGCAGGGACGAGCCCTGCCCTTACAATCATTCGGTGATCCGATTGTAAGCCTCACGTATCGCGCGCATCTGTTCCTGCAAAGTTTCGCTGAGGGCGGCTGCCGATTCGAAACCGAGCCGGCTCGCGATCTCCCTGAATGCGGGATAGTTTGTTGACGGCAAAGCTGCGACTTTGCCGGCGATGAGCCGGTGCTGATGATCCACGGATCTGAGCAACTCATAACCATGGCTGAGCGCTTCGTAGTCGCTAGCGTCTAAAGATCCGTTGGCCTCGAGGCGTTCCAAAGTTGCGGGGGTCGAACGCTCCTCAGCTTCGTCGGCGACGTCATCGCGAAGCTGGAGATAACGCGCGGCAAAGTAAACGTCGAGCATGCCGCCCGCCGAGTATTTGATGTCTCTGTCGTGACGCCTTTCCTGAGCACCCGAGCGACGACCCGCCTGAACGACACTGTCACTGCTGCCGAACCTTTGCTGCCCATTGCGGAGACCTCTGCTCTTCTCCTTCTCCAGCCGCTCGCGCACGCGGCGCGTCTCCTGTCGCAACTCCTCTGCATCAATCGCGCGGGCCTTTTCATGGATGGCGTGTCTGGCGTGGGTCTCGACCATTCTGCCGAGTTCGAGATCGCCGGCCACCGCGCGCAGCTTGACGTAAGCAAGCCACTCCCAAACCGCGCTGTGCTGTCTTACGTAGTCGAGAAACCCTTCGGAGCTGCTGACCAGCGGACCGTTTTTGCCGTTAGGACGAAGCCGTAGATCCACTCGATACAAATAACCCTCGCGCGTCACGCTGGAGAGCGCCGCGATCATTAATTCGACTAAACGAGCGTAGGCTTCATCCTGCGTAAGCGAAGCGATCGGAGACGAAACGAGTGAATCGTAAACGATCGTGATGTCGAGGTCCGATCCATAATCCATCCCGCCGCTGGCCAACCGCCCAAGCGCGAGCACGCTCAGCCGCGGCCCTCCCGCCAGCGGGCCATAGCGCCGCACCATTTCACGCCGCGCGATCAGGTAAGCAACATTAATACTGGCAACGGCGAGCTCGCTTTGCAGCTCATTCGACGCCGGCAAAGCGAGTCTTCCGGCAGCGTCTTCATTGCCAATTTCAACCAGCGCTCGCGACCACTCGCGACGCAAAGCTGAAAGTTCCGCCGCAAAACTTTTTTCTCCGTCAATAGCGGCGCGAAGCTGCGCTCGATAATCTCGGCGTCGTCGGGGCTTGTCGCTTCCGGATGAATCAAGCGAACCAAGCGAACTAATTAGCGCCGGATTGCCGGCCACCATTTCTCCGAAAAACTCGGAGACGCCGCAAAGTCGCACCACGCTCGCGAGATTTTTTTCAGACAGTTGTGTCTCGTTCACGGATTTTTCCAGCGACGCAGCAATGCGCGCGGTTAACATCAGGGCGCGCTGCGGATTGACCGAATCATGCGCCGCCTGGCGCAACTGGCGCGCCAACGAGTCTACATTTGTCACTGGCGCGCCGGCCTCGGTGGCTTTCAAATGCGAAACAAAAACCCTCGCGGCGGCACTGAGTATCCGGCCCTCATCCCGAAACTCATCGTCGCGCGGACGATGACCATCCAGGTCAACGCTGGTCGGCGGTTCCTCGCTGCGCTCCGCTACCGGCGCGCCCTCTTCGTCTGCAAAAACGCGATCGTAAGCTTGACGCACGCCGGCGGTGTGCAGCCTCAGGGCGTTATCAAAATCGCCAAGAGCAGTTGGACCGGTGAAGCCCGTGCGCCGCGCAACCAGCGTGCGCTGTGCTTCAGTTTGCGGCACGTTATGAGTTTGCAGTCCATGCTCCATTTGCAGACGATGCTCGAGGGTGCGCAAAAACATGTAGGCATCCGACAACGCCGAGCGCTCCTGCTCCGAAATGAGATTGCGGTCGGCCAGCCGGCCCAAACTTATCAGCGTATGGGAAACGCGCAACCACTCGTCGCGGCCACCGTGGGCCAACTGCAGGGCCTGCGCGATGAATTCAATAGACCTGATGCCGCCGCGCTGAAGTTTGACGTTGAAGCCAGCGTTGCTTCGTGCGACTTTGGCGTCGATCTTCTGCTTCGCCAAACGAACACTCGCGAGCGCATCTTTAACGGAAACGTCGGAACGGTAAATATAGGGTTGCACCGCGGCGGCGAATCGTGAAAAAAGCGGACTTGAACCGGCGGCCGCGCGGCTGCGAATCAAAGCCTGACGCTCCCACGCTTGTGCGGATTTGCCGTAATACTTCAGCGCTTCATCGAGAGAACAGGCGAGCGCCCCGTCACGCCCATGCGGCCGCAAACGCAGGTCAACGCGATAGGCTGCGCCTTCGCCGGCCGGATGGCCCACTAACTTGCTGATGGTTTCCGAGAGCTTGATGAAGTATTCGCGGTTGGTGAGTTTGCCTCGTTCACTCGTGCCGCCCGCGGTTGTGCCGTCGTCGGAATAGATGAAAACGAGATCGATATCCGAGGCATAGTTGAGTTCGCCGGAGCCGAGTTTGCCCAACGCGATCACGCAAAACTCGGCCGTAGCGATGCGGCCGCGCTCGTCGCGCAGCGGCGCGCCGTAGCGGTTGTCGAGGTCCTGTCGCGCCAGACTCAGCGCGTAATCCAGGATGGCATCGGCAAGGTTTGACAACTCTTCCGTCGTTTCAACCAGCGTGTGGGCGCGCCGGACGTCGTGCAGGTAAATACGGAGCAGTTCGCGGCGGCGGAAGCGCGCGAACAAAACTTGCGGAGACAAGGTCGAGTGGGTCAGCGCGAAACGTCCCAGCGACTCCTTGAGCTGTTCGCGAGTTCTGACGCGAACGTCGGCGCGCTCGCGCTTGAGCCAGGATAGGTAGTCGGGGTTCTGCTCGAGCGTAGTGGCTAGTAGAGGACTCCACGCAGCCAGCGCCAGTGCATCAGAAAGCAAGGCCGGATCGCGGATTAATTTTTGGAACGTGCGCGGTTGCTCGTTTGCGAGGCGCTCCAGGAAAAGACGTGCGCCCTTTTCATCAGGTAGATCGCGAATTAACGATTCAGCTTTCGCGTCGAGATTTTGCACGCCGACATATTCCGATGTCCAAAGTCCAAAGTCCAACGTCCAATGTCGAAAGGCGGAAGCCCGACCATTAGGGAGGGCTCGATTGTCGCGACAAAAGTCCTTTCTGACGGTCGGGCTTCCGCCCGTGTGTTCTAGATGTCGAAATAAAGTGAAAACTCAAGCGGATGCGGCCGCATGCGCAGCGGAGTGATCTCCTTATCGCGTTTGTAGCTAATCCAGCGATCGATCAATTGCTGACTGAAGACGTCGCCCTTCAGCAGGAAGTCGTGGTCGGCCTCGAGCGCCTTCAACGACTCGTCAAGCGAGCCCGGCAAAGTTGGCACATCCTTGAGTTCTTCCGGCGAGAGATCGTAGATGTCCTTCTCCAGGGGGTCGCCCGGATCGATCCGATTTTGAATTCCATCGAGGCCTGCCAGCAGCATGGCAGAGAAAGCCAGATAAGCATTGCATGACGGATCGGGCGGACGGAATTCCAAGCGCTTCAATTTCGGATTGGTTGAAAACATCGGAATTCGAATCGCCGCGGAACGGTTCCGCGCTGAGTAAGCAAGATTAACCGGCGCTTCAAATCCCGGGACGAGTCGCTTGTAGCTGTTGGTGGTCGGCGCCGCGAACGCGACTATCGCCGCCGCGTGTTTCAACAGTCCGCCGATGTAGAAGCGGGCCATTTCCGAAAGGCCGGCATAGCCATCGCCGGAGAAAAGCGGCTTGTCGCTTTTCCACAAAGATTGGTGGCAGTGCATCCCCGATCCGTTATCGCCGTAAAGCGGCTTCGGCATGAACGTCGCCGTCTTGCCATACTGGTAAGCAGTATTGCGAACTACGTATTTGAAGATTTGCAGGTTGTCGGCGGTGCCCAGCAGCGTGGAGAAACGGAAGTCAATTTCACATTGCCCGGCGGTCGAGACCTCGTGGTGATGACACTCCACCGTCACGCCACACTTTCCTAAGGTCAGCGAAATTTCCGAACGCAGGTCGCTGAGCGTGTCGGTCGGTGGAACCGGAACGTAACCTTCCTTCGGGCGAATGCGGTAACCAAGATTCGTGCCTTGAAACTCGTTCGCGTCGCGACCCGTGTTCCAGTGGCCTTCGTCGGAATCGATTGAATAACCGGCTGACTGTTGTTCGTTATGAAACTTTACGGAGTCGAAGACGAAGAATTCCGCTTCCGGCCCGAAGTAGGACGTATCGGCGAGGCCGGTAAACTTCAAATAGTTTTCGGCGCGCACCGCCACCGAGCGCGGGTCGAAGGGATAGCTCTGTTTGGTAATAGGATCGACGGCATTTCCGATCAGACACAGTGTCGGGTGATCGGCAAACGGATCCATCCACATGCGGGATGCGTCAGGAACCAGCAGCATGTCTGATTCATGAATCGCCGCCCAGCCGCGAATGGATGAAGCGTCGAAACCAAAGCCATCCTCGAACGTGCCTTCTTCAAGCTCGCCGATGGGAAAGGTTAGGTGTTGCCAGGAACCGGGCAGGTCGGTGAATCGAACAGAAACAAATTTCGCCCCCTCGTCAGAGGCATACTTCAAGACAGTCTTTGCATTCATGAGTTCTCCTGATTGAAAAAGGGAGTGGTTTGCTTTGGTTTTCTCTGTGCCTCCTCTGTGTTCTCTGTGTCTCTGTGGTGAATATTTTTCGCGGTTTTCCCACCACGGAGACACAGAGAACACAGAGGTTACACAGAGAAGAAACCAAACCAAGCCAGGAAAAAGGGAGTGTTAGGGGTGCTCTCCGCCCCGGTGTGACTTTTGGTGCGAAGTACTTCGGAAGCCGGAAGTGGCTAAGGAAAGGGCCGAACGTCATACCGCCACGGCGCGTAAAAAAGTATGCATTATAGTGGCGCCGATTCGAATGTCAATGGTTTTGATTATGAGGTAGTGGGGGATAATGCTGTAAATCTATGGATTTGAGAAACCCGTTCGCATAAACTCTTCGCGCAATGGCTGACACATCTTCAACAAAGGGCTGTTTGGTCGGCTTGGCTATGATGGCGTCCGCAGGCGCGGTCTATGTCGTAAGCGTCTATCAGGCATATCAATCCGGCGGTAACTGGCTTGTCGTTGCAATTCCTCTCTTCGGCCAAATAGTTTGGTTTGTTGTCCGTTGGCACTTTTTCGGACTGCTAAATAATTACACTTACATCTGTCTCGCCTTCATTGTGTTTGGCACTTGGTTCAATATTCTGAACGAGGCATGGCAATCTAAGCGCAGTCCCACACCGGAAGAACAAGCTGAGCGTAATGCTTTTCCTGCCGAGCATTGGGATGATATAGAGCGGATTGCGGCAGACGTAAAGGCTAGAGAGTCCAGAAAAAAATCCGATTCCTCGCCGATTTCCTGAGAAAAGGTCGGCAACTAGGAGACAGTTTCGAGAGCAAACTTGGAGTGCTCGGTTTGCATCTGATGGCTTCACCTTGCTTTCTGTGGTGAAGTTTTTGTCAGCAAAATCGCAAATTAGCCAAGGTCTTCAGCATCATGAAAAGCGTAAAAAATATCGTGCTCATCGTTTTTGCAGTAATCGCCCTGGCTGGCGCAACTACTGTAGCCAGATTTCAAGGCACTACACAGAAAAACGTGCGGGGCCAGATTCAGGAAGAAGCTACAGTGATTACGGAAGGGCAGATGACGGAGAAGAAGCGCCAGCACAGCAAGCTCTTCAAGCATGTGGGTCCGAAGTTGAGCGATATCGCAGCGAAGCAAAAAGGTGACGTCGAGGTTGAAGAGGAAGTGGGCGATGTCATTCGCTTGCCTGAACCGGCTCAACGACCGCCCGTATTCCAGTCCGCCCTCTGCAATGCGGATGTTGTTGTGATCGGTACCATAGTTGATAAGTCCTCCCAGTTAACAGATGAAGGGAACTTTATATTTACGGATTACGAGATAACGGTCGAAGAAGTAATCAAGAACAATGTAACTGCCCCTATCGCAGTGCGGAACAACATCACCGCCACTCGAGACGGCGGAGTGGTTCAACTTAATGATCGAATCTTTCGGGCAAAGCGAGCCGATTTTGATCCGCTCCTGCCGGGGCAGCGCTATCTTCTGTTTCTTCGTTCGGTCCCTTCCACAGACTCATATTTGATGTACGGGAACGGTGTCTTCCAACTAAAAGATCGGAAGGTCTTTGCATTGGGGCCAGGCGCGCGCGAAGCACTTGTGAAGCGGGGTTCCAATGAGGAGGACAGTTTCCTCAATGAGATTCGTGCGTATGCTACAAACGGCTGTCAACATCGTCTCAATCTCGCTGCAATACAAACTTTCCAAGCGCACTGATCAATACGGCAATCGCTTCCGCTACCGAGCTAAAGTCAAAGACGCGCACGGCGCTCAGGTCGGCCGCTGGGCCTGGGATGTGTTTCTGGTCACAGCGCCGTAGAGCAAAACCGTCGGGCAGAAGCCCGCGCGTTAGCAAGGGCTCGATTTTCACTTATCGCTTCTTCCCTCCCAAGACAAAGCCCTCCCTGATGGTCGGGCTTCCGCCCGCCTTGGTGGTTCGCGTTGACGCCCCGCTAAACCGTTAACCTCACAACCATTTAAGGCCCAGAAACAGCATTTTCGAAACAAAAAAGTTATAGACCGACCCCTGGTTTTCTGTTACATTGCGGCACTAAGCGTCCCATCCAGAAATTCTCCGCTACTCGAGCTCGGGATGTGTACAACTACGCTTTGGCTTCAAGAATCAAGAACAAACGAGTTTTTCCGCACGCAAGTCAGGAGACCGCGAATTGACCACGGCAATTGAGCAGACGCTCGAAACCTATGGCATTGAAAACTGGGGCGCTGGCTACTTTGACGTCAATCGCAAGGGAAACCTGATTGTCCGTCCCGCTGAAGGCGACGCCCGCTCCGCCGATCTAAAAGAGATTATCGACGATTTGGCCCGGCGTGGCATCGGTGCGCCCGTGCTCCTGCGCTTCCCCCAACTGGTCGCCGCGCAAGTCAGAAAACTTCAGCGCGCCTTCAGTCGTTCCATCCGAGAATTTGAATACCAGGGCGCGCACATGTGCGTCTACCCGATGAAGGTCAATCAGCAACGATCGCTGGTTGAGGAATACTTGCGCGAAGGTTCGCGCTACGACTTTGGACTCGAGGCCGGCTCAAAAGCAGAACTCTACGCCGCACTCGCCCTGGAACAAACACCGGACAGCCTGCTGGTGCTTAACGGTTTCAAGGACGAAGAATTCATCGAGCTCGCATTCGCCGGCACCCGAGTTGGCAAGCGCGTGGTGATCGTGATCGAAAAACTCAGCGAGCTCGATCACGTACTGAACATCGCCGACCGCACCGAAGGCGGCCCCATGCCAATTCTCGGCATGCGCGTCAAGCTCTACTCGAAAGGCTCCGGCCGCTGGGAGAAGTCGGGTGGAGAAGCGGCCAAGTTTGGCCTGACTACGACCGAGATGCTCGAAGTGATTCGCCGGCTCGAACAGGCTGATCGCATCGACATGCTCAAGTTGCTCCACTTCCACATCGGTTCGCAGCTTACCGACATCAAGCGCATCAAGAATGCGATGAAAGAGGCGGCGCGCGTCTACGCCAAGGTCTACCAGATGAAAGTGCCGGTGGAACTGCTCGACGTGGGCGGCGGCATGGCCGTTGACTACGACGGTTCCAAGACCGCTTTTGAATCATCCGCCAACTACTCGGCGCAGGAATTCGCCAACGACGTCATCTACACCATCAAGCAGGTCTGCGACGACGAGAACGTTCCGCACCCGACAATTATTCAGGAGTCGGGACGTTTCCTGTCGGCCTATCATGCCTTGCTGATTACAAACGTACAGGATGAAATTGAAACTGTTGTTGAAGACATCACGCCGATCGAGATCGATGACGACGATCCGCAGGTCGTCACGGAACTGGGTGAGCTGAGAGAGTCGATAACGGTAAAAAACTATCGCGAGTATTACCACGACGCGCTGGAACATCGCGAAGAATTGTTCACGCTGTTCAACCTTGGTCTGGTTTCCCTGGAAGATCGCGCCAAGGGTGAGGTTTTGTTTTGGGACGTGTGCGAACACGCGGACAAGTATGCGCAGCAAGCGAAGTATGTCTCGGAAGAATTTGACGATCTGCGTCGCTTGTTGTGCGCCAAGTATCTGACGAATTTTTCGGTGTTTCGTTCGGTTCCGGACCACTGGGCTCTCGATCAACTTTTTCCGATCGTCCCGATTCACTGGCTCAACAAGCCGCCAACTGAGTATGCCACCCTCTGCGACATCACCTGTGATTCGGATGGCGTGGTGGACAAGTTTGTCGATCTACACGACGTCAAACAAGTGCTCGAGCTCCATTCGCTGATTCCGGGTGAAACTTATTACCTGGCGTTCATGCTCGTCGGCGCTTATCAGGAGGTGATGGGCAACAACCACAACCTTTTCGGCACGCCGCACGAAGCGCATATCTACATCGACGATGAAGGCTATCTGATCAAGAAAGTGATTCGCGGCACGACTGTCGGTGAAGCGACTGAACGCGCGCGTTACGAGAAGAGCCTGCTCCACGATGGTTTTCGCCGCTTGATAAATCAGCGCGTCAAGGATGGCGAATTGACTGAAGCCGAAGGCGCCGAGCTGGCGCAGTTTTATGAGTCGCGTTACGACGCTTATACATATCTTGCGGTCAATGGAGCCAAGACGCGTTCACGGCGTCGCACTGATTTTTAAAAGCCCGAAGTTCAGAGTTCAGCCTTTAGGCTGCCGCTTCGCCACGCAAGCTAAAGCTTGAACTCTAAACTGCATGAGTGCCGGCAATTAAGTCCTGACGTTCGCAATCTGAGAGGTTGACAGTTTTATGGTTACGCAGCGAAAACCCAAAGCTTCGAAGTATCTTACGACGCCCACCCGGCCCGTCCAGGTGGATCGCGATCGCTCGGTTGCCGGTCTGCTCGAGAAGATGGAGGGCGCGGGCTTTGGTGGCCGCCAAATGGCGGAAGCTCACCGCATCTGGCTCGACATGCTCGGCGACAACACGACGATCATTGTCGCCGGTTCGGGCGCGCTGATACCCGCGGGAATGCGCCGGCTGCTGGCCTACGTGATCAAAAATCGCTTTGTCGATGTGCTCGTGCTTTCCGGCTCGCTGCTCTTTCACGACTTGCATGAGACGCTGGGGCGTTACCATTTTCAGGCGCATCCGAACATGACCGACGCCGAACTGGGCGCGTCGCAGATCAGCCGCATGTGGGACCTGCTTGCGAGTGATGAAGAATATCGTGAGGCCAACGAATGGGTCGGCGGGTTTACCAACCAACTCGACCAGTCGCATCCTTACTCGACGCGCGAGTATCTTCATCTGCTGGGCCGGGAGCTGGCTGAGATTGCCACGGAAGATGGCGTGCTGACGTCTGCATACAAAGCGAAGGTGCCGATCTTCTGTCCGGCGATTGCCGATAGCGGCATTGCCGTAGGAATTGCCGCCGCGCGTTTTGAAAAGAAGAATAACTTCCTGTTCGACATCGTCCAGGACGTGCTCGACATGACCTACGTCACGGCGCGCGCGCGTGTCACCGGAGTGATCAATCTCGGCGGTGGCACGCCGAAAAGTTTTGTCCAGCAGACGGAGGTTTCTTCGTTCATCCTCAAGAACCACCATCCGGGTCACAAGTACGCGATTCAAATAACTACGGACGCGCCCCATCCCGGCGGTCGCTCGAATGCGGTTTCGTTTGACGAGGGATTGATTTACGGGAAACTCGCGCGCGGCGCTCATAGCGCTTACGTGAATTGCGACGCGACCATCGCGCTACCGATTCTCATAACCGCGCTGTCGCAAACGGCGGCTAAATATCTGAAAGGCCGTAAGCGTCCTATCTATACCTTCGGTCGCGAGCTGACTGTGGAAGTGCCATAGCGGAGGGCCACTCATTATGGTTTCATCACCGAGAACTCGTAGTTGAAGAAGCGTAGTTTGGAAGATGTCGAGTCGGTTCTGGCGAAGCTGCAAACGTTGCGAGACGGATTAGCCAAGCGGTACTTGTGGGCCCTTGCGCCCACGGCGGCGAACCGGGGATCGTTCTTTCAGCAAGTCTCTATGCCTGGTCTCGATAATATAGCAAAGCGCCTGATAACTCATGCCTAACAAAGATGCCGCATGCGTAACGCGACCATTCGCCTGCGTCAGCGCTTGCTTGATCAGTGCGCCTTCATAGTTCAATATTCTTTCCTGTAGCTGGCTGGGTTTAGTCAAAAGAATCTCAGTCGCTTCTTCTGAACTCAGTTCCCCCGGCACGCTGGCAGTGACCTTGCCGGCAACATCAGCCAATCTTAGTTTCAGTTCCTGACTTTGAGAAGTTGAGAGCCATTCCCGCGCTTGCTGATAACCGGCTTGCAAAGTGGCGGGGGACAGATCGTCTATTTCCTCGATCATCGTGAGCGTGGCGAGTCCGGCGATGTTGAGCGCGTCTATTCTGAGAGCGGTTTCTATCGCTTTTTGAAAAATAAGCTGAGCACGGTCTGTCTTACCTAATCTCGCTAAGGCGATACCTTGCGTGATTAAAGCCTCCGCCATCATGCACTGATGACCAGCCTTCGCTAACGCGGATGCCGCCCTACGCGTAACGGCCTCAGCTTCTTTGAATTTTCGTTCCGCAATAAACACTTGCGCAGACGACTCATCGTACTGAGCGGTACGAGCCTTATCCTTGAAACTAACTGATAGTCGCCTTGCTTCATTAAGATACTTGTGTGCCTCTTTGAAGCGAGACAAATTCAGAAGAACCATGCCTAGGTTGTTTTTCACGTCAGCGCGAAAGACGACATTTCGGGCCAGTTTGAACTCTCGGTCAGCTTTCTCGAATTCGCCGACTGCCCGCCGAAGATACTCATCTCTTCTTTCAGACTTGGCGAGGTTGCGAAAGATAATCGCACGTTCACTGTGGTAAACACCCTTAGTCCCGTGGTTGTTGAGTTTCTGAAATACGGCTGTGTTGTCGTTCAGGATTCTCAACGCTTCGGGATAGCGCGCGGCTGAACACTCAACTGTTGTCAACTTAAGAAGTGTTCTTGCCCTGGTATTCCCTGCTGTCGTCAGTTTTTTCAAAGCCTCGTGCAACATCGTCCGGGCTTCGTTTAGTTCGCCCTCGCGCCAATAGCAATAAGCGATCTCCGTGCGCGCGGCTGCGACCTTCGTCACGTCACTTACTGACTCGTAGTACGTAATGCTTTCAGTGATTAGGTCCTTAGCGGTCTCCTGCGCTTTTTCAATCTGTTTCTTACTGCCAATCCATCCGGTCAAAATACCCGCGCACAGTAGAACCTCAGCAGCTACGGAAGCATGTAGGCCTTCAAGATTCGGGCGTTTGCCCACACCTCGCCAGAAGCGGCCCATTAAGTCCTGGGTGCCGTCGGGGTCGCCTTTATCTTTTTGTTCCAGCGCGTATTGACACCTGAGTCCAGCTTCTGCGTTCGCTGTTAGGTGGGTCGTGTTGAGTTTTGGTGAGGCTATCTTCACCAGCTAAACCCTTTCCCGTGAGTTGTAAGAAGCTTTGCTTCTCCGGCGCAGGATATTAGTCTCTGCCGGCCCGCCCTGCAAGAAGTTTCGGAAATACCCTATTCTATTTTTGTTACCAGTAGTCTTGCATCCGCGAAAACTCAAAGGAGAAACCAAAAATGAAACGCTTTGTATTGGCAATCGCACTTGCTTGTGCGCTTTCGGGCACAGCCTTCGCCGGAGATGTTCACTCGACTGACTCGCCAGCGCCGCAAGCATCAAGCTCGGTGGTGACGACCGTGATACTTACGATCATAAGTCTCGCGGTTCGCTAGGAGTTATTTGGGTTAGTTGAATGAAGGCAAAGACTGCCTGCCGGCGGTCGAGCGGTAGTGTGTTTATCTGCGGCGCGCTGACAGAGCGACGAAAAGAATACCGATCACTAACAGCGGCGCGTTCAACCACAACATGCCCAGGTTCGCCACCCGCTTCAGATTGAGCACTGCTACTACTGCCGCCGCCACTAGAAACAGAATTCCAATCACTCGCAGAGTTGTAGCTGACAAGTTTCTACCTCCGTTGTTTGCGATCTATTAAGTTCAGCCCGACTTGCGGCCCAGATATTGAAATGCCGCCGACGCGTTGCCGTTCATTGTGGTCACAGTGAATGGTTCGAACTCCAACTGTTGGAATGGACTAGTTAGCTCATCAATCCATTCCCTCTCGTGATGCCGCACAACGACGCCTTCGGGCAGTTCAAACACTCCGTAGCAACCGAATCTTTCAGCGTCGCGATCATAGCGCTCGCGATTGCGCTGGTCGTTGTTAATCAACACATCGCTAACGTATAGCAACCCACCAGGTCGCAGCACGCGTTCAACTTCAGCCAGCAGATAACGCTGTTCGTTGTTATCAGGAATACAGGTAAGCACAGCAAAGAGCAACACCGCGTCGAAGGAATCATTCTTGAAAGGTAAGCTGTGGCCATCATTGCGAGCCAACCCTGGCGACAAGGAATTTGTTTGCAACTCATTCGTGCGAAGTATTGCGACACGCGCGCGGGCCAGCATCGCTTCCGAGAAATCCACCCCGAAGGGATTCTCGTAACCCGCCACTGAAAGTTCCGCCAGCGTGCGTCCATACCCACATCCGTAATCAAGTATTGCTGCTCGCGGGTTTTTCAAATATCGCTCGAGCCACTCCACACGCAGCGGATGCGAGAAGCGCTTCTCGTGTGCAACGCGATCCCAGTAATTAACCTGAGCGGAAGCGGGTTGTATCATTCGGTCGTTATTTTTGAGAGATACTTCTTCGGAGAATGTGACCCGGGTGGACCGATTGGGCGCTGACCTGCAGTTGTCAGACGTGCGTGAGGATCATTTCAGCCTGAGCAAGCTTTCAACTGATATGTCTTCGTCTATAGCTTCCCAATGAATACCAATCCCGCCGCCAATCAAACGCCATTCTTTCCTTTGTTCAGGGCTGGCTTTTTGCAAGCGGGGAGACCAAACCAAAGGTACAAATATTTCACGACCATCCGCCAGCACAACTCGCAGGCTATCATCCGTGCAACTGACATCGACGGCAAGCGGCTCAACTTCAACGGCTAAAGTGCTCATTCCATTTCTCCAATAATGTATCCCGATTTTCTTCAACGATCATCTGGATTTCCGATAGCTCACCGCTACGGGAGCCACGCGACCTCACCAAAGATATTGGATTCAGCCAGAATTTAGCAAACCTTTCAGCTTGTTCAACGTGAATATGCGGAGGCTCATAGCCCTCCAAGCTGAAGAAAAAGAATCTATATCCTTTGACTCTCAAGGCTACGGGCATGACACAATTCTACGCCGATTACTCATTTCTTGAAGATTCTTAAGAAGGTGTAGCATGTAGTATCATAAATCTTATCGGGCGCATACCCATGGCGCACAGGAACTTTACGTCAGCCATTGCAGCACTTCTTCTTCCCCGGTGCTGCGCTCGCCGCCGACGATGTGGATGAAGTACTCCTCCAGAGAGATCGGGCCGGCGTGCTCTCCAACCAGTCCCTTTTGTTGGCCGTCGTCATCTAGTTGGATTCCTTTGCGCAGTTCGGCAAGCGAACCGGCGGCGAGCAGCTTGCCCTGCGCGATGATCGCGATGTCGCTGCAAAGCCGCTCCACGATCTCGAGCACGTGGGAGGTCAGGAAGACTGTCAGGCCGCGGGCGGTGAGACGCGAAAGTAAATCCTTCAGCGTGCGCGAGGCGATCGCATCGATACCTTCAAACGGTTCGTCGAGAAAAAGAATTTCCGGTCGATGAATTAAGGCGCATGCCAGGGAGAGTTTCTTTTTCATCCCGTGAGAGTATTCAACGATCAACTTCTTCGGTTCGCTCAGGAGTTCCATGAGATCGAGCAGCTCCAGCGAGCGTTTGGCAATCTCAGACTTCTGCAAGCCATACATTCGCCCGGTGAAGGCCAGCATCTCGGCGCCGGTCAGTCTTTCAAAAAGATTCAGATCTTCGGGTACGACTCCGATCCTTCGTTTCACTTCCAGCGGCTCGGCGGCCAGATCGCGGCCGAGCACACGAATTTGACCACTCGTCGGCGCGAGCAAACCGGTCAGCATTTTTATCGTAGTGGATTTGCCGGCGCCGTTCGGGCCGAGAAAACCAAAGAAGCTGCCGCGCCCGACCTTGAGGTTGAGGTTGTCAACGGCGACAAAATCCTGGAAGCGGCGCACGAGATCAAACGTCTCGACAGCCATCGCCGATTGCGGCGCATCGCTTGTTTCTAGCTCTGCCATCGCTGAGGTTGTACGCGGTGAGCGAGCGAGGCGTCAAGCGCTTGATGTAACGCAAACTGTCGGCTGGGAGCGCAGGCATCTTGCCTGCTGCTACGTGGCCACGAACGTTGAGGCAGACAGGATGTCTGCGCTCCCAGCCAGCAGTTTGTGTTACACGGCTGCGGTGTTGTCCACACCAAACGCAACTCGATCCGCGAGAACAAAATTAAGCAGCGCGCAGACGACAACACTCGCCAGGTTTGCGCCAATGATCGGCAGGCCGAGACGTCCGACAAACACGCTCATCAACGCCAGATTCCCAACGAGTGAGACCAGGCCCGTCGTAACGTTGAACTTCGCCAGCCGGCGCAGAGTTTCCTTCTTCGTCGCTGCGGGCCGGTCGTTCCAGGTCCAACGTTGATGCCAGATAAAGTTATTTAAGACTGCCAGCTCAACCGCCACGGCCGTCGCGGCGAGATAACTAAAGCGAGGAACGCTGTGCGTAAGGACAAACAGCGCGCCCGACTGTAAAGCAAAGCCAAGCACGCCGACGACATTAAACTTGATCCAGTGAAGCATAGAGCAGAAGTCAGAGATCAGAGATCAGAGGTCAAAAGTCAGTGGTCAGTGGTCAGTGGTCAGAGATTAAAGATCGGGCCATCTGCATTCAGAGCAATCTGTGCCATTGTAATAAATTTCAACCAGGGACTTCTGGCCACTGACCACTGACCACTAACCACTGACTTCTGCCCTCCGGCCTCAAGGCAGGCGCTCCAGTCGGTAAAGCGCGTGGGTATTCTGAATAGAAGACACGATCAGTATCAATCCCATCACCACAAGGCCTACGACACCGCCGACGTCAAAGAGCAGAAACCGGTGACCGAAGATGCGTGTATGCGCGCTGTGGAGCAGAGCGAGGTTGCCGATGATCAGGACCAAGCGCATTTCGGTCGGTCCAAGTTTCCCGTGAGAGATTTTGAAAATCCCCAGGGCATAGGCGGCCAGATAAGAATTGATCGCCAACATGAAGAAGACGATCAGCGTGGCGGCGGCAACTCGCTCAGTCATGTAACCGGAAAGCACGAGTCCGAAGATCAGAAACATAGTGCCGAAGGTGTCGATGATGTGGTCCACGTAGAAACCGTAGCGAGGTCGCTGTCGATCTCGGTAGCGCGCGAGTGTGCCATCCAGGCTGTCGCCAAACCAGTTGAGAAATATGCAGACGTTAACAACGTGCAGCATTAACGGGTTGCGCCCGCTTACTGCGTAGAAGACTCCGGCCAGAAACATTGCCACCAGCCCGAGCAGTGACAAGTGATCAGAATTAACCCACTGGGGCATGCGGCGCGCGAGCTCTCGCAAGATTGCTCTTTCAAGCGGAGCCAACACGCTCGTTTGTTCGCGTCTGGCATCCTGGAAACTGCTGTTTTTCATTTAGTGCTCCGTTTGAATGGCCGCCCGCAGTCAGAAGCCCGCGCGTGAGCAAGGGCTCGGTTTCGATTCTGCGGTTGTGCTAAATGAGCCCTCCCTTATGGTCGGGCTTCCGCCTGCTTCACTCACCCGCTCACGCAGGTGGTTCTGACATACGCTCAGTTTTGTAAGGCTGCCGCAGGCCTTTCTTTGCTTCGTCGTGCGCGGCGTAAATATCCGGCCGCGTCAAGACTTCGCGGTACTGCGACAGTGCGGCGTCGCGTTTGCCTGCCAGATCGAAAGCGCGCGCGGCGTAGAGAT
>Ga0137410_10000932_pt1 | contig 20089 bp, 18 predicted proteins | sample CZODoug1_16funga_FD_108878 | JGI IMG/M metagenome (GOLD analysis project Ga0137410, IMG submission 108878) | Vadose zone soil fungal communities from Angelo Coast Range Reserve, California, USA - CZODoug1_16fungal (Illumina Assembly) | ecosystem: Environmental > Terrestrial > Soil > Vadose zone... | reverse complement strand
GGACAATTCACCAACGACCCTCTGGAAACCTTCGGCGGGGCAGGAGTGGTCGAGATCAAACAAATGCAGTCGCTGCTCCGCTTCATCTGTGAGCGAGGCTTCGAGCACCACGTGGCGGCTAATTTTTCGACGGTCGCGAGCGCGGTTCATGAAGCGACTACCCGGTACCTTGGTTGGGATATGTATTGGCATCGGAACTGACAAAGAGTCAACTCCGATTCCCGATCTGGCACTTATGGGCCATCGTATCCCCCTCCTTTCCGGAATTTCTTCCGACAACTTCTGCTACCATCAAGCCACTCCCCTCCAGTAAGTGCGGGAATTGCTTCGTTTTGCTGCTTTTGGGTTTTTGAATCCGGGAGGCTTCGGGTCGTTGGTTTCTTCCGCTGCCCCCCGTAGAGTTTGGTAGGAGTGCGATTGATCGTTCGTAGCTCAGGAACACCCCGGAGAATGCGCAGTTGGTACCGGCGTCGTCGACGGATTCGGCGTGCTCTGCTAACGGTCGGGATGGTGCTTTTGCTGGCGGCAGTGTGCTGGCAAAGCGTTGCTAGAAAATTGGCACTGCCCGCCCTCCATGCTTCGACGTTCCTGCCCGAGTCTTTCTGGACCCGAGGTGATATCCGCAACAGCCTGGCGCGGATGTCGCATGCGCCCACTGTGTACGTCTCGCGCGACGGGCAAGGGGCCTATCCCTATTCAGTGATTCCGGGCGGGGTGCGTGATGTGGCGGACCTCCAGGAGCATGCTGCTCGCGATTATGTGGTTCGCCGGCATTTCGCGGGATTCAACTATAAGCGCGCTCGTCTGGTCCGCGCCGAGAAAGCCCGCGAAGCTTATCTTTCCTATCGCTTGCGCGACCACATCTACTGGACGCGCAAGAAAGTCCGTCTGCTCGAGGCGGAACTCCTACTCACGGACGGCACCATCACCGCCCGCGCCCGCTGCGGCAACCAGGTTTCGGAAACTCCCAAGGCGGAAGTTTCCGATGAAGAGCCTTCCGAGGACGTTCTCGATCAACCCGTGGCGGAAATTGCAGCCTTGGGCCCAGTGCTGCCGTTTCGGTTTCCGGGTGTTCATCCTAGCCTGCCCGGAGCGAATGCCATTCCGCCCAGCGGTCCACAGCTTTTTGCGGGCGGATTTCACTTCCCATTTGTAGACTTCGGCGTGTCGGTCCCTCACCTCTGCAAACCGGGCGAGGATCCAAACGACAAAAAATGCCACCACCATCGCAGGCATCCCCCCGCGCCCGAACCGGCAACCTGGTTGCTGCTCGCTTCCGGCTTGGTGGCTATCTGCTGGCAGTATCGCCGCGCGGGACGCAAGGTAACCGCGTAGTGGAGTCTGTGCAAGTCGAGCGCGCAGGGCCGGGGTGCCATCCTAACATTCGGTCCCGGAGGGACCACCGAAAATAGCCCGGCGTTTTCAACGCCGGGAAAAATGCCTGCGTCTAGGATAGAGTCCCGGAGGGACGACTGACGACGCCGAGGGCGCCGGGCCAAGTTCAGTCGTGCCTCCGGCACTGGAGTCGTTTTCCCGCCTTTTCCCAACGCTGAAGCGGCTGGGCTAATGTCGGTCGCCTCTCCGGGGCGCGGATTTGCGTGTAGTTTGTGTGACCTTGGATTGTCTCCGAAGACGAGTTCTCACGCATACGCTGAAACGCTGATCCCACCCAAAGCAAGTCGAGGCTGCCCAGCCCGCCGTGGAATCAGTGCTACGACCTTTGAGTATGAATTCGCCCGCTCTCCGGCGTTAGACTTGCCGTAGGACCTTCGATGACTCGCTTATCGCGTTGCGTGTTGGTGCTGGCCATGGGAACCTTGCCGCTCGTCCAGATGTCTGCGCAGAGTCCTGCGCGGGTGCAGCACGTGGCGGTGTTCGGCAGCGGATCGGCGATCGAAGTGGAAATCCAATCTTCCGGGACCGTCGCGCCCCAGAGCCAGATGATTGCGGGGCCGGACCGGATTGTCGTGGACTTTCCCGGCACCCTGCCTGCTGCTGAACTCCGTAACATGAAGGTGAATCGCGGCGCCCTGAAAACGATTCGGGCAGGACTGTTTTCCACCAATCCCCCCGTGACGCGGGTGGTGCTTGATCTCGCGGAGCCGCAGGCGTATCAGATTTTTTCTGTCCGGAATGTGGTCATGCTCAAGGTTGGACCAGTGAAGTCCGCCGGAGCCAAAATCACCGACGCTGCTCTGACCTCGGTTTCCAGCGAAGCGAGTCCCGTCCCTGCTCCGAAGCCGCCAGTGGACGTGACTTTCCAGAACGGATTGCTGCGGATTCACACGGAGCGAGCCACCCTGTCGCAGGTCCTCTTCGAAGTACAGCGCCAAACCGGTGCGGAGATCGCCATTCCTGCCGGCGCAGAAGGGGAAGAGATCGCAGTCGAACTCGGTCCAGCTCCGGCGCGCGAGGTTTTGGCGGCCCTGCTCAACGGCTCACGCTACAACTTCATCTTCGTAGGCAACAGCCGGGGACGCACTTTACAGAAGGCCATTCTGAGCGTGCGGTAAAAACCTTCCTCACTCGATTTCCATCGTAATTCTGGTTTGGGTTGTGTGGCCTCGTGGAAGCCTATGGCGACAGCAGTCGCACCGCTACCGCAGAGCCGCCATTACCCTGAACCGGCTGAGTGGTTGCATTCGTGCCGCAACCGACGAGATTAACGACTCGCGTATTGATCTGTCCGTTTGGGAGTGTGGCCAGGCCGTCGGGATTCAGGAACAGTTGCACGAATCCGATGACTGGTGCGGTGGTGCTGCCAGAGTTGAGCCCTGTATGATCGATCACCGGGACGGTGACCAGAGAGTCGCTGACGAGCACCTTCGTGTCCGTAGGTAGCGCTAACGGATTATCGTCCCCGGCAATAAATTGAAAAGGAGGGTTCGGTCCGCCGGTGAGGTCGAGGCGGTCCCCGTTGCCGTTGACGGAATGAGACAAACAATTCACCGCGTCGGCGGTCTCGGAGTTGCGGTTCGGATAGTCGAGGTTGTCTAGATTGACCGTGCTGCTACAGGAGATCGGAGTCTGGACGCATCCGGCGACGGTCCTCTGGTAGTTGGTGGTCAGGGCCGTGCTGCAAATTGGCAGCGACTGGGTCGGGGCGGGGAACGTGGTCAATGCTCCGGGATAGTACTGCCATCTGGTTGCTGGCACGGGTATACTGCCGCCGCAGTTTGTACAAGCTGCGGCCATAGTGACGGTTGGGACTGCTCCCAGCAATGTGGGATCCTGGATAACTCCCGTGGCCGGGTTGAAGATGGGAGTGGGAGTGACGTTTCTAGGGTCCAGGTTCGGCAGGGCCCAAGGTTTGACGCACACCGGGGCAACCGGCGGCGCTTGGCCCGTAGCCGTGTTTAGCCCGGACGGATTATAGGCTTCGGCGGTGGCCGACGCGCTCACAGCGACTTGGGTTCGTCCCCAAATCCGAGCAAAGAAAGTCGGCAGGTCGGTTCTGGAAATCCGGACCGTGACTTGCGGGTTGGCGCTGCCCTCAGGTGGCGGAAGGGTGGGCGAAGGCTGGATCGTGATCATGATCTCGCTTCCGTTTACAAACCTGCCACCGACTTTGTTGTGGACCGCAACCTGAGTGGCCACCGAGCGAGCCAGAATTTCCACATTCGCGACCAGGGCGACATCCGAGGGATTCGAAGTCATTCCCGAGTTCGCAAGGACGCGGGCCGCTGCCAGCGCGGCTCCGTCGGCCGCCAGTTGGGCTTCGCTGCGCGCGGTATAAAAAGTCACGAGGTCGATCGCCAGCGCGGCCATGGCCCCCACGACAAACAGAAGGAAAACCGCAACCAGCAGAATGACGACGCCCCGCTCTCCATTTCGCCTCGAAATGTTTCTACCGCGTTTCACGATGCCCTCACATCTGATTGTGAACGGTCGCCGCTTCGTCCAGAATCGTGATGGCTGCGTACCCGGCTCCGGGAAATAGCAACTGGATCACGCTGTTAAATCGCCAATGGTAGGGGTAACTGACCTCCACTCTGCTGCCAATGAGCGCAGGAGGGCCTGGGTCTACGACCACCCCGCGATCGATGATAATGGTAAGAGTGTCGGCACCGCAGGTAAAAGTATATTGCCATTTCAGCCCGCTGACGTACGCTGCAGCCAGCGCACCACAGCCCGCCTCCGGGACTACCTGATTCGCGGCCAGCGATGCGGCGATGGCGGCCGCGACCTGTTGCAGAGAGTCGGGATTCCCATTCGTTGGGTCGATGTCCGTCCTCGGTTGAGCGGCCGCGAAAACGGCGCCTTCCTGCGTTGCATGGCTGATCTTCTGGCGCTGGTTGAAGGCTCCACTGAAGTCATAGATGCCGACGATGAACACCACCAGCAGCGGCAACACCAGCGCAAACTCGAGTAGCGCCGAACCCTCCGTTCCCGCGCGCATCTGGGCCAGGCGGCGCACTCAGTTCTCCATCCTGCTCTGCGCTGTGGCAGTCAAATCGATACGTTGCAGGTTGAGCGACGTAAAAGGAAGATAGAGCTGGAACGGATATTTGAAGCTGACCAGCACGCCGCATTGGGCCGGCGTGGCAGGACCATTGAGTGCGACCGAGCGACAAATCGTAATGCGCCCGGTGCTCGGCGAACATCCGTTGGGCGGCGGGCAAAAAGTGGGACCAGGCACGGGAGGGTTTGGCGCAATTAAGTTCCGATCGAAATTCGACAGATCCGTAACCGCGTACACCGCATTGTCTACCGTCGTGTCATCCGCAAAATTTGTGCCGCTCCAATTGCCTGCCGGTGGGGGGGGGCATGTCGCACAGGTCGGCCGAGCCGCCGCGATCGCTCCGCGTTGTGCGGCCTGACTCATCGTCGAGTAGATGTTGAACGCCCGGCCGAACCAGATAATCCCCAGCAGAAACATGAACACGAGCGGCAGGACCAGCGCCGCTTCTGCGATTTCCGCGCCCTCCGTGCGTCCGAGTTTGTGCAGGATTTTCAGCATCTGTTGCTCAAAATTTCCCGGTCATTTTGCCGATGCACAAAAGTACAACTGTAAACGCCATCGCGACTCCAAATGGAATTTTCGTGGACTGCGGGCTGTCCAGCGAAACTTCCGGTCCTGGCATCCGCAGCCTGAAAAACGACGCCAGCATGCGGACGATGTTGCGCAGCGTCTGGATCAACCTTCGCTTCCAGATCACCACTGCCAGCGCCATCATTCCCGCCACTAGAATAGTCCCCATCAATACTGTGACCACTTGCACCGGGCCGAGACATGCGCCCAAAGCCCCGGCCAGCTTCCAGTCTCCCGCGCCCAGGCTTCGAAGCAGAACGAAGGGCAGAAGCAAGCCTAATCCCAGCACAGCTCCCAGCAGAGAAGCCTTCGCACCTGTCCACCCGAACAGGGCCGTGTTGACCCCTATTCCAGCAACCACGCCGGACACGGTCAGCCAGTTCGGAATCCGCCGATAGCGCCAATCCAGCACTCCCGCGCAAATCGCCGTCAGTACCGCGGGGATCCAGGGGCCAGATTGGAGCATGGTTTCCGCCCCGCAGAAAGACGTCTTCTGGGGGCTTACCTAAGGTACTTTAGGACTTTCCGGGAGTGGACTCAAGAGGGAAGTAGTGAGGGATTGCAGAGGTTAGAGGGTCAGATTGCAGAGGTAACAACCTCGGATTCCGGTAGGCGGCTGCCCGCCGTGAGATTTTCACCTCCGCAAATCTGACCTCTAACCTCCGCAATTTCTCTTACCGCGAAACCGGGCCTGCGGAGTTCCGTTCCGCGATTACTTTCTTGGCATTGTCGGCCAGCGCCCGGGCTTGAGGTAGCAGGTCGAGAGCTTTCGTCACTTCGGGATCGGTTTCCGCCCGAACTTTTAATCCTTCTTCCTGGCCAAAGGAATCGATGAACAGCTCGCTCTTGATATTGGAGCGCAGCCAGTCATGGTTCTCGATCAATTCGGCCTCGGTGAAAGGAACTTTTTCTTCGTCGAGGAACTTGCGGAAGTCCTGAAGGACTACGTCGTCAACTTCGAAGCTTTGCGTGACTTTGTGAGCGACGATGTAATGCTTGGCGAAGTTGAAAAATGCGTAGTGCTGAAGGAGCGTGTCCTGGAATTTGTTGGACTTGATCTGCGGCAGCTTTACGTCTGGCGAAATGCCGCCACCGCCATAAACCGTGCGTCCGCTATCCGTGAGCTTGACTTCGTGGTTGGCGAGATTTTCTTCCTTGTCACGCGCGTAATAGTAGTCGTACAGAGAAAGATTCGAGTAGTCGCGCTGAATAAGACGTCCGCTGGGCGTGTAGTAACGCGCCGTAGTCAGAGCCAGGCCGGTATTCTCCGCCAGAGGATAAACGGTCTGTACCAGACCCTTGCCGAAAGTTGTTTCGCCGACAATCAATCCGCGATCGTGATCTTGAATTGCACCTGCGACAATCTCCGCCGCGGAGGCTGTGCCGCGATTCACCAGCACAACGAGAGGGTAGTCTTTGCCGCTATTGCCGTGCGCGGCGGTGTAGCGCTTTTCGGGAGACGAACGGCCATGGTGCGAGACGATGAGCTGCCCTTTTTTCAGAAATTTGTCGGCCACGCCCACGCCTTCACTCAACAGTCCGCCGGGATTCTGCCGCAGGTCGAGAATCAGGCCCTTCACATCGCCCATTTCCTCCAGTGCCTGCGCGACTTCGTGTTCAGTCGTTTCCTGAAAGCCGGAGACATGCATATAGCCGATGCCGGGCTTGATCATGAAATGCAGGTCGACGCTATAACGCGGAATTTCGTCACGCACGACGGCAAACTCTAATGGGTGGTCCGCACCTTCGCGCAGCACCGTGATTCGGACGGTCGTCCCTTTCGGTCCCTTGAGCAGGTCGGCGACGTCGGACGTGCTCATGTTGTCAGTGGCTTTGCCATCGACCGCGGCAATGATGTCCCCAGGGTGAATGCCAGCCCGGTAAGCCGGTGTGCCTGCGAAGGGCGCGATCACGATGACTTTATTGTTGCGCGGGCCGACGGTCATGCCCACGCCATAGTACTTGCCGCGCTGTTCTTCGCGGAGCAGGGAATAGGACTTCGGATCGAAAAAATTCGAGTGGGGATCCAGAGAATGCAGCATTCCTGGAATGGCGCCGTTGTAGATCGCCTTGTCGGCGCTCACCGGCTCGGCGTAGTTTTCCTCCACCGTTTCATATACTTGAGTGAACTGCTTGTAGCTGTCGCGGACATCGGAATCGCTGCTGGGCGAGGTGGCCGCAGGGCTGACTCGTTGTGCAAAGACCATTCCGAGCAAGCCGAACGCAGCGAGGACGAAAACTACCAGGAAGAGAGAGCGACGAGAACTACCGGCCATGTGTCGAAATCCTTGGGCAGGGAGATGTGGAGGGATCCTGCCGCATCTGAGCGCAGTATAACACGCAAAAACGCCTTACTGATTAGACGCAAGATTCGGCCCGAAGTTACCTCTGTTGCGCACCTTAGGAGCAAATAAATCGCTCTGTAGAGACGGGGCGTGCCGCATCTCCCTTGCATAACCCCGCAACGACCTCCGGCGCACGCTTGAGACGCGGCACGCCGCGTCTCTACCCATGTCAAAAGAATCGCGTGACGCCCTCTTCGAGCACTACGACCCGATCTTTGACTCCCGCGTCCACTGCTTCCTGTGCCAGCAATTGCAGGGGCTCTTCGACGGGCTCATGAGACAGCCGAAAAGTTCCGTAGTGCATAGGCACCATCCACCGGGAGTTCAGATCGAGAAAGGCGTGCATCGCGTCCGCCGGGCTGGTATGAACGTTGCGGAACTGCTCAGGGTGGTAGGCACCGATCGGGAGCAACGCCAGTTCCGGCGCAAGTCTCCGTCCGATCTCACGGAAGCCGGAAAAATAGGCCGTATCGCCCGCGTGGTACACGGAATGCTTGCCCGAACGCAGAACGTATCCGCCATAGCCGCGGTGAGAGTCTTTAATGATGCGCGCCCCCCAATGCCGCGACGGCACGTGAGTGATGTCGAGACCGCGGTGGCGATAAGTATTCCACCATTCCAGTTCCACGATGTCTTCGAATCCGAGATCGGAAACCAGATCGAATACATGATGTGGAATGACCAGTGTGGGCGAAGCTCCGCGTTGCTGGCGCGTCAGGCGTGCGATGGTGCGCAGCGAGTGACGATGCAAATGGTCGAAATGAGCATGCGTGACCAGGATCACATCCACCGGGGGCAAGTCGCGCATGTGCAATCCGGGTTGCCGGATCCGCTTTAGGAGAAAAAGCCAGCGTGCGAAATTCGGGTCGATGACAACACTTTGTCCGCCGATTTGCAGAAAGAAACTGGAATGTCCGATGAAGGTGATGCCCAACTGTCCGTTGGTCACGAGCTGTGGTTTGTAGGTGTGTCCAGTACGAGGTGTGACCGCGGAATGCCGCACCAGCCGTGTGAACTGGCTCGCCCGTTTGCGTAGCGCCGGATTTTTGAACGAAGCCTTTAACATGAATTCATTCAACCCACGTTTCGGTTCTGTTAATTTCCAGTGTAGAACAATCCGGTTTGTCTTGACCGTAACTTTCCTGGTCATATCTAATTCAAGGTTCATTTAGGAGACGATCCGATGCATGTTGCCTTTTTGGGAATGGGAATCATGGGACGGCCGATGGCCGCTAACCTCGTGAAAGCAGGGCACGAGGTTAGCATCTGGAACCGCACGGCCGGCAAGGACCTGGAAGGCGCCCGCACCGCGACCACTCCTGCCGACGGGGCGCGCGGCGCCGAGGTCGTCTGGATGTGTGTTTCCGACACCAAGGCAGTCGAGAATGTGCTCTTCGGTCCAAACGGCGCTGAGGAATCGCTCACCGAAGGCATGATCGTCGCCGATTCCAGCACCATCTCACCATCGGCGACCCTGCGCTTTGCCGACCGCGTGAAGAGGCGCGGAGGTCACTATGTCGATGCTCCCGTGACCGGCTCAAAAATCGCCGCCGAAAGTGGCCAGCTGATCTTTATGGCCGGGGGCGACGAGCAAGTGCTCGCCACTCTCGCGCCTTTGTTTCAGGCGATGGGCAAACAAGTTTTCCCGATGGGCGACACCGGCAAAGGACAGGCCACCAAACTGGCCATGAATCTCCAGATCGCTCTCATCTACGAAGGCTTCGCGGAAGCTCTGACGCTCGCCACCAAGCTGGGCGTGGACATTGACCGCCTGCTCCCACTCGTGCAGGCCTCGATGGTTCGCTCGGGGGTGGTGGACTACAAAGCGCCCTTCATCATGAAGCGTGATTTTTCTCCAAATTTTCCCCTCCGCCTGATGTTGAAAGACATTCACCTCACGCTCGACGCCGCCAGGGAAGCGCGCGTGCGTCTGCCCGGATTGGAAGCGGTCGAGGAGGTCTACGATCTAGCCGCCGAAGAAGGCCACCAGGATCTCGACTATGCTGCCACACTCACGCTGCTGGAAAAATGGGCCGGCGTGGAAGTGAAGGCGGCGAGTTAAGCGGAAAACTGCACCCCACGAACAAGCAGCAAGTCGCGAATCAGCGTGCGTTCCTTGAGCAAAGGTTTGAAGTACAAGTGGGCCCCAGTACGGTGAGAGGCCAAAATGTACGCTCGTCCTGCCGCGTTCTTTCTCTTCTGTTCCGTGCTGGCTCATGGTGCAGAAATCCGGGGGAAGGTGGTAAGCGTTGTCGGCGGGGAGGCTCTCGCACGGGTTCAAGTCGAAGTTCTTGAGACTGGAGCGCAAGCCGTCACTGCCAGCGACGGAAACTTTGCGCTGAAGAATCTCTGCCGGAAAGTACACTCTCCGTCTGAACGCTGTTGGATACCGCCTCGTGACCGTGCCTTTCTCGCTGGCGTCGGGCGAGGAGGTTAAGGAATTCGACGTCACCCTGGCTCCCGATAACTTCCGCCGCGCAGAAACGGTAGAAGTCAAGGGAGACGTGTTTAATGGGCCGGAATCGCCCGCCACAAATCAGATCAATCTCACGAGTTCCGAGGTGCGGGAGACGTCCACCGTACTGGCGAATGATCCATTGCGTTCAGTTCAATCGATGCCGGGAGTGTCGGCTGCGGGCAATAACGAATTTGACGCGCGGATATCGGTGAGTGGGGCTCCGTTCGAAGATGTTGCGATCTACTTGGACGGCATCCTTGTGCCGGCCCCCTTCCACGGGGCAGGCAACTTCGGCCAAGGGACAACGCTGAGCATTCTGACCAGTGACGCCATCGAGAGCCTCAAGCTTTTTCCCGCCGCATATCCGGAAAAGTATGGCGATGCAGTCGGCGCGGCCCTGGCTCTGGAAACACGCGAAGGCAGCCGTACTCCGCCGACCTTCCGCGCGTCAATCGGCCTCGCGGATACAGATCTTCTCGGCGAAGGACAATTGGGTTGCGCCCGGAGAGGATCCTGGCTGGTTTCCGCGCGCAAAAGCTATCTTGGCTTTCTTTTGCGCAATCGGCTGCACAATACTTTCACGGATGTTTCTTTCTACGATGCCGATCTAAAACTCACGTACGACCTGACGCCCAATCAGACGGTGAGTTTCTACGGTGTGGGAGGGAACACTCTAGCAGACCTCGTGCATCCGAGTACCCCACTGACGCCCAACCAGTTCAAGCGCGGGACGAATGAATTCATCATGGCGCGCGTAGGCTGGCGCTGGACTGTCAATCCCCGTCTGTTGGCGGATACCCACGCAGCTTTTCTGGAATCGCCATTTACGGTTCGCAATGTCTTCCTCCAGAATCTACAGGATGAGCACTATAACGAGGCGGTGGCGGGCAGCACGGTGGTTTGGAGCTGGCGGCAAAACCACGTGCTGGAAGGTGGATGGACGGCCCGGCGCGTTTTCCGAAGCGCTCGGTCAACGCGATACGACGACAACAATGATGCTGTGCTCCAGACTCTCACCGGGCGGGCTACCGGTTGGCGCAACGACGGCTACTTGCAGCAGGCCTCAAGTTTTTTTGGCAACCGGTTGCACGTTAGCGGCGGAGTGCGCTTCGATAGCGCCAATCTCATCGACGTCCATCCTGTAGCGCCTCAGATGTCCGCCTCCTTGCGGGTCGCTCCTGCAACCGAGATACAGTTCGGAGCCGGACGATACACTCAGTTCGAGTTCCCCGTATTCCCATTCGTCGGCGATTTCTCGGGAGTCCAAGGTTGTTCGCCGGGAAGCGAGTTCCTGAAAACAGCGAATAGTTACACCGCCGGCGCAGAACAGCGAATTGGCGAAAAGACGCGACTTCGGGCTACGTTCTTCGATCGTCAGAACCACCGCTATCTCGCCAGCGTAAATTGTCCCACCGTGGCCCCGAATACACATTTCCAAAGCATCGGCGAAGACTACTCCCGAGGAGTGCAGATCATGTTGCAGAGCCGAACGGCGAATCGCTTGTCTGGATGGATTGGCTACACGCTGACATATGCCAGTCAAAATGCTTGGTTCTACTTCTTTTCCCCCCAGCGCAACCTAGAGCGCGTTCTGAGTCCGTATTACCCAACCCTTCAGGACCAACGTCACGCTCTGAACGCATTCGCGAGCTATCGCCTCAGTCCGACCGTCCACCTCAGTGCAAAGTGGCTGTTCGGGTCGGGGTTCCCCGAGCCAAGCGGCGAGGTCTTTCTCGACAAGAACGGTCACCCCCAGTTCGTCGGTTTGAATTCCGCTCGCATGGGAACCTATCAGCGCCTGGATCTGCGCGCGGAGAAGGACTGGGCTTTCAAACGATGGAAGCTGGCCTTATACGGCGAAATGCTCAACCTGACTAATCACGATAACCTGCGTTTCGTTTCCTTTGGTAGTCCCGATCCCGTGACGGGTTGGGTGGGTTTTGGCATCGAGCAGGGCTTGCCAATTACTCCCACTGCCGCGGTTGCGTTTGAGTTCTAGAATAATTCGACTGCGCGCAATCGGGCCGTCGAAGTGCATCCCGCAACATTCGCTCAGCTATTCCTTACTTCACTTCTTCGACATCGCCCGGATGTAGTTCACCAGGTTCCAAACGTCGACGTCCTTGGCGCGGTCCCCTTCAGGGGGCATGTCGCCTTTGCCTTTGCGGATGTTGTAGAAGAGTTCTCCGTCGGTGCGGTCTTTCAGCGCGTCCGGCTTGGTGAAGTCGGTGAGGTTCTTGAAGTCCGCGGCTATGTCGCCTTTTCCGTCGCCTTTTGCTCCGTGGCACATCGCGCAGTCGAAGCCGTACATCTTCTTGGCTTTGGCCATTCCCTCGGGGTTTGGTTTGACGGGGTTGGCTTTCTGGGCTGCTTCCGGCGGAATTTTTTCCTCGGTGGGGGGCGCAGTTTTTGGGTTGGCTGGGGTCTGCTGGGTCTGGACCACAGCGGCGAAGACAATAATTGTGAAAACGATCGGTACGCTTCTTTTCAACACGGCAACCTCCTTCACAGGAGCTCGGTTGAAAGCGCCACGCACATACTACGACTTTCGGGAGTGCGCGGGAAGTGTTGCGACGGTTGCCTCAGTTGAGACCGAATGATTCCGTCGGCAGCGCGACCGGCGACCAATCACTTCGCACGAATGGCTATGGATCATTACGACAGTAATCCCGTTCGCATCTGGGATTACACAAGTATTACAGAGCACGCCGCGGGTCCCTGCTATGGTGCTTAGAGAGTCGGTGAAATTAAGTACGGAGCGGCCAGCCATGAATACTGATACTGAAGTCGATCTCGGTAAAGAACACGCAACTGAGGATGGCATTAACTGGGGGACGGCAATCGCGATGGGCTTGTTTCATGTCGGAGCGATTGCAGCGCTGTTTTTCTTCATCTGGAAAGCATTCTTCGTCGCCATTTTTCTTTGGTGGGTTTCGGGGAGCCTTGGCATCGGGATGAGCTATCACCGCCTGCTCACCCATCGCGGATACAAGACGCCCAAGTGGGTGGAATACTTTCTGACTTGGTGCGCGACCCTCGCTCTCGAAGGCGGGCCGATTTTCTGGGTGGCGACTCATCGCATTCACCACCAATTCTCCGACGAGCACGGCGATCCTCATTCCCCACGCGACGGCAAGTGGTGGTCGCACATGGGATGGATTCTGACTGGCCGATCGATGCATCACGACACGACGACTCTCGGACGCTACGTACCGGATCTGACCAAGGACAAAGTCCACGTCTGGCTCACCAAGTATCATTACACCTCGAACATCATCCTGGGTGCGATCCTGTTTGCGATTGGCGGGCTACCCTTTCTGTTCTGGGGAGTGTTCGTGCGCGTCGTCGTAGGATTGCACGCCACCTGGACAGTCAATTCCATTACCCACATGTGGGGTTCACGCCGTTTCGCCACCAAAGATCTTTCGACCAATAACTTCCTGATCGCGCTGCTCACTTTCGGCGAGGGCTGGCACAACAATCATCATGCGCATCCGGTTTCCGCCCGTCATGGCCTGACCTGGTACGAAATCGACTTCAACTGGTACGGAATCTGGGCGCTGAAAAAACTCGGCCTGGCGCGGCACGTCTATAAGATCAACCTCGATCACCTGCCGCCTAAGCCGACACTGACTCGCGACCTGAATGCGGCCACGCTCGCGGCGGCTGCGGGCAACGACTAGAAACTGAACCGCAGAGTACGTATAGATCGCAGAGTAAGGGTGGGAAAAAACCTTTTTGCAGGGGTTAGAAAGTCAGAATACTGAGCGCCCGATCTTCCCGATTTTCTCGGCGATCTCTGCGTACTCTGCGGTTCAACGCCTTTCCCGCTAGAATCTCCCTGTGCGCATCATCAGTCGGCAGAAGGCGATCTACTTTGTCATCACGCTAGGTGTGTGCCTGGTGGTGGCCGCCACTGCGCTTAACGTCGGCTGGATCATTCTCAACTGGCGGCAGGAGATCAAGCTCTTTCTGGGCGCGATCCTTTTTCTTGCCATCATCGCAGGGCTGGTGCTGAATACGATTTTTCTGGTCCGTGAAATACGACGTAACGAACAGCACGACAGCTTCATTAACGCGGTTACACATGAACTGAAGACGCCCATTGCCTCAATCCGACTGTACCTTCAGACTCTTCAACGCCGGGAAGTGGACCTGGCCCAGCGCCGCGAGTTTTATCAGTCCATGCTGCTCGACACCGAACGCCTGATGCATACCGTCGAGCAGGTCTTGAAAGCCGGTGAGGCGGCGCAGAGAAAGCGCCCGGTGCAACGGCTCCCGCTCGAATTCGACAGTCTCGTTCGCGAGTGCATGGATTTGTCCCGCGCCCGCCATCACCTGAAGGCGGATGCGCTCGACTACAGGGAATTGCTCAACGGTGCCGGTTCGGCGAACGTGACCGGCGATCCGGAGGAGTTGCGCACCGCGATTTCCAACCTGCTCGACAACGCGGTGAAATATTCGCCGGACGGTGTTCGCATCTCGGTGGAATTGGACGCGTCGGAAGCGAAACACGTCGTGCTGCGCGTGCGCGACCATGGTGTCGGTATTCCACAACACGAACTCAAGCGCATCTTCAAACGTTTTTATCGCGTCGCGCCGCGTTCGCGGTCGAGTACGAAGGGAACGGGCCTGGGGCTTTTCATTGTGCGCGCGATCATCCGCAAGCACGGTGGCCACGTCTTCGCTCACAGTGAAGGATTGGGGAAGGGAACGACTGTGACGCTTGAACTGCCTCGGAGAGTGGCATGAGCCGCGTGTTAGTAGTCGAGGACGAAGCTCATCTCGCGCAGGGCCTTCGCTTTAATCTGGAAGCCGAAGGGCATGCTGTGGAAGTTGCCGGAGATGGTGAGTCCGCCCTGGCCCGCCTGCTCGAGAAGGAGGAACCGTTCGACGCGTTGGTTCTGGACGTAATGCTGCCCGGCAAGAGTGGCTTCAACGTTGCCGCCGAGCTCCGCGAACGAAAAAACTATGTCCCCATCCTGATGCTGACGGCGCGCGGCCGCGCCGAGGATGTTCTACAAGGCTTCGCCTCGGGCGCCGACGACTATCTTCCCAAGCCATTTGAATTGCCGATTCTGATCGCGCGGCTTGACGGTTTGTTGCGGCGCACTTCATGGATGAAAGAAGCGGCCCGGCACGACGTTTCACCGAGCGAAGATCAGACAGGTTCCGACGCCCATGGCAGGCCTGACATTTTTGCCTTCAGCAGCAAGACAATTGATTTCGCCGAACTCGAACTGCGCACCTTTGGGAACACGATCCATCTGACGCTGATGGAGGCCGAACTCCTGCGGCATCTGATCCGCAACAATGGGAAAGTGGTCTCGCGCAAATCAATCCTCGAAGAAGTCTGGGGACTGCACGAAGATACTGACACCCGCGCGATCGATAATTTTGTTGTGCGCCTGCGCCGCTACATCGAAGAAGACCCGTCCCAACCCAAACACCTCCAGACGGTGCGCGGCGTGGGTTACCGGTTCGTCGCGGAACCGGAGTAACAAAGTAGCGCCGGCATTATTACACAACCTAGTGCTGTTTCGCCGATGAGCTCATGGCCAACTCGCGGAACAGGCCCAGCACCTGGGCGGCGGTGCTTTCATTGGAGAGATTTTCGAGCGCGACGGTCGCCGTGAAGTGGGGCGAAGTGGGATTGAAGCGGACGTTCAGAAAATCTTTCTCGCGCCACGCGGTCAGCGCATTGATCACAGGAGTGAGTTCTGGCGGCCAGTCGTCTTTCGTGGTCAAAATTACTGGGCCGGGACGGCTGAGGGTCCAGGTTCTGGTTTCGGACGCTACTTTCTTGGCGGAGTGGCCGGCCCAGCGGCGGCGGATGACATCCAGATGAAAGCCGGGCGGGAATCCCATATCGGCTTCGAAAGTCAGGGTCTCGGACTGCTTGCGCCAGCGGCTGAGGAACCATTGCACTGGAAACGGGCGAGGCTGGAGGCGAACCGTTAGGCGAGCGTCTTCGAACCAGCGGGACGAGAGCCGCAACGTCGCTTTGAGCTGAGTGCTGCCTGCCTTCCAACGGGGATCAAGGACGCGTCCCTTGCCCAGGCAGGCCGCTTGCACCCAATGCAGCAGGGCCGCTCCCCGGCGCCGGTTGTAACTGACAAACCAGCCGTACCATAGGAAGAGTAAGACCCCTGCTACGACGAGATCGAGTACGAAGAATCGCCCCACGGTGCCCTCTGCTGCCAAAATCCTACGTCTAAGGATGCAACTGCGCAAGGGGTAGACTAAGAAAATCATCGAGGCGCATTTTTTTACATTCTGCCACTAGGATGACGGCGTGCCATTCCGTATTCGGCCCTTCCAAAAAACGGATTTTGATGCGTTATGGCGGATGGATCAGATCTGTTTCGATCCCCAGCTGGCCTACTCGCGCCCGGAACTGGCTTTCTATATGCGCCGACCTGGGGCGTTCACCCTGGTCGCAGAATCTGTAGCGGACGAGGCCAGCCACAGTGCGCCCGTGGCAGCGAAAATCGTCGGCTTCATCGTCGCCGAAGCGCGCAGCCAGGCTGGGCACATCATCACCATTGACGTCCTTCCCGAAATCAGACGGGCCGGAATCGGCTCGTCCTTGCTGCGAGCGGCTGAGGATCGTCTCCGCGCCGCCGGAGCAACCGTGGTGGAATTGGAGACGGCGGTGAATAATGCCGCCGCCATTCAGTTCTACAAACGCAAAGAATATTTCGTGGAAAAGACCGTGTCCGGCTACTATTCCAATCACTTGGATGCCCTAGTGATGCGCAAAGAACTGTCGACCACGAGGGCGCTGAAACAAAATCTTTAAGAGCTAGAAGCTACAAGCTGAGAGCTGCTTTCATGAAAATTGCGATTCAAGGTGAACTCGGTTCCTTCAGTCACCAGGCGTCTGAAGCGATGGTCCCGGGCGTGAAGGTCGTCGCGTGCGCCCGCTCTCTGGAGGTTTTCGACCGTGTTGGGAAGGGAATGGTCGGAGGCGCCGTGATCCCGATTGAGAACTCGCTGGCGGGATCCGTGGCCGAGCATTTCGATCTCTTGCTTAGCCGCGAAGTCCACATTGTCCGCGAGTTCCGGCTGCGGATTGTTCACAACCTGATCACTTTACCGGGCACGAAATTTAACGACTTGCGCCAGGTATTTTCTCATCCCGTGGCGCTCGATCAGTGCCGTGATCTATTTGCGAAATATCCAAAGCTGGAGCCGGCTCCGTTCTACGACACTGCCGGAAGCGTCAAGCACGTGGTTGGCAATCGCCTGCGCGATGCTGCCGGAATCGCGAGCCGCCGAGCTGCCGCCGTGTATGGAGGAAAAATTCTGAAGGCGGGCATCGAGGACGACAAGAAGAATTTCACGCGTTTTTTTCTTATCCAGCGGGGCCCGCCGCGGGCCGCTCGCCGTGCCAGCAAGACGTCCCTCGCCTTTAGCGTGCGCAATCTTCCGGGGGCACTCTTCAAGGCGCTCAGCGTGTTCGCTCTGCGCGACATCAGCCTGACCAAAATCGAGTCGCGGCCCATGCGCGGACGGCCATGGGAATATGTGTTCTTCGTAGACCTGCTGCGCGGCGACGATGAGGACGCGCGCAACGCCCTCCGTCACTTGGGAGAGGTCGCAGAACTGGTTAAGGTGCTGGGCATCTATCCTGGCGTGGACTAGTCACACGAAATCGGACGGCCGCAAGGGTCGGTCTGACACAACCGTCAGGCGCGTGCCAAATGCTGAGGGCCTGGGCTTTAAGCAGCAAGACTTCTGTGTCTTGCAAAAAACCGAAAAGCGTTTAGAATTCAACATCCTAGGGCAAGCTGTGCATCTTTTGGGCATATCGAGTCATCCAAAGTTGAGTGAAAGTCACTCAAGGTGAGCATGACGAAATCTGATCAGTCCGAAATCATCGCCTACGATACTACTGGACGCTCGTTGCCCATTCTGCCGGTGCGAGACACTGTCCTCTTCCCACACGCGGTTTTGCCGCTCACTGTAGGGCGAGACAGTTCAGTTCAGCTGATTAATTCGCTCGGCGAAGACAAGACGATTGTCGTAGTTGCGCAGCGCGAAGCACGTGTGGACGCGCCCCAGCCCACCGATCTCTACAGTGTTGGGACGCTTGCCGTGGTCCACAAAGTCGTCAAGATGCCGAACCAGAGCCTGTTTGTTTTTGCGGAAGGCCTGGAGCGCGTGCGGCTCACGGAATTCTCGCAACTGACGCCCTTCATGCGCGCGCAGGTGGAGACGATTCCGGAAACGATTCCGCCAAAAAATTCCGAAATCGAAGCGCTCCAGCGCAATGTATTGACACTGTTCCAACAGATCGTGGCCGGTTCGCCAACGCTTTCCGACGAACTCTCGACCGTCGCCATGAATATCGAAGAGCCGGGACGTCTGGTCGACTTCATCGCGTCGTCGCTGCCGTCGCTCTCCACCTCCGACAAGCAGGACACGCTCGAAACCACCGACGTTCGCATTCGTCTGGAAAAAGTCAACCAGCATCTCGCGAAAGAGCTCGAAGTCCAGCAACTGCGCAACAAGATTCAGTCCGAGGTGCAGGACCGCGTACAGCAAACGCAGCGCGAGTATTACCTGCGCGAGCAGATGAAGGCCATCCAAAAAGAACTGGGTGAGCAGGATGAAGGGGCCCGCGACACGGAAGATCTGAAGACGAAGATTGAATCCGCTGGCATGCCCGACGAAGTGAAGAAGGAAGCGCTGAAGGAACTCGGCCGCCTGTCGCGCATGTCGCCGATGGCTGCCGACTACTCCGTGACTCGCAACTATATCGAGTGGCTCGCGGTGTTGCCGTGGGCGAAGACTTCTGGTGGCGAAATTGAAATTCCGAAAGCGAAAGAGATTCTCGACGCCGATCACTACGACTTGCAGAAGGTCAAAGATCGTATTCTCGACTTCCTGTCCGTGCGTCGGCTAAAGCCCGGCATGAAAGGGCCGATCCTCTGTTTTGTCGGACCTCCGGGAGTCGGCAAAACTTCGCTCGGCAAGTCAATCGCACGCGCGCTAGGACGGAAATTCGTGCGTCTCTCCCTCGGCGGAGTACACGACGAAGCCGAAATTCGCGGACACCGCCGCACCTACATCGGCGCGTTGCCCGGACAGATTATCCAGGGCATCCGTCGTGCCGAAACGAAAGACCCCGTTTTCATGCTCGACGAAATCGACAAAGTCGGACGCGATTTCCGCGGTGATCCAGCGTCGGCATTACTCGAAGCGCTAGATCCCGAACAGAACTCGACGTTCCGTGACAACTATCTCGATGTAACGTTCGATCTTTCGAAAGTCCTGTTCATCACGACCGCGAACATGCTCGACCCGATTGCCGAGCCGTTGCGCGACCGCATGGAGATCATCGAACTCCAGGGCTATACGGAAGAAGAGAAAGTTCACATCTCATTCCAGTATCTGATTCCGCGTCAGATCGAGGAAAACGGCATCACGCAGGAACAGATTGAATTTCCAACGGAGTCGGTGAGCTTCGTCATCCGTCATTACACGCGCGAAGCTGGCGTTCGCAACCTGGAACGCACGATCGGTACCATTTGCCGCAAGCAGGCTCGCCGGCTGGCGGAAGGGAAGAGCGATAAGCTGGTCGTCACCAAGGAAATCATCCAGGAATTTCTGGGCGGCATCAAGATCCGTAGCGAAGGCGAAATTGCGGAGCGCACCAAACGAGCCGGCGTGGTCGTGGGACTGGCATGGACTCCGTCGGGTGGCGACGTGCTGTTCGTCGAAGCGAACCTGATGAAAGGTAAAGGCGGCCTGACCATCACCGGCCAGATTCAGGACGTCATGCGCGAGTCCATGCAAGCCGGGCTGAGTTGGGTCCGTTCCAACGCGGCGCAACTTGGGATCGACGAAGAATTCTTCGCCACCCATGACATCCACATTCACGTTCCAGCCGGAGCCATCCCCAAGGATGGCCCATCGGCGGGTGTCACCATCGTGACCGCGCTAGTCTCGCTGCTGACGGGCAGACAGGTTCGTCCGCTGACCGCGATGACCGGGGAAATCACGTTGAGCGGCAATGTGCTGCCCGTGGGTGGAATCAAGGAAAAAGTGCTCGCCGCGAAACGTGCTGGCGTGCATGACGTGATCCTGCCCGCGGAAAACAAGACCAACGTCGACGAAGACTTGACGCCCGAACAATTGCTCGGCCTGACGCCGCACTACGTCAAGACCATCGACGAAGTGCTCGAAATCGCGCTTCCCACCTCGGCAAAAGAAGAACGGCAGGACGCCGAGGAGCGCGAGAAAGTG